>Ga0209573_1003445_pt1 | contig 17404 bp, 15 predicted proteins | sample TNRBio252014_DNA_FD_185870 | JGI IMG/M metagenome (GOLD analysis project Ga0209573, IMG submission 185870) | Wastewater treatment Type I Accumulibacter community from EBPR Bioreactor in Madison, WI, USA - TNR Reactor_6/25/2014_ DNA (SPAdes)... | ecosystem: Engineered > Bioreactor > EBPR >...
TGTTTGCCATGCTGAACATCAAAGGAGGCGGTTATGGCGGATATGCTGCCATTCCATCCGACTGGCTCTGTAAAATACCGGAAAATGTTGATTTCAGGGATGCTGCTGCATTGCCCCTGGCCGGATTGACAGCGCTACAATCATTAAAAGACCTGGGAAAGATTAAAACGGGCACAAAAGTGCTGATCAATGGCGCATCAGGAGGAGTTGGACATTTGGCTGTGCAGATCGCTAAATGGTATGGAGCTGAAGTTACGGCTGTTTGTTCAGGGAAAAACAAGGAATGGGTGAATTCTTTGGGTGCAGATAAAGTAGTGGATTATACTGAAAAGCATCCTTTGGAACTGACTGAACTATTCGATATCGTATTTGATGCAGTGGCAAAATTGCCTGTTTTAAAAGCAGGAAAGTTGCTTACAGAACACGGTGTTTATATCTCCACCATGCCTTTACCCTTGATTTTTATGCGTCAGTTTCTGAATGTTTTTTCTGGTAAAAAGTTTTATGCCATTATGGCCAAACCTTCGGGAAAGGATCTGGAGCTCTTGTCAACCATGATGGCTGAAAATGCACTAATGCCTTTTGTCGAAAGGGTGTATGCACTTTCAGAAGGGAAAGAGGCTCACCGGTATATCGAATCTGAAAGAGTAAGGGGAAAACTGGTTTTTGATTTAAATATTTAAATCTTATAGTCAATAGAAGAACAAGCTGTTAAACAGCTTGTTCTTCATGATGTTCCGGATCCAATAATGGTTTATCCTCTGCGAACGGACGCTTTCCGATCAGTTTTTCAAGATCGGATTTGAGGATAACTTCTTTATCCAATAAGGTTTTGGCAACAATGTCCAGTTCTTTTCTTTTATCCTTGAGTAGTTCCTGAGCCCGTTGATATTGTTCTTCAACAAGCTTGCGCACTTCTGCATCAATCATGGAAGATGTATTTTCAGAATAGGGTTTATTGAATGACTCTTTCGACATTCCGTAGAAGGAAACATTACCTACCTCATCATTCATTCCATAGATCATCACCATTCCGTAAGCAAGTTGTGTTACCTGATCAAGATCGTTTTGGGCGCCTGTGGAAATTTTGTCAAATACGATTTTTTCAGCTGCCCGACCCCCAAAGGTCATACACATCCTGTCCAGAAGTTGCTCGCTTCTAATGATATATTCCTCTTTAGGAAGGTATTGAGCATAACCCAATGTTCCGATACCTCTCGGCACGATGGTCACTTTCAACAGCGGAGAAGCATGTTCCAGGAACCACCCACAGATGGCATGACCTGCTTCATGATAGGCAATGATCTCTTTTTCTCTGGGAGAGATCAGTTTATGTTTCTTTTCAAGTCCGCCGATGATCCTGTCCAGTGCATAATTGAAATCGTCCAGTTCAACAAAACTCTTGTTGCGTCTCGCAGCAACCAGGGCTGCTTCATTGCAGACATTGGCGATGTCAGCGCCTGCAAAACCCGGAGTCATCTCTGCCAGATATTTGGAGGTGACTTCTTCACTCGTTTTTATAGGCGTGAGATGAACATCAAAAATGGCTTCTCTGCCTTTCATATCCGGAAGATCTATGCCTATCTGGCGGTCAAACCTTCCCGGACGCAAGAGGGCGTTGTCCAGGATGTCCGGACGATTGGTCGCAGCCATGAGTATTACGCCTTTATCTGTGCTGAACCCATCCATTTCAACCAGCAATTGATTGAGGGTGTTTTCCCTTTCGTCATTGCCGCCCTGCATCGGACCTTTACCTCTTGAACGACCGATTGCATCGATCTCGTCGATAAATACGATACAAGGCGCTTTTTCACGGGCTTGCTTGAACAGGTCTCGCACTCTGGAAGCTCCGACACCTACAAACATTTCCACAAAATCCGAACCTGAAATAGAGAAAAACGGTACTTCCGCTTCTCCTGCAACAGCTTTTGCCAGCAAAGTTTTTCCTGTTCCCGGAGGGCCAACCAACAACACACCTTTTGGTATCTTACCACCTAATGCAGTATATTTTTTGGGTTTTTTAAGAAAATCCACTACTTCCATGACCTCTTCTTTGGCTTCTTCCAGTCCCGCAACATCCTTGAAAGTCACATTAACGTCAGCTTTTTTATCAAAAAGCGTCGCCTTGGATTTACCAATACTGAAGATCTGTCCGCCGGGACCACCTGCTCCGCCTGCCATTCGGCGCATAAAAAACATCCACAGACCAACGATGATCAGGATCGGAAGTAACCAGTTGAAGATAGGACCAGCCCAATTTTGTTTGGTTTTATAAACCGGATCGATCAGCTTCTTGTCCTTATTGATTTCTTTGATCAGTTCATCAAAGGTACGTACATCGCCCAGTTCAAAAGTGAAATGAGGTCCTTTGGGGTCGATTTTGGATTGATCTTTTTTCTTGTCCTTGGAGTATTTAGCCAGTTTATCCTTGTGCAAATAGACATTTACATAGGACTTATTGATCACTTCCACCTTTTCAACGGCTTCATCCCTGGCCATGACTTCAAATTGGTTCATGGATATTTCCTTGCTGTCATTGTTGGTGTACACAAAAAAGTTCAGCAAAATAAAACCTACAATGATGACACCGTAAATCCAAAGCGAACGATTGTTCATTTTTGGTGGTTCCCTGTCTTTTCCCGGGCCTGGTTGTTCGTTATTTTTATTATTGTCTTCAGTCATGAATTGCATTATTAATGGTAAATAGATCAGATATTTTCGATGGAGGTGACCACGGCATCATTCCATAATCCTTCAAGGTTATAAAAACTCCTGGCTTCAGGGTGAAAAACATGTACTACCGTATTGAAATAATCGACCAAGACCCAGTTTGACTTGCTCTTTCCTTCAATATTCATTGGTCTGGTATTCAATTCTTCATTGATCCTTTTATATATATTGCCTGCGATGGCACTGACCTGTACGGATGATTCTCCTTCGCAAACAATGAAAAATTCAGCCGGTGCTCCCGAAATGCTTCTGAGATCCAGCTGAGTAATATTTTTTCCCTTTATATCCTGAATACTGTCAATGATGATTTCATTCAGCTTTTGAAGATCCTGCTCAATGATACTTTTATTAGTCCTTACACTCAAAATATTATTTTTTAACTATATTTACGCAAAAGTACATTTATTATTATAATCACACATTTTCAACTACATGCAGATCATTGGAAGCCATCGTATTTATCTGAAAAGCATCGATTCTACCAATACTTTTGCCCAAAAACTATTATCAAAAAACAATCCAAATGAAGGAACTGTCATTTCGGCAGGTTATCAAACCTCCGGGAAAGGGCAAGGTAGTAATAAATGGCAGAGTGAAGCGGATAAAAACATACTTTTGTCATTTATTCTGTATCCAAAGTTTCTGAAAGCTTCCAAACAGTTCTATCTCAGTATTTTTGTTGCCAATGCGATCGTGAACTGGCTGGATAAAATAATTCCTGAACAACCGGTAAGGATCAAATGGCCCAACGATATATATGTCGGTCACCAGAAACTCGGTGGTATATTGATACAAAATACACTCAAGGCAGATGGTATTGAACACGCTGTGATCGGCATCGGATTGAATGTGCTGCAGCAGGAGTTTGGTGAATTGAGCAATGCGGTTTCTCTTTCCATGCTGACTCCCTTGGATCAGACTTTGGCTAAATTGACCGATGATCTGATCCTTCAATTGGATCATTATTACAGGATGCTTTCCGATGGTAATTTCGCATGGCAAAAATCTGCTTTTGAACAACGAATGCTTTACAAAGGCGAAAAAGCCCTGGTTTCCACCAGCGAGGGAAAAATTGATGGGACCGTTTTAGGTATTGCCGAGGACGGAAAAATCATCATGAATGTCAATGGTGTGGTCAGAAAACTGGCGCATTAAGAATGTCAGTGATCACTGACCACTCATCCCTGCTTTCTCTTTTGCTCAAAAAACGATTGTAGCAAAACCCTGCTCTCTGGCTCCATCAAACCATACTCCACTTTTGTTTTGGGATGCAAAACCCCTTTCCCAAATCGCATATATCCATTTTTGTCATCTGCTGCGGCAAAAACCACCCTGCTGATCTTTGACCAAAACAAGGCAGATGCGCACATCAAGCAAGGCTCCAGGGTAACATAGATTGTGCAGTCTGTCAGATATTTACTTCCCAAAAAATTGGCAGCCGAAGTGATGGCCAACATTTCTGCATGCGCTGTCGGATCCTTGAGTAACTCCACCTGATTATAAGCTTTGGCGATGATCTGATCATGCACAACCACCACCGCTCCAACCGGCACTTCATCGTTCTCAAATGCTTTTTTGGCTTCTTTCAAAGCTTCATTCATGAAATATCTGTCCGTGAATACCTCCATTTTTTGTCGATTTATCGCTAATTCAATTCGTCCCCAAATGTATCACAATAAAGCCAACGTCAAAATCCCATTTCATAAAAAAATAGTAATTGTTGAAGTTCAAAGTCTTTTTGTCTGTAGATTTCCATATTTTCAGGTAAATGGATAAATTAGTGTCTGCAGTTCATGGTTCTTTCATAAATCCGACATATCCACTGCCTGATCTGCCAATCACCATAATAATTTTAAAAAATTATAGGCTTTTCGATAAAATTCCGGCAACAAAGGCAAATTTTTGAGTGTTAATTCAAACTTAACCAAAGAAAATTTTTATAACTTAACTGACTTAGTATATTTGCAGATGGAAAATACAAATACTACTCAGACTTCCTTTATTCAGGAAAAACTCACATTCGATGATGTTCTATTGGTGCCTGCTTACTCAGAGGTTTTGCCTTATGAGGTAGACACTTCTTCTTTGTTCTCCAGAAATGTCCGGTTGAATATACCAATGGCCTCCGCAGCCATGGATACCGTGACAGAATATCAATTGGCCATTGCCCTGGCCAGAGAAGGAGGAATTGGCATTATCCATAAAAATATGCCTTTGGAAACGCAGGCAGAGCACGTAAGAAAGGTGAAAAGATCAGAAAGTGGCATGATCATCGATCCCATTACCATGACTAAAGACAGGAGTGTTCTGGATGCTTTGAACCAAATGAAAAATTATAAGATCGGAGGAATTCCTGTGGTGGATGAAGATGAAAGGCTGGTAGGCATTCTGACAAACAGGGATCTGCGGTTTCAGGATGATCTGAGTCAGCCGATCAGCAATCTGATGACCAAAGAAAACCTTATAACTGCACCTGTTGGTACCAATCTGGATACAGCAAAATTCATACTCCAGAAATATCGCATCGAAAAATTGCCGGTTGTGGATGAGAACAACAAACTGGTTGGCCTTATCACCTATAAAGACATCCTTAAGTTAAAAGATTACCCCTATTCTGTCAAAGATTCCTATGGAAGATTACTGGTTGGTGCTGCTGTAGGTGTTTCCAAAGACACCCATGAAAGAGTCGACGCATTGGTTCAGGTTGGTGTGGATGTGATCATTGTGGACACCGCCCACGGACACTCGAAAGGCGTGCTGGATATGATCAGGTATATTAAGCAAAAGTATCCGCAAATCGATGTGGTAGGAGGAAATATCGCCACTGGAGACGGCGCCAAAGCTCTTGTAGAAGCAGGGGCTGACGGTGTAAAAGTGGGTGTAGGTCCGGGAAGTATATGTACCACGAGGATCGTTGCCGGAGTAGGTGTTCCACAGTTGTCAGCCATTATGGATGCAGCCAGGGCGATAGAAGGTACCGGAGTTCCGGTGATCGCAGACGGAGGGATCCGTTTTACAGGAGATCTGGCTAAAGCGATCGTGGCAGGCGCCAGTTCAGTGATGGCAGGTTCCTTATTCGCCGGTGTGGATGAAGCTCCGGGGGAGACCATCATTTTCCAGGGCAGAAAGTTCAAGGTTTACCGTGGAATGGGTTCAATGGGAGCGATGGCCAGAGGTTCAAAAGACCGTTATTTTCAGGAAGCAGAAGAAGACAATAATAAGCTGGTTCCGGAAGGAATCGAAGGGAAAGTACCATATAAAGGTCATCTGTCGGAAGTGATGGTACAGTATATTGGAGGACTGAAAGCCGGTATGGGATACACGGGTTCGAAGAATATTGAAGCGCTTAAAAAGGCGAAATTTGTGAGGATCACCTCTGCCGGTGTAACCGAAAGTCATCCGCATGATGTGGCAATAACGAAAGAATCACCCAATTATTCGACCAAATTTTAATTGGTTTTCCGGATAATTGTACGGGTTAGGCCGGCTCAATGGATGTGCTGATCTCTTTTTGGATGCTTTTGATTATATGATAAACTGCTGGACAGATCCCTGCATTTGCCAGGTGTAGTTTCTTTTTACGTCTGAAGCCTGGTGCATTTGTATGCGGATATTCCCGGCAGGCGATAGGTCTCACTTCATATATCTGACACAGGTTGTTTTCACCCAAAAACACGCAAGGCACTTTTTTGAAAGACATTTCACCGTCTATATCTGTGAGCGTGAATTTCATTTTGAATTGATTCGGGCTGAGCTTCAAAAACGAAGCGATCCTTTTGATATCCACGGGCAGGATGATGGGCGGAGTGGTTTTGCAGCAGTTGGCACAAGACATACAATCAATGACATCAAATGCTTTTTGATGGGCTGTAGCCGCCAGTTGGTCCAGTGATCCTGATCGCAGATCTTTTCCTTCAAAAATATTGTCTGCCAGCATTTTTGCATTGGATCTATGATTTTGCCATTCGTCGAACAGCACCTGATGCAGATGATTTTTTGGTTTTTGTTTTACCATGGTCAGGAAAAGAAAGAATAATATTTGGTTTGAAATCTTGATTAGTCAGCTCTAAATTAAAACTTTTCTGCTCAAAAACTAAAAATTCTGTTATTTTGCATGGATTATTTTAGAAAAACAAATGGAAAAGCAATTTTTATCCCGATCCTTATCCGATCTGAAGCAGGTGGCGGAATTTATTGTCCAACTGATGGATGAGGACACCATTTTTTTGCTGGAAGGCAACCTGGGCGCCGGAAAAACAACACTGGTCCAAACTGTATGCGAATTATTGCATTCAACGGATGTGGTCGTCAGCCCGACTTTTTCCCTGATCAATCCTTACCAAACTGACAAAGGTACCCTTTATCACATGGACATGTACCGTATTAAATCCAGGGAGGAGGCCATTGATTTTGGGATAGAAGAGTACCTTTGGGAAGATAATTTTTGTTTTATTGAATGGCCGCAGATCATCGCGGATCTGCTGCCCGAAAGATTTGTCCAAATCCGGATCTCCCTGCAAGCGGATGAAACACGTTTGATCCATATCCATACCAATTAAAAAATCAGGAAATGCAGCAAGAGTTCAATTTTCCCCCACATTTGAGCAATCCCGGGTTTTTCACCCAGGAAAGTCCGCTTCAGATCAAAAAACGCAATGAGCAACTTGTCATCGGTGTTCCAAAAGAAAATACCCTTCAGGAGAACAGGATCGCTCTGGTTCCAAATTCTGTCAAACATCTGACAATGAAAGGACTGCGTGTGAGAATTGCTTCCGGTGCGGGAGAAAAATCGAATTACAGTGATCTTTCTTATTCAGAAGCAGGTGCCGAAATCGTACCGGACAACGAAACCATATTCAAATCAGATCTGATCCTGAAAACAGCGCCGCCGACAGTGGAAGAAATTGAACATTTTACCAGGGATCAGATGTTGATCTCACCTTTGCAGATACCTTTGATCACCAAATCCTATATGGAAAAATTGCTGGAAAAGCGAACGATCGCCGTGGCGATGGAGTATTTCCAGTCTGATGACAATTCGTTCCCTGTCGTGCGAACCATGAGTGAGATAGCCGGAGTAGTGGCCATTTTGACCGCTGCGGAGTATTTGTCCAATTCTTCTGTAAGTCGTAAAGTATTGTTGGGCAGTATCTCCGGGGTACCGCCGGCCAAGGTGGTCATCCTGGGTGCCGGTATGGTTGCCGAATATGCCTGTAGGACAGCGCTTTCATTGGGTGCATCTGTTCGTATTTTTGACGACGATCTGCATAAGATCATTCGATTGCAAAACAGGGTAGGGCAAAATCTGCACACCAGCACCATCAATCCGGTTTATCTGCAATACCAGTTGAAAAGTGCTGATGTACTGATAGGTGCGGTGCATTCGAGTTCAGGCAGATCCCCCATCCTGGTTACGGAAGATATGGTGGCCATGATGAAACCGGGTAGTGTGATCGTAGATGTCAGTATTGACCAGGGCGGTTGTATCGAAACCTCCAGGATGACTTCACATGATAATCCGGTGTACACCAAGCATGGTGTGATCCATTATTGCGTACCAAATATACCCTCGAAGGTTGCCCGGACAGCATCTGCAGCCATCAGCAACATCATCGCTCCCTTGCTTGTAAAAGCCGGGCTGATGGATTCCTATGAATCCTTGTTGTACCAGAACCGGGGTGTTCGCAATGGTGTGTATGCATACAAAGGCAAAGCTACCAACCGCTACCTCGCCGAATATTTTGGTTTAAAGTACGCTGAACTTGATCTGTTGCTGTCCTCAGGGTTTTAGATGATCTGATTATCTGATTATCTAATGATCTGATGATCTAATTATCTGATTATCTAATTTTCTGATTTTCCAATGATCTAATGATCTAATTATCTGATTATCTAATTATCTGATTATCTGATGATAAGAACATTATACCATCAGATCATTATAACATCATACCATTATAGCATCAGATAATTATAACATCAGATCATCATACCATCAGATCATCAGATCATTATACCATCAGATCATCTGAACATCAGATAATCAGATCATTATACCATTATACCATCAGATCATCAAATCATTATACTTCCTGGCAGTTCCACGGGCGAGTTCCACGGGATATTTTGCGGCATTTTTTTGCATTTTGTCTTGTATGATCTGTTTCACGTCCAGTTGGTATTTTTCCGCTAAAAGGAAGGCAAAGGAAAAGACATCTGCCAGTTCATCTTTCAACTTATCCGGATCAGCGTCTTCAGCATTTTTCCAGAGGAACAATTCGAGAAGTTCGGATGCTTCAATGCTGAGCGCCAGCGCCAGATCCTTGGGATTGTGAAACTGTGCCCAATCCCTTTCGTCCCTGAAACGGATCAATTGTGCTGTAATGGATTGAATGTCAGACATGATGAATTTTTTAATTAAAGGATCGAATTACCTTATCAGAATTTTCTTATCCTAAGCTCAACTTCCGGTGTATCAGCCAGCAGTTTAACCAGTTCAGCCGTGTTCGTCTGTCCAAAATGATACGGATACAATATCCCCGGTTTGAAGGACTTTGCAGCCATGGCTACCATCTCAGGCGTCATGGTGTAGGGAAGGTTCATTGGCAGAAAAGCTACATCAATATCTTGTAATTCAGCCATTTCCGGAATATTTTCCGTGTCCGCACCAACATAAACCTTCAAATCTGCAAACCGGATCACATAACCATTGCCTGCACCTTTTGGATGAAACGGTTGTCCGTTGTCTCTTTTATGTACAATATTATAAGCCGGAACAGCTTCGATAGGCAATCCGAGCATCTCTGTTTTTTCTCCATTGCGGATCACCTCGCCTTTATGCAAAATGCCAAAACAAATTTCGGTCAGCAAGACTTGTGTATTTTCCTTCATAATTGCATTCAAGGCTATGGTGTCCAGGTGATCACGATGTTCGTGTGTGATCAGGATAAGATCCGCTTTGGGCAATCGGGCATAATCGGCCACTTTACTGTATGGATCCACATGAATTATCTTACCCATGAAACTGAAATACAGCGAACCATGACCCACAAAATAGATCTCCAAAGGTCCTTCAGCAGTTTCAAAAAAATCTTTTTCAGGAATTTGAGCGTTTAACATAACAAAACTGAAGATAAAAAAAGATAAGAAAAAGTATTTTAACATTGCCAAATGGTTTTTATAGATTTTGTGAAATATTGTATAGTTTAATTATCTTTAGCCTTTTAGTCTTGTAAATAATAAGATTTATAAATGACTGAATGCTAATCAAAAACATTTGAATTATTCGCTTTTATTTGTGCATTCGTAGCTATTTATACTTTTCAGAGCAGGCTCAAATTCTTAAACGTGCTTAATTCAAAATGAACTTTAAAGCTGTCGGCAACCTTTTATTCCAGGAGGTTTCCGTATGGGTTTCACCTGCGGCATAGATGGTTTGCCAATTGGTTTCATTGAACCCGTGTTTCATCATCAGTTGGTCGATTTTTTGTTGGGTTCCAGTATAAAGACTGTCCAGACCCTGGTCTCCCAAGTCAAAGAATACCTTGTGATTATCCAGTTTGGATAAATGTGCATCTGCATAATTCAGGAATGCATCCGGAACCGGGTTGTTTTCCAGACCAAAAATTCCCGGCCAATGTGTCGACATGCAGACAGCCCTTCCAAAAACTTCAGGATATTGTGTGATGGCATAAAAAGAAATAAGTCCGCCCATGCTGCTTCCCAGAATGATGGTGTTGGCAGGGTCTTTCAAAGTCGCATAATGTGCGTCTATCCAGGGTTTCAGTTCCTGGACGATGAACTGCAGATAAAAGTCTGAATTTGGGGAAAAATCGCCTTCAACACGGAAACTTTCCTGCAATTTTTGTTGAATGAAAGCTTTTTCGGTTTTTGAAAGCGATTCAAATGGCTTTTGTGGGAAATAATCCCTGAATCGGTTCGCCCCGTCATTCCATATTCCGACAACGATCAGATCCCTTATTTTGCCTGCCCTCATCATTTCGCCTGCCACATCATCAATGTCCCAGGCCTGACCATTCCAGCTTTTGGTACTGTCGTAAAGCATTTGTCCGTCATGGGCATAAATAACGGCATATTTTTTGGATGGATCATAAGCTTCAGGCAGCCAAACCTCTATATTTCTGGGATTGACAAGCTTAGAAGGAAAGTTTTCAATGAAATCGATACGTCCATCCACCGGAATCTGATGTTGGTTGCATCCTGCAACAAAATGTCTCCTAGCTATATCATCCGGTAAATACATGCGAATTTTATTTTGAATGTCAGTTTTAACATCCTTTAACGGATAATTGTTTTTATGGATTATAAGCTTTTTGTGCAAAAGAAAGGTCTGATTTTTACCATAAGTTAAGCTAAATAAATGCCCTTTTTCATTCGATGGACATGCTTTTCCCCGATAATTCCCGGCTGACATCATCAGGAATACCAAAACCAAATAAATTATCAGCACAAGGGTATTTTTGACAATGGTAAATTTTCCGGCCATCTTGACATATTTTTCCACTAATGTACAGCATTTATATAGACTACCTATCAATCACCGGATCATTTTTTAGATCGGTAATATTGTTATATGATTCAATAGCTTATGACGGAACAACCGGATTGGAAAAGTGAAGTTCAATGCAACATTTCCTTTTTTGTTATTAATGCGAATCAAGGGTTAAAGTTAATACTGCGGATAAGCAGGATTTTCTCACTTTTTTGCCTCGATCCTAAAGGATGAAAGCGAGAAAATCCTTTATCTTCCTTTAGGATTGAGGACAAATAAAGGATTTTCAGAGCTTTTTTTCAATTATTGATTCGCATTATTAGTTCATGATGTATGTCCGCTGTCAAAACTTCAATTTTTACTTCAATTTTTTTTATTTGCTCAAAGCATATATAATAAAAAACTGCTCGGATTAACCACTGAATGATCAGGAATTTTAATATTTTGGAGAATTTATAGATAAAATACCATTAAGGTGGCAACAATTTTTTCCTTTTTTAGCTGAATATTTATCAATTGAAAGTAGTTGCAGAAAAGCCTTGATCAAACAAGGAGGGAATTATTTTGTTTTAGGTATGGCATCAGGTTGGGATTGTGCTGTAAAATTTTGCTTAACAATTCGCAATTAAATCGTTTGGATAGCTAAAAAAATGCTGTACTTAATTATTTTTGAGCCTCCGAACGGAAAAGGAAAATAGTTGTTTTACCTGTTACTTTCGGAGCATTGAAATAAATTTATTGGTTCAGTTATTCTGTTTTTTAACCATTAGTTCAAAAACGAGTTTAAAGAGACATACAGATTATCAAATGTTGTGATCATTTCACAAAAAATAGTTAAGTAAATAACGATCATCAAGGAGTATATTTTAATTATTCTATTTATAATCAGGTCTTTATTACAATAACTGGCGATCATTTAATATTAATATAATGAAACAAATTTTAAACAAATCAGTTTTTTCCATGACCATGGCAGGGGTTTATTTCCTGCTAATCGGCTTTGCAATCGCAGCAGCAACTTTTATTGAAAATGATTTTGGAACAGCATCGGCTCAAAAAGTGGTCTATAAATCGTGGTGGTTTGAGCTCATCATCCTGATGTTTTGTTTGACGCTGATATGGAATATTTTCAGGTATAAGTTGTATCGCTGGAGTAAAATTCCGGTATTTCTGTTCCACTTTTCAGGTATTCTGATCATTGTAGGTGCAGGCATCACAAGATATATCAGCTATGAAGGCTTAATGCCGATCAGGGAAGGTAGTACAAGCAATGTGATCTACAGTGATCAAACTTATCTCAGTGTGGTACTGGAAGATGAATCATCCATGTATACTGAAGATTTTAAGGTTTTATTCGGTAGTGTGGGAAAAAACAGATTCGACAAGACACTTGATTTCAAGGAAAGAAAGGTAAACATAGAATTGCTCGAGTTTTATCCCAATGCCGTATACGAACTCGAAGAAGCAGATTCAGGTCCGGCGTATTTTACACTGAACTATGGCGGAATGAGAGGTATGGAGAAAGCTTATCTGGCAGAAGCCCAGTTGATGAATATTGGAGGTATAAATTTTGGTTTCAACACATTAGGTGAAATTGATGTTGATTTGAGGTACCTGGGAGATAGCATTCTTTTACAGTCCCGTTTGCCATTCAAGACTTTGTCTATGGACACTCAGGAAACTGATTCTTTACCTGCAGAAGTATGGTTCCCGGTGGAAACCAGGAAATTATATACGTTCAAGGATGAAACAGCCATCGTTTTTGGAGATTTTATACCCAAAGGAAAGTTGGTTCCTGTCTCTCAAAGCCGTAAAACAGAATCATCAGGTATGAATGCCGTAAAACTCAAAGTAACTGCGGGAGAAGACAGTCATGAAGTGGTTTTGATGGGTAATAAAGGAATGATTGGTGAAGACAAAGATCTGAGATTGGGAGACTATTCCATTAGTCTTTCTTATGGATCCAGATTGATCCAACTACCTTTTGAAATAAAGCTCAGAGATTTTCAGTTGGAGCGTTATCCGGGATCCAACAGTGCATCGTCCTATGCATCTGAAGTTACCCTGATCGATGAAGAAAAAGACATCAATATGGATTACAGGATTTATATGAATCATGTCTTGAATCACCGCGGTTTCAGGTTTTTTCAGTCATCTTATGACCAGGACGAATTGGGTACCATTCTATCTGTGAATCACGATTATTGGGGAACATTTTTGACTTATGTAGGATATTTTATACTTGCCTTGGGTATGTTGCTGACCGTTTTTGCAAAGAGAACGCGATTGAGGAAATTATCACAGAAAATCTCGGAATACCGCAAGCAGCGGATTGGATTGGCAGTTTTTATTTTGTTGTCTTTATTTTCACAGGGAATTTTTGGCCAGAATACAATGTCAAACGATAGGGTCATTCCCGAGTCTCATGCAGAAAAATTTGGCAGAATTCTCGTTCAGGATCAGATGGGCAGGAAAAAACCGGTCAATACCCTATCCGGTGAATTGCTCCGGAAATTGTATGGTAAAGATGCGTATGCGGGTCAAAATTCTGATCAGGTATTGCTTAGTATGACGATCAATCCTGAAGCATGGGCTGATAAACCGATGATCAAAATAGGGCATGAAGAACTGAAAGTAATGCTCAAAACTGAAAAATTTGCCAGTTTCAACGATTTTTTCAATAAAGAAGACGGCAGTTATATTTTGGGGAAATTTATTGAAGAAGCAAACCGGACACCAGCAGCAAGTCAGACTAAATTCCAGAAAGATGTGATCAAGGTCGACGAGCGGGTGAGTATCATGTATATGATTTTCAATGGGAATCTGCTGAAGATATTTCCTAAACAAGGTGATACCAACAACAAATGGTATACTCCCGGGGAAGCTGCCGGCATCGATTTTGGCGAAGAACCCAATTTGCTGGTGCATAATTTCATGCAGTGGTATATCGGTAATATCAGTAAAGCTTTTGAGTCCAATGACTGGAAGGACGCAGATTTGAGCCTGGAAGGTCTGGATGCATACCAAAGGGCGTTTGGTAAAGACCTGATCCCGGCAGAAAGTAAGATCAAAGCTGAATTGTTATATAATAAGATCAATATTTTTGCCAAACTTATCAGTTGGTATGGGTTAATAGGTTTTATACTGCTCATTTTCCTTATCATTCAGGTATTTAAGCCCGCCATCAACTTAAAATGGCCAGTCAATATCGGTATTGCCCTGATCATTCTCGGATTTATTGCACATACTTTCGGATTGGCTTTAAGATGGCACATTTCCGGCCATGCACCCTGGAGTAATGGTTATGAATCGGTAATTTATATCTCATGGGCCACAGTCCTGGCTGGTCTGATCTATGCCAGAAAGTCACCGATCTCTTTGGCTGCAACGAGCATCATGGGCGCATGGATCCTGATCGTCAGTATGATGAGTTGGGCCGATCCGCAAATCACCAATCTGGTGCCTGTTCTTAAGTCATATTGGCTGACCATTCACGTTTCAGTGATTGCAGCAAGTTATGGTTTCTTTGCCATAGCGTCATTGATAGCATTGATCAATCTGCTTTTGATGATTTTACGAAATAAAAAATCAGGATCTGACAGGGTAATATTAACTATCAGAGAATTGTCTGCTGTTATTGAAAGCGCTTTGATCATAGGTTTATTCCTGCTGACCATTGGTACATTTTTAGGAGGCGTCTGGGCAAATGAAAGTTGGGGAAGATACTGGGGCTGGGATGCAAAAGAGTCCTGGAGCATGGTCAGTATCATGGTTTATTCATTCATCGCCCACATGCGGATGATCCCGTCAATGAAATCATTATTTGCATTCAACTTTGCAGCTTTCATTGGTTTTGCGACCATCCTGATGACCTATTTTGGTGTCAATTTTTACCTTTCAGGGCTGCATTCCTATGCTGCCGGAGATCCCGTTCCGATACCAACCTGGGTTTTTGTAACCACCATAGTGGCGATTTTGATTGGGTTTTTTGCCTGGTTGAGGCAAAATCCTGAAGATAAAATGAGTTAATTATACAGCGTATGGAAGTGCATAAAAAAGTGGTGATAAGAGGTCGGGTTCAGGGTGTATGGTTTCGAAAGTATGCTCAGGAACAGGCGGCTTTATTCAGCTTGTCCGGATTTGTGAGGAATGAAGCTGATGGCAGTGTATATATTGAAGTGTCGGGAGAAAAGGAACATGTGGAGGTTTTCATCCAATGGTGTCATTCAGGACCACCTTTAGCTTATGTGGAAACTGTTGATGTGGAAGAAAATCAGGATCATCATACCGGTGTATTCCTGATTAAGACATAATATTTTTTTTGAGGGTAACGGGCTGAACAACATTGCAAAATGAGCATTTTGTGGTCATTTCTTCAATGAGTTATGGGTTGATGGTCAGGTATTTCTAAAATTGAATATCCGGTTTTTGGATTGGTCGGATAAAATAAGAAGATTATGAATATTTGCATTATTGGTTCCGGAGGAAGAGAATCTGCTCTTGCATGGAAGATCAGTGCCAGTCAGCAATGTGATGTGCTCTACATTTTACCCGGGAATGCAGGAACTGCCGAATATGGGATCAATATGGAAATCGATATCATGGATCATGTTGTTTTGAGGCAATTTCTGATTGAGGAAGGGATAGAAATGGTGGTCGTCGGACCTGAACAACCATTGGTGGATGGGCTTGTAGACCGGATAAAATCTGATGAAGAATTGTCAGGGATCATGGTGATCGGTCCTTCTGCAGAAGGCGCTAAACTGGAAGGCAGCAAGGCTTTTGCAAAGGAATTCATGGAAGAATTTGGAATACCGACAGCCGCTTACGGACGTTTTAAGGAAGATGACATTGAACAGGTGAACGGATATTTTGAAGGACATGAACCTCCGTTTGTACTGAAAGCGGATGGTCTGGCTGCCGGAAAAGGAGTGCTCATCATTCACAACAGAGAAGATGCAAAATCTGAAGCCAGGGAAATGCTTGCAGGTAAATTTGGCGAAGCTGGGAAAACCCTGGTCATTGAGGAATTCCTGGATGGTATAGAATTTTCTGTTTTCGTGATTACAGATGGAAAAAACTATAGAATATTGCCTGTTGCAAAGGATTATAAACGCCGTTATGAAGGTGATCAGGGATTGAACACCGGTGGAATGGGCGCTGTTTCTCCTGTTCCATTTGTTGATGAGATCCTGATGGAGAAGGTGGAAACCAGGATCATCCAACCCACCATACTGGGTATAGCGCAAAGAGAGATGGATTATACAGGATTTATTTTTTTTGGCCTGATCAGTGTTGAAGGGGAACCTTTTGTGATCGAATACAATTGTCGTCTGGGTGATCCTGAAACGGAAGTGGTCATTCCAAGACTGGAGAATGACCTTGTAGACCTGTTATCTGCTCTCTGCAGTGATGAACTGGATGCGGTTGAGATCAAAGAATCGAATGAAACAGCGGTAACTGTCGTGCTGGTATCCGATGGATACCCTGATCCCATTGAAAAAGGAAAGAAAATTACAGGAATTGAAAAAGTGAAAGAAAGCATCGTATTCCATGCAGGAACAACTATACAGGATGGAACGCTGGTAAGTGACGGCGGCAGGGTTTTAGCCGTGAGTTCTTTCGGACAAACCAAGGAAGAAGCACTCGGGAAATCACTCAGAAGTATTGAAAAAATACATTTTGAAGGAAAAAAATTCAGAACAGATATTGGTTGGGATGTTTAAAATGTAGGGGTTTTTTGAGTTGTATGTTATACAGTACATTTCATGATTTACAGCTTATAATTTATTGTTAAATTAAGTAGAAGTAGACATATTATCCTTATCACTCATTCAGGATTACTTATTCCGATCACTCATTTCATCCAGGCTTTGTAAACATTGAATTTCGAATCTAATAATTTTCAATATGCAGGAAATACTTAAAAAATATGCCGATTTGCTGACGCATTATTGTGTCGGGATCAAAGAAGGAGATAGTTTGTACGTGACTTCAACCGTTTTGGGCGAGCCTTTGGTCCGCGAATTGTACAGAAGCGCCACCGAAGCCGGTGCAAATGTGGAAGTGATGTTGTCTTTCAGGGAACAGGAGAAGATCTTTATTGATCATGCCGGAGAAAGGCAATTGAAGACGGTCTCTCCCTTTCATAAACTGGCGATG
>Ga0209573_1003446_pt1 | contig 17394 bp, 14 predicted proteins | sample TNRBio252014_DNA_FD_185870 | JGI IMG/M metagenome (GOLD analysis project Ga0209573, IMG submission 185870) | Wastewater treatment Type I Accumulibacter community from EBPR Bioreactor in Madison, WI, USA - TNR Reactor_6/25/2014_ DNA (SPAdes)... | ecosystem: Engineered > Bioreactor > EBPR >...
CCCCGCCTGACCTCCTCCTCGTAACGCCTTTCACCACCTCCTGATGGATCCCATGAGCACTTATTCCTGGCTGATTTTCGCCCTCGGCACCGTCCTCACCTGGGGACTCTACGGCATCTTCCTTCACATGGGTCAGATGGGCATGGTCGATCCCGTGAACGGCCGCTACAAGGCCTTCCTCTTCGTCGGCGTCGCCTACTTCCTCACCGCGGTGCTCGCACCCCTCATCCTTCTCGTGATGCGCGGGTCGGACTGGAATTTCCCGGCCAAGGGTCTCTGGCTCTCGCTTTTCGCCGGCATCCTCGGGGCGATCGGGGCTTTCTTCGTTCTCCTCGCCCTCGGCGCGGCGATCGGGGCGAAGGTGCAGAATGCGCCCGGGGTCGTGATGTCGATTATTTTTGCCGGCGCTCCCATCGTGAATGCGATCGTCTCGATCTCGATGGCACACGACTGGGGCAAGATCCGCTGGCCCTTCATTCTCGGTCTCTTCATGGCCGCGGCCGGTGGATACCTCGTCACCAAATTTAAGCCCGTCCACGCCGCACCCGCGAAACCGGCCGAGAAAGTGGCTGCAGTGTCGGCGGTGCCACGAGATCAGGGGCCGCAGTCCCATTGACCTGTCGAGTTCTGGCGTCGACCGTTCGCCATGCCCGATCGCGCCGCCATCGAAGCCCTGCAAACGGAGCGCCTCCGCGCCCTTCTCGGCGAGTTGCGCGCGGGCAACGCCTTCTACCGCGACCGACTCGCCAAAGCCGGACTCAGCGAGGCACCCACGCTCGCCGACTTCACGGCGAAGATGCCCTTCACCTCGAAGATGGATCTGGTCTGGGATCGCGAGGAGTTCCCACCCTACGGATCGAATCTCACCTACCCGATCGCACGTTATTCGCGCTTTTGTCAGAGCAGCGGCACGACACGCGGCCCCTTGCCCACCCTCGACACCACCGGGAGCTGGTCGGCCATGCTCGACTGCTGGGACCTCGTCTACGAAGCCGCCGGGGTGGGACCGGGTGACAAGATCTTCTTCGCCTTCTCCTTCGGTCCCTTCCTTGGATTCTGGACCGCCTTCGAGTCGGCGACGCGCCGAGGCAATCTTTCCATCCCTGGAGGCGGACTCAGTAGCAAGGCGAGACTCCAGGCCATGGTCGCGCACGAGGTCGAGGCCCTCTGCTGCACCCCGACCTACGCGATGCGCCTCGGCGAGCTCTTCGCCTCGCACGCGAATGACGAGACCTCGACCTACCGCCTCAAAAAGATCATCGTTGCCGGTGAGCCGGGCGGCAGCCTGCCCGAGGTGCGCAAACGTCTCTCCGATCTCTGGAAAGGCGCCCGTGTCTTCGACCACCACGGCATGACCGAGACCGGTCCCGTCACCTACGAGCATCCTGACAAACCGCTCGCGCTTTGCGTCATCGAAGAGGCCTACTTCGCCGAGATCATCGACCGCGAGACCCAGACCGAAGTCGCGCCGGGACAAAAGGGCGAACTCGTCCTCACCACCCTGACGCGCACCGCCTGTCCGCTCCTGCGTTACCGCACCGGCGATCTCGTCGAGAAGACGTATTTCACACCGGCGGGTAGTGCCCCCATCCTCTCTCTCGATGGAGGCATCCTCGGCCGCGTCGACGAAATGGTCGTGATCCGCGGAGTCAATGTTTACCCGACCGCTGTCGAGAAGATCATCCGCGGGTTTCCCGAAGTCGTCGAGTTCCAGGTGGTGCAGACGACCCGCCAGTCCATGGCCGAACTGGAAGTGATGATCGAAGCCGACGGCAAGGCGCGACCCGATCTCGCCGAGCGCGTCCAGCGCGAACTGGCTGATGCCTTCACCCTGCGCATCCCGGTGAAGATGGTCGAGGCGGGGGAACTGCCGCGGTTCGAGTTCAAGTCGCGACGGTGGGTGCGGCAGTGAGGGCTACCGGATCGGGTAAAATTTCACGCCCTCCGGCTCGATCATGACTTTCGCTCCAATCTCCTCGCCGATCCTTGTGAGGGCTTGGCGGATCGTGAGATGTGAGACATCGACCGTGATCATCGTGTCGTAGGCGATGTAATCGGCCGGTTTCTCGTCGGGACGGTGGATGTCGTAAAACCGGTTGAACCAAATCGGTAATCCGCGTTCCCACACGGGGCCTTCCCGATCCGCAAGGCGAGAGTGCAGTTGGATGGAGTCAACCACACGAATCAACGTCGATTGTTCGAAGGTTAAAAGTGGTAAAACAATCGAGTCGGCTCTTTGATTCCATCTTGTTTCAAGGCTCCCGCGCCAAGCATCGGACTCGGATTCAGCGACGAGCGATTGAAGAAAGGTTTCCGAGAGGTACTGCTGATCAGAAGTGTTTCTGACGAAAACTAGTCCACGTCGTTGATCGAATGCGGCATCGGCCTCAAGTGGAAAGGTGATTCCAGCGTTTTCCAATAGACTTTTCAGAGTGGGCACAAAAGGCCGTTCGCTTTCGAACTTCAGTGCGAAAGGATCCGGGACTGCTGGTTCGTCAGATTGCTCCGCGATCCTCCGCGCTAGGTCGGTTGGAGCCGGATAAGCTCGGGTAAGCCGTGGTTCTTCAAAACTATCGAGATATCCGACCCGGATCTCGGCTTCCTCGATCCAATACTTCCGCTGCGCGAGGGAGGTGGTGTAGCGCAAAGCTTGGAAGAGAGGCACCTCCGCAAGCTTCAGGGTGACGGGCATTGGAAGTGGGTCGTCGGGAGTATCGAATCCAAACCCAGAAGCTAGTTTTCCTTTCCGTGGCGCATCCAGAAGGATCTTAACGCCCACCGTGCCCTTGGCGTTTGGAACTTGGTCAAGAGCTGCGGTTTCTTCGAGATACGCCAACGCTTCCTCGAGAGGAGTGTCTTTGAAATCGACCCCCGGGATCACCAGGTCTTTCAATCGGCTCTCCAGTTTTTGTATCCGTTGCCATCTTGCCTCGGCCTCCACTTCTTCAATCAAGCCCCAATAATCTACTACCGCCTCGACCACCCACAACTCGCCCTCCGTCGCTTTCACTTCCAGGGTCCCTGCGGCACGATCGAAGCGAGCCTCCATTCCTTCGACAAACTCCACGCCGTCGCGCTCGAGGATCTTCTTCGCATCGCCTCCTTGGGCGAAGTCGGTTTCGAAGAATCCCTCCGGCAGATCGAAGGTTCGCTCCTTCAAGGCACCACTCCAAAGGGAGTTGCCCGCTGATGGAGCCAAGGTGATAGCGGCCGATTCGGTTCCGGCCTTCCCTTCGTGTTCTGCGGTGCGCTCCGGGTCCGACGTCGAACCGCCGCATCCGTCGAGGACTAGGACGGCGATGGATAACATCACGATCGCGTGGCAGCGGCGATTCATTTCAACGTCCCGAGGGTTTGGCGGGTTCTTCAAATTCCGCCACCAAATCCAGCATTGCCATTGGCCATTCCTTCGTACCTGACTTCGTGTCTGATCTCGTCAGCATCAACTTCGATCCGATGTCCGCGTTCAACAATCTGCCTTCGGGCAGGAATCCATAGAGGTCATCGTATCCCTCCGGAATCTTCATGATGCCGAATCGTTTTTGTTCCCGTTTCCCTTCGGTCCAGATCATCGAATAGCGGATGCCATCGGGCTGGTGGCGGGGAGTTCCGGAAGGAAGGAAATCGCCAAGCCAAAGGTGGATCCGTACCCGGGTCCCGCGGGGAATGCCTTTGAAAGAGACTCCGGCGTCGATTGTTTCCGTTTTTCCACTGGCGCCGGCGATCCATTCGAACTGATCGAATTCCCCCTCCGGCAAATCGTTCGAAACTTCATATTCCCACATCAAGACCCCGATCGCCCAAAGGGCAGCGGGATCCGGTGCTGGCGGATCCGCCGCCGGAACCGGCGCGGCCGCGAAGAACCCAAGGCAGGCGGCAAAGCAGACGATACCGGGGCGGTTCATTTCGGGAGCATGGAAAATTTTCGCGATGAAGACAAGACGGGATCCTCTGTTTCAGCACGAACTTGACAGCAACCCATAAACCCGTACGCTTACCCATATGAAAACCACCGTGGAACTTCCCGATGAGTTGTTTGCGGAGGCGAAAGCCGTGGCCCTGCGACGTCGGGTTTCCCTGAAAACGCTTTTCACTCGTGCCCTCGAGCGTGAACTGCGCGGTCCCACAGGGGAAGTTCGGCAAGATCGTTTCCGAATCGACGAGAGTGGCTGGCCTGTTCTCCGGGTGGCTGAGGATGACGCGACCGTCGTCTCGGACGCATTCGTCAATGAATTGCGTGACTCCGAAGGGGTGTGAGTCATGGCTTTCCTTCTCGATCTCAATGTGTTGATCGCGCGAATGGATCCACGGCACGAACATCACAAGCGTGCAAAACGTTGGATGGAGGCAAGACCGGGCGTGGACCTCGTGACATGCCCGCTCACCGAGAACGGCTTCCTGAGAATCTATGGCCATCCCTCCTATCCCAAGGGGCCGGGGTCACCCGAAGCGGCTCTGGAAGAGCTTCGGGTGATTCGTGACATGGCTTGCCACCGCTTTCTCGGAGACACCGTGAGCATCGACGATCCCGGGGTGTTTCACAGCCTGGCAGGAATCGGCCCGAAGCAGATCACCGATGTTTATTTGCTAGGCTTGGCCGCGAAGCATCGGATTTTCTTCGCGACCTTTGATGCGGGAGTTCCAGTCGACCGGGTGGTAGGCGGCAACGCCGCACTCTGCCTGCTTCCGTGAACGGCGTCTGCGAAGGTCTCCCCGCATTTCCGCCCTTGCCCCGCGGGCCGCCGCTTGGCAAAATGTCCACCTATGAAACCCATCCGCTTGCTTCTCTCCGCCGCCGTGCTTTCCACCTTCGCTTCCCTCGCTCTCGCCGATTCGGCCAAACCGCTCGCGCTTTCGCCCGCGCCGCATCCGGGCAAGGAAGCGAGGCACGCCTCTTTCAACGAGATCTCGAAGAAGGGAGAAGCTCCCCTCGTGTTCCTCGGTGATTCGATCACGGAAGGTTGGGGCGGCAAAGGCAAAGCCGCGTGGGAGCAATATTGGGCCCCGATGGGTGCCGCCAACTTCGGCATCGGCGGCGACCGCACCGAGCACATTCTTTGGCGTCTCGCCAACGGCAACTACGACGGTCTCAAGCCGAAGCTGACCGTGCTCATGATCGGCACGAACAACACCGGCCATCAGGGGCGTCCCATGGTCGAGCACGGAGGCGCCGTCTATTCCAGCACCGCCGAGGAGACCGCCGCCGGGGTCACCGAGATCGTGAAGGTGTTGAAAGAAAAACAGCCGCAGATGAAGATCCTCCTTCTCGCCATCTTCCCCCGAGGCGCGACACCGGAAGACAAAATGCGGCAGCAGAATGAGGCGACGAACGAGCTCATCGCCAAGCTCGACGACGGGAAAACGGTGTTCTTCATGGACATCAACCAGGACTTCCTCGAAGCCGACGGCACTCTTTCGAAGGAGATCATGCCCGACCTGCTCCACCCCAATGAAAAGGGCTACGAGATCTGGTCCAAGGCGATCGAGGCCCGCGTGAAGGAGTTGATGGCGGAGTGACCGACCAGACGCAAGGTGCGAGCCTTCCGCTACGCGTTCGCCGCTTACGTCAATCCCCACTTGAAGCAACCCCCGGGAACGCCGAAACTTCGGGCAATGCCTGAAGAGACGAATTCGATCCTGGAACTGCGCGGCGTCACCAAATGGTACGAAAGCGCTCCCGAACGCCGCATCCTCGACGGGCTCGATCTCGTCGTGAGCGCGGGTGAGCGCTTCGCCATCGTCGGTCCGTCGGGCTGCGGGAAGAGCACCTTGCTCAACCTCCTCGGCACGCTCGATGCCCCGTCGGAGGGACGCGTCATCGTCGATGGGATCGATACGGCCGGACTGAGCGAAGACGCGGTCGCGCGGATCCGCTCCGAGAAGATCGGCTTCATCTTCCAGATGCATCACCTCCTCCCGCAGTGCACCGCGCTGGAGAACGCCCTCGTCCCCACCCTCGCCCTGGCCACGCGGCCCAATCCCACCGAAGCCGCCGACCGGGCCAAACGGCTCTTCGACCGCGTCGGGCTCGGTGACAAGCTCGACCGACTCCCCTCGCAGCTCTCCGGCGGCGAACGACAGCGTGTCGCCATCGTGCGTTCGCTCATCAATTCGCCGCGTCTCCTCCTCGCCGATGAGCCGACCGGTGCCCTCGATGAGGACAACGCGAAGCGCCTCATGGAATTGCTCGCCGAGCTCAACGAATCCGAGGGACTCGCCCTCATCGTCGTCACCCACGACCGCGCCCTCGCCGCGACCCTCGGCTCCGTGCGGGTCCTCCATCGTGGGAAACTGGAAACGGCCCCGTGACCCGCGACTCGTGACCTGTGTCCAATGACCACCCTCCGCCTCATCCTCAGCTCGCTCTTCCACTACCGGTGGGTGAATCTCTCGGTCCTCGCCGGCGTGGCGCTGACTTCGGCGATCCTCAGTGGCGCCCTCGTCGTCGGCGATTCGGTGAAAGAAAGCCTCCGTCGCAACGCCGAGGCGCGCCTCTCGGGAATCGGTCCCGTCTTCCTAGGCGGCGAACGTTTTTTCACCGCCTCGCTCGCCGATCGCGTCGCCGCGAAACTGGGCGATGACGCTCTCGTCGCCCCCATTCTCCAGATCGAAGGCACCGCTGCGAGTCGCGAAGGGGGACGCCGCGTCAATCGCATTCAGATCGTCGGGGTCGACGAGCGTTTCTGGAAGCTCTCCCTCGGCGGGACTTCGCCCGAGGGCTTCGACGACGATCGTTTCATCGCCATCAACCGCCCTCTCGCCGACCGCATCGGGGCGAAGGTCGGCGATACCCTCATCGTGCGTCTCGAGGTGCCCGGCGCGCTTTCGAAGGACGCCCCGCTCTCGGGCGAGTCCGAACAAACCACGCCCTTCACCGCGGAGGTCACCACCATTCTCGACAACGAACAATTCGGCGGGTATTCGCTGAAGTCCGAGCAGGTCTCGCCCGCGACCCTTTTCGTCCGCCGTGAACGGCTCGAGTCGGTGATCGAGCAAAGCAACCGCGCCAATCTCCTTCTCGGTGGTCGTTCGCTCGATGCGGTCGCCTTTTCCGAAGCGGTCGAGTCGTCGTGGCAGCTCGAGGATCTCCAGCTCACCGTCGCTCCCGCAGGTGAAGGTGGCGTGCAGCAGATGATCAGCTCGCGGGTCTTTTTCGACGGAGTCCTCGTGAAGGCGCTGGAAACGATTTCCTCGGCGAGCGCCCCCGTCCTCACCTACCTGGCCACCGACATCGCGAACGCTCCGGCGGAGCGAGGCACGCCTTATTCCATGGTCACGGGCGTCGGGCCTGCCCTCAATGGCATCGTCACGGGCGAACTCGGCGACGATGAGATCCTTCTTTCCGATTGGCTCGCCGAAGACCTCGCCGCCAAAGAAGGCGACACCATCACCCTCACCTACAACGTCGTGGGAGCGGGTCGCGCTCTTGTCGAGCAACAGCGGAAGTTCACCGTCGCCGGGATTGCCCCGCTCGAGCAGAATGGCTGGGACCGCACCTGGACGCCCGAGTTCCCCGGCATCTTCGACGTCGACGGCCTTGATGATTGGGAGCCCGGCATCCCCATCGACCGCGACCGCATCCGCCAGAAGGACGACGACTACTGGGACGCCCACAAAACGTCCCCGAAAGCCTTCGTCTCCCTCGCCGCTGCGCGCGCGATGTGGTCGAACCGCTTCGGAGATGCCACCTCGGTCCGTTTTACCCTGAAGGATCCTGACAAAGCTCTCGTCGAGCAACTCCGGGCACATCTGAAGCTGACCGATCTCGGCATGGCCTCGCGCGACCTTCCTGCCGAGGCCGCCGCGGCCGTGGCGGGTTCGTTCGACTTCGGGGCGCTCTTCGCGAGCATGAGTTTCTTCCTCATCGTCGCGGCTCTCGTTCTCGCGGGACTCGTCTTTGTCTTCGGGATCGAACAGCGCGCAACCCAGATCGGCCTGCTCCTCGCCCTCGGTTTCACGCGGAAACGCGTGCGGCGTCTTTTCCTCATCGAGGCCCTCGTCCTTTCCGTCGGCGGAGCGGCCCTCGGCTTGCTCGGAGGTTATGTCTACACCCGCCTCGCCCTCCACGGCATGTCGGGCGTGTGGCAGGACGCCGCCGCCGGCATGGAGTTCGTCTATTTCCTGAAGCCCGCCTCGCTCGGCATCGCCTTCGCCATCACCGTGATCGTCGCGCTCGTGGTCGTCTGGTTCGCGAGCCGTCGCGTCACCGCGGTGCAGCCGAGTGCGCTCATCTCGGGGATGGCGGATGAAACGCCTTCCACCTCGGGCCGCCGCAAGCGCGATGTCTTTGCCTTCTGGGGTGGATTGATCGGTGCCCTCGGTTGTCTCTTCGCACCGAAGGTGCCCGGCACCATGGCCGAGCAGGGGCTCTTCTTTGGCGCGGGTTTCCTCATCACCATCGCCGGCGTCGCGCTTTGTTCCATCCTCATTCGCCGTTTCCTTCGTCCTTCGCAGATGCTCGCTTCGCTCGGAGCCCTCGGCCGCCAGCACACCGTGCGCCGCCGCGGACGCAGCCTCGCCGTGATCGGACTGATGGCAGCGGGCGTCTTCATGGTGACGGCGATCAACTCCTTCCGCCTCGACGGGGCGCGCGGGGCGGAGCGCCGCGGAGCGGGCACGGGTGGCTTCGCCTTTGTCGGAGAATCGACCCTGCCGATCTACGAAGATCTCGACGGAGCCGAGGGACGGAAAAAATTCGGACTCGACGCCCTCAAGGCCGACTTCACGATTTTGCCGATGCGGGTGAGCAATGGCGACGACGCGAGTTGTCTCAATCTCAATCGGGCCCAGCGTCCGCGCCTGATGGGCGTCGATCTGGAAAAGATCGCAGCCCTTTCGCCCTTCCACTTCACCGCCCAGGCGAGTCCACCGCCGAACGGGCAGAGTCCATGGCGCGCCCTTGCCGCGGACGAGGGGGAGGAGGACGGTCTCCCCGTGATCCCCGGGATCATCGACCAGAACACCGCCGTCTACGCCCTCCAGAAGAAAGTCGGCGACACGGTACGCTACGAGACGGTCTCTGGTCAGGCCTTCGCCGTTCGCCTCGTCGGATTCCTCGAAACCTCGATCCTCCAGGGCAGTCTCCTCATCGACGAGGCAGCGTTCATCCGCTTCTTTCCCGATGCGGGCGGCTACCGCTTTTTCCTTCTCGATGGGGCCGGGGCCGATCCGGAAACGCTCGCGCCCGTCGCCTCGCACCTCACTCGCATGTTCGGCGATCTCGGGCTCGAGATGCGTCCCGCCGCGGACCGGCTCAACGAATTCAACGCGGTGCAGAACACCTACCTCTCGATCTTCTCCACCCTCGGCGGGCTCGGGCTCTTCCTCGGCACGCTCGGTCTCGCCATCCTCGTGGGACGGAACGTGATGGAACGCCGCGGGCAGCTCGGAGTGATGCAGGCGATGGGCTTCACCCGGCGGGCCCTGGCGGGAATGGTCCTCTCGGAGCACTGGTTTCTGCATTTGTCAGGAGTCGTCGTCGGTCTCGGAGCCGCGATCCTCGCGGTGCTGCCGAAACTCACGGGAGGGTCCGCGCCGCTGCCCTGGGGACTCCTCGCGGCGATCAACGGAGCCGTCCTCGTCGGGGGCCTGCTCTTTTGCGCGGCGGCCGCCCGCCTCGTCCTGCGGGGCCATCTCATGGATGCCATTCGAAGGGAATGAAGACCAAAGAGGGTTGCTTGGTGCTCTTGATAGGGTCAGGTCTGGCCTTCGGTTCCTTCGCTGCCGACGAAAAGGACAAGGGCAAGGGCACGCCGCCTCCGGCAGCTCCGCAGGAGCTCGCCAAGCTGGACGTCGCCAACAGCAAGGAAGCTTCGATCCCGGGAGGCGCCACGGTCGTGAAGGGATCGTGGTCGGTGGATGCGGGGGCGAAGAAACTCTTCGCCGCGCCCGTGCCGCTCGTCGATGCGTGGCTCGAATTCGGACCCGAGATCCGGGAAAAAGGTGCGACCATCACGGCTACGGGTCGTGCCCCCGGCGGCGATCGGCTCCAGTCGCGATTTGGTGTCGGGCTCTACGGGAAGAACGGCTTCCAACTCCGCCTCGTGCCGGTGCGGCAGGAGATCGAGTTGGTGCGCCGCGGCGAGGTGCTCGTGAGCCGGCCTTTCCCGCACGATCCCGCGGAGATGCAACAGATCGAGCTTTCGGTTCGCCCCGAACGCCAGCACTGGATCGTCTCGGGCCGAGTCTGGAAGGACGGGGGCGAACGCCCTGACCAACCGCTTTTCGAACACAAGATCTTCGCGGTGGAGCTGCTCTTTCCACTCGCAGGGCGCTCAGTGCTCTTCGCGACACCCTTTTCGGGGGAGCCGGTCGCCTTCGCGTCGGCGGTGGTGATGCCGGGACCGGCGAAGTGAGACTTAAAGGGAAAGCCCGAGCCGCTTGAGCAACTCGCCGAGCCGGGTCTCGACGATCCCGTAGCTGAAATGGGCCGCGGCGATCGCGTGATTCTTTTCCACGGCGGCGCGGGCCGAAGATGGATCGTCGAGGATGGTGGCGGCCGCGCGGACCGCGTGATCGTCGATCGCGCCCTCGATGACGAGAAAGTCGAAACCACAGGGTTCGATGTCGGTTTTGAAAACGGGATAGCGGTTCACGAGGACGGGCTTGCGGAACCAGACGGACTCGAGAAGGGCATTGCCGAAGCCTTCGAAGAGACTCGGAAAGGTGACGAGATCGGCGAGATGATAAAGTTCGTCGAGCGTCGGCGATCCCGCCGCCTGCGGATCGAGGAAACGCAGGTCGACTGCTTTTTCCGCGGCGAGGGCGATGAGTTGGTCGCGGTAGGCGAGTCCTTCGTCGCCGGCCTCGTGCGAAACGACGAGTTGGTTCCGTGGGTCGCCGAGGCGGTGAACGAGCTCGATGGCGAGTTCGATGCCCTTGCGGGGGACGACACGGGTGGGTTGGAGAATGAGGCGGTCGCCGGAAGCCAGACCGATCTCTGCCCGGACTTGCTCGGAGGATCGGAGCAAGGGGGGCGGAGGCGACGCGAAATCCATCACGTTCGGGACGAGGACGGCATCGAGACCGAATCGATCGCGCAACTCGCGGGCCGCGCCCGAGTGGATCACGGCATGGACGAGGCTGGGGTGTCGGGGCGGAAACGCCTCGTCGAGCCACGGGCGGACGGCGTGGCCGGTGAAGCGATCGCGTTCCCAGTGGAAGTCGTGATGGTGGGCGAGGGTGGGAAAATCGTGGCGACGGATGAAGTCAGCGAGGGCCAGTCCGAGCGGAACATGCATCGGGATGGTAATCGCGTTTTCCGGCACGAGCACGTCGATGGAGAATCGGCTCACGAAGGTGGCGAGCGATTCGCCGAGTGACTCGCGGAGGGAGGCGACTTCGTCGAGGATTTCGGGATCAAAGGCATCGCGATTCCATAGGCGGTCCTGGAGCGCCTCGATCCGCGGGTGGCCGAAGTGGGCTTCGGGATCGACCGAGGCCACTTCGTCGGGCCGGTCGTTGAGGCCGGAGAACCAATAGCAAGAGTGTCCGGCACGCTCGAGGACTTCGGCCCACTTCATTGACTCGAGCGACACCCCGTCGGTGCCGGCAAAACGAGTCGAGACGAAACCGAAATTCATACCGCATCATGAACGCGGATCGCCGGGATGCGAGCGCGATTCCTTCTTCGCGACGGACTGACGCACGTCGCGTGCCAGCCGTAGACGTCGCGAGCGTCAGGCGATGAGATCCTTCACGACATGACCGCTGATGTCGGTGAGACGGAAGTCGCGTCCGGCGTAGCGGTAGGTGAGTTTCTCGTGATCGAAGCCAAGGAGGTGGAGGATGGTGGCGTGGAGATCGTGGACGTGCACGGGATTCTCGACCGCCTTGAAGCCGAACTCGTCGGTCTTCCCATACTGGAAACCGCCCTTCGCTCCGCCACCGGCCATCCACATCGTGAAGCCGTGGTGGTTGTGATCGCGTCCGAGTTTGGTGTTGGCGTCGTTCGCTCCCGGGGTGGGCAGCTCGACGGTGGGGGTGCGGCCGAATTCACCGCCCCAGATCACGAGGGTGTCCTCGAGGAGACCGCGCTGTTTCAAGTCGGCGAGGAGGGCGGCGATCGGACGATCGGCTTCCCCGGCGAGGCGACCGTGTTCTTTCGCGATCTCGTTGTGGCTGTCCCAGGGCTGGCCGGCGCCGTGCCAGACTTGCACGAAACGCACCCCGCGCTCGATGAGACGGCGTGCGATGAGCATCTGGCGGCCATGAAGGGTGTCGCCGTAGAGTTCACGCACATGGGCGGGCTCGCGCTCGACGTTGAAGACGTCGGTGGCTTCCATCTGCATCTTGTAAGCGAGCTCGAGCGAGTGGATGCGGGCCTCGGCGTCGGCGTCGAAGCCGTTGGCAGCCATGTCCTGGTGGTTCATCTCCTGGATGAGGTCGAGCTGGCGGCGCTGCAGGTCCATCGTCATGCGCGGATTGCGGATGTCGGGAATGAGCTTGGCGACCTGGGTGTTTTTCGTGTCGATGTGGGCACCCTGGTAGGCACCAGGGAGGAAGGCCGAGCGCCAGTTCTGGGTTTCGACGATGGGTACGCCCCCGGGGCAGAGCGAGACGAAGCCGGGCAGGTTTTCATTCTCCGTGCCGAGCCCGTAGGTGATCCAGCTGCCCATGCTCGGGCGCACGAGATTGACCCGCTCGGCGCCCGTATTCATGAGCATGAGCGATGGCTCGTGGTTCGGGACGTTCGCAAACATCGAGTTGATGATGCAGAGATCGTCGGCCATGTCGGCGACCATGGGGAAGAGATCGCTCGCCCAGATCCCACACTGCCCGCGCTGCTTGAATTCAAAGCTCGACTGCATCAGCGTGCCGGTCTTGCGCTCGGTCTTGAGCGACTCACCGGGCATTTCCTTGCCGTTGTATTTGGCGAGGGCGGGCTTGTAATCGAAGGAATCGACCTGCGAGGGGCCGCCGTTCGCGAAGATGTGGATGACGCGTTTGGCGCGGGCGGGGAAATGGGTCTTCCCGGGAGCGAGGGGATTGAGGGAACGGTCGCCCGCATTCAGTTGCGAAAGGAGCGGGCCGAGTCCGAGGGCACCCATTCCCATGCCGGTGCGGTGGAGAAAGGAACGTCTGGAGAGAGGGTTCATGGAGTCGGAAGTGACGGAAATCAATCAATGAACAGGAACCGGTTCGTGTTGAGGAGGGCGTGGGCGTAGGCGCCCCAGGTCGATGATGGCGTCGCGGGGCCGGAATAGGATTCGGCCATGCCCCAGCGAGGCCAGTGGCCGCCGAGGTCGGTGATCTGCGGATTCCATCGCACCGAGTCGAAGGACGAATCCTTTTCGTGCGGGTCGACGATGAAATAGAGGCATTCGTTCTTGGCGATCTTCACCTCGGCGAGATTCACGGCCATTTTATCCTTCGCGGGAACGAGGACCTGGTCGTAGATCACGCCGTCCTTCGTGGTCGCGACTTTCACGTGGACGCCGTTGCCCTTGCCCACGTTCGAGCGGAAAATCTCACCACTGACGGCGACGACGAGATCATCGGGAGCGCGCCATTCGTAGATGAGGCTCTCGCGTGCGGTGTGGCCCGGGTGGGCGCTGCCGTTGTTGTCAGCATAGAGGTAGCTCAGCGGATCGTTCTTGAGAGGACGCTCCTTGCCCACCTGCCAGACGTTCTTGATCCAATGCTCGAAGGGATGGAAGACAACCTTCTTGGTCCCGGGGTCGATGTCACCCCAGCCGTAGCTCCATTCCGTATTCGTCTGGCGTTTGCCCATCGCGGAAGTCTCGCCCCCGAAGGCGGCGATGAAACTCTCGCCGAGCTGGCGGTCGGACTCGGAGGGATCTCTCGCAAAGACGGCGCGATGGAGCGCGGCGATCCGATCGGGATTCGCTTCGCTCTTCTTCGCGAGGATCTCGGCCTGATCCATGACGAAGGAATTGTTCAGTGTGAAGAGCGCCTGCATCGGGATGGTCGTGTTTTGCCGCTTCCCGGTAGTCTCCTGCGGGTTCGAGAAGTCGAAATTGCGGAAGGTTGGATTGAGGTTCTGCCGGTCGATGAAGGCGTAGACGGAACGGCGGTTCTTGTAACCCGGATCGAGGATCTCAACGGGACGGCCGAACATGGCCGGGTCGAGATTCTGCGAGACGTCGAGCATGCCATCGCGCATCTGTTCGAGCTCGAGGCGCTTCTTTTTGAACTTCCAGAGAAGGCGGTTCTCGGCGTCGACGAGCATGTTTTCGGTCGTCTTTGGGTTGGACGACTGCTGTTTCCACGTCTCGGAGGTGAGGATGAGGCGGTGCAGCTTTTTCACCGAGGAGCCGTTTTCGACAAACCAGTTTGCGAGCCAGTCGATCAGCTCGGGGTGGTCGGGGCGTTCGCCCTGGATCCCGAAATCGTCGACGGTGCGGACGATGCCTTCGCCGAAGTGCCACATCCAGACGCGGTTGACGAGGTTCCGTCCGGTGAGGGGATTGGCGGGATGAACGATGGCCTGAGCCATCTCGAGGCGGCCGCTCCCTTTCTCGAAGGGTTTCACGACTCCGTTCTCCGAAGCGATGGAGAGGAACTGGCGCGGGGCGAGCTCACCGGGACGTCCGGCATTGCCGCGGATGAAGACGTGCTGGTTGATGGGTTTCTCGCGGTCGCGCAGGACGATGGCTTTGTCAGGCTCCAGCCCGGAATCGGCGATGAACTTGTCGCGCTCGCCTTCGAGATTGGTCAGCTTGCGCCTGTCCTCGCGGTCGACCTTGCCCATGAGGGCGCCCTGGTTGTTGGCCAGAGTGGGATGCTCTTTCTTGAGCTTCTCCAGAATCGGGCTGAGGAAATCGTCGATCTTCTTCTGTTTTTCGGCCAGTCCCTTGAGGTAGGCGTCATACTCCGGTCCGGGTTTCGGCTCACCGATGGTGGGCGTGTCGACCGCCAGGGAATTCAGGAAGATGCCGTAGAGGCTGTAGTATTCCTTGGTGGAGACGGGATCGAATTTGTGATCGTGGCACTTCGCGCAGGACACGGTGAGGGCCATGGTCCCGCGGAAGGTGGTGTCGATGCGGTCGTCGAGGATCTCGTCCTGGCTGCCGTTCTTGCTGAGGGAAAGGAAACCGAGGGCGGCGAGGTGGCGTTTGTCGGGACCGTTGGCATCGACGAGTTGTTCGGCGGCGAGTTGGTAGAGGAGGAATTGATTGTAGGGCAGGTCCTCATTGAAGGCATTGATGAGCCAATCGCGGTAGGTGTAGCTGTAGATGAAGCGGCGCTCGCGTCCCGCGCCCTCATAGCCCTTGGTGTCGGCGTAGCGGGCGATGTCCATCCACAGGCGTGCCAAGCGCTCGCCATAGTGGGGAGAAGCGAGGAGATGATCGACGAGGGCGTTGTAGGCCTCGTCGTCGGGGCGGGGATCTTCCACAAATCGCTTCAGATCCTCATACTTCGGGGGTAGGCCGAGGAGGTCGAAATGGAGGCGGCGATAAAGCGTGGCCCGGTCGGCTCGGGGAGCGGGCACGACCCCGGCGGCGACCTGGGCCTTCCGGATGAAATGATCGATCGGATGCCCCGCATCGGCTGGGAGCGGAGCCGGCTTCACGGGACGGTAGGACCAGTGCTGCCGTGGATCGTTCGCGGCAGCAGGCTTCTCCTTCTCCACCGGCCAGGGCAGTCCCATCGCGATCCACTCGGTGAGGGTGGCGACGGCCTCGGCGGAAAGTTTGTCGCCTTTCTCCGGCATCGAGGGAATGCCCTTCTCGCCGGTATGGGAAACGGCGCGGATGAGGACGCTCTTCGCGGGCTCTTTCAGATCGATGACCTTGCGGTAGTCGCTGCCGGCGAGCCAGCCTTCGCGATGATTCAATTCGAGTCCAACTTTGGACTTCGTGCCCGTGTGGCAATCGAGGCAGCTTTCCGCGAGGAGCGGCCGCACCTTCTTTTCGAAAAACTCGATCTGCGCGGGAGCAAATGCCACCGCGGTCTCTGCGTTCTTCGCCTCTACCTTTTCCTCAGCCCGCAACAATGCGATCCCCGTCAGCGAAACGCCGAGGAGAAGGGTTGCTGTGCGCGGCTGTCTCTGTGTGACAAATCCAATCATCCGGCTACAACGTGCGGCAGCTTCGCGCCTCCCGCAATGAGCGTGTTCGCGCGGCATTTTCTCTGACCAATCCGGGCCTCCCTAACGTTCACCCCATCGTATACAAAATGCCTGCGTTAGTGGCGGATCGAACTGAGAGATGTGGCGAGGATTTGCTTCGTCGGCGACTGAGCGGGGGCCTCGTTTGGGGAAACGGACAACCCGGTTGACCAGCGCAGGAAAAACCCCCGTAAAACCTGCAAAAGACTTGTGGTCAACCGGGTTGCCGTTTTGGTTTCAACCCTTTGTCATGCGGTCTAGGACCGTCTGACAAAAGCTTAATAAGCAGTGCCCGTGCCAACTCTGATTTCAAAGAAAAGAAAATGAGCGAATTTTTAAAGGATTGCTTTGAGATCCGTCCGGTGTGTCCCGAGGATCTCCCCGAGTTGCTCGCGATGATTCACGAACTCGCTGAATTTGAGCGACTCACCCATCTCGTCACCGCAACCGAGGCCGATTATCACGAAAGCCTTTTCGGCCCGTCGCCCGCAGCGGAAGCTCTTTTGGCGGAGGAAAACGGGCGTCCAGTGGGCTATGCGGTCTACTTTTCGACCTTCTCCACCTTCGTCGGACGCGCCGGAATCTGGCTCGAGGACCTTTATGTGCGTCCCGATCATCGCGGCAAGGGTTACGGCAAGGCCCTGCTCAAGGCGGTCGGAGCGATCGCGCACGAGCGCGGGGCGGGTCGCTATGAGTGGACCGTGCTCGACTGGAACCAGCATGCGATCGATCTCTACGAGCGGGCCGGAGGTGAAATTCTGCCGGAATGGCGCATCGTGCGGATGGGAGGCGACCGTCTCCGTGCCTTTGTCGAATCATGAGCCTCGCTGACAATCTTTCCCGGGTCCGCGCCGAACTCGCCGACGCGGCGCGCGCGGCGGGCCGTGATCCCGGCACCGTGAGCCTCGTCGCCGTCTCGAAGACCTGGCCCGCGTCCGACGTCGCGGAGATCGCCGCGGCCGGTCAGCGGATCTTCGGCGAGAACAAGGTGCAGGAGATTCTCGCGAAGATTCCCGAAGCTCCGGCCGGGCTCGAGTGGCATCTCATCGGTCACCTCCAGAGCAACAAGGTCCGCAAGGTGCTGCCGGTCTGCGCACTGATCCACAGTGTCGATTCGCTGGAGCTCGCGCGGGATCTCAGCCGGATCGCGGGCGAACTCGGACTGACCGCCCGGATCCTCCTGCAGGTGAACGTGGCGAGCGATGAGGCGAAGTTCGGTTTTCCGGTCGGTGTGGTGAAGGCGGCCTTCGCGGAAATCGTGACCTTGCCCCATCTCGAGGTGCGCGGACTCATGACCGTGCCTCCCTTCGACGAAGATCCCG
>Ga0209573_1003447_pt1 | contig 17393 bp, 12 predicted proteins | sample TNRBio252014_DNA_FD_185870 | JGI IMG/M metagenome (GOLD analysis project Ga0209573, IMG submission 185870) | Wastewater treatment Type I Accumulibacter community from EBPR Bioreactor in Madison, WI, USA - TNR Reactor_6/25/2014_ DNA (SPAdes)... | ecosystem: Engineered > Bioreactor > EBPR >...
TGCCGGTCGAGGAGCGCGAGGTGGTCCGCGTTCACCTCGGGGATCAGGAGCGGCACGTCGGCCTGCATCCGGAACGACTTCGTGTTCGAGACGACGAGCTTGCCGCGCGCGGCCTGCAGGGGCTCGACCGTGTCCGCCACCTTCGCGTCGAGGGCCGAGAGGACGAGGCGCGATTCCAGCGGCTCCTCGACCGGCTTCACGACGAGGCCCCGGGCTTCCCCGGGAACGTCGCCCGGCAGGATCCACCGCGTCGCCTCGAGGTACGTCTTCCCCTGCGAGCGCTCCGAGGCCGCCACCTCGGCGAGCCTCAGCTGCGGGTGCCCGGCGAGAAGCGACACCATCCGCTGCCCCACCGCCCCCGTCGCTCCGAGGATCGCCACCGGGATCCGGCCGTCTCGTTCTTCCGCTGCCATCTCGTCCTCTCGTTCCGTTTCCCGGCGCTCCCGCCGGAAATCAAAGAGCCCGCCGTCGCCGGCGGGCCCTGCGTTTTCTCCGGTTCCGTACGTCCGTGTCCTACACGGCCGTCCGGTCCCCCGCCGGCCCGCCTCGAGGCGTGCGCTTCATCGTGGTCGTCGTCCGCTTTCGCGTGGATCCGGGGTTCATTGGCGCGCGAGGCTATGGGGTCCGGCAAGGGCTGTCAAGCACTCTGGACGCGTGCCCTATCCTCGCGGCCATGGACATGGAGGCGAAGCTCCCCGGCACGAGGGGCCCGGGGCGTCCTGTCCTCGGGCTCGGCTCGCAGCGGCTCGTCGACACCGCCGGTTGCAGCGAGAACGCCGCGCAGGAGCTCTTCCACGAGGCGCTCGACCGCGGAATCCGGTACTTCGACACGGCCCCGGTCTACGGCCTCGGCCAGTCCGAGCGCCGCCTCGGGCTCGTGGCGCGCACGCGGCGAACCGAGATGTGGATCGCCACGAAGACGGCCGAGAGGAGCCGCGACGGCGCGCTCTCCGACCTAGGCGAAAGCCTGGGACGGCTCTCCACCTCCGTCGTCGACGAGTGGCGGCTCCACCACGTGGACTCCATCGACGACCTCGATGCCTGCTGCGTCCGCGGCGGCGCGCTCGAGGCCCTCGAGGCCGCGCGCGCGGACGGGCTCGTGCGTCACGTGTCGATCAGCGGTCACGCGGACCCGGGCGTGATCCTCGAGGCTCTCCGCCGGTTCCCTTTCGACAGCGTCCTCTTTCCGGCCTCGGCGCTCGACGCCCTCCAGCACAGCTTCGCCGACGACGTGCTCCCGGAGGCGATCGCGCGCGGGGTGGCCCCCGTCGCCATGAAGGTCCACGCCCACGGCGCCCTGCGCCACGTCGCCGTCGACGCGCTCCGCTATGCCCTGAGCCTCCCGGTGGCGGTCGTTCTCCTCGGCTGCACCCGCTCCGATCAGCTCGCGCTCGCCCTCGACGTGGCGACCACCTCGGACCCGATGGGCGTGGCCGATCGCGAGGCGTTCGTCTCGTCCCTTCGTCCGCTCCTCTCTCCCCGGACGCTCCCCTGGAAGGCGGCCGAGTGGGGACGCGAAGGAGAGTGGGTCAGACGGTACGAGTCCGCTCCGTGACCGGCAGCTGGCCCGCTCGGCCAGCCTGCTCCAGGACGACCCTCCGAACGGTCTCCCCCACGGCTTCCCCGTCCCCGGCCTTCGGTTCGTCGGGAACCTGAAGGAAGACGAGGCGCGAATGCGCCTCCTCGATCCGCGGAAGGTCCCCGTGCCTGTAGGGCTGGAACCCCTCTCCGAGCGGGCCGCGACCTCGACCGAAGACGTCGTAACCGCGCTGGAACAGGGGCTGCTCGTGGAGGAGCGGGTACGGGGACGGCGAGGCGGGAAGGCCGGCGGCGACGAGGGCCTCGATCAGCCCCGCCGTCGTCATCTTCGCTCCCGCATCGGGCTCGTGGAGGAACGGCAGGCCGCCGTGGAAGCCCGCCCGCTCGGCTCCCGGCACGGCCCGCACCGGATGCAGGTCTCCGAGGCCCGCGACCGCGGCTTCGACCGACTCGACCCACGCGCGGCGCCGGCCGTTCGCGGCGTCGAGCCCCCCGAGCTGCACGCCGGCAATGGCGATGCCGAGAGGGTGGGGGCGGAGCTTCATGCCGAGCCCGAGCGGCTGGAGCCACGAGTGCTCCGGCGTCGTGAGGGCGCCCATCCGGCTCAGCTGGCCGAGGAGGCACGCCCGCTCGAACACCGCCGTCTCGCTCGTCGCGAACACGCCCGCCTCCCCCGCCGCGACCGGCTTCGAGCCCTGAAGGCTCCAGCACCCCGCCGTTCCGACCGTTCCGACGTGCCGCCCGCGCCACCGCGCCCCGTGGGCGTGCGAGCAGTCCTCGATGAGTGCCGCGCCCGCCTCGCGGGCGATGCCGGAGAGAGCGTCGAGGTCGCAGACGTTGCCCCAGAGGTGGACCGCCACGATCGCCCGGGTCCGCGGCGTGACCCTTCGCCGCACGTCCCCGGGATCGAGGAGCAGCGTCTCCGGATCGCTCTCGCAGAGCACCGGGCGGGCGCCGAGGAGGATGGCCGGGCCGACCGTGTTCACCCACGTGTAGCTGGGGACGAGAACCTCGTCGCCCGGCCCCACGCCAGCCCCGAAGTACGCCGCGTAGAGGGCGAGGGTTCCGCTTCCGGTCGTCAGGACGTGGCGCGCTCCGGTCCAGCGGCGCCAGCGTGTCTCGAAGTCGCGGACCGCCCGGGTGGATCCCGACAGCTCGTCGCGCAGCACCTCGTCGCGGACGAGATCGGCTTCCTGCTGTCGCGTCATCGCGCCTCAGGCCCGCTTCTTTTCCGGGAACACGACGGAGAAGAGCACGGCCATGGCGAACGAGATGACGTAGCTGGCGAGCCTCTCCGAGACCCCGGTCGGCTGCTCGAGAAACGTCTTCCAGACGACCGTGGCGACCGTTCCGGTGATCAGCGAGGCGAAGACCCCCGCGCGGGAGAGCTTCCTCCAGAACAGGAGGAGGATGAGGGCCGGCCCGAACGACGAGCCGATGCCCGACCACGCATAGGACACCAGGCTGTAGACGGTGTCCCGCATCGTCAGGGCCAGGACGATCGCCACCGCTCCCACCGCGACCGTGACGGCCTGGTTCAGGTACAGCATTCCCTTCGGCGACGTGGCCTTCTTCCGCAGGTTCGCGAAGATGTCCTCGGTGAACGAGGCCGAGGAGACCGTCACCTCCGACGAGGCGGTCGACATCATGGCCGAGACGACGCCCGACAGGAGAACCCCCGCGAGGATGGGGCTCACCAGCGTGACGACCATCGCCGGCAGGATCTTCTCGGCGTCGGCCGCGAGCGCCGGCGCGCTGGCCCCGAGGAGGCCGCCCTTCACGAACGCCACACCGAGGACCCCGATCAGGATCGCCCCGGTGTAGGCGAGAAGCGTCCACACGGTGGCCACCGAGACCGCCCGCTTCACCTCGTCCTTGTGCCGGATCGCCATCATTCGCGTGAGGAGCTGCGGCTGACCGGTGTAGCCGAGCGCCCAGCTGAGGCCGCTCAGGACGAGGATCACCGCCGGGGAGCCGGTCATTCCGCGGGTCAGCGAGAGGTAGTTCGGACCGGCCTCACGGAGCGCGCCGGCGATCTGCAGGTCGTGGCTCGCCGCGATGAAGAGGGCGATGACGGGAAACGCGACCAGCGTGAAGATCATCAGCAGCGCCTGGAAGACGTCCGTCACGACGACCGCGATGAAGCCCCCGAGACCGCAGTAGATCGTCACGACGATCGACGCGATGAGGATTCCCCAGAGCGGGTCGAGCCCGAACGTCTGCTGCAGGACCTTGCCCGAGCCGCTGAACTGCGCGGCAATGTAGAGCAGGAAGAAGAAGATCAGGATGACGGCCGAGAGCATGCCGATCGACCTCTCCGACCCGGGAAACCTCCGCGCGAGAAGGCTCGAAACGGTCATCGCGCCGGTCTTCTCGGTCTCCTCGCGGAGCCGGCCGGCCATGACCATCCAGATGAAGAGGATGCCGATCACGCAGCCGAGGGCGACCCAGATGGTGCTGAGCCCGTCGGCGTAGGCGTGCCCCGTGAGTCCGAGAAGCAGCCAGGCCGACTCGCCCGTGGCCCGTTCGGAGAGCGCGAGGGCCGTTCCCGAGAACCGCCCGCCGCCGAGGACGAACTCCCTGTGCGTCCTCGCTCCGCGCGAGTACCACCAGGCGATGGAGACCGTCGCGACCATGTAGAGGACGAAGACGGCGAGCATTTCGACGAGGATAGGAAGTTCGATTCCCGCGGGCAAGGGTCACGGGCCCGCGGGCGAGCCGGGATCCCGGGTCAGGGCTGCGGATCGCCCTCGTCGCGCAGGACCGCGAGGAAGGCGTCGAGGACGATCGGGTCGAAGTGGGTCCCGGAACCGGCCTGCAGCTCGGTGATGGTCAATTCCTCGCCCCACTCCTCCTTGTACGGCCGGTCCGACCGGAGGGCGTCGAAGACGTCGGCCACGGCGACGATGCGTGCCTCCAGGGGGATCCGGGTCCCCGCGAGGCCCCTCGGGTAGCCCGTTCCGTCCCACTTCTCGTGGTGGCTCCCGGCGATGCGCGCCCCGAGCGACATGAAGCTCGGGCCGTGGACCATTCCGGCGAGCTTCTCGAGGAGGTTCTGCCCGAGGGTCGTGTGGGTCTTCATGATCTCCCACTCGTCGGGGTCGAGCTTTGCGGGCTTCCTGAGGATCCGGTCGGGGATGCCGACCTTGCCGACGTCGTGGAGGATGCTCGCCTGGCCGACCAGTGCGAGGAACGGGCCGTCGAGCTGGTCCGCGTAGGGTCCCCCGTCTGCGACGAGGCGCCGGGCGATCGCGTCGGTCCTCGCCTTGATGCGCAGGACGTGCTCTCCCGTGTGCTGGTCCTTGTACTCGGCGAGGTCCGCGAGAGCCACCACCGTCGCCAGCTGCGAGGCCTGGACCTGCCGGTAGAGGAACTCGATCCGGTTGATGTCCTCGAAGTTCCGGAGGGCGCCCATCATCGCGGTGAAGAGCTTGTCGGACGTCAGCTCGCTCTTCGTTCGGTAGTCGTTGATGTCGTAACCGACGAAGGCCTGCTTCTCCGGGGCCTGGCCTGGCTGCCCGGTGCGAAGGACGATCCTCACCGACCGGTTGCCGAGGTCCTTCCGGATCTTCTTCACGAGGTCCAGGCCGGCGTGCTCGTTCTCCATGACGACGTCGAGGAGGACGACCGCGACGTCGGGGTTCTCGCGAAGCCTCTCGGCCCCCTCCGCCCCCGAGAAGGCGCCGAGGAACTCCAGGCCGCGGCCTTCGAAGGTGAAGTCCCCGAGGACGAGCTTCGTGACCGCGTGGACCTGCTCCTCGTCGTCGACGACGAGGACCTTCCACGGTTCGATCCTCCCGGAGGCGTCAGGTGCGGGCGCCTCGGGGGCGAACTGGATCTCGTCGTCGGGGGGGTGATTCATCGTGACCTCCGCCTCTGGTTCGATCGCTTCAGGGAACGAGATTGGGGAGAGAGAGCCTGAATACCGTTCCGGTCCCCGGCTCGGTCTCGAGGGAGACCGTGCCGCCGAGCGCCTTCTCGACGGTGTCGTGGACGATCGAGAGACCGAGACCGGAGCCGCCCTTCTCCCGCCGTGTCGTGAATCCCGGCTCGAAGACCCGCTTGGCGACTTCCGGTGGCATGCCCACCCCGTCGTCCTTCACGGAGACGGTCGCTCCGGTCGGCGTGAGAGACGCCGCGATCGTGACGGTGCCGGCGGAGCCGTCCGGAAAAGCGTGGACCACGGCGTTCTGGACGAGGTTCAGGAGGACCCTCACCAGCGCCGCGGGACGGGTCAGGAGCGGCAGGCTCCCGGGCGCATCGACGACCAGCCGGAGCGGCGACCCTTTCAGCGACGCCCCCAGGCCCGCCGAAACCTCGTCGATCAGCGAGCGGAGGTCGATTCCTTCGGCCACCTCGGGCCCGCCCGCTCCGGCGACGTGACGGAGGCTCCGGACCAGCGCGACGGCCCTCTCGAGGTTCGTCTGCGAGAGGCGGGCCGCACCTTCGAGACACTCCAGGCCCGACGCGAGCTGGGACTTCGCGAGAGTGCCCGCACCGAGCGCGGCGCGGAGCGACCCGGCCGTGTCGAGCGCGTGGGACACGGCCGTGACGGCGATCCCGAGTAGGGTGTTCACGTCGTGGGCGACGCCGGGCACCATCTGCGCGACCGCGCGGTCCTCCCGCGCCTCGCGGAGAAGGCTCTCCAGGTCGGGAGGGATCTCGGTACCCACTCTGTACTTCCTATGCTACGGGGAGGATGACGTGACCCGGGCCGGAAGGGCAACCCTGAAAGTGGCCCCGGCCCCGGGGGCGCTCGCGACGTCGATCCGCCCCCTGAGCGTCGAGGTGACGAGATTGAAGGCGATCGCGAGACCCAGGCCGACCGAGCCGTCGCCGCGCCGCGTCGTGAAGAACGGGTCGAAGACCTTGCCCGCCACCTCGGGCCGGATCCCCGCGCCCCGGTCCGCAATCGTCACGACGACCCCGCCGCCCTCGGCCGGAGCCGCCGTCACGGACGCCTCCCCCTCCGCACCGCCGGGATAGGCGTGGACCCGGACGTTGTCGAGGAGGGCGTGGAGGAGACGCGTCAGCGCCGTCGGGAACGTCTGGATCGAGACGCCGGGACGCGCCGAGACCGAGACGCGGACGGCGCTCCCGGGGTTCTCGGCGGTCCAGAGCCGCGTCGACTCCTCCAGGTGGACCGCGACGTCGATCTCGGCCAGCCGGTCCTGAGCCTGGTCCACCGCCATCTGCTTGAACCGCTGCACCAGCGCGGCGGACCGGGAGAGCCCGCCCAGGATCATCGGGCCGCTCTCCCGCTGAAGGGCGAGGAACGCCTCGAGGTCGCTCCTCGACATGGTCCGCTCCCGGAACTTCTCCTCAAGCTCCCCGGCCCTGTCGGTGACGTGGCTCGCCGCCGTCAGCGCGATCCCCATCGGGGTGTTGATCTCGTGGGCCACGCCGGCCACGAGCTGTCCGAGAGAGGCCATCTTCTCCGCCTGCACGAGGCTCGTCTGCGCCGCCTCGAGCTTTCGATAGCTCTCGACGAGGGCGTCCCGGCTCCGTTTCAGCTCGAGGTGGTTCCTCACCCGCACCTTCACGATGGCCGGCTGGAAGGGCTTCGTGACGTAGTCGATCGCCCCGAGCGAGAGTCCCCTCTCCTCGTCCTCGGCCTGCGCCATTCCCGTCACGAAGACGACGGGAATCCCCGCCGTCGCCGGGTCCGCCTTCAGGTGCCGGCAGACCTCGTAGCCGTCCATTCCGGGCATGTCGACGTCGAGGAGGATGAGGTCGGGAGAGTGCTCGCGGGCCTTCGCCAGCGCGGCGATCCCGTCCGTGGCGAAGAGCGTCTCCGCGTCAGGCTGCAGGAGGGCGGCGAGCGCCCTCACGTTGACGGGCTGGTCGTCGACGACGAGGACCTTCGGGCGCGGGGCGGCGCTCATGCGCCGGCATCCTCCCACGGGAGGGCCAGTGCCCGCGCGAGGTCCGGCAGCGCCGCCCGTGCGGACGCGGTGTCGAGAGCGTCGAGCGCCGCCTGCACCGCGGCCCGCTCCCGGGCTGCCCTCTCGCCGCAGAGCCCGCAGAGGTCGGCGAAGACCTCGTCGGCGCGCAGGTTCCCCTCGGCGAGCAGCCCGTCCAGCTCGCGTAGCCGCGCGGCTGCGGCACCGGAATCGAAGGACGTCCGGCAAGCCTCCTCTCCGGCCGCTCCCCCGTCCGTCTCGCGCACCCATGCAGAGAGCGCCGCGATCACCGGAGCGAGCGCCGCACGGAGCCTCGGCAGGCGCGCCGTGGCTTCCGCGGCGAGACCCCCGCGAAGCCGAGCCTCGACGTCGTCCGCGGCCGCGCGGACGGTTTCCAGGGAGAGGTTCGCGGCGACTCCCTTGAGGGCGTGCGCGAGCCCCTTTGCCGTATCGGCGTCGCCCCGGGCGAGTGCCGCTTCCATGGCCTCCGCGTGTCCGCCAAACCCCCGAAGGAACTCTCGCAGAAGCCTCGCCAGGAGCGCTTCATTGCCTCCGAGCCGCCGCACGGCTCCCGCCGCGTCGAAGCCGTCGAAGGACGGGAGAGCCGCCGCCGCCCGCTCCGGCGAAGCGGAGTCCGAGCCCTCGCCCGCCGGTGCCTCGTCCGCGGGCACGAACCCGACGCGCGCGAGGTGCTTCTCGACCGTGTCGATCAGGAGGTCGGGGTCCACCGGCTTCGTGACGTGGTCGTCCATCCCGGCCGCCGCGCACCGTTCCCTCTCCTCGGAGAGGGCGTGGGCCGTCATCGCGAGGATCGGGAGCGTCGCGCCCTCCGGGAGCGCCCGGAGGCGGCGGGTCGCCTCGAGGCCGTCCACCTCGGGCATCTGCACGTCCATCAGGACGAGGTCGGGGCGCTCGCGCAGCACCGCCTCCACCGCCTCGCGCCCGTTCGTGGCGAGGAGGACCGTCGCTCCGGCGGCCTCGAGGAGCTCGGAGGCCACCTGCCGGTTGATCTCGTTGTCGTCGGCTACGAGGATCCGCGCGCCCCGCAACGATTCGACCCGCCGTTTCGTCGACGGGGCGAGCGTCGGGATCCCTTCGACGCCCAGGATCGTCTGGACGAGGGTGTTGAGGAGCACCGACGGGCTGACGGGCTTGAGGAGGAACCCCTTGACGCCGAGCTCCTCGGCCGGGCGCATGACCTCCTCCCGGCCGTGTGCCGTCATCATGACGACGACGGGCTTCGGCGACACGGCCGCGTCGGCGAGGAGCCGCCGCACCGTCTCCAGGCCGTCCCACGGCTGCATCTTCCAGTCCATGAGGACGGCGCGGTACGGGTCCCCCTCTCCCGCGGCCGCCTCGAGCATCGCGATGGCCGTCGGACCCGACTCCGCCGTCGAGGGGCGAAGGCCCATGGCGCGCAGCATGTCGTGCGCGACGAGCCGCGCCGATTCGCTGTCGTCGACGGCGAGGACGCGCAGGTCCCGCAGGTCGGGAGGCGCCGCGGTGGCGTGGCTGGACCGCCCGGCCCGGCCCATCACCGCCGTGAACCAGAAGACGCTCCCTTCCCCCGGAGCGCTCTCCACGCCGATCTCTCCGCCCATCAGCTCGACGAGCCGCCGCGAGATGCTCAGACCGAGCCCGGTCCCGCCGAACCGGCGGGTGGTGGACGCGTCGGCCTGGGAGAAGGGCTGGAAGAGCCGACCCACCTGCTCCGGCGTCAGCCCGATCCCCGTGTCCCTCACCTCGAAGCGCATCAGGACCCGCTCCGCGGTCTCTTCCGCGAGGCTCGCGCGGATGACGACCTCTCCCCTCTCGGTGAACTTCACGGCGTTCCCCGCGAGGTTCAGGAGGACCTGCCCCAGCCTCAGCGGATCGCCGACGAGGTCCTGCGGAACGTCGCTGTCCGCCGAGACGAGGAGCTCGACTTCCTTCTCGGAGGCGCGCGGCGAGATGACCGAAGCGAGGTTCTCGAGGACGTCGGCGAGCCGGAACGGGACGTTCTCGAGGGTCAGCCGGCCCGCCTCGATCTTCGAGACGTCGAGGATGTCGTTCAGGATCCCGAGCAGGTTCTGCGCGGAGCGGTGTACCCGGGAGACGTACTCGCGCTGCTTCGGCGTCAGCGCCGTCTGGAGCGCGAGGTGCGAGAGGCCGATGATCGCGTTCATCGGCGTCCGGATCTCGTGGCTCATGTGGGCCAGGAAGTCGCTCTTGGCGCTGCTCGCGGCCTCCGCGACCTCCTTGGCGGCGGCGAGCTGGGCCTGCATCCCGGTCAGGGCATCCACGGCCTCCGTCAGCTCCTCGCTCTGCGTCTCGAGAGCGTCGCGCGAGGCCTGCAGCTCCTTCTGGGCCTGCTTGCGGTCGGAGATGTCCTCCTGCGTGCAGACGTAGTTGACGATCGCCCCGGAGGCGTCGTTCACGCACGAGATCGACACCGACGCCCAGTAGATGTCCCCGTCCTTGCGCTTGTTGAGCATCTCCCCGCGCCAGACCCGGCCGCGGGTGACCGTCTTCCAGAGGTCGGCGTAGACGGCGTCGTCGACCCAGCCGGACTTCAGGAGGTTCGGCTTCTTCCCCACGGCCTCCGCGGCCTCGTACCCGGTCACCTCGACGAACCGCGGGTTCACGTACTCGATCGTCCCGTCCGGCGCGGTCACGAAGACGACCGCCGGGCTCCTCTCGACCGCCTGCGACAGCTTCCTCAGCTCGAGGCCTGCGAGCTTCCTCTCGGTGATGTCGGAGTGCGAGCCGACGACCCTCTTCGGCTTCCCGTTCGCGTCGCGCACGGCCGCGGCGCGGGACGCGATCCAGAGCCAGCGCCCCTCCCTGTGCCTCAGGCGGTACTCCGTCTCGAACTTGCCGGACCGCCCGTCGAGGAATCCGTCGATCGCCTTCATCGCCGCCGGCCGGTCCTCGGGGTGAAGGAGCTCCTCGAGGACGCGCCGCTCGTTCGGGATCTCGTCCCACCGGTATCCGAGCATCGCCTTCCAGCGCGTCGAGAACCAGATGTCGCCCGTGGCCGCGTCCAGGTCCCAGATCCCGTCGTTGTTCGCCTCGAGGGCGAGCTGCCACCGCTCCTCGGCCTTGCGGACCTCCTGCTGAAGCTGCTTCGCTTCCGTGACGTCCGCGAGGTAGCCGGAGAGGATCACCGCGCCGTCGGCCCCGGGGGCCGGCAACGCCTCGGCGCGCATCCACCTCGTGGAGCCGTCGAGCGCCCGCTGCCGGTACTCGTGCGCCCACGGCTCGAGGCCGCGGGCCGCGCTCGCGAGGGACGCGTCGAAGGCGGGGCGGTCCTCGGGAAGGATCGACCCGAGAACAGACTCGGCATCGGCCAGGACCGCCGACCGCGGCACCCCGAGCATCTCCTCGACCCGGCGGCTCACGAACGTGAAGGCGCGGCTGCCGTCGAGGCCGACCCTCATCTGCGCCACCAGCGCCGGGAGGTGATCGGTCACGTCGGCGACGAGCTTCTCCGCCCGGCGCGCCGCGCGCTCCGCCTCCTTCTGCGCCGTGATGTCGACGATGACGCCGACGAGACCCCCGGGGCTGCCGTCGGCCATCGAGAACCCCACGACCGAGTAGAGCGTGTCGCGCGTCGACCCGTCGCCGAACGTGAAGCGCTGCTCGCGCGCGAGCGTTTCCTTGAGCCGGATCGTCCGGCAGTCCTCCTCGTGGTTCCTGTGCCTGTCGTCCTCCGGCAGGAAGCCCAGGTCCAGGGCGGTCCGTCCCTCGAGGAGGTCCCGCGTCGTCGCGAAGGCCGCCTCGAAGGCCCTGTTGCAGCCACGGTACCGGGCCTGGGGGTCCTTGAAGAAGACGGGGCTCGGGATCGCGTCGACGAGCGCCTGCTGGAAGAGGAGCTGCTCACCGAGCTTCTTCTGAGCCGCGGAAAGCTCGCCGGCGGCGCGCTTCAGCCTGCGGTTCGACAACGCGAAAACCCCGATGGCCCCGACGAGGCCGGCGAGGATCGGAATTCCCAGCCCGGCCAGGACGCCCCAGTTGATCGGCCCCTTCTCGAGCTTCACCGCGAGCCAGCGGTTCCGGATCTGGGTGCGCTCCGATTCCGGGATCGACCCGAGCGCCCGGTCCAGGATCGCCCGCAGCTCGGGCCAGTCCTTCCGGACGGCGAGCGAGATGTCCTGCGGCAGGTTTCCGAGGACCGCGGCGACCCGGAGCGTCCCGAAGTCCCCTCCCTGGAGCGACTCGACCGCCACCGCGAGGTTCTGGACCGTCGCGAACGCCTTGCCCGACTCGACGGCGCGGAAGGCCTGCACGGAGTCGCGGACCACGAGGAGCGGGATCTCGGGATGGGCGTCCTCCAGCAGCTCCCTCACCGACCGGGCCCCGACGACCGCCACGCCCTTCCCCGAGAGGTCCTTCAGCTCCTGGACGTAGGGGGCGTCGCGGCGCGTCACCACGGCGTGCGGGAACGACACGTAGGCCTCCGTGAAGAGCGCCGTCGCCTGCCGCCGCGGCGTCGCGGCGGCGGCCGCGAGGAGGTCGACCCTGCCGTCGCGCAGCGCGTCGTAGAGCTTGTCGCCGTCGAGGGCGACGACCTCGAACGTCGTCCCGAGCAGTTCCTCGACCCGGCGCCTCACGTCGGACGAGAGCCCCTGGTGCCTCCCCTCCGCGTCGACGAAGTCGAACGGCGCGTTGGCCCTCTCCACGCCCAGGCGGAGCCCCGGGTGGGCCTTCAGCCAGGTTCGCTCGTCCAGGGTCAGCTCGAACGGCGCGCCCGCCATGGCCGATGGGGAGGGGGCGGGCTGGGCAGCCGCCGGCCGGCTCGCCGCCACGAAAAGGACGAGAACCGCGACCGCCGCGGCACGGAGAGGTCTCGCCGCCCGCGGCGGCCCGGCATGTTCGCGCAATGAGGCTCCTCGAGCCCGAATGATAGGTCCGCCGGAGCCGATTTCAGGAGAGGCCGCTTCCCGGAAGGAGCCGGGAGGGTCAGCTCACGAACTGCTCCAGCGTCTCCCTCCACGGCCCGGCGGCCCGCAGGCGCGACAGGTTGCCGAAGTGCCCGCCGACCGTCCGGTTCACGAAGACGATGTCGGACGGGAAGCGGACGTCCGCCGCCTCGGCGAGGCTGGCCCGGGCAGCGTCGAACATCCGGGCCGCCACGGTGTCGTCCGCGCCGAATCGATAGGGCGGCGCGGAACGGAGGAGATCCAGGACGAGCCCGGCCCAGGGTTCGATGAGGGCGGGATCGAGCGGGCGGCCGTCCATCCGGTGCAACCCCATCTTCTTCAGCTGGTCGGGGAGCTCGTCGACCCTGCCGGCGAGGGCGCGCCGGCAGAGGTCGCGGTAGCCGCGCGCGAGCCGGAGAGGGACCTCCTTGACGCAGCCGAAGTCGTACACGACGACCCGGCCGTCCCTGCGGAACGCGAAGTTCGCGAGGTTCGGGTCGGCGTGGAGGAGGCGATGGTCGAGGAGGCCGCGCAGGAGGAAGTCGAAGAGAACGAGCCCCCACCGGTCCTTCAGCTCCTGCGGCGTCGCGTCGGAGCAGGCCTCGTCGGGCGAGAGCCCCTCTTCGAACGTCATCGTCAGGATGCGCGAGGTCGAGGCTTCCTCGACGACCCGCGGGATGACGATCTCGGGGACCCCGGCGTGGAGCTCGGCCATCCGGCGGATTCGCTCGGCCTCGTGGAGGTAGTCCAGCTCCTCGCGGAGCCTGGCCTGCAGCTCCTTCCAGATCGGCTCGAAGTCGACCTTCGTGAACAGCGCGACGACGGACTTCAGGACCCTCCGGAGATTCCCGAGGTCCGCCTCGACGATCCGGTCGATGTCCGGGTACTGGATCTTCACCGCGACGCGCCGGCCGTCGCGCAGGACGGCGCGGTGGACCTGCCCGATCGAGGCCGCCGCGAACGCCTCCGGCTCGAAGCTCGCGAAGATCTGGAGCGGGTCGCCGAGCTCCTCTGCGAGCTGGTCCTCGACCATCTCGAGCGGCAGGCTCGGCGTCTCCCCCTGCAGCGACCGCAGGACGACGGCGACCTCCGGCGGCAGGAACGCCTCCTGGAGGCTGAGCATCTGCCCCACCTTCATCGCCGCCCCCTTCATGTCGCCCAGCGTCGCGACGAGGCGGTGAGCGTTCCTCACGAGGTCGGCCGACCGCAGCGCCTCGCGAGCGGGGGCCGGGCGGCCCACTCCCGAGAGGCGCGAGACGACCGTCGAAGCCCCCGCCCGCGCGGCGAGGCTCCCCAGCTCGAAGAGCCGGCCGAGGCGGGAGGTCTTGGGAGGGCGGCGGGTCATCGGGGGCGAGTTTGACTCATCCGGGAGCAGCAGGCCGGACCGTTGGTGCGCCGCGCGAGCCCGATCACGTAGCCGGTCCCCCGTCGCCCGGTCGATCTCGGAGACACAGACGCCGTAAGCCCCGCCCGGGCTGGGCGTCGAGAGGACAAAGGCCGCATCCGCGATGCCATTGACGCCGCGGTCGCTGACGACGTTGAGCTGCGTGAAGCCGAGCGGGCCAACGGGAACCCCCAGGGTCGCGAGCGGTGTGCCGCCGTCCTCAGGAGCGGGCCAACGGGTCCTCGAGCTCGAGGCCCTCGATCCAGTCGAAATCGCCGGTGTTGTGAGTGACGAGCGTCAACCCTTCCACGAGCGCCGTCGCGGCGATCACGGAGTCGCCCAGGGATATGCGTCGCTGCTGCCTGAGTGCGACAGCGCGCTCGGCGATGTCATCCGAGACCGGAAGAACGGTGATGGCGGCGAAGAGCTGTTCCAGGAGGTCCCGTTCCGGCGGAAGGAGCCGGTGATACCCGAGCACCTCGATCCGGGAGAGGATCGACACGGCAACATCCTCGCTGCAGATCAGCCTGCGAAGGAACTCGTACTCGGGACCAGCAGCGTAGATGAGGATGTTCGAGTCGACGAGGATCACGGCTCGCGTCCCGGAAGGACGCGGTCAGAGCGGGATTCCCGCTGCCAGGAGGCGGGGTCCTCGATCCCGACGATACCGCCACGGGCCGCCAGCTGCTCGAGCGCCTCACGCACGAGCTCTCGTCGCGAGGTCTTGTCTCGCTCCCTTTCGACCACCGTGACCCTCACCTCAACCTCGCCCTTCGACTGCGGAGGAGGGTCGATCCAGCGGATGTGGTCGCCGTCGACGACGGCGCGGTAGGTCGAGGCCATGTCGTCACCTGCCTCCTGTCGGGCAGCCTACGCCGGAGGAAGACTGAGGCGCAACCCGGCCTGCCGGGCGAAGGTGCCGGTCTCGAGTCGCCACTCGAGATGCGGAGGTGCTGCAGGAGGCCACGGTCCGACATCGACCGCACTTCCGAGGATCTCGTTTCTCGGGAGCGGGGTCAGCCATTCAGCGGCAAGGAGCTCGACGTACCGGCCGAGCACCTCATCGAGACGAGGGCCGATCGCATTGCGACTGGAGGCAGGCCGGCTCCGATTGACGCCCCGAACAAGGGCCGACATCATCCGGTGCCCGGCAGGCGCCGGGCGCGATGATCGTCTCGACCGAACAGCAGAAGGCCCTCTACCGGCACCTCCTTCTCACCCGCCTCCTCGAGGAGCGGATGGTGAGCCTCTACCGGCAGGGAAAGATGACCGGGGGGCTGTTCCGGTGCCTCGGGCAGGAGGCGACGGCCGTCGGGGCGGCGTTCGCGCTGGAGGAGGGAGACCTCCTCGTGCCGATCATCCGCGACCTGGGCGCGACCCTGGTGCGCGGCGCGAGTCCGGTCGACATCCTTCGGCAGGTGATGACGAAGGCCGACGCCCCGGCGCGGGGCCGCGACGGGTTCCTCCACTTCTGCCTGCCGGAGAAGGGGCTCTACTCCGCGATCGCGATGCTCGGAACGGCGGTTTCGGTGGTCGCCGGGATGGTCCTCGCGGACCGGTACCTCGGAAAGAAGACAGTCGGGATGACCTACCTCGGCGAGGGAGGGACCTCGACGGGTGCGTTCCACGAGGGGATTAATTTCGCGTCGGTGCAGAAGCTGCCGATCGTCGTCGTCCTCGAGTTCAACCGCTACTCCTACTCGACGCCGTCGGAAATGCAGTGCGGGGCCGCGACCCTTGCCGACAAGGCGGCCGGCTACGGCGTGGCGAGCGCGATCGTGGACGGGAACGACGTCCTCGCCGTCGTCGAGGCGGCGCGGCGGGCGGTGTCGTGGGCGCGCGAGGGAAATGGTCCGTTCCTCCTCGAGTGCAAGACGTACCGGCGGAAGGGGCACGCCGAGCACGACGGGCAGGCGTACATTGATGCCGAGGAGCTGGCCGAGTGGACGCGGCGCGACCCGATCGCCCGATTCGAGCGGCACCTCGACGCGAGCGGCGTCCTGGACGCCGCGGCGCGGGAGGCCGTGAGGGCGGAGATCGACACGGAGCTGGACGCCGCCGTGGCCGAGGCCGAGGCCTCCCCTGTTCCCGTCCCCGACCCGGAGTTCCGTGGCGTGAGAGCCGACGAGGAGGCCACCGTGAAGCGGCGCGCGGAGACGTTCGTCGGGGGGCTCGGGTGAGCGGCGACGTGAGCGGCCGGACGAGTCACGAGGTCACCTACGTCGACGCGATCCGCATCGCGCTCGGCGAGGAGATGGAGCGCGACGGGCGGGTGATCCTCCTCGGCGAGGACATCGGCGTCTACGGTGGCGCGTTCAAGGCGACGGCGGGTCTCCTCGAGCGATTCGGCCCGCAGCGGGTCATCGACACTCCGGTCGTCGAAGAGGCCATCGTCGGCGCGGCCATCGGCGCCTCCCTCCGGGGCCTTCGCCCGGTCGTCGAGATGCAGTTCTTCGACTTCGCCGCGCGCGCGTTCGACATGATCACGAACTTCGCGGCGAAGCACCGCTACCGGACCGGCCTCGGGGTTCCCATCGTCATCCGCGGGCCGTCCGGCGCCGGCGTCCACGCGGGGCCGTTCCACTCCCAGAGCCCCGAGGGCTACTTCGCCCGGACGCCCGGCCTCGCGGTCGTCGTTCCCTCGACCGCCGCCGACGCCCGCGGCCTCCTGAAGGCGGCGATCCGCGACGAGGACCCGGTTCTCTTCCTGGAGCACAAGCTGTTGTACCGAAGGGCCAAGGAGATCCTCCCCGAGGGAGACGGAGCCGTTCCGATCGGGAAGGCCGTGGTCCGCCGGACGGGTCGCGACCTGACGATCGTGACGTACGGGGCCATGGTCCCGCTCGCCCTCGACGCGGCCGCGGGGCTGGCGAGGGAAGGGGTCGAGGCCGAGGTCGTCGACCTGAGAACGCTCCTGCCGATGGACGAGGAGACGGTCCTCGAATCGGTGAGGAAGACCTCGAAAGCGCTCCTCCTCCACGAGGACGCCCGAACGCTCGGGATAGGAGCCGAGATCGCCGCCACGATCGCGGAGAAGGCCTTCGAATGGCTCGACGCGCCGGTCCTCCGCGTGACCGCCCCCGACACCCCGATACCCTTCGCTCCAGGCCTCGAGGCGGCGTACCTGCCCGGCCTCTCCACCCTGCTTGCCGCCGCGCGTAGACTCGCGGCCTACTGAACCTGAAGACGACTTGACGGAGAATCGGACCATGCCGACGAACGTGATCATGCCGCAGATGGGCGAGTCGATCGCCGAGGGAACCCTGACCCGCTGGATGAAGAAGATCGGCGACAGCGTCAAGCGCGACGAGCCGCTCTTCGAGATCTCGACCGACAAGGTCGACGCCGAGATTCCCTCCCCGTCCGCCGGGGTTCTCCTCGAGATCCTCGTCCAGGAAGGGACGACGGTTCCGATCAACACCGTCGTCGCGAAGATCGGCGAGGCGGGCGAGGCGACGGCGGCCGCGCCGGCTGCCGAGGCCCCGGCCGCAGCCGCGCCCGCTCCGACCCCGGTGGCCGAGGCCCCCGTGGCCGTCGCCGCGCCGTCTCCAGCCCCGGCGCCCCTCGTCGTGGTGCCGCCGCCCGCGCCCGCGGCCCCCCCGGCGGCCCCTCATTTCACGACCCCGCCCCAGGAAGGGGAAACGAAGGAAGAGCTCCAGAAACGCC
>Ga0209573_1003448_pt1 | contig 17390 bp, 18 predicted proteins | sample TNRBio252014_DNA_FD_185870 | JGI IMG/M metagenome (GOLD analysis project Ga0209573, IMG submission 185870) | Wastewater treatment Type I Accumulibacter community from EBPR Bioreactor in Madison, WI, USA - TNR Reactor_6/25/2014_ DNA (SPAdes)... | ecosystem: Engineered > Bioreactor > EBPR >...
TCTTCAAGTGGGTGGCCTGGTTTACCGGCAGCAAGAACGCGATGAAGGGCATCGGCTTCTTCCTCGGCGGCGTGCTGCTGGAGACGCTCGGCTTTCGCGGTGCGCTGTGGGCGATGGCGGGCTTGCTGGCGCTGGTGCTGGTAGGCGTGGTCGCCTCGCTGCCGCCGATGATGGGCAGGAAGAAGGCCTCGAAGTCGGTGCGCGAGCTGTTCGCCAAGAACCCCGGCATCAACGCCCTGGCCGCCGCGCGCGTGGTGTTGTTCGGTGCGCGCGACGTCTGGTTCGTGGTCGGCGTGCCGGTGTTTTTGTATTCGGCGGGGTGGACCTTCACCATGGTGGGCACCTTCCTCGCCGTGTGGACCATCGGCTATGGGCTGGTGCAGGCGCTGGCGCCGCACATCGTGCGCCGCAGCGCCGACGGCCTGAGCCGCGAGGTGCCGGCCGCGCGCCTGTGGTCGGCGCTGCTGGCGGTGGTGCCGGTGCTGCTCGCGGTGGCGGTGGCGATGGAAGTGCCAGCGCTGGAGTGGGTGGTGGTGGTCGGCTTGGGCGTGTTCGGCTTTGCGTTCGCGGTCAACTCCTCGGTGCATTCCTACCTGGTGCTGGCCTATGCCGGCTCGGAGAAGGCGGCCGAGGACGTCGGCTTTTATTACGCCGCCAACGCGCTCGGGCGCTTCATCGGCACGCTGCTGTCGGGGCTGCTGTATCAGTGGGGCGGCTTGCTGTATGCGCTGATCGGCTCGGCGCTGATGCTGGCCCTGTGCTGGGCGGCTACCCTTGCGTTGCCGATCCGGCATGCACTGGAACATGACACCCTTCCATGAAGCGGGCGATCATTGCGCCCGCGAGCCGGGGCGCAGGCTGTTCGCCGCCGGCCCTTGAGAACACGAGAACCAACATGGAAAAACCCGCTGCACTCGCCGTCTTCGAATCGCTGTCGTCCGGCATCCGGCTCGATGTGTTCCGCCTGCTGGTGCGCAAGGGGCCGGAGGGCCTGGTGGCGGGCGAGATTTCCGCCGCGCTCGATCTGCCACCGACCAACACCTCCTTCCACCTCAAGGCGCTCACCCACGCCGGGCTGGTCTCGGTGGAGCAGGAGGGGCGCTTTCAGCGCTACCGTGCCAACTTGGCGCTGATGCGCGAGCTGATCGGCTACCTGACGGCGGAATGCTGCGACGGCATGCCCGAGCGCTGCGAGGAGACGCGGGCTGGCACCTGCGGCGAAGGGGTGAGGTGCTAGGCACCGGGTGCCCGGAGCGTGAGGGTTGCCGAATGCGGAAACGTTCGCGGCTGCCGCCGCTCCTACAGGGGGCGGTAGGCCAATGTGGGGAGGTTCGCGGCTGCCGCCGCTCCTACGGGGGGCGGTAGGCCAATGTGGGGAGGTTCGCGGCTGCCGCCGCTCCTGCGGGGGGCGGTAGCCGCGGTGGCTGCGGGTAACGGTTCGCGGCTTCCGCCGCTCCTACAGGGGGCGGTAGCCGCGGTGGCTGCGGGTTTATGTAGGAGCGGCGGAAGCCGCGAGGTTTTGCGGGCCGGGGGGCGCCTGCCGGGGTGGAGGGCAAGGCTCGCGGCGTGCGCCGCGCCTGCGGGCCGCTTCCCGGGCGGTGCCTTCCGTGTGAAGGATTGCGCTGACAACTGCGCCCACGGGCGAATAGAGAGCTGATATGGGTTTGTTCGAACGCTTCCTGACCGTGTGGGTGGGCCTGGGCATCGTCGCCGGGGTGGGCCTCGGGCTGGTCATGCCCGGGGTCTTCCAGGGCATCGCCGCGATCGAGTTCGCGCATGTGAACCTGGTGGTGGCCGTGTTCATCTGGGTGATGATCTACCCGATGATGATCCAGATCGACTGGCACGCGGTGAAGGACGTCGGCCGCAAGCCGCGCGGGCTGATCCTGACCCTGGTGGTGAACTGGCTGATCAAGCCGTTCACGATGGCGGCGCTCGGGGTCCTGTTCTTCCATTACCTCTTTGCGCCCTGGGTCGACCCGCAGTCGGCGAGCGAATACATTGCCGGCATGATCCTGCTCGGGGTGGCGCCGTGCACCGCGATGGTGTTTGTGTGGAGCCAGCTCGTGAAGGGCGACGCCAACTACACCCTGGTGCAGGTGTCGGTGAACGACCTCATCATGGTCTTCGCCTTCGCGCCGATCGCCGCCTTTCTGCTTGGCGTCACCGACATCACCGTGCCGTGGGAGACGCTGGTGCTGTCCACCGTGCTCTACGTGGTGCTGCCGCTGCTGGCCGGCATGGCGACGCGGCATGCGCTCGAGCGCCGTTCGCCGACTGCGGTGGCGGAGCTGGTCGCGCGGCTCAAGCCCTGGTCGATCGTCGGCCTGATCGCGACCGTGGTGCTGCTGTTCGGCTTCCAGGCCAACACCATCGTCGACAAGCCGCTGGTGATCGCGATGATCGCGGTGCCGCTGATCGTGCAGAGCTACGGCATCTTCGTGATCGCCTACGTCGCCGCCAAGGCGCTGAGGTTGCCGCACAACGTCGCCGGTCCGGCCTGCCTGATCGGCACCTCGAACTTCTTCGAGCTGGCGGTGGCGGTGGCGATCTCGCTGTTCGGCCTGAACTCCGGCGCGGCGCTCGCGACCGTGGTCGGCGTGCTGGTCGAGGTGCCGGTGATGCTGTCGCTGGTGGCGATCGTCAACCGCACGCAGCACTGGTTCGTGCCTGCCGGTGCGGAGGGGCGACGTGCCTGAGCCACTGTCCGATCGTTTCAAGACCGAGCTGCCGAATGTCGATCCGGCGCTGTTCCGCGTGCCTGACCTCGCGCGCTTGCACGCCGCGCAGCTCTCCACCCATCGGCCGCGCATCGCGCTGCTTTATGGTTCGCTGCGCGCACGCTCGTTCAGCCGCCTGCTGGCCGAAGAAGCCGCGCGTCTGCTGCAAGCCATGGGCGCCGAGACACGCATCTTCAACCCGAGCGGCCTGCCGCTGCCCGACGATGCGCCTGACACCCACCCCAAGGTGGTCGAGCTGCGCGCGCTCGCGCAGTGGGCCGAGGGCATGGTGTGGTGCTCGCCCGAGCGCCACGGCGCGATGACCGGGGTCATGAAGACCCAGATCGACTGGATTCCGCTCTCGGTCGGCGCCGTGCGCCCGACCCAGGGCAAGGCCCTGGCGGTGATGCAGGTGTGCGGCGGCTCACAGTCCTTCAACGCGGTGAACCAGATGCGTGTGCTCGGGCGCTGGATGCGGATGCTGACCATCCCCAATCAGTCCTCGGTGGCGAAGGCCTTCCTCGAGTTCGACGACAACGACCGCATGAAGCCCTCGGCTTATTACGACCGCGTGGTGGATGTGATGGAGGAGCTGGTCAAGTTCACGCTGCTCACGCGTGACATCGCGCCCTACCTCGTCGATCGCTACAGCGAGCGCAAGGAGAGCGCAGCCGAGCTGTCGGCGCGGGTGAACCAGGGGTCGATCTGACTTCGACGGCCTGACTTCCCGAACTCCCGACTCCCCGACTCTCAGACTCTCCCGCCTAACGATCCGCCATTGCCCCCGAAAGAGCGCTCCACGTTGACCGTCCCCTGCCTGCTCGATGCCTGGTCGGCGCATGAAGCCGAGCTGCTGCGCTACCTGCGCCACCACGTCCGCCCGGCGTCCGAGGCCGAGGATGTGCTGCACGACCTGTTCCTCAAGGCGTTGCGCCAGGGCGAGCGCTTCTGCGCGGTGAGCAATCCGCGTGCGTGGCTGTTCGAGGTGGCGCGCAACGCGGCGGTTGATCATGCGCGGCGCACGCGCAGCAGCGCGCCGCTGGCCGAGGATCTGGCCGCGAGCGAGCTTGAGCCGGCGGGGGTGTTCGCGGCGCTCGTGGACGAGACTGTCGAGCCCGGGCTCGCTCCGGTCGATCTGCTGTCCGCTTGCCTGCCACGGGTGCTGACCGAGCTCGCCGCGGAGGATCGCGAGGCGCTCGAGCTGTGCGACATCGGCGGCATGAGCCAGAAGGCCTTCGCCGAACTCAAGGGACTGTCACTGCCCGGCGCCAAGTCGCGCGTGCAGCGCGCACGCCAACGCCTGCGGGCGCAGCTGCTGCGCGCCTGCCAGGTCCAGCTCGATGAGCGCGGCCAGGTGTGCTGCTTCGTGCCCCGGCCGCCGCTCGGGTAACGCGCGCCGCTGGCACGCGTTCCGCCCTCGCCGGTGCGCGTTCCGGCGTCGCCGCGCTGCATCCTTTTTTGATCTCGGACGTCTTCATTGATGAGGGGCGCTGGCGGTTTGAGGCGGTTCGCGGCTGCCGCCGCTCCTACAGGGCGCTGCGGTTCGGGGGCGTGTAGGAGCGGCGGCAGCCGCGAACCTTCGCGCCAGGCGGCACGCTCGCATGGAAAACGCGCGCGGGATTGCGATGCCTGGCCGGGCAGTCGTTGTAGCATCCCTCATCGACACCCGGTGCTTGATGAACTTGCTGGAGTCGCATCATGGACACCCTGCTTTCTGCGGTTTTCCCCGTCTTCTACGGCGGGCTGGGCAATCTGGCCGCCTATCTCGCGGCCCACGTGCTGCTGTGCCTGCTGCCGGCCTTCTTCATCGCTGGCGCGATGTCGGCGCTGATCCCCAAGGAGACCATCACCCGCTTCCTCGGGCGCAACTCCAGCAAGACCGTGTCCTACCCGGCCGCCGCCGCCGCGGGCTCGCTGCTGGCGGTGTGCTCGTGCACCATCGTTCCGCTCTTCGCCGGCATCTACAAGAAGGGCGCGGGCCTCGGCCCGGCGATCACCTTCCTGTTCTTCGCGCCGGCGGCCAACATCCTGGCGCTGGTCTACACCGGCGGCGTCATCGGGCCGGATCTGGCGATCGCGCGCTTCGTGCTCTCGCTCACCTTCGGCATCGGCATCGGCCTCATCATGGCGCTGCTGTTCCGTGCCGACGACGCCGCCCACGACCTCGCCACCGACAGCGCCTTCGGCGCGCAGGGCGCGGGGATGGGGCGGATGGCGCTGGTGTTCCTGTTCGTGTGGGTGGCGCTGCTGCTCGCCGGCACGCTGAAGCTCGACGTGCTGACCGGGACCTACCTCGACTTCCAGCTGCCGATCGGCGACGCGCAGGGCTGGCAGGCTGCGCTCGACCGCCTGGTGCCTTACGACGCCGCCAAGGGCGAGGAGGGCGTGTCGGTGCAGGGCGTGGTGCTGATCGCGCTGCTGGCCTCGATCGGCTATTCGGCCTGGCGCGGCTTCGAGAACATCGTTGATGGCGCCAACGCGTGGACCTGGATCAGCCTGGCGCTGATCGCGGCGACGCTGCTGGTGGCGGCGCTCGCGGTGCAGCCGGTGGACGGCGCGCTGCGCATCGGCCTCACCGGCAAGTTCTTCGCCGTCGCCGCCGCGCTCGCGGCGCTGCACGTGATCGTGCGCCACCGCCTGAGCGAGGACGAGCTGCGCGACTGGCTGTGGGAGTCGTGGCGCTTCGTGAAGCAGATCTTCCCGTTGCTGGTGGTGGGCGTGTTCGTGGTCGGCATGATCCGCGTGCTGATCCGCCCGGAGTGGATCGAGATGCTGGCCGGCACCAACTCGCTCACCGGCAACCTGGCGGGCGTGGTGTTCGGCGTGTTCATGTACTTCCCGACCCTGGTCGAGGTGCCGATCGCCAAGATGTTCCTCGATCTCGGCATGCACCGCGGCCCGCTGCTTGCCTACCTGATGTCCGACCCCGAGCTGTCGCTGCAGAGCATCCTGATCATCTCGGCGATCATCGGCCGCAAGAAGACCTTCACCTACGTCGGCCTGGTGGCGCTGTTCAGCGCGGTCGCCGGCCTCATCTACGGCGCCTGGATCGACGGCACCGCGTTGTTTTCGCTCGCGCTCTACCTCGCGGGTTTCATCGCCGCGCTCGCGGTGCTGCTGGCGATCGCCAGCCGGCGCGCGACCGCCTCATCACTCAAAGGAGTCTGATCATGCTCAACATCAAGGTTCTCGGCCCCGGCTGCGCCAACTGCCGCAAGCTCGAAGAGATCGTGCACGAGGCGGTCGCCGCCACCGGCGTGGAGGCCGAAGTGGTCAAGGTCACCGACATGGGGCAGATCGTCGCCTACGACGTGTTGAAGACGCCGGGCCTGGTGATCAACGAGAAACTGGTGTCGTCGGGGCGGATTCCGACCGCGTCGACGATCGCGGAGTGGATCCGCGCCGCCGCATAGCCGGGCCATTGTTTCCGCGCCATGGCGCACGCCCGTCGCCTGCCGCCTGCGGCTGAGCGCCAACCCGGCAGGCACGGCGCAAGCGGCGAGCCGAGCGGGTGCGGATTCCCGATCGCTCGCCATCACCAAGGGCTCACGGCTTGCGTCGCTCTGCGGAAAACCGCCGCGGCATCGGTGATCGTCGGGCCGTGCCGGCCACGACCCGAGCCCATGAAGCTGAAATCCCGCGCTGCCCTCATCTGGTCGGTCGCCGATCCGTCGCGCGGCGACTTCAAACAGTCCGAATACGGCCGTTTCATCCTGCCCTTCACCTTGCTGCGGCGGCTCGACGGCGTGCTGGGGCCGACCACGGCGGCGGTGCTCGCCGAGTACCGCGACAAGGAGCAGGCCGGGCGGCCCGCCGAAGAGGTGAGGGCGGCCTGATTCACCCCCCGCTTTTCATGCGCCGGCAGCGCTCGCGGCGGGAACGGGCTTGCCAAGCACCGCGCCAGGCTGAACACTACGCCTGGTGTGCAGGCGCCGTGGGCGCCCGTACCGATGACCTTTCAACAGACTCCGCCAGTGTGGCGGGCAATGGAGACCAAGCATGACAACCATTCAGGTGTTCGACCTTTCGCTGGGCGCCGCCGAGGGAGACCCGGCACTGGGCGACTTCGCGAGCGATGTCGAGTGGGCGAAGAAGCAGGGGGCCAGCATCGAGCGCTTCAGCTTTGCCGAGCAGCCGGTTGCGTTCGCGCAGAACGCGGTCGTCGAGGACTTTATCGAGCGCTCCGGGCACGACGCGCTGCCGCTGATTCTGGTCAACGGCGAGATGGCGCTTTCGGGTCGTCATCCCACCCGCAGCGAGCTCGCGCGCTGGGCCGGGCTCGAGCAGCCGACGCTGAAGCCGATTCGCGCGGGCGATTGCTGCTCGGGTGGCAACTGCGGCTGAGGCACAAGGAATGGGGCCGCGGTTGCCGTCGCTGTTCTAGCGTTGGTGCGGTGTCCGCCGCGCCCCCATGCCGCGAAGCGGGCCGGCCGCGGCGGACGTGGTCCGGGGCCGACGCGGTGCCGGGGGCGTGGCCCTGAGAACTTTTCCGGAGAGAATCCGCGCCGGCGACCGCGTTCGGTGCGTGGTCTAGACTTCGACAGGGAGCGCTGGTTGCGCTTCGAGGAGTCTTTGAATGACAGCCCCCGGCGTCGATCTGCAAGCACTGTCCATCTCCTCGCGGCGCGCCTTGCTGTGGGCGGGCGCGCTGGCGCGTTACCGTGCCGAGCAGCGGGGCGACGATCCGGGCTCGGCTGCAGCAGATGCCTTCGATCTGCTGGTCGGAATGCTGCTAGAGCATCCGGAGGATGCCGAACCCAGGTTGCTGCTCGCGCACTTCCACCTGGTGCCGGGACAACTGCTGCCTTTCGATTACCCGCGACCGCCGCCCGAGGCGATCGCGCGTCACATGCGCGCGCTGTCGCCCGATCAGGCGCCGCTGCTGCAGCCGGATGCGCAGTGGATCGTGCAGACGGGTACCGAGCTCGGCCTGCGCACCGGCAGCCCCGAGGTCGCCGAGTTGCGCGCGCTGTTCGCCGCCATGCTGCAGGCGACCACGCCCTTGCAGACCGCCCTGATCGACCTGCTGGCCGAGCGCAACGCCGATCTCGGCGAGATCGCCCGCGCCACCGTCGACTACCTCAGCGAGCACGACAAGGGTGAAGGCTACGCGAAGTTCCTGGTGCGCCGCTTTCCCTTCGCGCTGCACCCGGTGGATATTCCCAATTACAAGGCCGATCACGGTCAGCGCGTCGCGCTCGACGACGACCGGGTCGGGATTCGCGCCGAGGTGGATGCCTTCGCCTATCTGCTCGCCTCGCGCGGGCTCAAGCCACCGCTCGCGGTGGGGCTGTTCGGCGATTGGGGTTCGGGCAAGTCGTTCTTCATGGAGGCGGTGCGCAGACGCATCGAGCAGCTGACGCGCGAGCCGCAAGTGCTCGAGCGGCCCCAGGCCGACGTGCCATTCTGGAAGCGCATCATCCAGATCGAGTTCAACGCCTGGCACTACGTCGAGGGCGAGCTGTGGGCGAGCCTGGTCGATCACATCTTCAACGAGCTGAAATTCGACGAAAACGAGACCGAGGATCTGGTCGAGCAGCGGCGCCGGCACTGGCTCGAACAGCTCGACTTCACCCGCGTGCGGCTGGCGCAGCTCGAGTCGGAGCGCGGCGAGGCGGAGCGAAACCTCCGCGACAAGGAGCAGCAGGCCGAATCCCTGCGCCGTCAGCGCGATTCGGAGCTGGCGAATCTGGAGCGACTGCGGTCGCAGGTGACGACCGAGATCGTCGTGAAGGAGAGCCTCGGTGAGGTCAGGACGGCGCTCGAACCCTTCCTGATCACTGTCGGCGTGCCCACCGCCGCGGCGGTGTTCGGCAAGCTCGACGAGGCACGCGCGGAGTTGAAGCGAGGCCGTCTGTTGATCGACACGCTGTGCCGCGATGACGCGCAGCGGCGCTGGGTGATCGGCTGCCTCATCGGCGTGCCGGCGCTGGTCTGGCTGCTGTCGCGGCTCGACTTCGATGCGGTGGAGGCCGCGTTCGGCGGCCTCTCGGCGGCACTGGCCGCCACCCTGACGCTGTTGAACAAGGCTACCGCAATGATGCGTGCGCGTCTGCAGGTGCTGGAGAGCGCCGAGCGCAGAGTCAATGCGGAAGTGGCTGCGGAGCGTGAGGCGCTGCAGGCGCGGATCAGTGCGTCGGAGAAAGGCATCGGTGATGCGGAGGTGCGCCTGAAGGAGGTCGTCGACACGCAGATGGCGCTGGCTCGCGACCTGGACGAAATCCAGCGCAAGCTCAAGGAGGTCACGCCGGCGCGCGTCATCACCGACTTCGTTGCCGAGCGTGTGGGCTCCGGCGACTACCACAAGCATCTCGGGATCCCGGCCTTGATCCAGAAGGACTTCCGGCAGCTTGCGCAACTGGTCGCGAAGCAGAACGAGGAGATCCTGAGCGGTGAGACCGCCCCGCTGGCCAATGACGATGTCTGCTTCAACCGCATCATCCTGTACATCGACGACCTCGACCGCTGTCCCGACGAGCGGGTCGTCGAGGTGCTGCAGGCGGTGCATCTGCTGCTGGCGTTCGAGCTCTTCGTCGTGGTGGTCGCCGTCGACTCACGCTGGTTGAGTCATGCACTGACCCGACACTTCGAGGCCCTGGTGGTCGAGGGTGCGCGGGGCCGGGGGGCGACGCCGGACGATTATCTGGAAAAGATCTTCCAGATCGCATTCTGGGTGCAGCCGCTTGGCGAGGCGGCCAAGCGCAATATCATCCAGAGCCTGCTGCGTGGCCATGTCGTCGGCGTTGCGGGAGCGGGCGGCGAGGACACGGGCGGTGACAAGCCCACCGTCGGCAAGGCCCAGCTCGAAGTGTTCAAGACCCTCGACCCTGCCAGCGCGCCGCCCACGCTGCAGGCGGCGGCGTTGTCGATCACTGCGGACGAACTGCGCTTTCTTGATACCCTGGCCACGCTGCTCGGGTCCACGCCACGTTCGACCAAGCGTTTCGTCAATCTCTATCAACTGGTGCGGATCATCTACCGCCTCGCGCCGGGCGCCGCCATTCCGCCCGCGCTGCCCGAGCACGCCTTGCTGGCGTTCGTGCTCGCGCTGGGTGAGGGGCTCCCCGAGCTCGGCTCGATGGTGCTGGAAGAGGCAGCCAAGGCAGGGCCTGCAGACACTTTCGAGATCCTGATCGGCAGAGCCCGCGCCCGGGCGGACGACGCGCAGGTCAGGCGCCTGGATAACTGGCTCGCCAGTCGCCCGGAATGGAAACAGATTCCCGCCGAACGCATGGCCGAGGCGTTCCGCAAGGTGGACCGCTTCCTTTTCCGGATCGGCGCCTCGCATCACCCCTCGAAGCCGCGGCCGGGTCGGGTGGGAAGGGTTTTGCGACGCGCGCGGGGGGCAGGGGATGAGACGGTGTGAAGGGACCACCCAGGGCCTCCGCACGCGTGCGGAGGTCTTCCCGAAGACGCTGCGGTGTCGAAATGTTCGTTGCGTCGAGGTGGCGGGCAGGTGAGCGACCGCTTGGGCAGCGTCGTCTCAGCGGCCGCGAAGCGCAGCGCTGAGTTGATCGACGACTTCTGCCCAGTCGCCATCTTCGGCCAGCTCCTCGCGCAAGAAGGTGGCCTGCGATTCGGTCCAGCAGGGGGCGTCGGCCAGCCTGACGAAGTCCGGCAAGGGGGAGTGCGCCTTGATGAAGGCGGCGATCTCCGCGTCACTGTTCTGCAGACCAAGCTGGGCGAAGAGATCCCTGATCGTGTGAATGCCTTGTTCCATGACCATCTCCTGTGGTGAAACCTTGCGGGTTGACCGTGAGCGTGCACCGGGGTGCCGTCGATGGCTGGGGCGCTGGATCTGCCGCCCCTCGCCATCCCGCTCGTTCGTCAGCTTGGCGGGTGTGGCGCGCCGGCTTGCGCCTCTGCGAGAAAATCGCCCACCAGCCGCGCGAAGCGTGCCGAGTGCTCGATCTGCGTCCAGTGGCCGCAGCGGCCGAAGACGTGCAGCTGCGAGCGCGAGATGAGCTGCGAGAAGCGCAGCGAGGTGGCCAGCGGAATCACCTGGTCGTCGCGGCCGTGGATGATCAGCGTCTCGTGCGGCAGTGCGGCGATGTCCGCCTCGGGGCTGGCCATCGCGTCCACCCAGCGCTGGCGCGGCGCGGGGAACATCGCCGCGAAGGATTCCTGGAAGCCCGGCTGGATGCTCGCCTCGTAGCGCAGGCGGGCGAGCTCGTCATTGACCAGGGCGCGGTCCCAGGCAAAGTAGTCCATGATCCGGCGCATGTTGGCGATCGAGGGCGTGTAGCCCCACACCGCGTCCAGCCCTTCGCTGATCGGGAAGTGCACGCCCACCGCGCCCATCAGCACGAGGCGGCGGACGCGCTGCGGATGACGGATCGTCAGCGCCACCGCGAGCGCGCCGCCGAAGGAGTTGCCGATCAGGTCGGCCTGGTCGACTCCGAGCGCATCGAGCAGCCCCAGCGCCTGATCCACCCAGCTGTCCATTTCGTAGCGCTGACCCGCGGGGCGTTCGGTGAAGCCGAAGCCGACCATGTCGGGCGCGATCACGCGCGCCTGCTTCGCCAGCTCGGGCATCACCAGGCGCCAGTTCGCCCACGCCGAGACGCCCGGCCCGGAGCCATGGATCATCAGCACCGGAAAGCCTTCGCCGATGTCGTGGTAGTTGGTGCGGATGCCGCTGGCGACGATGCTGCGGCCGATTTCAGGGCTGGTCTGGGTCATGCTTGCCTCGGGGTCAGGGTGCTGAAAGGGAGTATAGGTCACCCGTCCGGCGCCGGCATGACGGCTCCGCTGGCCCCGCCGTGGGCGATCGTTCTGATCGCTTGACATATCGGCATGAGTCATCTTGATTGGAAAGGCGTCGTTTCAAGGGCGGCCGGGAGACACGATCCATCCTCCCGGCCAGGGTGGGTCTGGTGTGGAGGAAGTCAACATGGCCGCATACTGGGATGAAGCATTGATGCAGCGTGCGCTCGCAATGCCGAGCATTCTGGCGATCGGGGATTCGTGGTTCTGGTATCCGTTTCCGGGTGGCAGCCTGATCAGCCATCTGGCCCCGATCGTCGACAAAAAGGAACACACGATTCTCGCCCAGGGGATGAACGGCGCCGAGGCGTTCGATTACGTCGAGGGCAAGTACAAGGATCGGATCATCGGTGCGCTGCGCCGCTACGGAAGCAGCCTGTCTGCGGTCTTCATCAGCGGCGGCGGGAACGACTTCGCCGGATTCAACGACATGCGGCCATTGCTCAATCTCGATTGCACGGGCGCTGCAACGGCTGCCGAATGCTTTCGCGCGGGCGATGGCGGGCTCGGGCGCTTTCTCGAGCGCATGGATGAGCATTACCGTCGCCTGATCGGCCTCATCTACACCCACACCTCGCTCGACTGCGTGATCGTGATGCATTCATACGACTATGCGATCCCGGATGGGCGTGGGGTGGCCGGCAAGGCCGGCTGGCTCAAGCCGGCGCTCATCGACGCCGGCGTGCCGGAGCATCTGCAGCGTGACTGTGTGCGCCACCTGATCGATGCGCTGCATTCGATGCTGGCGAACATTGCCGCTGGAGACCCCCGGCACTTGCTCATCGTCGACAGTCGCGGTGCGCTCGAGGAGAGCGAGTGGGCGAACGAGCTGCACCCGAAGGGAAAAGGTTTCAAGAAGATTGCCAGGCAACGCTGGAAGCCCGTCCTCGAAGCGGCAGGGCTGGCGTGAGGGCAGGACACGAGGGCTCGATGAGCGGGCGTGCCGGATGAGCATGGCAAGCGTGATGAACGGCGACACGCTCGACATCGGGCCGCCGCTTGGCGGCCGATCCCGGGGTGCGCGTCCAACGTGTCGATTCGGCGGTGGAGGTCGCCGACCGTCGCCGGCACGGGCGGCGCGACCCTTTAACTCAGCGGGCGTGAGGCGCCAGAGGGCTTGCGGCCATTCTGCCTATAATGCGACCCCGCTACGACGATCCTGATCCCGCCATGCGTCACAACCTGAAGGTCCCGTTTGCCGAAAAAGACCAGGCGAAGAAGCTGGGTGCGCGCTGGGATGCCGCACGCAAGCTCTGGTACATCGAGGCCGGCCTCGATGCGGCCGCGTTCGCACGCTGGCAGCCGACGCCGCATGATCCCGCGCCGGCGACGTCCTCGCCCGCTCCGCGACGCGGCGCGTCTTCCGCGCCCATGGCCGAGGGAAAGGTGCAGGTGGGCAGTCGCTTCGTGGTCTTGCCGCGGGTGTGCGACTGCCTGCCGTGGGATGACTGCGAGCAGTGCCGGCTCGAGTCGTGGCCCGATCCGCACGGCGGGCGCTGAGCATGGAAGCGGTGGCGGTGATCGACTTCGAGACCACGGGGCTGTCGCCCGCGCAGGGCGACCGGGCGACCGAGGTCGCTGCAGTGATCGTCGAAAACGGCCGGGTGGTGGATCGCTACCAGAGCCTGATGAACGCCGGCGTGCGTATCCCGGCGTACATCGAGGCGTTGACGGGCATCTCAAACACCATGATTTGCGGCGCGCCGTCGGCGGCAGAGGTCATGCGTGACGTGTCGGACTTCGTCGGTGGCATCCCGATCGTTGCCCACAACGCGTCGTTCGATGCCAGGTTCTGGGATGCGGAGCTCGCGCGCATCCGGCGCACGAGGCGGCAGACGTTCGTCTGCTCGCTGCTGCTGTCCCGCCGCCTGTTGCCGCTCGCGCCCAGCCACAAGCTCGGCGCGCTGGTCGAGTACGCAAAGCTGCCGGTCGCGGGGCGTTACCACCGCGCGCTCGCCGATGCCGAGATGGCCGCAAGCCTGCTGCTGCGCCTCGAAGAGGAGCTGCGTCTGCGCCATCAGGTCGGGCAGGTGTCGGTGGAGTTGCTGTGTCGCATCCAGCGTGCGCCCAAGGCGCAACTGCTCAAATGCCTGGCCGCCGCACGCGGCGGCTGACACGTTCGGGCCGCGACCGTCGTGCCCGCATCCGTGCCCTCGAGGGTGAGCAGCCGCCATGGCGAGTCTCGCCAGCCTCCTGCTCCGGGTTATCGATCCGGCGCTGAACGCGGTCGACGGCTATCGATCGCGATCGCGGCTGCAGAGACGTCCCAGCCAGTCTCCGATGTCGGCAACCTCGTCCATGCAGACCGAGTGCGGCATGTCGTAGGTCCGCCACTCCGGATCGAGACCGAGCGCGCGCAGCAATTTGACCGCCTGCTCGCCGAGCTGGAGCGATACGACGTCATCGACTGCCCCGTGCGCCGCAAAGATCGGAATCTGCCGATTCGCCTCGGCGAGATCATTGCTCACCAGCCTGGCGCTCGGAATGTAGGTCGACAGCGCGATGATTCCGGCCAGGGGCGCCGGGTGCGTGAGTCCGCTCAGGTAGGCGACCGCACCGCCCTGGGAGAAACCGGCGAGGATGACGCGTTCGCTCGGCACGCCCCGGGCGCCTTCGCGCTCGATCAGGTGGCGGACGAGGGCGCGGGACTCGAGCAGACCGGCCTCGTCGATCTGGCGGGTGTCGGGTGCCAGCGAGATGATGTCGTACCAGGCACGCATGACGTAGCCGCCGTTGCAGGTGACCGGCCGCAAGGGGGCGTGCGGGAAAATGAACCTCATTGCAGGCGCATCGGGCAGGCCAAGCTCCGCGACGATCGGCTCGAAGTCGCTGCCGTCGGCGCCCAGACCATGCATCCAGATGACTGACCACTGCGGGTTCTGGCCGGTCTCGATCTCGATCGGCGGGGTGTCGGCGGTGAAGGGGGTGTGTTGTTCGGTCATCGTGGTCACTTTGAGGAGGTGGGCGGCAAGCGCCTCGTTGCAGGCGTTGCTCCAGCTGGGATGTGGCGGCCGATGCGCGCCCAGTGTGAGGGTTTCAAAAGGCAAAGGATAGATGAATCCCGAACTGCTCGAATTGCTGCTCATCCGCGAGATGCCCTTTGGCAAATACAAGGGGCGGATCATCGCCGAGCTGCCGGGGCACTACCTCGCGTGGTTCGCGCGGCAAGGCTTTCCGCCAGGGCAGCTCGGCCAGTTGCTGGCCTTGATGCACGAGCTCGACCACAACAACCTGGTCGGGTTGCTGGAGCCCTTGCGCACGAAGGGGAGGTAGGGCATCCCTTCGCACCGCCCGGGTCGTCTGAGGCGGGTTGTGCGCGTGCTTGTCCCCAGCCGCTGGGGACAGGCATGTGGGTTTGGCTGTGGATAACTGGCCTCGAGCCTTGCCCGCCATCGGAACGCGGAGCCTGCTCAATCATGAGGCAGTGAATCAGTGGTCGCGGCTCTGGAGCGGGAGATCGGCTCGCAGGATCGTGATGCCCGGCTTGAAAGGAGTTGCCAATGTGCGGTCGCCACGCCCTCCATGGTCCGGTCTCGCGCTTGCGCGAGCATTTCGAGGCCGGGCCCGAAGGCTTCGAATTCATCCCGCGCTACAACGCGGCGCCGATGCAGTGGCTGCCGGTGCTGCGGCAACGGCCGAGCGGCGAGCGTGTCATCCATCCGCTGCGCTGGGGTCTGGTGCCGCCGTGGGCGAAGGACGAGGCAATCGCCATCCGCGTGATCAACGCGCGCGGCGAGTCGGTGGCCGAGAAGCCCGCGTTCCGGGCGGCGTTTCGCCGTCGGCGCTGGATCGTGCCGGCCAACGGCTTCTATGCGTGGCAGCAGCGCAGTGGCCAGCAGTGCGGCGCCGGGTAGCCGTTCTACATTCATCCGGTCGAGGGCGCGTTCTTTGCGCTGGCTTGGCCGTCCTGATCCCAGCGCGCGAGGCCAGATCAGGCCTCGCCGCGCTTCTGCGCGCCCGCCTGCTCTTTTCGATCGATCGGGATCGTGCCGCCGGGACGTGTGGGGAAATAAATCGGGGAAATAAAAAGGCCCTGCAAGTCTATGATCTGCAGGGCCTTTAAGGTGTTCTGGCGGACAGGGCGTCCGCATATAATATATCCAAGAACATCCAGAGTGGTCCGCTAGCGGAAATGTTTCTTCATTGAAACAGTGCTTTAAGTGTGTTCGTTGTACACTGGAGTCCAGTGAAGGCCAAGTGAATCCACCTCTTAAGTGGTGGGCTGAATGGTGGGCTGTAGAGCACAGGGGAAGAGAAATGCCGCTGACAGCGCTAGAGATCAAGCACGCCAAGGAAGGCATGTACGCGGATGGAAACGGCCTGTATTTGAGAGTTCAGGCCAGCGGCGCGAAGTCGTGGATCTTCCGCTTCCAGCTCAACGGCAAACGCCGTGAAATGGGGATGGGCACGCTGGAGCACAAAACGCCGGTCGAGGCCCGCAGCGAGGCCGCACAGCTCACCGCCCAGGTGCGTGCAGGGATTGACCCCATCGAGCAACGAAAGCAGCTTGCAGCGCAGACCGCGCAAGCGGCCAAGGCTGCAGAAGCCCATGCGGTAACGTTCTCCGATGCTGCTGGGGATTACATCAAGGCCCATCGTTCAAGCTGGAAGAACGCGAAACATGCCGCGCAGTGGGAAACCACGCTAGCGACCTACGCCGCGCCGATCATCGGCAACAAGCCGGTTGCCGAAGTCAGCACTGAAGACGTGCTGTGCATTCTTTCGCCGTTGTGGACCACCAAGACAGAAACAGCTAGCCGCCTGCGCTCGCGCATGGAACTAGTGTTGTCCTACGCCAAGGCGATGCAGTGGCGGCAGGGGGAAAACCCCGCATTGTGGCGCGGACACCTTGACGCACTGCTGCCAGCGCCAGCCAAGGTGAAGAAGATACGCCACCATCCCGCGCTCCCTTACACTCAGGTCGCCGCATTCATGGTGGAGCTGAAGAGGGTCAAAGGGGCCGGGGCGCGAGCGCTTGAGTTCGCCATCCTGACCGCTACCCGCTCAGGCGAGGCGAGATTAGCGAAGTGGGATGAAATCGACCTTGACGCGAAGCTTTGGACGATCCCCGCTGAACGGATGAAAGCGAAGCGGGAACACTGGGTGCCGCTTTCTGCCCAGGCCGTCGAACTTATCAAAGCCCTGCCCAAGATCGACGGGAACCCCTACCTCTTCCCTGGCGACCGCGACAGAAAGCCGCTTTCAGACATGACCTTGACCGCTGTTACCCGGCGCATGAACGAATCCGATGACAAGGACGCGCCGCCGAAGTGGATTGACCCAAAGTGTGGCGATGCAATCGTGCCGCACGGTTTCCGCAGCACTTTCCGCGACTGGTGCGCAGAGGTGGGCCACTACCCGCGCGAATTAGCCGAGCACGCCCTAGCTCATAGCCTACCCAGTCGCGTGGAGGCCGCTTATCACCGGGGGACGATGCTAGAACGCCGCGCACCGATGATGCAGGAGTGGGGTAATTACATCGACGGGGCAGAAGCCAAGGGTTCGGAAGTCATCCCCTTGAGCGCCGCCGCGTAGTTTTTTTCTCCCTGCAGAAGAAATCAGAAACCAATCGTCACAGCCCGGCGGTGTCCCGGGAAGTGGTGTAACAGCGTGAGGGAGTGAGGTGTTCGCCGTGGTCGCCCTACAGGGCCACCACGACGGGCGCGAAGTCGGCGGGTCATCGGAAATCTTCGGTAAGGTAGGAGTCGCGACACTTCAACCGAACCATGAGGAAGACCCCGATGACCCAAGACAGGATGCAGCTTTCCGAGCTGCTTGAGAAGGCCGGCGCCGACGACATCGTGCGCGACACGATCGGCTTCGTCGCCCAGCGCCTGATGGAGCTGGATGAGGCCGAGGACGACGTGCTCGCGCACATGAGTTTCCCGAAGGAGCATCGCACCA
>Ga0209573_1003449_pt1 | contig 17388 bp, 20 predicted proteins | sample TNRBio252014_DNA_FD_185870 | JGI IMG/M metagenome (GOLD analysis project Ga0209573, IMG submission 185870) | Wastewater treatment Type I Accumulibacter community from EBPR Bioreactor in Madison, WI, USA - TNR Reactor_6/25/2014_ DNA (SPAdes)... | ecosystem: Engineered > Bioreactor > EBPR >...
TGGCCCTTTCGGGGGGCTGGTTGAGTCGCGCCGCCCGAAGGCAACGCCAAAAAACGAGGGACGGAATCAGGGATGATGACGTTCATCGTTTTAGCCGGGGACTCAACGCATTCAGGTGAGTCGTTCGATCAGCGCCGCGTGGTGGGGATACTGACGGGTGAGCGTCGCGCGGTCCGCCAGTTCAAAATCGGCGAAATCGAAACCGGGCGCGACGGTGCAGCCCATCAGGCTGAACGCGGCGGGATCAGCCGCATCCACGGTCGCCCCGAACCAGCAACCCGCGCGAATGGCCTGCTGGAACTGCTGGCCCGCAGCAGGATCGGAACCCAGATGATGTTCAGTCGCAGGAGCGCCCTGCGGGTCAAGCACATGCAGGGTCAGCGGTGCGCCGGTGTAGAAATGCCAGAGTTCGTCAGATTGCAGCCGGTGCAGGCGCGAACGCTGGCCGCTCTTGAGCAGGTAGTAGATCGCCGTCGCCACCGGCCGTGGCCCGGCGCGGTCGGGCAGGATCAGCCATCCTTCAGCCGTGTAGCTGCGGCGGAAGTAGCCGCCCTCGGGATGAACGTCGAGTTGCAGGTGCGCGATCCAGTCCGCAGCGGTCATGGCGCCCCGCCACAAACCGGGCAGGCCGGATCGCGGCGCACCTTCAGTATCTGCCACTCCATGCGCTTGGCGTCGAACAGCAGCAGGCGTCCGGCGAGCGGTTCGCCGATGTGGGCCAAGACCTTGATCGCCTCCAGCGCCTGAAGACTGCCGATCACCCCGACCACCGGCGCCAGCACTCCGGTCTGGGCGCAGGTTTCGGCAGGCATCGCCGCATCGCGATACAGGCAGCGGTAACAGCCGCCCGTCCCCCCCGGTTGCCATACTAGCACCTGTCCCTCCAACCGGATGGCCGCGCCCATGACCAGCGGCGTCCCGGTATGGACACAAGCCGTGTTGATCGCCAGCCGGGTCCGCAGATTATCGCTGGCATCGACCACGACATCGGCCTGCCGAACCTGTACCAGCAACTCCGTCTCGTCCAGCGCCTTGGCGATGGCGACTATCTCGATCTGCGGGTTGAGCGCCCGCAGGGTATCGCGAGCGGATTCAACCTTGGGTCGACCCAGATCAGCGGTGCGGTGAATGATCTGCCGTTGCAGGTTGGGCAAATCCACCGTGTCGAAATCGACCAGGGTCAGCTTTCCCACGCCAGCGGCGGCCAAATACAGGGCGACGGGCGAACCCAGCCCGCCCAAGCCGATGATCAGCGCCTGGGACTGGCGCAACCGCTCCTGCCCGTCGATATCGCATTCGGGTAGCAGGAGGTGCCGGCTGTAACGCAGCAGTTCGTCGTCGGTCATCGTGGTGAACAGTCTACAGCGGCGGGATCCTGCCGAATGCCCCTTGGCCAGCCGGTTTCACAGAACCTGTTTCAAAAACGTCTGCGCCCGTGGCTCTTTGGGCGCAGTGAAAAATTCCGCCGGCGGAGCGTCTTCAAGAATCCGCCCGAAGTCCATGAACAGCACCCGGTGAGCGACCTCGCGGGCAAAACCCATTTCATGGGTCACGACCGCCATCGTCATGCCTTCCCTGGCCAACTGCTTCATCACGTCCAGCACCTCGCCGACCATTTCCGGATCGAGGGCGCTGGTCGGTTCGTCAAACAGCATCACTTTGGGATCCATCGCCAGCGCGCGGGCAATCGCCACCCGTTGCTGCTGACCGCCGGACAGCCGCGATGGGTATTCATGGGCCTTCTCGGCAATGCCCACCTTGGTCAGCAGTTTCATCGCCTTGTCCTGGGCTTCGGCAGGCTTGCGTTTCCGCACCACCTGCTGCGCCAGGGTCAAATTTTCCAGCACGGTCTTGTGCGGGAACAGGTTGAAATGCTGGAACACCATCCCGACTTCACGGCGGATCGCGTTCAGATTGGTTTTGCTCGCGGTCAGGTCAATCCCGTCAATGACGACCTGTCCATCGTCAAACTCCTCCAGGCCGTTGAGACAGCGCAGAAAAGTGGACTTTCCCGAGCCGGATGGACCGATGATGACGACCACCTCGCCCTTGGCGATTTCGGTGGAAACGTCGTCTACCGCCCGCACGGCCTGGCCGCCGCGACCCTCGAAAATCTTGAACAGCCTGTTGACCTTAATCACTGCGGGCAAACCTCCGTTCCAGCCAGAACAACACTTGCGACAGCACCGAAGTCACCACCAGATACAGCAGCGCCACCGTAAACCAGATTTCAAAGGTGGCGAAACTGGAGGTGATGATCTCCCGACCGCTCTTGGTCAAATCCGTGATCGCGATGACCGACACCAGCGACGAATCCTTGATCAGGCTGATGAATTGCCCGGCCAGCGGCGGCAGCACCCGTTTAAAGGCTTGCGGCAGCACGATATACATCATGGTTTCGGTGGCGCTCATCCCCAGTGAGCGGGCCGCTTCGCTCTGCCCTCGGGGAATGGACTGGATGCCCGCACGGATGATTTCGGCGACATAGGCTCCGACAAACAGCGCCAGCGCCCCAATCCCCGCCACGGTTCGATCCAGGTTCAGCACGGTGCCGATGAAGAAGTAGAAGATGAAAATCTGCACCAGCAGCGGCGTGCCGCGAATCAGTTCGATATAGAGGATCGCCAGTCCGCGCAGGGTGGGATTGGGCGACAGCCGGCACAGCCCGGTGATCAGGCCGATGATCATGCCGATGAAGCCGGAGATGAAGGAAATCCAGATGGTGACCCATAACCCGACGGTCAGCGGCCCCATTTTCCATGAGCGCACCGCGCCCAGCTCCGCATCCTCGGCGACCGGATCACCGGATTTAACCTTGAGCGTGTCGGTCTCGACCGTGACCGTAACGGGGGATCCGCCGCCCTCCGGTTGAATCTCGACCCGGCTGTTCGCGCCGGTTGGGCTGACGGCCAGAACCACGCCGGCAACCGGTGCGGTTTGCGGGGCTTCATCGTGATAGAGAAAGTACTGCGGGACTCGCGACCAACGCCACTCGTAGTGAATGCGCTGGGTGGCGAACCACAGGCCGGCCGCCAGTCCCACCAGGATGAGCACCAGCAGCCCGTACCAGGGCCACTGGGCGGAGCGTCGTTGGCGCGGCACGGCTACTGCACGTCTTTCAGCCAGTCGGTGTTCTTGAACCACTTCTGCTGGAGCTGGTCATGGCTGCCGTTCTTCTTGATCTTGGCCAGGAAGCCATTGATCGCCTTCAAAAATTCTGGATCGCCCTTGACGACGGCCCAGCCGATGGGTTCGTCGGTGAACGGCTGGTCCAGAAAGACCAGCTTGCCTTCGCCGCGCTGGACATTGGCGACCAGATTGTAGGGTGCATCGTATACGAAGGCGTCCACTTTGCCGTTGACCACTTCCATGACCCCTTCCGCCTCGGTTTCGTAGGAGAAGTATTTGGCCTTGGGGATGTATTTCTTGGCGGCGATTTCGCCGGTGGTGCCGAGCTTGGAAGCGACCTTGTACTCGGGCTTGTTCAGATCCTTATAGGACTTGATCTTGCCGGCCAAATCCTTGCGCAGCAGAATCGTCTGGCCGACCAGCATGTAGGGGTCAGAAAAATCCACCTTTTGCTTGCGCTCATCGGTAATGGTCATGCCGCTCATGATGAGGTCGCACTTGTTGGTGATCAGCGCCGGGATGATGCCGTCCCAAGCGGTGCTGACCAATTCCAGCTTGGCTGCGCCCAGATCCTTGGCCATCAACGCGGCCAAATCAGGATCGAAACCGATGATTTCACCGCGCTTGTTGGTCATCTCGAACGGCATGTAAGCCGGCTCCAGACAGACCCGCAGGCCGTCCTGCTTGATTTGCTCCAGTTTGCCGGCCCAAGCGGGCGACAGGCTCAGGCTGCTGAACACGGCGAGGGCGGCCAGTGCAACCAGACGGTTTTTCATGCGGGAACGCTCCGGTGGAAGAAGAGGGATAAGTCCGGTGAATCGATGCCCCGGTCATCCATCGAGAACCGGAGCGCCTCGTAAAATCATATTACAAATTGATGTCACGAACCGAATGTTCAGGTGGATTTACCCTCGTCCAGCAGTTCCCGGATCACCATTTCGGCTCCGCATTCGGGACAGCGCGGCATATTCTCAATCGGAATGTAGATGATTTCGGTATGGCGGCAGCGGGGACACTGCACCTGCACCGGTTCGGCTTTGTCGCGTTGCATGACCTGCTCCTCGCCTAGGGGGCGGTGGTGGACAGCAAACCGGCGATGGCCCGCTCCAGGCGGTTCAGGCCGGCTTCGATACACTCGTCGGGAATGATCAGCGAGGGCGCCAGCCGGATCACGTCCGGGCCGGCGACCAGAACCAGCAGTCCTTCATCCAGGGCGGCCCTGATAAAGTCGCGGCTACGGCCCCGCCAGGCTTCAACCAGTTCGCAGCCCAGCAGCAGCCCCATCCCGCGCAACTCGCTAAATATGCCGAAGCGCTGGTTGATCCGGCCCAACCCGGCCATGAACAATTCATGCTTGTGGCGTACTCCCGCCAGCACCTCGGGATCGCTGAAAATGTCCAGCGCCGCGCTCGCCACTGCGCAGCCCAGCGGATTACCGCCGTAAGTCGTGCCGTGCGTACCGACATTCAGACTCGCGGCAATCGCGGCAGTGGTCAGCATGGCGCTGATCGGGAAGCCGCCGCCGAGTCCTTTGGCGGTGGTCAGGATATCCGGGGTCACACCGTAAGCCATGTAGGCGTACAGGTCGCCGCTGCGGCCATTGCCGCACTGCACTTCGTCAAAAATCAGCAGCGCCTGATGCCGGTCACACCCTTCCCGTACCCCTTGCAGAAATTCCGGCGTAGCGGGAGTCACGCCGCCCTCGCCCTGCACCGGTTCCAGAATGACCGCGCAGGTGTGGTCGGAAAGGGCAGCGCTAAACGCCGCCAGATCGTTGAACGGAACGTGGGTGATACCGGACGGCAGCGGTTCAAAACCCTCGGTGTATTTGGGCTGGCCGCCGACCGTGACGGTGAACAGGGTGCGGCCATGAAACGACTGGGTAAAGGCGATGATCTCGCGCTTGTCCGGGCCAAAGTGATCGGCGGAATACTTGCGGGCCAGCTTGAGCGCGGCTTCATTGGCCTCGGCGCCGGAGTTGGCGAAGAACACCCGCTCGGCAAAGGTCAGTTCGCACAGCCGGCGAGCCAGGTTCAGTGCGGGTTCGTTGGTGAGCACATTACTGACATGCCAGAGCTTGTGCGCCTGTTCGGTGAGCGCCGCCACCAGCCGGGGATGAGCGTGACCCAGCCCGGTGACGGCGATGCCGCCCGCGAAGTCGAGGTATTCGCGCCCGTCCTGATCCCACAGGCGCGAGCCTTCGCCGCGTACCGGAATGATCGCCGCCGGGGCGTAGTTGGGGACCATGAATTCATCGAACAACGCGCGGGTGACAGGGAGCTGGTTCATCGGGATTCTCCGCGAGAGACCCCGGCCTTCAGGGCGGGGAGGGAGTGCGGACGGCGCGGCAGTTCCCCATAGGGGGACTGGTTCAGCGCCGCTCGTTTCGGTAACATCACCGTTGTCTCCTATTTCAAGACCTACCGCCGGGCCGGCGGAATGTGAAGTCTGTGGAGAGGATGTGAGACCTGGGGGAGTGGCCGGCTGCGGTTCAATCCGCGTAAGACTCCCCACGTTGGGGAATCGAATCGGCGAAAACCAAGCCTTTACTCCTCTGGGCCATCCTCGTTGAAGCAGAAAACCCTGATAGCGATGTCAGGAATCCCCGTCGTTTACGGCGGAGAGGATGTCAAAGCATATCCGGTTTCTACTGCGGCTTTTATACCGTTTCCCGATAGATTTTATCTTTTTCAGATCAAAAACGACCCCGTTCTTCATACCCGTCCTCGCGAACGCGGGGAACGCGGGTATCCCGTTTTTCAGCGGCTGCCTGGATTCCCGCCTTCGCAGGAATGACGAAAACCTATTGAGAATGGGTATTAGACAGATCCAGCCGCAATCGTGACGGATCACCGGTTACAGCGCCCTTAGCAGGGGCATTAGCTTGTACTTGCGCTGGTGCTTGTCGCACAGGGTATCGAGATAGGCCCGCCATCGCGCTTTCTGGCCGAGCGCCTCATACGCTTGCCGGACCTTGCGCAGCCACTGGGCCGCATCTTCGTAGTAGGCCGATTTCGAGCCGTCCATGATCGATTCCGCCTGTTGACGAGCCTGGGCGATGACCCAGTCGGGCTGTGACGGGATAGCGGCATCCATAACCCGCGCCAGGGTTTGGGGTGAAACGTGGTGATCCCTGACGGCCGCAATCGCATCATCCACCTGCTGCTCATGCAGAAAAACGTCAACCTTGATTTCCGCACTGATGTAACGCTCGCCCTGACGCAGAAACTCCAGCAATGACCGCCGCACGTCGGGCCAATGCGCGCCCGCCAGCGGCTTGATCTTTTGATACGCCGCCAGACTGGGCGCGATGCGAAACGCCAGCTCTCCCGCCGCCAGCGCCCGTTCGAGCTGGCCCTGCTCGGCGGCCCGGTCACGCAGCCAGACCGCCAGTTCATTCCTGGAGTGCGAACCGCACCGGCCAAATTCAGCCTCCTGCTCGGCGACCATTGACAACGCTTGCTCGCTCGGCGCGGTCGCGGCCAGTCGGTGCAGACCGCGTTCGGCCACCTGGAACGCGGACTCCATTTCGCCGTGCTCGTACAGCGCCCTGGCGAGTTCCAGGAGTCCTTCATCGGAAAGGGGTTGTTCCAGTCCAGCGGTTATGGCCTCCCGCACCCGGTCCAGTTGCAGCAGTTTAAGGGCGTAATCGTCATATTGCCGCTCGGCGTTGGCCAGATGCAGATAGGCTTCATGCTGGCCGGTGCGCTCCAGAATTCGCAGCCGCGCCTGGGTGATGGATGCGCGCTGATCGTAGGGCGGCGGATCCGCGCCCCATAACCCGCCGGGCGCCTCTTCGCCGCACAGGATGGCGGATAGCGTGGGATCGTCCCAGCCTTGCCGCACCACGGTTTGCAGGAGTTTCAGAGAGTCGGCGACGGTTTGGTCGAAATCGGCGATCCAGTCCCCCAGCCGATTCGCCCAGTATTCACTTTCCTCTGCGTTCAGGGCGGGATCGAGCAGCGCCTCGCTCCACAGCGACAGGGTGTGGTCGAAAAAAGTGCGGGTGTCTTCACCGATCTCGTCCAGCATCTCCCAATGCTTGCTCAGCTCATCGGTGACCGCTTCCAGAATCGTCAGTGCGGTGCGGCCATCGCCGGCTTCCAGCGCCGGCTGGGCCTGTTCGGCCAGTTCGACGATGTCATCGATCACGCAGACGTCGTCTTGGTAGCCCTCGTCCCAGTCGTTGCAGGAATGGATCGCGCTGCGGACGTTGTGACGGAGCGCGCGGGTATTCACCGCAACCGGTGCGCCGGAACCGGGCGCCGTCTTTAACAGGATGTAGTGCAGGGTGGTTTCGATCATGTCGTTCAGGCGCGGAATCCGATCCGCCAGCTCCAGCAGCAGCGCCTGCAATTGCGCCTTGTTCAGCTCCGCCAGCTTTTCGGCCAGCGGCAAACGGGTTTCCACCACCTCCGGCTGTTTGGCGTAAGCCAGCAACGTGGCGACGATGTGCTTGCACCAGCCCCCATAGTCATAAGGGCAGGTGCAGGAGGCGCTGACGCCGCCCTGCGGCCTGAACTCAATCCACACCCGATAGGGCCGCAACATGCTGCCCTGGACATCCGCTTCCAGTTCGTTGCCGCGCCGCACCAGCATCTCGACTGCGCCTTCCCGAAAGTAGTCCCGGCCCCGCTGGATGGACTGGGCGGTGGCGTAGTCGTGTAGTTGGGCAGTATCGAACACGGGAGCGGACATGGGAGTGACCTCAGTTTCTGAACATGCGGGGAATTAACTTGATGAAGTGGAAGAAACCGCGCAGACGGTCTCCAAACGCTCGGCCGTGCAGCAGATGCAGCGCGCCTTTCAAACCCTCATACAGGGTCGCATCGTAAGGATGCCAGAACAGGTTGCGCTTGGCGAAGTGCAGCAGTTCGGTGGTCACGACCTGCGGTTGGGTCATCTCGTCGAAACCCAGTTCGCCATGACTGCGGCCAATGCCGGATTCCTTGACCCCGCCCCACGGCGTTTCGGCCATGCCATGAGTCAGCAAATGGTCATTGATGGTGATGACCCCGGCATGAATGCGCCGGCCCAGCGCCACTGCGTCGCGAGTGTTGCTGGACCACACCGAACCGGTCAGGCCCAGGCTGGAGTCGTTGGCCAGTTCGATGGCCTGATCCATGCTGTCCACCTTCATGATGCCCAGCACCGGCCCGAAGGTTTCTTCGCGCATCAGCGCCATGGTGTGATCGACATCGGTCAGCACCGTGACCGGATAGAAGTTGGCGTGGGCAGGGTCGATCTCAACCTGGGCAAGGAGCGTCGCGCCCTTGGCCAGCGCATCGTCCACCTGGCGCTGGATGGTCTTGAGCTGACGCTCGGTGCACATGGCGCCGATGTCGACATTGTGGTGGGTATTCGGCCCCTGCCGCAGCGCTTCCACTTTTTGCTTGAGCAACTTGATGAACGGTTCGTACACGTCGCGATGCACATAGATCCGCTCGACCCCGCCGCAGGACTGGCCGCTGTTTTGCAAACCGGCCCACATCGCGCCATTCACCGTCCGTTCCAGGTGAGCGTCCGGGCAGACCAGCATCGGATCGTTGCCGCCCAGTTCCAGCGACACCGGCACCAGGCTTTCGGCAGCCTTGCCCATCAGAATCTTGCCGACCGGCACCGATCCCGTGAAGAACAGCTTGTCCACATGATTCTCCGGCTCCAGCAGGATCTGGCCGATGATGGCGCCGGGAATATTGAGGTGAATGAACACATCGGCGGGCAGACCGGCGGCCTCGATCATCGCCTCGATCTTGCGCCCGACCATCTGGGTTTCCGGCGCAGTCTTGAAAATCACCGTGTTGCCGGCCAGCAGCGCCGGCACGATCTCGTGCATCGGAATGCCGAGCGGATAGTTCCACGGCGCGATGATGCCGATCACGCCGAAGGGAATGCGATAAATCCGGCTGCGCTTGTTCAGGAACAGCAGTGAACCGGCGCGCACCTTGCGCGGCTGGAGAAAGCGCCGGGCGTTCTTGGCGTAATAATCCGTCGCCATCGCGCTGGTCAGCACCTCGGTGGCCAGCGCCTCAACCCGGGTCTTGCCGACATCGTTGGCGATGGTTTCGCTGACGGCATCGGCGTTGTCGACCAGATAATCCCGGATGCGCAGGATATAGCGCACCCGCTCTTCCAGCGGCAGCGCCGCCCAGGCGGGTTGGGCGGCGCGGGCGCGGCGCAGGGCCTCGCGCGCTTCTTCAGCCGTATTCATCCGTGAATAGCCAACGATATCGCCGGTGGCGGGATTGACGCAGACCGTTTTTTCCAGATCAAAGGTTTGGGGAGTGCTCATGGGAAGGTTCTCTCGGCAAATGGAAGGGAGATGATGCGCGCTTTGCCGATATAGCCATGCCCAACCCGCCCACGCTTGTAAGAGCTGGCTTAGTTGATGCTATCGCTCGGTTTTTGCAAAACTTCCAGACCGGGGGTTTGCCCGCCGCGCCGAACCGGATTAGATTGACCGCTTTCCGACTGTGGCCCGACCTTCCATGTCCAAAATCGCCAAAAGCATTTATCGCGTCCTGTTCGTCAATCAGGGCAAGCTGTATGAACTCTATGCCCGGGAAATCTATCAGGGCGAGCTGTACGGCTTTATCGAAGTGGAGGAATTGATCTTTGGCGAACGCTCGGGGGTGCTGATCAATCCCGCTGAGGAAAAACTGCAAACCGAATTCGCCGGCGTGAAACGCACCTTCGTTCCTTTGCACTCGGTGGTGCGGATTGATGAAGTGGAGCACGAGGGCGTCAGCAAAGTGCGGCCGGTGGAAGGCAGCGACAACGTAACGCCCTTTCCCCAGCCGGCGTTTTCGCCCGGCGGCGGGCGCGGCAAGGATTGAACGGCGCACGATGGCGGATCAATCCTTGGGGTTCCCCCCGAAAGCCAGCGCGCCACCGCTTCTTTCCTCATCGACAGCGCGCCCTGGAATTACATGACCTTGAATGACGCCTTGTTCTGCGCATAGGCGACGGCTTCTTCGCGGGCCACCGTGCCCTTCTTGACCAGCTCCAGCAGCCCTTGATCCAGCGTCTGCATGCCATAGGAGGCGCCGGTCTGAATGGAGGAGTACATCTGCGCCACCTTGTCCTCACGGATCAGGTTGCGGATCGCGGGAATGCCGACCATGATTTCATGCACCGCCACGCGCCCGCCCCCCTTCTTCTTCAGCAGCGCCTGGGAAATGACCGCCCGCAGCGATTCGGACAACATGGAGCGCACCATCGGTTTTTCACCGGCCGGGAACACGTCAATGATGCGGTCGATGGTCTTGGGCGCGGAACTGGTGTGCAGGGTGCCAAACACCAAATGCCCGGTTTCGGAAGCGGTCAGGGCCAGGCTGATGGTCTCCCGGTCGCGCATTTCGCCCACCAGAATAATGTCCGGGTCTTCGCGCAACGCCGAGCGCAGCGCCTCGTTAAAGCCCAGCGTGTCGCGATGCACCTCGCGCTGGTTGAGCAAACAGCGCTGGCTCTGATGGACAAACTCAATGGGGTCTTCAATCGTCAGAATATGGCCGTACTCGTTCTTGTTGATGTGATCGATCATCGCCGCCAGGGTGGTGGACTTGCCCGAACCGGTTGGGCCGGTGACCAGAACCAGCCCGCGAGGCACATTGATCAGATCGCGGAACACCGGCGGGCAGCCCAGGTCTTCCAGCGTCAGAATCTTGGTGGGAATGGTGCGGAATACCCCTGCCGCTCCCCGGTTCTGGTTGAAGGCATTGACCCGGAACCGGGCCAGCTTGGGGATTTCGAACGAGAAGTCGCACTCCATAAATTCATCGTAATCCTTGCGCTGCTTGTCGTTCATGATGTCATAAATCAGACCGTGGACCTGCTTGTGCTCCAGGGGCGGGACGTTGATGCGGCGCACGTCGCCGTCTACCCGGATCATCGGCGGCAGACCCGCCGATAGATGCAGGTCGGAAGCGTTATTCTGTACGGAAAAGGTCAACAGTTCGTCAAGGTTCATGGCGGTGATTCCGGCGAAGGCGTTATAAGGACGGCCCGCTGGCGAGCCGCGCCGCTGAATCGAATGGTGAACTAGTATAGTGCTCTACCACAACGCCGAGTAACCGCGTCGTTCAGCCAGGGAATCCCGTCCGCATGACCACTGATCTCGCCGTCCGCTTTGAGGCCGTACAAGACCGCATCCGCACCGCCGAGCGCCGTTTTCAGCGACCGCCGGGCGCGGTGCGATTGCTGGCGGTCAGCAAGACCCAGCCGGTTGCCGCCATCGCGGCTCTGGCCGCCGCCGGCCAGAGCGCCTTTGGCGAAAACTATGTCCAGGAGGCGCTGGATAAAATGGCTGAACTGGCGGCGCTGGCGCTGGAATGGCACTTTATCGGCCCGTTGCAGACCAACAAAACCCGGAGCGTCGCCGAGCATTTTGCCTGGGTTCATAGCGTCGACCGGCTGAAAATTGCACAGCGGCTGAGCGCGCAACGGCCTTCCGCGCTGCCGCCGCTGAATGTCTGCCTGCAAGTGAATCTCGACCGCGAAACCACCAAGCACGGTCTGGACGAGGATGCAGTGGGCGCGGTCGCCGCACAAGTGGCGGCGTTGCCCCGGTTGCGCTTGCGCGGTCTGATGGCGATTCCCGCGCCGACTGCGGATTTTGTCGCCCAACGCCGCGCTTTCGCCCGATTGCGCCTTCGGCAGGAGCAGCTCATCGCCGCCGGCTTGGCCCTGGATACGCTGTCGATGGGCATGTCCGACGATTTGGAAGCCGCCGTCGCCGAAGGGGCCACCGTGGTGCGGGTGGGCACGGCGCTGTTCGGTCCCCGCCGCTAACCCACGACTTTGCGATATGCTAGAAAAATGCCTGACGCGCCGCCGCCGTACACCGAGAACTGCATGATGCCGTCATTCCATCCACCGTCCCTGTCCCCGGTGCGCCGCCGGCTCATCGGCCTGCTATTGCTGGCGGTTCCGCTCCCGTCCGGCGCTGATGACACCTATCTGCGCGAGATCGAGGAAGAAGCCAAACGCCAGGCGCTGATCCTGTTGACCCAGGAACCGTCATCGACCTCACCGGCGCTGGCGACCCCCGCCGAAAGGGACCTCGACCGACTGGCGATGGGATTGGACGTCGCGGCTTTTGAGCAGGCGCTGCGGCAAAATTTGCCGGGCACCTACACGAGCTATCAGCAGTTCGACGCGCAGCGGAAACAACAAGTCTATCAGGCTTACCAGAATGACAACCGGCTCGTCAGTATCAGTGAACAGGTCGCCCGGCTTATCAGCAAGCCCTGAATAGATAGACAAGACAGCTTTCGCGCTGGGCGTAACCCGCCTCCGGTCACGTCCGAACGCCCTCCAGGTCTGGAACCCACGAGACGACAATGAAAAATACCTCTATTGCTTTTATCGGCGGCGGCAACATGGCCCGCAGCCTGATCGGCGGTCTGATCGCCAGCGGTAGCGACCCCAACCGGCTTTGGGTCGCCGAACCCGATGCCGGCCAGCGGGAATTTCTGCGAGGTCGCCTGGGCGTGCGCGCCAGCGCCGACAACGGCGCGGTCGCCGGCCAGGCCGATATTCTGGTGCTGGCGGTCAAGCCGCAGGTGCTGCACTCGGTCGCCAGGGAACTGGCCGAAACGGTCAGCGCACGCCAGCCACTGGTGATTTCCATTGCCGCCGGGGTGCGCGAACCCGATCTTCGCCGCTGGCTGGGCGGCGCGGCGGCGATTGTGCGCGCCATGCCCAATACGCCCGCTTTGGTGGGCAGCGGCGCGACCGCCCTGTTCGCCAATGCGCAGGTGAACGATGAGCAGCGGCAAATCGCCGAATCGATCCTGCGAGCGGTCGGGCTGGTGGTGTGGGTGGCCGAGGAGCGGTTGCTGGATGCCGTCACCGCGCTGTCCGGCAGTGGACCCGCCTACTTTTTTCTGCTGATGGAAACTCTGGAGAAAATCGGCGTCCGCCTCGGTCTGGACCCTGAAGTCGCCCGGCTGTTAACCATCCAGACCGGATTCGGCGCCGCCAAGATGGCGCTGGAAAGTCCCGAAAACACCGCCACGCTGCGCGCCCGGGTCACCTCGCCGGGCGGCACTACCGAACGGGCGATTACCGTGTTTCAGGATGAACAGCTCGACCGGCTGATCGCCAAGTCGCTGAACGCCTCGCTGGCGATTCTGGAAACGCCGGCCCTGCTGACCGATGAGCTGGAGCAACTGGTCGCCCGGGCGCTGGAAGCGGCCCGCCACCGTTCCGAGGAACTAGGCGATTTGCTGGGGGGGCAGCCATGACCGCAACGATTTTCCTGATTCAAACCGTATTCGGTTTTTACATCCTGGCCGTGATGCTGCGGTTTCTGTTGCAGGCGGTGCGGGCCGATTTCTACAACCCGCTGGTGCAATTTCTGGTGCGCATCACCAACCCGCCGCTGCTGCCGTTGCGCCGGATCATTCCAGGCTACCGGGGGCTGGATCTGGCGGCCGTCGTGCTGGCCTTCGCCCTGCAACTGGTCGAGGTGCTGCTGGTGACTTTGCTGCTGGGTCGGTCTCCCGGCATTGGCGGTCTGCTGTTGCTGACGGTGATGGAACTGCTCAAGCTGCTGATCAACATTTATCTGTGGGGCATCATCATTCAGGTCGTGCTGAGCTGGATCAATCCTGATCCCCGTCATCCCGCGGCGCGGGTGCTGGTCCAGTTGACCGCGCCGCTGCTGCATCCGGCCCGGCGGATGCTGCCGCCAATTTCCGGTGTGGACCTGTCGCCGATGCTGGTGGTGGTGGCGCTGATCTTCATCAGTTTGCTCTTGCAGGATGTGCTCGGCCTGTTGACCGGTTTGCGCTGAGCATGGCCGCCGGCTACTGCTGGGAAGGCGCGGATCTGATCCTGCGGGTGCGGGCGCAACCGCGCGCCAGCCGCGATGAGTGGGCGGGATTGCAGGAGGACCGGTTCCGGGTCCGCATCACCGCCCCGCCGGTGGAGGGTCAGGCCAACGCACATCTGCGGGAATTTTTGGCGACCCTGTTCGGAGTCGCGAAAAGCCAGGTCACGCTGCTGGCCGGGGAAACCGGCCGCGACAAGCGTTGGCGCATCGCCGCGCCGAAACGGTGGCCGGCGGGGATTGAACCCACGGCCTGAGCCGGCGCTGCCGGTCTTTCCGCTGACATCCGTAGCGCCGCCATTTGGCGGATGGGCAGGATAGCGGCGCTCATTGGACCGCGACCGTTCGGCTACCCGGCGCGCGCTAAAGGTCCGGCCAGCGCCAGTTCCCGCAGCGCCGCATCCTGCAAGGTCGGCGGCAACGGTTGCGCGGTCAGTTCGGGATCGAGTCCGCGCAACTGCGCCTGAAACTCGGGCGATGAACCGCTGGAATCCAGCCAGACCCGCAGTTGCCGCCCTACGGGAAACGCCAGATTCACCATCGGCCAGGTCAGCAATTCGTCGCGTCGCCGCCGCGCCGCCGGCCCGAAGACCCCAACCAGTAACGCAGCGGCGCTGCGGGTCAATTCCAGCGGCGTACCCTGCCGCTCCAGCCGACCCCCGTTCAGCAGACCCACCCGGTCACAGCGCTCGGCCTCATCCATGCTGGCGGTGGCGTAGAGAATCGCCACTCCCTCGGCCCGCACCCCGTTCAGCAACTGCCAGAACGCCCGCCGCGACACCGGGTCCACGCCGGTAGTGGGTTCGTCCAGGCTCATCACCCGTGGCTGGCTGACCAGGGCGCAGGCCAGGGCCAGCTTCTGCATCATCCCACCGGACAGATGCGCAGCGCGGCGTTCCTCGAAACCGGCCAGTCCGGTGCGCGTCAGCAGATCATTGATGCGTTCGCGGGCCACGGCGCGCGCCAGACCGTGCAGGTCGGCGAAAAAATCGAGATTCTCCTGAACCGACAAGTCCCGATACAGCCCGAACCCCTGCGGCATGTAGGCCATCTGGTCGCGCAAGGCGGGATCGGTCGCCGGTCGGCCCAGCACGCTGATCCGGCCACGGTGCGGCGTCAGTTGACCGACCGCCAGTTGCAGCAGCGTGGTCTTGCCGGCGCCGTCCGCACCCACCACGCCGTAAATCTCGCCTGCCGCCAGGTGCAAGGCAACGCCTTCGAGTACCGGCTGCGCGCCGTAGGCAAAGCGTAGATCGGCGATTTCAATGGCGGCAGTCATGGAACAGCGGCGGCCTTGAGCGTCACATCCGCCGGCATCCCCAGTTTCAGCGCCCCGTCGGGATTGTCCACGTCAATCTTGACCCGATAAACCAGATCGACCCGCAGGGCGCGCGTCTCCACGGTTTTTGGGGTAAATTCGGCGTCCGGGGCGATGAACGCCAGCCGGCCAGGCAAAACCCGACCCGGCAGTCCGTCCACCCGTACTTCCGCTGGCTGTCCCAGTCGCACGCGCGCCAAATCCACTTCATTCAAATAGGCGCGCACCCACGGGCGCTGTTGTTCGGCGATGCGGAGCACGGGCTTGCCTGGACTGACCACCTCGCCCACTTCAGCCAACCGCACGGCAACGACGCCTGCAACCGGACTGGGCAGCCGGGCGTAGCTCAACTGCTGGCGGGCGGTTTCAACCAGCACCTGCCGGGCGCGCAGTTCCGCAGCGACCCGGTCCCGATCTTCCTGCCGTGGCCCTTCCCGCAGCAGCGCCAGGGTTTGTCGGGCCTGTTCGACGCCGGTGAGCGCCACGTTCTGCCGCAACCGGGTTTGATCCAGTTGATCTTCCGACGCCAGCTTTCTGGACGCCAGATTGGCGAACCGCTGAAATTCAGCCCGGGCGAAATCGAGATCAGCCTGCGCCTTGGCCAGTTGCGCTTCCGCAACCCGGACTTCCTGAATACGGGTTCCGGACTGCAAAGCCGCCAGCGCCGCCTGGGCGGCGTCCCTCTGCGCGGCGGCGGTGCGCAGCGCCAGTTCATAATCCTGGGTATCCAGTCCGGCGACCATTTGTCCCGCCTGAACCGCATCGCCCTCGTCCGCCAGCAATTCGCTGATGCGGCCACTGATCTGGAAGGCCAGATCGACTTCCCGCGCTTCCACCGTACCGGACAGTTCGATGCGTTCGGTATCGCCAGCGGCCTGCCACGGCCAGCGGAAGGCGGTCAGCAGTGGCATGGACAACGCCAGCAAACAGACGAATGCACGTTTCACGGGGATTTCCGGTTGGAGAAGTGGATCAGCCCCGCCGTACCCGCCAGACGGGCCGTTCTGTTGAATCGATCAGGCCGTTTTGCCATAGCCAGTTCCGGGCGTCTGCGGCGTCCTGTTTGAACCAGGCGCAGGCCGAACCCAGGCGGAAAGTATAACCCCAGGCATCCATGTCGGCGCACATCCGCGCCCGTCCCACGCCGGGCAACTCATCGGCCAGCAGGATTTGCAGATAACACACGCCATTTTCCTCACTGACCTCGCCGCCGGCATCGGTGTGCAAGCGCGCGCGGCGTTCGGCATCCATGCAGAGGTAGTGACATGCCTCATGCAACGCCGAATGCACCGGCGTATCCCCGCGCACGAACAACCGGTCGCCAATCAATCCCGCTTCACGGTCGCCCCAGTAGCTGCCAGGAATCGCGCTGCCCGGCGGTACCCACTCGACGACCATTCCATAGCGTCCCAGCAGGGTCGCCAGCGGTTCGCGACCGAGTTCGGCGCAGGTCAGCACGCTCATTGCGGCGGCTCCAGGGACAGCCGGCGGCCCATGATCAACACGTCGTACTCCCGACCATCCAGCTCCGCAACGGCCGGCAGCCGTCCCCACGGGGTGAAATCGAACGCGGTCAACAGGCGCACGCTCGGCGCGTTGTGGGCGAAGACGAACGCCAGCAGGGTTCTGATGCTGCATCCCGGTGCGCGGGCCACCGCCTCGGTCAGCAACAAGCGTCCAATGCCCCGGCGCTGCCGGTCGGGCGCGACGTAATAGCCCAGTTCCACCGTGGCGTGATAGGCCGGCCGCCCGTAGAACGAGCGCAGACTCAACCAGCCGGCGATGCCGCGCTCGTCTTCCGCTACCAGCAGCGGTCGGCGGTTCGGGCAGTGATCGCTAAACCAAGGGGTGCGCGCCGCGACCGTGACCGGTTCGGTGTCAGCGGTCGCCTGGCGACCAGCAATACTGGCGTTATAGATAGCCACAATGGCGGGCAGATCTTCGGAATGGGCGTGACGAATCCAGCAGTTCATGGTTTTAAATTCAACCACTATGCACTGAAAGTGCATAGAATGCTTTAGAGACTGAAAGTCTCGGGTTCAGCTAAAGCTGACTGAAAGCTGCAAGCTGATAGCTTGTGTATGATGACTGAAAGTCATTCAATCAC
>Ga0209573_1003450_pt1 | contig 17387 bp, 12 predicted proteins | sample TNRBio252014_DNA_FD_185870 | JGI IMG/M metagenome (GOLD analysis project Ga0209573, IMG submission 185870) | Wastewater treatment Type I Accumulibacter community from EBPR Bioreactor in Madison, WI, USA - TNR Reactor_6/25/2014_ DNA (SPAdes)... | ecosystem: Engineered > Bioreactor > EBPR >...
AGCGCGCCGGCCGCGCCGGCGGCGCTCAGGGCCAGGATCTCGTTGATGCCCTTGAGTGCCTTGTAGACCAGCCAGGCGACGACGCCGATCGACAGCCGGCTGACGAACAGGGTCAGGATTGGAGCGATCGCGTTCGGCCATTGAAAGGCGGCTACGAAGCGGGTGTAGGAGTCGAACGCGAACACCAGATTGACGATCAGGCCCACAACAGGCCCGCCCAACACGGCGCCGACGATCGCCGGCACGTGCATGATGGTCGCCTGTTGGGCGATGTTCGGCACCGGGAAGTATCCCAACCCGGTGAGCGAGAGCACAAGCGCCACAGCCAGCAACACGCCCGAGAGGACGATGTTGCGGGTGCTGAACGGGCCCTCATTGGATGATTGCATCGACATGATCCCTCCTGTGTGTGGTCGCGGCGGCTTAAGCCGCTGCGGACTGGAAGCGAAGTCGGCCTGCGCCGACTTCTTCGATTATTGTCCAAGGCCGGCGCAGGGCGGCCTCAGTCTCTGTCCGCACGGCTTCAGCCGGCGCCGCCGCCACCGCCCGTGCCGCCCAGATCACGCAGCGCCGGGATCCCGGCCAGCCCTTCGGCTTCGTACACACCGCTCAGGATCGCATCGGCCACGACCTCGGCCGCCAGCGCGCCGACCAGGTTGACATCCGATGCCACCGAGCCGCACGACAACGCAAAGACCGTATCACCATCGACCATCAAATGCACGGGGTTGATCGCCCGCGCCAAACCGTCGTGGCCCATCTGCGCCACCTTCTGGCACTCGGGCTTGGTCAGCCGTGCGTTGGTCGCCACCACGACCAGCGTGGTGTTGGCCGTCGGGTTGGCCGCCATGCCCGCGATCGAGCGCCGCATCTCGTCCTCCTGCAGCGCCAGCCAATCGACGAAGGCCCCGGTCCGCGGATGCCGCATCCCGGCCAGCACTTTGCCGCTGCGCGGGTCGATCACATTGCCGACGGCGTTCACGGCCGCCAGCGCCGCGACGAGCAATCCACCCGGCCCCGTGCGCAGCGCCGAGCCGACCCCGCTCTTGGTTGCCAGGTTAAACCCCAGACTCTTGCCAACGGTGCACCCGGTTCCGGCCCCGACACTGCCCAGCGCCACCGGGTCAGCCGTGGCCGCGACGCAGGCCGCATAACCGTCGGCCGCGGTCGGCCGCACCCGCGACGCCCCGATCCCGAGGTCGAACAGGATCGCGGTCGGCACCAGCGGCACGCGCGCCAGCCCGACATCCAGGCCGATGCCCTGCTCCTCACACCAGCGCATCACGCCGTCGGCGGCGGCCAGCCCAAAGGCGCTGCCGCCCGCCAGACAGATCGCGTGCACGCGCTCGACCAGAGCCGTCGGATACAACAGATGCGTCTCGCGCGTCCCGGGCGCAGACCCGCGCACATCGACGCTGGCCACGGCGCCGCCCTCCGGGCAGAGCACCACGGTGCAGCCCGTCACGGCCTCGCGGTTGGTTGCGTGCCCAACCCGGAGGCCGGGGATGGCGGTGAGGGTTGAGTTTGGCATAGCCACCCCTTGGGCAATTGCTGATTGATGATTTCTGATTGCTGATTGACGGCCAATCAGCAATCAGAAATCATCAATCAGCAATTCCTAGATATCGAATGGCCGCCAGAACATACATCCGAGCGGCCACCTTGATCTCCTCCACGCTGACCCACTCGTCGATGTGGTGCGGGATGTGGATGTCGCCCGGGCCACAGGTGACGATCGGGATGCCCTTGCGCGCGTTGAGGATCGTGCCGTCGGTGCTGCCTGGCACGCCGCCGTAGATCGGGGCCGCGCCTGACAGATCGGTGTATGCGTCCGCCAACGCCTGCACGACGGGCTCGGCCCGGTCGGTGGACGTCGGCGCACGCACCTCGAGCACCTGACAGGTGTAGGACAGCCGGTCGTCGACGGCCACTGCGGAGCGCAGCAGAGTTTCGATCGTCACGGCCAGGGCGTCGGCGTCTTGCCCCGGGATCAGGCGAAAGTCGAGCACGCACTCGGCCGCGCCCGGCATGACGTTGTTCTGCGGCTCGCCGCCGCCGCGCACCGGCGATTGCACGACGGTGGGCGTGATCGACGGCTGGCCCAGGAATTCATGCCGACCGTGCCTGACGATCTCGCGTTCCTCGAGCGCGTGCACGGCCGTGAGGAAGCGGGCCATGGGGTACATGGCGTTGACGCCGGTCAACGGCATCGCGCCATGCGCCATCACGCCCGCGATCACGACCTTGATCCACATCACGCCCTTCTGCGCGATGCATAGATGGTTCTCCTCAGGCTCGCATACGATCGCGGCGGTCACGGTATCGGCCCAGCCGCGCTCGACGAAGTGCTTGATGCCGAGCATCCGCCCCTCTTCGTCGCACACCGCGCCGAGCACGATATCGCCGCCGAGCGCCACGCCCGACTGCTTGAGCGCCTTGAGCGCGACAAGCGCGCAGACCAGCCCGGCCTTCATGTCGTTGGCGCCGCGGCCGTAGATTCGGCCGTCGCGCAGCGTCGCGCTGAATGGCGGATCGGTCCATAGCGCCGGGTCGCCCTCGGTGACCACGTCGGTGTGCCCCTCGAACATGAGGACGCGCGGGCGAACGACGGGGGACGTCCGCAGCCACCCCACCACGTTGGGCCGGCCGGGCGCGACCTCCTCGACGTGCGTCTCGAGCCCGATGGCGCGGCAGCGCTCGGCGACCCAGGCGGCGGCCGCAGCTTCGCCCTCGCCGGTCTCGGGCTTCCACACGCTCGGGATCCGCGTGAGCGCCTGCACCCAGGCGATCAGCTCATCGTCGTCGATCCGGTCTAGCACGGCCTGTTCGGTTGGTGTGATCATCGTCGGCCACCTGCTCCCATTCACCCCCGCGACGACGCATGCGGCGACGCGACGGGTCTTTGCCCCAACCCTGCCCCCGCACGGGGCCGGCGCAGACCGGGCTCGTCTTGATCCACAACGGCCTCAGCCGCCGGCCAGCCGCGCCCACAGCTCGGGCACGGTGGGCCAGGGCACGACCAGCAATGCGACGCAGAAGGCAAGGCCGAGCACCAACACGGCCCAGTCGAGCGGCCGGGCGTGGTACTGCCGAAAACGGTTGCGCCGCGCGCCTCCGACGTAGCCGCGCGCCTCCATGGCGAGCACCAGCTCCTCGCCGCGGCGCAGCGCCGTCAGGAAGAGCGGCACGATCAGGGGCAGCCGGGTCCGCGCGGCACGATCGGGCCGCCAATCGGCGCGCAGGCCGATCTCGCCCAACCGGCTGGCCTGGGCCTTCATCACGCGCTCGAGCTCCTCGGCGAGCGTCGGGACGAAGCGCAGCGCGATCGTGGCGGTCAGCGCCAGCTCGCGCACCGGAACGCCCAGCCGTTGCAGCGGCCCGAAGACGCTCTCGATGGCGTGCGTCAGCTCGGTGGTGGTCATCACCATGGTCATCAGGCTGGTGAGGAAGATGAAGGCCACGATGCGCAGCGTGCCGACCGCGATCGCCATCAGCGCCGCGTCGTTGATGTTGACGATCCACCACCGGAAGTACACGACAGTGCCCGGCGTCGACTGGCCGCGGAACAGGATCTGGAGGATGACGAGCAGCACGAGCACAGGCAGCGCGGGCTTCAGGCCGCTGAGCACATAGCCGAACGGGATCCGGCCGGCGGCCGCGACCGCAAAGATCAGGCCGAGGGCGAGCACGGTCGGTACCGCCGTGAAGCTCAGGCTCAGCGCCACGAACAGCGCGATGACGACGACCAGCTTGATCCGCGGGTCGAGCCGGTGCACCCATGAACCGGTCGGGATGTACTGGCCGGTGGTGATGTTGCGCGCGAGCTCAAAGGCCATGGCCGTCACCCTTTACGCGCGCCACGGCCTCGGCGACGCCGAGCACCGGTTGCGACCCGAGCCCATCCAGCAGCTGAAACGCCCGGGTGATCTCGGGGACGCGCAGCCGCAGCGCCTCGAGCGCCTGCGGTTGGGCGAAGAGCTCGCGCGGCGTCCCGGTCAGGGCCACGCGCCCGCCCGCGACGATGACGAGTCGATCAGCGGCCGCGGCCAGTTCCTCCATGTTGTGTGAGATCACGACCACGGTCAGTCCGCGGGCGTGCAGACCGCGGATCAGGCCCCAGATCTGCTCGCGCCCGGCCGGGTCGAGCCCGGCGGTCGGCTCGTCGAGCACAAGCACCTCGGGCTCGAGCGCGAGCACGCCGGCCAGCGCCACGCGCCGCATCTGGCCGCCGCTGAGCGCAAACGTGATCCGGTCCTTGAACTGCTCGAACGGCAATCCGACCGACTCCATCGCGACCCGCACGCGCTCACGCACCTGCTCTTTGGGGAGCTTCAGGTTGCGCGGGCCGTAAGCCACGTCATCGCCCACGTACTGCTCGAACAGCTGCGCCTCGGGCGACTGAAACACCAGCCCGATTTTGCGCCGCACCTCGAGCACATCCAGGTCCGCCGCGCCCAGGTCATGGCCGAGCGCGATGGCGCTGCCGCGGTGCGGGCGGAGCAGGGCGTTGAAGTGCTGGACGATCGTGCTCTTGCCCGAGCCGGTCTGGCCCACGATCCCCAGGATCTCGCCCTGGCGCACCTCGAGCGAGACGTCGAACAGCGCCTGCACCTCGAGCGGCGAGCCGCGCAGGTAGTAGTGGGCGAGGTGGCTGACGGAAATGACCGCGGAGCGCGGGAGCGCGGGAGCGGAGAGCGAGGCAGCATTCGCTTCCCGCTCCCGCGCTCCCATGCTCCCCACGAGCTCTTCGGCCGTCAGGGCGTCGGGCACCGCGATACCATCGTCGCGCAGCGCCTGAACCACCTGCATCGGCCCGGGGACGTCGAGGCGCAGGGCGCGGAGATCGGCGACGCGGGCGAAGACCTCGCGCGGAGTGCCCTCGAACGCGATCCGACCCTCAGACATCACCACGACGCGATCGGCTTCGAGCGCCTCCTCCATGTGATGCGTGATCGCGACCACGGTCACGCCCTCGCCGCGGTTGAGCTGGCGGACGAGCTTGAGCACCTCGACCCGGCCGAGCGGGTCGAGCATGGCCGTGGCCTCGTCGAGCACAAGCACCTCGGGGCGCATGGCGAGCACGCCCGCGATGCAGGCGCGCTGCTTCTGGCCGCCCGAGAGCTGATGCGGGGCGCGGCCCCGGTACTGGGTGAGCTCGACCTGATCCAGCGACCAGGCCACGCGGTCGACGATCTCGGCGCGCGGCAGGCCCAGGTTCTCGGGGCCGAAGGCCACGTCCTCTTCGACGATCGTGGCCACGAACTGGTTGTCGGGATGTTGAAAGACCATGCCGACCGTGGCCCGGATCTCGCGCAGCCGGGCGCGGTCGCGCGTCTCCCAGCCTTTGACCCGCACCGTGCCCTGCGTCGGCACAAGCAGGCCGTTGAGCAGGCGGGCCAGCGTCGACTTGCCGCAGCCGTTGTGCCCGAGCACGGCCACATACTCGCCCGCCCGGATCGACAGGCTGACGCCGCGCAGCGCCTGCACCGGCTCGGCCCGCTCCGGCGCGTAGGTGTGGTGGACGTCGTGGACCTGGAGGAGAGACATGGAAATCGCTGATTGCTGATTGTTGATTGCTGATTGCTGAACTAATCAGCAATCAGCAATCAACAATCAGCAATATCAAAGCGGTGGCGTGAACCTTCCATCCACCGCCGTCCAGCCGCCGTCGACGAGGAGCAGGGTGCCCGTGACGTAGCTGCCCGCGTCGGAGGCGAGGAAGACGACGGCCCCGGCCATCTCGGCCGGCTGAGCCCAGCGGCCAAGCGCGTTCTTCGAGGCGTAGGCGTTGTACCACTCGGGTTTGGATTTGATCGGCGCGGTCAGCGGGGTCTCGACCACGCCCGGCCCGATGGCGTTGACGCGCACGCCGCGCGGCCCGAGTTCGGCCGCGAGCGCCCGACACATCTGCAGCGTGCCGGCCTTGGTCGCGGCGTAGACGCCCTGCCCGGGCTCGACCACCTGGGCCCGGATGCTGGCGAAGGTGATGATGCTGCCCCGCCCGCGCTCGGCCATGCCGCGCCCGACCGCGCGCAGCAGCCGGAACGTGCCCTTGAGGTTGAGCTCGATGACGCGATCGAACTCCTCGTCGGTGTAATCGAGCAGCGGCTTGCGCACGTTGATGCTCGGCGTGCTGACGAGCACGTCGACCGGCCCGATCGCGGCCGCCGCGGCGCTCACGTCATCGCTGCGCCGCATGTCGAACGCGCGCGCCTCGGCGCTGCCCCCGGCCTCGGCGATCAGCTTCACGGTCTCGCCCGCGCCCTCGGCGTTGACGTCGCTGACCACGACGCGCGCGCCAAAGGCCGCCAACGCTTCAGCCGAAGCGCGCCCGATGCCGCTCCCACCGCCTACAACCCAGGCGGTACGGCCCGTCAGATCAAACATGCTGGAATAGTTCGGCATGGAAGCCTTTCTGATTGCTAATTGCTGATTTCTGATTGCTGATTGAGTGCCAATCAGCAATCAGAAATCAGCAATCATCTATCGCCTATGACTTAGTCGCGATAATGCCGCGTGACCCGTGCCAGGATCCCGCTGACCACGTCGTAGTTGTTCGTGCCCCAGCGCAGCGCAAGATCGTCGGCGGTCAGGGATGCGTCGCCCTGACGTCCGAGGACGACCACCTCGTCGCCGACGCGCACGTTCGGGATGTGGCTGACGCCCACGATGATCTGATCCATGCACACGCGCCCGCGCACCGGGGCGCGTTGGCCGCCGATCAGGACCTCGTTGATGCCTAACTTACGGCGTAAGCCATCTGCGTAGCCGACCGGCACGATCGCCAGGGTCTCGGTTTCGGTGGTGACGTACTGGTGATCGTAGCTCACGCCCGTGCCGACGGGCACGGTCTTGACCTGGGTGACGCGCGCCCGCCAGGAGAGCGCCGGCCGGAAGCCGGCGGGCGCGGGCACATCGCTCGAGGGGTTGAGGCCGTAAAAGACGATCCCGGTGCGCACCAGGTCGAAGCGCGCGTCGGGCAGCGTCAGCGCGCCGGCCGAGTTGCAGGCGTGCACCAGCCGCGGGCGGTGCGGGAGCGCGGCCAGCACGGCGTTGAAGCCGGCCAGCTGTTGACGGGCCGAGGTCTGATCGGTGTTGTCGGAGGCCGCGAAGTGTTGGAAGAGGCCGTCAAGCGCGAGCGCGGGGTCGGCCAGGATGCGCGCCGCGAGCGTCGGGGCGTCGGCGGGCAGCGCGCCCAGCCGGGTCATGCCGGTGTCGAGCTTGAGGTGTAGCCGGGCGCGTCGGCCGAGTGCGCGCGCCACAGCCGCGTAGGCCGTGATCGCGTCCGCGTCGAAAGCCGCCAGCGTCAGATCCCGGCCGATCGCTTCGTGGGCCTGCTTGGGCGGCGTGTAGCCGAGCACGATGATCTCGCACCCGACCCCGGCCTCGCGGAGCGCCAGCCCCTCGTCGGCCCGGGCCACGCACAGGCAGTCGGCGCCGGCGGCCGTGATCGCGCGCGCCACCGACACGAGGCCATGCCCATAGGCGTTGGCCTTCACCACGGGCGCGACCCGTGTGCCGGTGAGCGTCTGCAATTGCCGGAAGTTGTGTCGCAACGCGTCCAGATCGACGTCGACCCAGGTGAGCATTCCGGGCAATTGTAATCGGGTATTGGGAGCACGGGGAGCGCGGGGAGCGCAGGGAGCGCAGGGAGCGCGGGAGCGCAGGGAGCGCGGGAGCACGGGGAGCGCGGGGAGCGCAGGGAGCGCAGGGAGCGCAGGGAGCGCGGGGAGCGCGGGAGCGCAGGGAGCGCAGGGAGCGCTTGACACCCTGGCCCTCAGGATGACACGTACGGAGAGGGCGCTCTCGCGCTCTCCGCTCCACGTATAATCCTCACCCTATGACTCTCGAGATCGCGTTCGTGCTGCTGCTTGTCGTAGCGGTCGCGACGCTGATGATCACCGAGCGCCTGCGGCCCGATCTGGCCGCCCTGCTCGTCCTGGTCATCCTCGGGCTCACCGGTCTCATCGGGCCGGAGGAGCTCTTTAGCGGTTTTAGCCGCCAGGCCGTGATCACGCTCCTGGCGCTTTCGATCATCGCCGAGGCGCTCGATCGCACAGGCGTCACACACCACCTTGGTCGGATCCTGCTGCATGCTTCGGGTGGCGGGCTGCGGCGTACCATCCTGACGGTCACGTCGGCGACGGCGCTGCTCTCGCTTGTGATGAACACGGTGGCCGCGGCGGCCGTGCTGCTGCCGGCCACGATGGGCATGGCCCGGACCAGCGGACGCCGGCCCTCTCGGCTGCTCATGCCGCTTGCCTTTGGCTCATTGCTTGGCGGCATGGCGACGCTGTTCACGACTGCCAACATCCTGGTCAGCAATGCCTTGAGCGAGAAGGGCTACCCGGCCTACGGCGTGCTCGATTTCATCCCGCTTGGCCTGCCGATGGCGCTGGCCGGCATCGCCGTGATCACGCTGCTTGGCCCGCGGCTGCTCCCCGATCGCGCGCGCGACGGCGAGCGCGAGGCCCGCCCGGCCGGGACGCTGATGGACGCCTATCAACTCCGTCAGGAGGTCCAGGCCGCCTACGTCAAACCCAACTCGCCGATGGCCGGGCAGACACTGGCCGCCGGCGGCTGGGGCGAACGCCTGGGGCTGAACGTGCTGGCGATCTCGCGCGGCGGCGCCGTGACGCTGGCCCCGCCGCGCACCGAGCGGGTTCGTGAGGGCGACATCGTGATGTACACCGGCCAGGTCGACGCGGCCGAGTTGCAACAGTACGGGCTGGTGCTCACACAGGATCCAGATTGGAACCGCCAGCTTGCCTCCGATCAAGTCAGCCTGATCGAGGTCAGCCTTGCGCCGCGGTCATCGCTGGCCGGCAAGACCCTGCGTGAGATGCGCTTCCGCGACAAGTACAACCTGACGGTGCTCGCGATCTGGCGCGAGGGGAACACCCTGCGCGACGCGTTGGCCGAGATCCCGCTGCGCTTCGGCGACGCACTGTTGATGCAGGGCACCCGTCGCCCGATCGAGCTCTTGCGGCGCGACTCGAACTTCCTCGTGTTGACCGAGGACTTTGGCGAGACCGAAGCGCCGCTCTCGCCGCAGGCCTGGATCGTGTTGGCGCTGACGACGGCGGCCGTGATCGTGCCCGCGCTCGGGCTGCTGCCGATCGCCGAGACGACGTTCGCGGCCGCCGTCATGATGATCCTGCTCGGCTGCTTGAGCATGGAAGAAGCCTATGCCGCGATCGAGTGGCGTTCGATCTTCATGATCGCCGGGATGTTGCCGCTCGGCATGGCGTTGACCAACACCGGAGCCGCAGGGCTGGTCGGCGAGATGCTTGTCGGCGTGATTGGCGGGTTCGGGCCATTGCCGCTCGCCGGCGGCCTGTTCATCTTCACGGTGGCCGTGACCCAGATCATCGGCGGGCAGGTGACCCCCGTGGTGCTGGCGCCGATCGCGATCGCGGCGGCCGAGCACCTTGGCCTGGGCATACCCGGCGTGCGCGCTCTGGCGATGGCCGTCGCGTTGGGCTGCTCGACCGCGTTCCTGACGCCGGTTAGCCACAGCGTCAACCTGCTTGTCATGGGACCGGGCGCGTACCGCTTCAACGACTATCCGCGGCTCGGCATCCCTGTGACGCTGGCGCTCCTCGTCGTGTTGCTGGTCGGCCTGGCCGTGATCTGGGGGTTCTGAGCGATGTTCGAATTCGATCTGCTGGCCACTTCGGGCCGGGCACGCGCCGGGCGCTTCAGCACACCGCATGGCGATCTACTCACGCCGGTCTTTGCTCCGGTCGGAACGGCGGCCACCGTCAAGGCGCTCACGCCCGCGCACTTACACGAGCTCGGCGCCCAGCTGGTGCTGAGCAACACCTATCATCTGTATCTGCGCCCCGGTGATGAGTTGGTGCGCGATCTCGGCGGCCTGCATCACTTCATGCAGTGGCCGGGCCCGATCCTGACCGACTCAGGCGGCTTCCAGGTGTTCTCGCTCTCCGACACGCGCAAGATCGACGACGACGGCGTGACGTTCAAGAGCCACCTCGATGGCTCGCTGCATCGGTTCACGCCCGAGCGCTCGATCGCGATCCAGGAGAACCTGGGCGCCGACGTCATCATGGCATTCGACGAGTGCCCGCCGCCCCTCGACCGCGCCTACAACGAAGTCGCGCTGCGTCGGACGCATGCCTGGGCCGAGCGCTGTGTGGCGGCCAAGACGCGCGCCGATCAGGCGCTCTTTGGCATCGTGCAGGGTGGGGTGTTCGCCGACCTGCGCGCTGAGTCGGCCCGCTTCCTGGTCGGGCTCGATCTGCCCGGCTACGCCATTGGCGGTCTGGCGGTTGGCGAGAGCAAGGCCGAGATGCATGCCGCGCTCGATGTGGTCGAGCCGCTGCTGCCGACGCACAAGCCGCGTTATCTGATGGGCGTCGGCTCGCCCGAGGATCTGGTCAACGGCGTCGCGCGTGGCGTCGACATCTTCGACTGCGTGCTGCCGACCCGCCTGGCGCGTAACAGCGCGGCGCTCACGCGAAGCGGCCGGCTCAACATGAGCAACGCGGCGTATGCGCGCGACCCAGGCCCGATCGAGCCGGGCTGCACGTGTTATGCTTGCCGGAACTTCTCCCGCGCCTACGTGCGGCACCTCATGCGCTCCGGCGAGATCCTGGGCGCAGTGCTGTTGACGATCCACAACGTCCACCTGCTCTTGACGATGATGCGTGAGATGCGCCAGGCGATCTTTGAGGATCGCTTTGCGGCGTACACCGAGGCGTTTTTGAGCGCGTGGTCGAAGGCGTGAAGCGTAGTGCGTGGAGCGTCGTGCGATCGCTCTACTTCCTGAATAAGAGGCGAAAGCGAAATGGATTTCCTCCAGTCCCTGCTCTTGGGCATCATCCAGGGGATCACCGAGTTCCTGCCGATCTCGTCGACCGCGCACCTGATCTTGGTGCCGGCGTTGTTGGGTTGGACGTTGGATGAGCAGTCGGTCTTCATCTTCGACATCCTGCTGCAGTTCGGCACGGTGATTTCGGTGGTCATCTACTTCTGGCGCGATCTGTGGGGCATCGCGCGCGCGGTGGTCACCGGCCTGATCGCGCGCCGGCCGTTCGAGACGGCCGAGGCGCGGCTGGGCTGGATCATCGTCGTCGGCACCGTGCCGGCTGTGGTCATCGCGCTGCTCGTCCGCGACGCGGTCGAGGGGTTGCACGGCCAGCCGCTGATCGTGGCGACGATCATGGGCGTGGCCGCGGCCCTGATCTTCGTCTCCGAGCGCATCGGCCGGCGCGATCGCGCCATCGAGACGCTCGACTGGAAGGACGGGTTGATCATCGGCGCGTTCCAGGCGCTGGCGCTCTTCCCCGGCGTCTCGCGCTCGGCGGCCACGATCTGCGGCGGCCTCGTGCGCGGGCTCGAGCGTCGGGCCGCGGCCCGGTTCAGCTTCCTGCTGATGGTCCCGGCGCTGACCGGCGCGAGCGTCATCGCCGTCAAGGATCTGCTCGAGACGCCGAACTTCGCTCAGTACCTGCCGCCGCTGGCGCTTGGCACGGCCGTGTCGCTGGTTGTCGGGCTGGCGTGCATCCACTGGTTGCTCGGGTTCCTCGCCCGCCAGAGCATGGCCGTCTTTGGCTGGTATCGCATCGGGTTCTCGATCCTGTGCGTAGCCGCTCTGGGGCTTTCGTTCGCGTGAGGGCGCGGTCTTTGAGACGCGATCTCCTCGTAGTCGGGCCGGGTTTTGTCCTCGGTTTGTGTCTGGCTGCCTGCACAGCCGGCCCGAGTGGGACGCCGACCGCAGCCCCGACACCCGTCGTTGTGCGGGTGGCGGCGACCGATATGGGAGAGAGCCTGGCGCGCGACCTGGCTGAAGCGTATCGTGAGGTCAGGCCCGAGGTCACGCTCTTGATCGTTCCTGCGACCGAGCTCGATGCACAGGCGCTCATCGCCGCCGAGATCGAGCCCGCCGGGTCAGGCTTCCGATCTCCGCTTGGCGGCGTAACGCTCGTGCCAGCGATGGCAGCTGCGGCCGCGCCGCCCACGCTGAGTGCCGCTCAACTGGTCGCGGTGCTGTCGGGTGAGGTCGAGGACTGGGCACAGGTCGGTGGCTCGCCGGGGCCAATTACAGTCGTGACACGGGAATCCGAAAGCGAAGCTGAACGACTGATCACTCAGCGGTTTGGCCTTGGCGTCGCTCCGCCGACGGCCCGGGTCGCGCCCGGCTGGGCGGCTTCCCGGGCACTGATCTCCGGCACCGACGGCGCGATCGGCGTGTTGCCATCGCCCGAGATCGACGCGACGCTGCGTGTGTTGTCCACTTCATTGTCGATAATGATCGGGCTCGAGGCGCGCGCGGCGAACGAACCGACGGGCGTGGTTCGCGACTGGTTGGCGTGGGCCCAGTCACCGGCGGGTCAGTCTGTGGTGGCCGAGCGACATATCCCCCTCGTCGCGCCCTGACCGCTTCGACGAGGGTCACCTCAAAAGGGCCATGACCAACGGCCCATCCTGGTCGTAGAACGCGGCCGCTATCGTTGTCCGGATGAGTCGCATCCTGATGGCGATAGCCGCCGTGCGCGGCAATCTCCTTGCCTGGCTTCCCATCCAGCTGTTTGACTGACCCATGCGCACAGTGCCCCTCACACGCTGGGTGCCACGCGTTGAACCGCGGCTATCGGTCGTCCCATTGCCGTTGATCGGGCTCTATCTCCTCGCTTTGCCTGTGTTGCTCTGGCGCCTTGAGCAGACGCCGGCGATGTGGTTCGACGAGGGCTTTCGCGCCAACCAGGCTTATGTGCTGGTCACGACAGGGCAGTACGCCACAGCCAGTTACGACGCTGTGCGACCCTTCGATCCGGCAGCGGGCACCGGCCCGGCGGACCTGCTTCCCATCGCCGCGACATACGCGCTTTTCGGGCCCGGCATCTGGCAATCGCGTCTACCGAGCGTGGCCTACGCGCTACTTGCACTGACTGGCGTGTACCTGCTCGGGCGTTGGTTCAGGAGCTGGCAGACCGGGTTGCTGGCGGCGCTGCTGATCTTGGCTGCGCCGACGATTGGCGACACCGGGTTTCTCTGGCTCGGACGGCAGGTGATGGGCGAGATCCCGTCTGTCGCCCTGGTCCTGCTCGGTCTATGGCTGTGGTTCCGAAGTTGGGAGGTCGAACGCTCGGGTCGTTCGTTGTGGCGCGCGAGCCTACCCGGTTTGCTGGTTGGGCTGGGCCTGCTCTCGAAGACCCAGGGTGCTTTCGGTCTCCTGCCCGGTCTGACCCTGGTCGTTGCGGCGCGGGTATGGCGTCTGCGGCGCTCGGGGTTGCGACGACTTGCGCGAGAGGTCGCGCCCTGGGTCGCGATCGCAATCGTCATGGTGGGCTGGCAGATGCTGTCCCGCTTCAGCGTCGATGAGGCTCGCCAGACCGAGTATGCGGCGATGTTGAGCGTGACAGTCGGCACCAATCTGCTCACGACGTTGTTTGGGCAGACGCTGTCAACGAGCGCCTGGGCGATGGTCGGTTTCATGGTCGTGGTTGTGCTGGTCAGCGCCGGCATGCTGGCGCGTCGGGCCCGGGCCTGGCAGCCCCGGACCTGGGCGCAGCTGACGCTGACCCTGATCTTCGCCGGGCACGCGCTATGGTTTGCCCTGGTCTCGATCGGCTGGACGCGCTATGCGTTTTCGGGTTGGGTGCTCGCCTGGTTCCTGCTTGGGCTTGGCGCAAACGCCCTGTTGCGTCGGCCGGAGTTCGGGGCCTGGCCGTGGCGGGTCGCGACACTCGCACTCGTCGGCGCCGTGATCCTGGGTAACGTGACCCGGATCCTGGCTGAGCCTCGGCTTTCACAGATCGAGACGGCGGCGACGTACATCCGAACGAACCTCCCGGCCGATGCGGTGATTGAGAGCTGGGAATGGGAGCTGGATGCGTTGACGCGGCGCGCCGACTACAGCCGGCCCGGGCAGGCCGACCAGATGGCCGCGATCCGACGGATGTTCTATCCTTCTGGCGGGCCCGAATCGACCTATGACGTCCTGCGCAACGATCCCGATTATCTGATCATCGGCCGGATGGCGGCATTCACGCAGGTCTACCGGGCCGAGGTCGTCGCGGCCGAGTTCGATCTGATGATCCGGATCGGCGACTACGCGATTTACCGCCGGCAGCGGTGAGCGCGGTGCGGGTCGGCTGGCCTCGATCGCGACAAAGCCTCAGTCGGCGGCCAGAAACGGGTTGAGTTGGCGTTCGCGCCCGATCGTGGTGGCGGGGCCATGGCCAGGGTAGACGACCGTGGCGTCGGGCAGGGTCAGAAGTTGCTCGCGGATGCTCAGCATCAGGCGCTCGTAGGAGCCGCCCGGCAGATCGGTTCGCCCGATCCCGTCTTCGAAGAGCACATCCCCGCTGAAGACGGCGCCGGCCCCCGGCGCGTAGAACGCCACGTGACCTACGGTGTGCCCGGGCACGAAGCGCACCTCGAACGTCATGGCGCCGACCGTGATCGTCCCGACGTCATCCAGCGCCACTTCCGGATCCGGCCCAACCTCGAACGTCAGCCCATACTTACGCCCGCCGCCTCCGGAGCGATAGAGTGGCAGATCGAGCGAATGCAGGGCGACCGGCACGTTCAGGGCGCTGCGTAACTCGGCCACCGCGCCGATGTGATCGAAGTGAGCATGGGTGAGCAGGATGTGTCCGGCGCGCCAGCCCTTTGTAGCGAGAGCCTGGAGCACTACCTCAGCGTCGCCGCCGGGGTCGATGATGGCCGCAGTGCCGGCCGTGTCGGTCGCGATGTAGCAATTGGTGCCCAGCGGGCCGAGGGGTAGGGTGAGGATGTCCATGGGTGCCTGTCAGGGTTGCCCTCGAAACATATCACAGGGCGAGAGGCGGCCACATGAGTATCTCCTGACCGGCCGGCCAGGTTAGAAAAAGTGATCAGAATCGCCGAATACGGTTTCTGGAAGGCCTTGTTTTATCGAGAATCGCTGGTCGACCTGTCAGGTCCAAGGTTAGAATCCTCCCCGCGGGAGCCGGATGCCCCCATCCGACGTCTTTCTCGTACAATGACGTTGTCCACAACAACCAGGAAGCCAAGATGATCACCAATCTACATCGGGGCGCTCGTTCGCATGGGGCGTGGGCCCTGTCGGCATTGCTGGCCGCCTCGCTCGCCTGCGCCTCGTTGAACCCGGCGCCGACCCTTACGCCACAGCCGACGCGCACGCCGGCGCCCTCGCCAACGCCGCTGCCGGCCGTCCCGCCGGCCGTGATCGACCGCCTGCCCGAGCCCGGCGCCGAACAGGCCCCGGCCGCGCCCGTGGTCGTGTACTTCGACGCCGCCATGGACCGGAATAGCGTCGAGGGCGCGTTCAAACTGGTCTCGGACGACGGTTCGACCGTGCCCGGCGCCTTCGCCTGGAGCGACAACAACGCCACCCTGACCTTCACCCCGTCGGAGCCGCTCGCCCACAGCCGCGGCTATCAGGCCGAGGTGGCTGCCGGCGTGCGCAACAGCGCCGGGCTCGAGCTGAACGAGCCGTTCGGGTTTTCGTTCCAGACGGTTGGCGAGCTCGCCGTCGCGCAGGTTTACCCCGCGCCCGATTCGGCCTCCGCTGCCGCCGACAGCGTGATCTCGGTCGCGTTCAACCGCCCGATCGTGCCACTCACCGGCGTGGCCGACCAGGCCGACCTGATCAACCCGCTGACGCTCTCACCCGAGACGCCCGGGACAGGCGAATGGGTCACCACAAGCCTGTTCCGCTTTCGCCCCGCGCAGCCACTCGTCGGCGGAGCGACCTACGCGGCTCGCGTCGCGGCCGGCCTGACCGACACGCTCGGCACAGACCTGGCCGACGATGTCACCTGGTCGTTCACGGTGGCGCTGCCCGCGATCGTCGGCACCGAGCCCGCAAGCGACGCGCTTCACGTGCCGCTGACGGCGCCGATCACCACGACCTTCAACCAGCCGATGGATCAGGCCAGCACCGAGGCCGCGTTTGCACTCGTCGGCCCCGAGGGCGCCGTGCCCGGCGCGTTCACCTGGTCGGGCGATGGCCGCAGCCTGGGCTTCACGCCCGCCGCGCCGCTGGCGCTCGGGACGACCTACGCGGCTACGTTCGCCGCTGGCGCGCGCGCCGTCGGCGCAAGCGGCCCCGGCATGCCCGCCGCGACATCGTCGTTCACCACGGTGCTGCCCGCCCGGCTGGCCGCTGTTGAGCCAGCCGATGGCTCGGTCGACGTCGAGCCCTACGGTTCGATCCGCCTGATCTTCGACTCGCCGATGGATGTGGCCACGCTCGACGCGGCCATCGCGATCTCGCCCCAGGTCAACGGCGTGTACACGTACTGGAGCGAGGCGGAACGCACGTACTGGCTGTCGTACGAACTGCTCCCCGGGACGACTTACACGCTCGCGCTCGACACCGGCATGCTCGATCCCTACGGCGCGCCGGCGCTCAACGAGCCGCAGACCGTGACGTTCTCCACCGGCGACTATCCACCGCAGGCCCAACTCGGCGGAACCGGGCTGGTGAGTTTCTTCCCGGCCGATGGCCCGACCGCCGCGACGCTCACGACGCGCAATACCGGGAGCATGGATTTCAACCTCTCGGCCGTCGACGAGACGACCTTCCTGGCCTACGCCGGCGGCTCCTACGCTGAAGCCGCGCCGCTCGACATCGCTCGCACCTGGGTCGCAACGCCCGGCGGCGCGCGCAATGAGCGCGTGATCACGGCCGTGCCGCTGGCGGAAGGGGGCGCGCTGGCGCCTGGTCTGTACGTCGTGCGCGCCTATCCGGGCGGCGAGCTCGGCGAACTCGCCGAAGCCGTCCTGGTCTCCCATATCCAGCTCACGCTCAAAGCCGGCCAGGGCAGCGCGCTCGCCTGGGCCATCGACGTTCGCAACGGAGCCCCGGTCACGGATCTGCCGCTGACGATCCGCCAGATGGACGGAAGCCCCCTGGCCTCGGCCAACACCGACGCCGAAGGCATCGCGACGTTCAACTGGGATGCCTATGTGCCCTCCTGGGCCGATCTCGCCGTGTTCTCCGATGACCCAACCCGCGTGGCGGCCGCGTCGACGAGCTGGGCTTATGGCGTCGAGCCGTATGCCTTCGCCATCGAGCAGCGCTACGACGAATCGCCGCTGACCGCGTACGTCACGACCGATCGCCCGTTGTACCGCCCCGGCGAGACGGTTGAGACAACCGGCATCGTCCGGTCCGGGTTCAATGCCCGCTACACGCTCCCGTCATTCGACGAGGTCGCCGTAACCGTCTATGACCCGATCGGCGTCGTCGTGCACGACGAGGTCCGGCCGCTCTCGGCGTTTGGCTCGTTTACGTTGTCGCTGCCGTTCGAGCCTGGCGCCGAGCTCGGCTCGTACTCGGTCGTGGTCAGGCGTGTCGATGCCGCAGTGAGCGACCCGCCGATCGGCAACGGTTACTTCACCCTGGCCGA
>Ga0209573_1003451_pt1 | contig 17386 bp, 15 predicted proteins | sample TNRBio252014_DNA_FD_185870 | JGI IMG/M metagenome (GOLD analysis project Ga0209573, IMG submission 185870) | Wastewater treatment Type I Accumulibacter community from EBPR Bioreactor in Madison, WI, USA - TNR Reactor_6/25/2014_ DNA (SPAdes)... | ecosystem: Engineered > Bioreactor > EBPR >...
CCTCGGACTCGAGCCGCTGGCTCGCATCGCCGCCTACGCCAAGGCCGGGGTGGATCCGAAGATCATGGGCACCGGCCCGATCCCCGCCTCCCGCATCTGCCTGAGGAAGGCCGGTTGGAGCGCGGATCAGCTCGACTTGGTCGAGGCCAACGAAGCCTTCGCCGCCCAGGCGATCTCGGTCAACCGGGAGATGGGCTGGGACACCGGCAAGGTCAACGTCAACGGCGGCGCCATCGCGCTGGGCCACCCGATCGGCGCCTCCGGCTGCCGCATTCTGGTCAGCCTGCTGCACGAAATGGTCCGCCGCGACGCCAAGAAGGGTCTGGCGACTCTGTGCATCGGCGGCGGCCAGGGCGTCGCCCTTGCTGTCGAGCGCGACTGAACCGTAATCCGCTACAGTTATTCATACCCACAACAAACCCGAGGAGGGATACAGCATGTCCAAAGTCGCAGTCGTCACGGGTGGTATCGGTGGTCTGGGCACGGCCATGTGCAAGGCGCTGATCGAGCAGGGCCGCCGCGCCGTCGCGGTGGACTACAACGGTCTGAAGCCGGAAGTCGTGGACAAATGGAAGGCCGACCGCAAGGCGGAAGGCTTCGACATCCCGGTCTACCTGGCCGACGTGACCAGCTTCGAATCCTGCGCCGAAGTCTGCAAGAAGATCGAAGCGGAAGTCGGCCCGATCGAAATCCTGGTTAACAACGCCGGCATCACCCGCGACGCCATGTTCCACAAGATGACGCCCGAGCAGTGGGACGCGGTCCTCAAAACCAACCTGTACAGCCTCTTCAACATGACCAAGCAGGTCTACGAGGGGATGATCGGGCGGGGCTGGGGCCGCATCGTCAACATCGCGTCGGTGAACGGCCTCAAGGGCCAGGCTGGCCAGAGCAACTATTCCGCCACCAAGTCGGCGGTCTACGGTTTCAACAAGGCGCTGGCCCAGGAGTGCGTCAAGAAAGGCGTGACGGTCAACTCCATTTCGCCGGGCTACATCGGCACCGAAATGGTGCGGGCCATCCGCGAGGATGTTCTACAGAAGGTCATCGCTGGTATTCCGGCGGCCCGGTTGGGCGAACCCTCCGAGATCGCGCGCACCGTCGCCTTCCTGGCCGCTGACGACGCCGGCTACATCACCGGCGAGGACATCACGGTCAACGGCGGTCTTTACTACCACTGAGTCCCAAGCCACGCGGCGTTGGTCCCCTCCGGACGGCGCCGCGTCGCTTTTTTACCTGCCTGCCATGAGCGAACCGCGCGTCATCAAGAAGTACCCGAATCGTCGGCTGTACGATACGGCCATCAGCAGTTACATCACCCTCGAGGATGTCAAGCAACTGGTGCTGGAACGCGCCGAATTTCACGTTATCGACGCTCGGACCAGCACCGACATCACGCGCGGAATTCTGCTGCAAATCATCAGCGAGCAGGAAGAACAAGGTAGTCCGATCTTCACCGCCGACGTGTTGGCCCACATCATCCGATTCTACGGCGACACGCTGCAAGGCATGATGGGCAACTATCTGGAGAAAAGCCTGCAAGCGTTCGTGGACCAGCAGCACCTGTTTCGGGAGCAGATGCGCAGCCTCATCGGCAAGAATCCGCTGGCGATGATGACCGAGCTGGTGGAACATAACCTGTCGTTGTGGAAAAGCGTCAACGAGCGGTTGCAAAAGCCCTATCTTCCTCTGGCGGACGACGAAGCGGCCCCATCGCCGAAACCCGCCGCTCAGACGAGCGACCCTCCCCTTGCCTCGACCGCGCCGGACAAACCCGAGAAGGAGCGGAAAGGCCGGAAGGATCGGGAAGGGTGATGACGGGCTTGGCCGCGCCCGCCGTCTCCTAGCGCGCCAGCAACCACGCCGCGATCGCCGGCGGCACCTCGCGCTGGGCGCGTCCGCTGACGTAAATGCCGATGTGGCCGCCCTTAAAGGACAGTTCCGCGTAGTCCCGGCTGCCGCAGCACCCGGCGAGCGCCTTGGACGCCGCCGGCGGCACCAGATGATCCTGGCTGGCGTAGACGTTCAGCACCGGCATGGTGACGTCGCGTAAATCCACCCGCTGCCCGCCAATGACCACTTCACCCTTGACCAATTTGTTCTGCTGAAAGAAATCCTTGGCGAACTGGCGGAACGCCTCGCCGGCCTGATCCGGACTGTCGAAAATCCATTTCTCCATTCGCAGGAAGTTTTTCAGCGCCTGGGCATCGTCGAGGATATCCACCAGATCCACGTACTTCTGCCCAGCCAGCCGGAATGGACTGAGGGAAAGAAAGGTAAAGTTCAGCAGTTGGCCCGGCAGGTTGCCCAACGTATCCACCAGCAAATCCACATCCACATGCCGGATCAGATGGGTGAGCACATTGTCGGGCGTGTGGAAATCCACCGGCGTCACCATGGTGACCAGATTACGGATTTTTCCGGAATGCAGCGCCGCGAAGCACAGGCTCAGCGCGCCGCCCTGACACACGCCCAGCAGGTTGATCGCCTCCTGTTGATGCCGCTCGCGCAGGTGATCCACGCAATGGCCGATATAGCGCAGGATATAATCCGCCAGGCTCAGATGGCGGTCGCCGGCGTCCGGATAGCCCCAGTCGATCAGGTAGACATCCAGCCCGGCGTCCAGCAGACCCCGGATCAGCGAGCGATCTTCCTGCAAATCCATCATGTAGGGCCGGTTGACCAGGGCGTAGACGATCAGCAACGGGACGGGGTGCGGCTCCGCCACCCGGGGCTGGTAGCGGTACAGGATCAGCTTGTCTTCCTGGTAGACCGGATCGCGGGACAAAACGCCGGTTTCGATGGGGCCGAGACCGTGCAGGGTGCGGGCGCCCTCGGCCAGGCGGGCCTGAAAGCGGCGTAGTTCCTCGGTAATCTGGGCGGGCGTTGGACCGATCATGCGGGGGTGTCTCCACAAGCATGGCAGCCCAGCAGGGCGTTGAGCAGGCGGCCGTTCAGCGCGCCGTAATCGGGGCCGCGCAACATCCGGCCATACGTCTCCTCGTTGCACTCCACCCACAGGTTATACAGTTCGCGCAGGCTCTCCACCGTCGCGCCCGCCGCTGCGCGCTCGCCCAGGCGTTGTTCCATCAAGTCCAGCGCGTCCCGGGCCGCCTGGCGCAGGAGATCGAGGTATTGACCCTGGACGCTTTGATACGCCTGCCAAGCTTTGGCATTGACGCCGGCCAGCGGGGCGAGAGTCGCGGGAACCCCTAGCGACGCAGCGGTCTGCCGCCAGGTATCCAGGGTGACGGTCCACAAGCGGGCCAGGTCGGCATGGCCGCCCGGATCGTCGGCCGCCTCGGCCAGCGCCGCCTTGAGTTGATCGAAATGCTGGCGCAACGCCTCGCCCCAGTCGCCATCCTGGCCCAGGGTCTCGTGAAAGCGCTCGCTCAACGGCTGCAACTGTTCGCCAAACGCCAGATAGGTACGCGCCTGCTTGAGCAACAGTTCGATATCGAAGCCGCTGGGATCGGGAGAGTCGGTTTGCTCGGCCATGGTCGGAGAGGGAAGTTGGGTGGAGGCATTTCAGTATAGCCGGTCAAACCGCCGACGGAGGGATGACGCGGCCAAGCCGGCGTTTCACGGCGAATCGCGCTTGGGAACCGGCAAATCCTGGGCGATGGCCTCGGTCCTGATCCGCTTGAGTCGGGCGCGCAACTGGGCTTCCTGATTGGGCGAAAGGCCAGGATTCCTGAGACCCTGTTCGAGTTGCTCGATGGCGGACAGCAGTTCGCCGTTCAGATAATGGTACTCGGCCATGGTGGCATGGGTCGCCGCCACATCGCCGGAGCGCTGCGCCGCCTGGGCGTAGCTCGCGTACAGCGCCGGATCGTTGGGCCGGCGGCGCAAATGTGGTTGCATCAATCGCATGGCCAGCTTCGGATCGCCTTGGGTGGCCAGCGCGCGGCCGTAATGCATCGCCAGGGTAAAATCGTCGGGATAGATCTGCCGCGCTTCCTCGAACAGCCGCCAGCCCTGAGTCCGATTCTCCCGCGCTAGCGCCAACTCGGCTGCTTCGATCCGAAAAGCCAGCCGGTCGGGATCATTTTTGAGCAGGCGATCGACCTGTCGCTGGGCGTCGTCGTAGCGGCCGGCCTGGCGCAGCGCCAGCGCGTAGGCGTAGCGTTCGGCGGTTTCGCTGGCGTAGCCACCCTTGGCGAGCAGGGTTTCGATATCCCGAATCAGGGAATTGTTATCGTCGGTCGCCAGCACCCGCACCCGCGCCTTGGCCAAGTCATAGGCTTTGCGGTCGCGCGGCGCGGTTCGCCGCACGGGTGGAATTTCGATCCGATCCTGGGTATCGGCGGCGCGGTTTTCTGGCCGCGGGTGGGTCAACAGCATTTCCGGAACCCGGTTGCGCGCCTCGCCGCCCGCCATGCGCTCCAGCTTGGCGAAAAAGTCGCTCATGCCCCTGGGATCGAAACCGGCCCTGGCCAGAAGCTGCATGCCGATCCGGTCGGCCTCCTGTTCGTTGGCGCGGGTAAAGCTGATCTGATGCTGGGCGCCGGCGGCCATGGCGCCGACCATCGCCGCCTGCCCCGCCTGTTTGCTGGCCGCCGCCAGCGCCGCCCCGGCAACCATGGCTGCGGCCATCGGGAGGGTCATCCGCTTCATGTCGGCGATGGCGCGGACGATGTGATGTTGCGAGACGTGGGCGATTTCGTGAGCGATCACGCCGGCCAGTTCGTCCTCCCGCTGGGTGGCCAGCAACAGACCGGCGTTGATGCCGATGAAGTTGTACGGCAGGGCGAAGGCGTTGATGCTGGAATCGCGGACCATGAAGAAAGTGAACGGCGCGCCATTCTGGTCGGCATAGATCGCGATGCTCTGACCGATGGAGTCGAGATACTCGTTCGACTGGACGTCGTCCACCACCGCACCGCGCTCGCGCAACTGCCGCAAGATGTCCAACCCCATCCGTTGCTCCTCGTCGGGGCCAAAGTAGGCTTGGGAAGGGTCGCCGATATCCGGCAGGCGGATGGATTGGGCGGTAGACCGCGCCACCGGAGCCAGCGCGAGGATCAGGATCAGGAACAGGGACGACAGGCGTGGGGGCATGGGCTTTTCGGCGGGCGGGATATTGGATGGTAAGACTGGGAAACACCCCGCGCGTTCCCCCAGGAAGGCAGGAGTTTTCGATGGAATTCAAAAACCGATCATTCGACCCAGGCAAGCAACCTTCCGGCTTTGCCGGAGGGTCTGCCTACCTTAACGTAATGGGATGGTCCGTCCCGCTCCTCCGACGAGCCCACAACGGGCAAAATGTATGGATGTCATCACACACCTCATCAACCGAGATCGCGGAGCGGACCCACGAAAGAGCATGGCAACTTGGCCAAGCGGAGCTTTCACGGGTACGGCGTGGACGAGCGCGGACAAAGGATGATCGGCAAGACGTTCCCCCGAACCCGTCCGAGGGAGTTCGTGGCTAACTTGCCGGCCGGCACGGTGGCGATCGAGGCCTGTGGCAGCGCGCAGCACTATCGGGCTCGAACGTTCCGCGCTTACGGGTATGAGGTGCGGTTGATCGCGCCGCAGTTCGTCAAGCCCTATATATAGTCTCCCCAATGATAATCTATAAAATGCACTCAATGACTTACCGGCTAAAGCCGGTAGGTTGTTGATGGCGTGAACGCCCGTTCAGACTAAAGTCAGTTCGGGTTGCGGATAAATCCGCCTGAAGCTCATTCCGCCGGCGGCGGTGGCTCGTCCCAGACGGGGAAGGCACCCGATCCGTCCTCTTGCTCTTCGATATAGCGCTTGACTTGTTCTTCCGTCACCGCCCCCACCGTCACGCAAAAATACCCTCTCCCCCACAGGGGTTGGCCCCAATACCGCTTCTGCAACTCCCGAAATTCCCGCTGCAACCGATAGGAGGATTTACCCTTGAGGTATTACAGCATCTTCGCCGGCGACAGATACGTTGGCGCCCTCACCAAGAGATGGACATGATTGGGGCGAATATTTCCCTGCACGACGACCCTATCGTGTTCCGCGGCGATCATCCGCAGCAAATCCCGGAGCCGGAGCCCGATCTCCCCGCGCAACACTGGATACCCGTACTGCGTCTTCCATACCCTGTGGTACTTCAGGTCCGTGACCGTGTGGGCACCACGCCGATACCGCGCTCGATCTACCATCCGCTGTTCCCGCTCAAGCTTTAGCCCTTGACCAAGGGCACGTGCTAAAGACGTTTCCGCCTAAAGGCGAAGGTTTATATCCTATTGATTGGAAATTAATGGAATCCAAGCCTATGGAACGCAGTCCAGATCACCCGTCGCCGTCGCCCGGACCCGATACCACGCCGCGTACAGCGCCGGCAGAAACAGCAGGGTGAGCAGCGTCGCCACCGTCAGCCCGCCCATGATCGCCACCGCCATCGGCCCGAAAAAGGCGCTGCGCGTCAGCGGAATCATCGCCAGAATCGCCGCCGCCGCCGTCAGCAGGATCGGCCGGAACCGGCGCACCGTCGCTTCAACAATCGCCTCCCACACCCCCCGCCCCGCTTCCCGGTCCTGGCGAATCTGATCCACCAGAATCACCGAGTTGCGCATGATCATCCCCGACAGCGCAATCGCGCCGAGCATCGCCACGAATCCGAACGGCTTGTTGAAGGCCAGCAGAAACGCGGTCACCCCGATCAGACCCAGCGGCGCGGTCAACACCACCATCGCCGTCAGCGAAAAGCTCTGCAATTGCAACATGAGCACGGTCAGCACCACCCCGACCAACAATGGGATGCCGGCGGCGACCGAACTACCACCCTTGGCGCTCTCCTCGACCGCGCCGCCCACTTCGAGGTGATAGCCCAGCGGCAACGCCGCCCGAATCGCCTCGATGCGCGGCGCCAACCGCCCAACCACTGTTGACGCCTGCGTCGCGCCATACAGGCTGGCCCGCGCCGTCACCGTCGGCAACCGGTTGCGCCGCCAGATCACCCCTTCCTCGAACCCGTATTCCAGCGTCGCCACCTGGGCCAGGGGCACGCTCGGCCCGGTTCGCACCGGCAGCGCCAGATCAGCCAATTGCGACAAGTGCTTTCGTTCCGTGCCCGCGCCGCGCAGCGTGACTTCGATGGTCTCGATGCCTTCGCGGAACTGGGTCAGGGTTTGCCCGTTGAGAGTGGTGTTCAAAAAATCGGCGATGTCGCGCGAGGACAGGCCCACCAGCCGCGCCTTGTCCTGATCCACCGTCAGCCGCACCACTTTTGACGGTTCCTCCCAGTCGAGATGGACGTTGGACAGCGCGCGATCATCGCGCAGCGCCGCCGCCACTTCATGGCCGATGCGGCGCAATTCGCCGATGTCCGGTCCGCTCACCCGATACTGCACCGGAAAACCCACCGGCGGGCCATTTTCCAGTCGGGTGATCACGGCGCGCACCCCGGAAGCGTCTTCGGCGTAGCGCTGAATCAGCCTGGCGCGCAGGGCTTCGCGCTCGACCGGCCCCCCGGTCAGCACCACGAACTGGGCAAAATGGGTTTGGGTGAGCTGCTGATCGAGCGGCAGGTAGAAGCGCGGACTGCCCGTCCCCAGATAGGCGACATAATTCTCCACTCCCGGCTCCTTGGCCAGCAGCGCCTCCAGCCGTTGCACCGCTCGGTCGGTCGCCACTGAGGAGGCGCCCTCGGCCAACCGTAAATCCACCAGCAACTCGGACCGGGTCGAATCGGGAAAAAATTGCTGGGGCACATACCGGAACGCCATGATAGAGCCGACAAACAGGGCGAGGGTTGTGACGATCACCAGCCAGCGATGTCGCACGCAACCGTTCACTACCGCCCGAAACCCGCGATAAAACCGCGTGTGATAAATGGCGTACTCATCATGCTGCTCGTGGCCACGGCCCGGATGCACCGTCAGCCAGGCGCCCAGTCGGGGTGAGAACCGCCCGGCCAGCCGCGCCAGCCGCGAGGGTTGATCATTGCGGCGGGCGAAATCGGGCAACAGGTAATAACCCAGATAGGGCACGAACCACACCGCCGCCACCCAGGACACCAGCAAGGCGATGACCGTCACCTGGAACAGCGAACGGGTGTATTCGCCGGTGCTCGACGCCGCCGTGGCGATGGGCAGGAACCCCGCCGCCGTCACCAGGGTGCCGGACAGCATCGGCATCGCGGTGGAGGTGTACGCGAAACTCGCCGCCTTCGCCCGTTCCCAACCCTGTTCCATCTTGGTCGCCATCATCTCCACCGCGATGATGGCGTCGTCCACCAGCAAGCCGAGGGCAACGATCAGCGCGCCCAGCGAAATCTTGTGCAAGCCGATGTCGAACAGCCGCATGAACAGAAAGGTAACCGCCAGCACCACCGGAATGATGATCGCCACCACGATGCCGGTGCGCAGCCCCAGGCTCAACAAGCTGACCGCCAGAACAATGGTCACCGCCTCCGCCAGCGCTTTGACAAACTCGTTGACCGAGCGGCGTACTTCCCGGGGTTGATCGGCCACTCGCGCCAGCGTCACCCCCACCGGCAACTGGGCTTGGATCCGCGCCACGGCGGCATTCAGGGCGCGGCCCAGGGCGATGATGTCACCGCCGGCGCGCATGGACACCCCCAGCCCCAGCGCCTCCTTGCCCATGAAGCGCATCCGCTCGCGGGGCGGATCAATGTAGCCCCGCTTCACTTCGGCTACATCGCCGAGCCGGAAGCTGCGGTCCCGGACGCGGATCACGGTCGCGCGAATCGCCTCGACATCACTGAACTGGCCGCTCGGCCGCAGATAAATGCGCTCGTCGGCGGTTTCAAAAAAGCCGGCGGCGGCCTCCACGTTTTGCTGCGCCAGCGCGGCGACAATCTCGCTGACCGCCACGCCCAGAGTAGCCAGCTTGGTATTGGACAGATCAAGGTAGACACGCTCGGCCTGATCGCCGATGAACGTCACCTTGGCCACGTTGGGCACCCGCAACAACTCGCTGCGGATCGCCTCGGCGTAGCGTTTGAGATCGGCGTAGGCCAGCCCCTCGCCGAGCAGCGCGAAGATGTTGCCATAGGTGTCGCCGAACTCGTCGTTGAAACTCGGCCCGACCACGCCCTGCGGCAGGGTGTAGCGGATGTCGCCGATCTTCTTGCGGACCTGATACCAGACTTCCGGCAGGTTGCGCGCCGGCGTCGAACCCTGGACGATGAAAAACACCAGCGCTTCGCCCGGTCGAGAATAGCTGCGCACCACGTCAATGTCGGCGATTTCCTGCAACTTCTTCTCGATCTTGTCGGTGACCTGCTGCTCGACCTCCCGCGCGCTGGCGCCGGGCCAGTCGGCGCGGATCACCATGACCTTGAAGGTAAAGGGTGGATCCTCGGACTGGCCCAGCCGGGTGTAGGAAACCAGACCGATCAGCGTCAGGGCGATGATGAAATAGAGCGTCAGTGAGGAATGGGTCAGGCCCCATTCTGAAACATTGAAGCGGCTCATCGGGCGATGTCCAAAGCAATCGGCGCGGCGGCGTCCACCGGCCGCACTACCTCCCCCGGCGTCAGCTTATGGACGCCGGCCACCACCACCCGCTCGCCCGGCGTCACGCCAGCCGCGACCAGCGCGCTCTCTTCCTGCCAGGCCGCCACCTCGACCGGGCGCGGCTCGATCCGGCCCGACGCCGCGTCCACCACCCACACCACCGCCCGGCCATCCTGCTGGGTTACCGCCGGCAGCGGCAGGCGCATGACCTCCGCCGCCGCGCCGCTGATCACCACGCTGGCCGTCGCCCCCAGCGGCAATGCCTCGTCGGCGCCGGGCACGGCCACCCGCACCGCGTAGGTGCGGGTCGCGGTATCGGCGGCAGGCGCAATTTCGCGCACCTCACCCGGATAAACCCGCTCCGCCGCCGCCCAGGGCCGTACCTGCGCCGCCGCGCCGACCCGCAGCCCGGCAATCCGGCGCTCCGGCGCGTGGATCAACACCTCGCGGGCGCCCGGCTGAGCAATGCGGGCAATCGACTGACCGGCCGCCACCACCTGCCCCGGTTCCGCCAGAATCGCGGTCACCACTCCATCCCGATCCGCCGCCAGCGTGGTGTAACCGGATTGATTGGCCGCCAGATCGGCCTGGGCGCGGGCCTGCTGAAGCCGCGAGGTCGCCGCCTCCAGCGCGGAGCGGCGCGCGTCCAGCACCGAGTCGCTGATAAAATTTTTCGCCTTGAGGCTCAGTGCGCGGTCGTATTCCGCCTGGGCCAGCGTCCGATCCGTCTCTGCCGCCGCCCGCTGGGCCGCCGCCGCACGGGCGCTCAAAGCGGCATCCTGGGGGTCCAGCCGGGCCAGCGCCTGCCCGCGCCGCACGCTCGCGCCGACATCCACCCGCCGTTCGATCAGCTTGCCGCCGATGCGAAAGCCGAGATCGGCTTCATGGCGGGCGCGCACGTCGCCGGTATAGGCGTTGACCGCAGCCGCAGGCGACAAACGCACGGTCTGGATCAGCACCGGCCGGGGTGGCGTCGGAGCCTCTTCGGGTTTGGCGCACGCGCCCAGCGCCAACGCCAATGGAGCCAGCAACCACCGCTTCATGGCCTCTCCTCCCGCGCGCCGGAACTGGAACATAAGCCCTTGAGCAATAGATCGAAATAGCATTCGAGAAAGCGGCGGCCATCCAGCGTCGAGGCCGCGCAACGACTGGCGAACGAATGCCGCCACAGCACCTCGTGCAACAGCGGCGCGATCACCACGCTGACCGCCATCTCGACATCCATCGGCCGGAACGCGCCTGCCTCGACGCCGCGCCGTAGGGCGGTCCTTACCAGCGCCTGGCCTCGGTCGATCACGGCCTCCTGGTAATACTGGGCGACCTCGGGAAAGTTGCCCGCCTCGGCCATCATCAACTTCTGCACCCCGCCGATCGGGGTCTTGCTGAGTTGCTCCCACCAGTCCAGCAACATCCCGCGCAGCAAAGCAACCGGCTCAGCGGTCTCGCTCGCCAGCAACGCCTCGCCGCGCTCAAGCACCGGCACCATGCCTTCCCGAATCACGGCTTTGAACAAGGCTTCCTTGCTATCGAAATAAAGGTACAGCGTCCCTTTCGACACGCCCGCCAACGCCGCCACGTCATCCAGGCGGGTCGCGGCGAATCCCTTTTCCACGAACAGCGCCAGCGCCGCCGCCGTCAGTTCCGACGGTCGCGCCTCCTTGCGCCGGAGGTGTTTGTGACGCGCCGGCTGCTCGACAGCACAACCGGATGCGGTGGATGAGCCATTCATGACAAAGCCTCGCAAGGATAATCGGGTCATTATAATAACTGACTGGTCAGTTATTATAATGACCGAAATGTACAAACGAATGCAAGAACAACACGCGGTGGATCCTTTAGAAGCGCCCGTCCCAAGTCTCGCGCTGAATCTGACTGTTCCTTGGCGTCAGGGCGAAATCGCAGGCTTGCAGGAACGGAATATCGGTCAGGCTGTCGCCAGCACCGAGGGTGACGATGGGTCCGCCCCGCTCCAACTCCATCGCCACCCGGCGCACGGCATCGTGTTTTTGCGCACCCCGGACCATCACCGCCAGATTGGCGCCATTACAGTGCAAGGCCAGTTCCGGCGGCAAACCAAACTCCAACAGCCGCGCGCGCGCGCCGGCCAATGCCTCATCCTCCCCGTTGGCCTTGACCGAGACATAGGTCAGCCACTCGTCCAGCGCATGACAACTCATCCGATAGCCGCCCGCCGCCGCGCCAGCGCCAAGGTGGGCGGCGACCTCCCGCAACAGCGGTTGCACCGCCATTAACAGCGGCCTTATTTGATCATGCCACCACGCCGGCAACGCGCCATCAGGCTGGCGAATCACCGCGCCGTGATGGGTGACGCGCCAGGACGTAAATTCGATCGCCACCCGCGCCAGCGCCTCGTCGGTGCGGCCGGTCACTGGAATCACCGTGCCCTGTTCCAGCCAAAATTCCAGCAACCGCCGCTGGGCGCGGGTCATGAACGAGAGGACTCGACCGGCGCGATCCACTGCCGCCGGTTTCACCGGCTCGCCCGGCGGGCATTTCGGCGCGGTTTGCAGGATGGTGTCGTCGAGGTCGAGAAAGATCACGATCCGCGGCATGGTTCCTCCAGCGCCAGCGCCAGGCCACCGATCAGACCGGGCAACGGATGCGCGGACAACATGGCGGGATGCTCGTAGACGATGACCGGCAGTCGGCCCGGATCGAGGTTATAGAGGTAGTTTGGAATATCGTCGCCGTAGTTGTCCGGAAATTCCCGGCGGCTGGCGATGGCGTCGCCGACCAGGATCGGCGACCGGGTGGTGGACTGAAAGCGCACGTCATGGCCCTGCTCCTCCAGTTCCAGCGCGACGCGAAACGGGGCGTAGGCATATTCGCCGGTACCGATGATCGCCAACGGTTGGCCGCTCGGGCAATCCGGCAAGCCGGGCAAACGCCAGCGACCGGCGATCAGTCCGACGCGCGCCGGGTCGGCCACGACGCCGTCGTGGTAACGAGCCAAACCAGCCGCGACCGGGGGCAGCGTCGGCGGTGGAAACGCCGGGTCTGGCTCAAATTGAAATTCACCTTCGACCAGCGCCGGGAATAGCACCGGCCGCTCCAGCAACGCTGCCAGTTCCCGCCGGCGTGCGGCGCTCAACCAGTTGGTGATGCACGCGAACACGATCCGTTCGACACCGGGATTGTATTCCATGTAGGCCCGCGCCAGTTCCGCCAGGGTGCGGCCAGTGGAAATCTCATCGTCCACCAGCACCAGGGTCCGCGCCGTCCGGAACAGCGGTTGCAACGCTGGATCGGGAAGGTAGACGGCATGATCGGGGGCATGGCTGTGGCATTCGTCGAACCCGAACGCCAAGGGACGCGACAAACGATAACGGGTGGTTTGCAGATACAGGACATCGTCGCGCCCGGCTTGCAGCGCTACCTCCTCGGCCACGCCGCGCCCCAGCACGGTGGCGGTTTCCGCCATGCCGATCACCAGCAGCGGTCCGGGCAAATCGGCGATTTTGGCGGCGAGCCGGGCATGAATCCCGCGCATGATCGTGGGCCGAACCGGCCAGTGCTTGCCCAACACCTTGCTGACGAACAGATACAGTCGCCGGGGATTCTGGCGGGTGGCGCAGCCCAAGCAATGCTCCAGCGGCAGTTCCTCGCGCCGGACGGTCACGATCAACCGTCCGGCTTGAATCGGCAGCGTCAGGGTTCGCATCGTCGGTTCCGCGTCAGCCCAAATCGTTCAGGATAGTCCGGATTCGATGGCCGTAGGTGTGTTCGGCCAGCACTCGCTGGCGGCCCGCCTCGGCGACGCGCGTCCCAAAGGCGGGTTCGCGCCGCAACCGGGCCACCAGCACGTTGAGCTCCTCGCGATCCCGATACACCAGGATTTCCCGGCCCGGTTCGAAACACCGCGGCAGATCGGGCAGATCGTCGTTCAACACCGGAGCGCCACAGGCCAGCGGCTCGAAGCTGCGCTGGTTCAAACCGTGCTCAACGTTCGCCTCGTTACGGACGTTGAGCACGGCGAAATGGCGCTGGTAGAGCCAGATCAGATGCGCGCGGCCGATCTTGCGGTTGCTCACCCGATGGAAACCGTCGCGCGCCAGCTCGCCCCAGTCGGTGCCCACGATCCGGGCCGGCGTCTCCAAACCACGCACCACGGCTTCGCGGAATTCGGTGCGGCTGGCGACGAACAGCAGTTCGGCGCGGCGCGTGGCGGGGCCGGGCCGGAATCGCTCCGGATCGACCGCCAGCGGCAAATAACGGCCGGGCGCGGTAAAACCGGCGGCGGCGGCATCCTGGAAAAAGCGGCTGTCGGTGTAATAAAGCCGGTCGCAACAATCCGCCCGCTCTCGGCTATCCGGCGGAAAGCGGTCGCCCACCAGTCCGGCGATCCGTGGTCGCTGGGGCAAGCCATGCAAAATCCGGTAATAATCCAACGGCACGCCGAACACGCCCGCCACGACCACCAGATCCGGGCGAAAATCCGCCAGCGTCCGCTCGAACCGGGCCAGCATCCAGCCGGTGGTCGCCCCGTCGCGTCCTTGCCATTTGGCGTGCAGACGCGACCTCAGGGTATCCCCGTTGATCGCAAAAACGCGCGTGACGGCATGGCCCAGGCGGACGCAGGCGCGATGCAGGTTCTCCAGCCACAGCACCAAGCTGCCGCGCTTGCCGAGTAACAGAATACGGGTGGACGGCTGGACCTCGGTCACCATGGCGTCGCTGCCCATCCAACCACGGCGCGCGAGCGATTCCACTCGCAGGCATCATTCGGATTCATCGCGCTCCCGCTATATTTTTTTGCCATGGTCCGGTCAATACTAAAATAGTCTTATCTACCTTCGCCGAGGAGACCCGCATGAATCCGCTCAAGACCCTCACCGCCGCCGCCGTCCTGCTGCTGGCCGCGTCCGGCCTCGCTCAAGCCGGCGCCGCGCTCAACGCCATCAAGGAACGCGGCTTTATCAAGTGCGGCGTCAGCGACGGCCTGCCGGGCTTCTCCTACGCCGACGAAAAAGGCAACTACAACGGCATCGACGTGGATGTGTGCCGCGCCGTCGCCGCCGCCGTGTTCGGCGATGCCAGCAAGGTCAAGTTTACCCCGCTAACCGCCAAGGAACGCCTTACCGCCCTGCAATCGGGCGAAATCGACGTGCTGTCGCGCAACACCACCTGGACCTCGAGCCGCGACTCGGCGCAGGGCATGAACTTCACCGGGGTGACCTATTACGACGGTCAGGGGTTTCTGGTCAACAAAAAGCTGGGCGTCAAGAGCGCCAAGCAACTGGACGGCGCCACCGTGTGCGTGCAGGCCGGCACCACCACCGAACTGAATCTGAGCGATTACTTCCGCGCCAACAAGATGAAGTTAACCCCGATCAGCTACGACAAATCAGACGAAAGCGCCAAATCGCTGGAAGCGGGTCGCTGCGACGTGCTGACTTCGGACCAGTCGCAGCTTTACGCCCAGCGCATCAAGCTGGCCAAGCCCGACGAGTACGTGGTGCTGCCGGAGGTGATCTCCAAGGAACCCTTGGGGCCGGTGGTCCGCCACGGCGACGACGATTGGTTCGATATCGTCAAGTGGACGTTGTTCGTCATGGTCAACGCCGAGGATCTGGGCGTCAATTCCAAGAACGTTGAGGAGATGAAGAAATCCGCCAATCCCGACGTCAAGCGATTGCTCGGCGTCGAAGGCGACAAGGGCAAGGATTTCGGCCTGGCGAACGACTGGATGGCGGCGGTCATCAAGCAAGTCGGCAATTACGGCGAAGTTTTCGAGCGCAACGTCGGTCAGGGCAGCCCCTTGAAGATCCAACGTGGTCTGAACGCGCTGTGGAGTCAGGGCGGCCTGCAGTACGCGCCGCCGGTCCGTTGAAAGCCACGCAAGCGCTTTCGTTCCCGATCCCTCTCCCTTCGGGGGGAGAGGGCATTTTCGCGCAGGCCCTCACTCCATCTCTGGGAATTTCATGGCCGAGCCGATCTCCACTCCGGTCAAACCGCCGTTCTGGAACAACCCCCAGGTTCGGGCCATTCTGTTCCAGGCTATCGCCCTCGTGGTCACCGTCGCCTTCGGGCTGTACGTTTTCGACAACACCCAAACCAACCTGCGCCGGCTCGGCATCGCCTCCGGCTTCGACTTTCTTTCCTCCCCTTCCGGTTTCGATGTTGTCCAAAGCTTGATTCCCTACTCCCCGACCTCCAGCTACGGTCGAGTGTTCTGGGTGGCCTTGCTGAACACCTTGCTGGTCTCGGCGCTGGGCATCGTCCTGGCCACGCTGATCGGTTTCGTGATCGGTATCGCCCGCCTCTCCAAAAACTGGCTGATTTCCCGGCTGGCGTTGGTCTACATCGAGACCTTCCGCAATATCCCGCTCCTGCTGCAAATTTTCTTTTGGTATTTTGCCGTGCTGCGGGCGATGCCGTCCCCCCGGCAAAGCCTGAGCCTGGGCGAGGCGGTGTTCCTGAATATCCGTGGGCTCTATCTGCCGGCGCCCGAATTTCAAATCGGCTTCGGTTGGGTGCTGGCGGCGTTCGGCCTGGCGGCGGCGCTGGCGTGGCTGGCGGCGCGCTGGGCGCGACGCCGACAAAGGGCGACCGGCCAGCAGTTCCCCATTCTCTCGGTCTCGCTGGCGCTGCTGCTGGGTCTGCCGTCGCTGACGTTCTGGCTGGCCGGCTCGCCGCTGGTTTGGCAACTTCCGGAATTGCAGGGCTTCAACTTCCGGGGCGGCTGGGTGGTCATCCCGGAAATGGCGTCGCTGCTGCTGGCGCTGACCCTCTACACCGCCACCTTCATCGCTGAGATCGTCCGCGCCGGCATCCAGGCGGTCAGCCACGGCCAGACCGAGGCTTCGCTCTCGCTGGGACTCAATTCCAGCCTGACCCTGCGCCTGATCATCCTGCCGCAGGCGCTGCGGGTGATCATTCCGCCGCTCACCAACCAGTATCTCAACCTGACCAAGAATTCCTCGCTGGCCGCCGCCATCGGCTATCCCGATCTGGTCTCGGCCTTCGCCGGCACCGTGCTCAACCAGACCGGCCAGGCCATCGAGTGCATCGCCATCACCATGACGGTTTACCTGACCATCAGCCTGCTGATTTCCCTCATGATGAACGGGTACAACCGGCGGGTCGCCCTGGTGGAGCGCTGACTGATGGCTGAACCCCGCGTTCCACATTCCAATCTCCCGCCGCCAGCCAGCACGGTCGGCGTCGTCGGCTGGCTGCGCCGCAACCTGTTCTCCTCGCCGCTCAACGTCGTCTTGACCCTCCTGGCGGGTTACCTGCTTCTCGTCGCCCTGCCGCCGTTGCTGCGCTGGGCGTTCCTGGACGCTTCCTGGAGCGGCGACCATCGCGCGGCCTGTCGCTCCGGGGGAGCCTGCTGGGTCTTCATCCGGGTCCACTTCGATCAATTCATGTACGGCTTTTACCCGGACGGACAGCGCTGGCGCGTGAACACCGCCGTTTTGCTGCTGGTCCTGGGCGCGGCGCCACTGTTCGTGCACGCCGTATCCAGCCAATTCAAGGTTCGGTTGGGTCTGGGTCTGCTGATCGTTTATCCCTGCGTCGCCTTCGTGCTGCTCAAGGGCGGCATGATCGGCTTGCCCGTGGTGGACACCAGTCAGTGGGGCGGGTTGTTGCTGACCCTGGTGATCGCGGGGGTCGGCATGACCGCCGCCCTGCCGCTGGGCGTGTTGCTGGCGCTGGGCCGGCGCTCGCGGCTGCCGGCCATCCAGACCCTGTGCGTGACCTTCATCGAATTCTGGCGCGGCGTGCCGCTGATCACCGTGCTGTTCATGTCCTCGGTGATGCTGCCGCTGTTTCTGCCGGCCGGAATGAATTTCGACAAGCTGCTGCGGGCGCTGATCGGCGTCACCCTGTTTCAGGCCGCCTACATGGCCGAAGTGGTGCGCGGCGGCCTGCAAGCCATCCCCAAGGGTCAGTTCGAG
>Ga0209573_1003453_pt1 | contig 17369 bp, 7 predicted proteins | sample TNRBio252014_DNA_FD_185870 | JGI IMG/M metagenome (GOLD analysis project Ga0209573, IMG submission 185870) | Wastewater treatment Type I Accumulibacter community from EBPR Bioreactor in Madison, WI, USA - TNR Reactor_6/25/2014_ DNA (SPAdes)... | ecosystem: Engineered > Bioreactor > EBPR >...
AATTTCATCAGTAGGGTCACTAAGCACCGTTGCCGAGGCATCAAACGTAACAGCAAATGGATCGTTTCAAACAGTATCCGGCCTAATTTCAAGCTTACCAACAATAGCTGCTTGATCAACAACGACTGATATATCTTGCTCTGTCCTAGCATTACGCGTTGCATCATCTACAACAATCTTGATAGTATTGTTGTTTCTTTGATTTACTCTCAATTCAAAAATATTGTTATTGGATGCCAAGATGGCTGCACCATTAAAAAACAAAGCAGTGTTTGCCGTTGAACTAGCCGGTTGAATATCAGTAATACGAACTTGGATAATTGTCGGCAATTCTTGTATAGTAAGCGTATTTCAACTCATAAAAACTGGTGTTGTATCATCTACCTTTATCCAAGATGATACTGATGCTGTTCTATAGAAAATATCATAAGCAATAGTAAAATCCGCTTGTCCAACAGATATATTTTGACTCTCACAACTTCCTGGCCTTCATTCACTTGTGACAAAATCCAGTTTAATTGCATACACACCTTGTCCTGGGAAAGTATAATCAATAACATTAGTAGTTGATTGTTGTCTGCCAACAACTGCTCTATTATCTGCTACATCAAGAATAGAAAACGTATAGGCATCTATTCTTGCGGTTCTTCCTGTCATTTGTGCTTGTATTCTATAATTAGTTCACTGCGTTTGTGTTGCAGACAATATACAAATAGGAACATCAGGCTGTTCTATCCTCAAAGGAAACGTATATGCAAATGTGTTGATTCATGGGAATCTAACAACCACACTATACAACTTGGGTTCATTATATATCCAAGTAACATCACTGACATTTTCTGCATCATTTTCTCCATCTCCATCCATATCCCATGTTATACGATAATCTGGCAATCCAAGATCTCTAAACACCGCTGAAGCATCCCAAGTGATTTTGCGAGGAGCTTTCCCTGCAACCAACTCTCATATTCCTGGGACAACCTGTCCATCTTGTACCGATACCAACACTTCACTAACAAACTGCAATGATCACATCTCGTAAGTTGTTGTAAGTGTCTCTGTGGTTTGTCTGTTAATATGCGTCACCGATAACGTAACAGGATATTCTCATTTGTTAAAATAGCTACAATATCCATCAAAACTACCGTTGGGACTCATTGTTAATGTACTACCATTACCACATGTCATCGTAACGGATTGTATATCCACTGGTCAAAGAGTTGGGAGAACCTGTCTAGTAAACAATGGTCCATTGATTTGGAATGCCATAGAAGCAGGAGCAATGAGAACAAGATCAGGATTTGTAAGAATATTTGTTGGACCACTGTGAAGCATAAGATAAGGCACAACCAGACTCGAAGCATCTACTCCTCTGCTGACTTCTAAGTTACTAATTCCGTTGAGTACTGCTGCGCCTGTTCCTATAGAAAGTAGTAAGACAACAAATCATACAACAGAAAGCACCATATATCATACTCTAGGTTTATTTTTAACGGTAATAAATTTATATCCGTTAACAAGCAATAGCCCAAATCCTAAGAAAAACAATACTCCAAAAAACAATAATGCAAACGTTTGCAATAAAACTTGTATTGTGGCTCTATCCAATCCTATACTAGAATACTGATCAGGATTTTGGACCATCATATATAACACCAACGCACCTATACCAACAAGCACAACAAAGAATCCCAAACAACCAAATAGTATTGTTCTTAAAGAAATAACTTTCCCTTTGGGTACTACCTGCTTAGTAGCAGGAGTAGGACCTTGAGGGGCAACTGCTGCTTGTGCAACAATTTGTTCAGAATCTGATACGGGAGCTTGCCCCGCAGCACTGCGGGGTTGCGCAGCTTGAGAAGCTTGATTGCTTTGTTCTTCAGTATTTTTTCTCAAAAAAGGATCAACCATAGAAGATATAATACAGATAAAGTCTGTCTCATATCTATATTTTTCAACACCCATTGCAAGCACAGACAAATAAATCCACTTCAACCTATAAAGTCGGACTTTACACTGTCTGAATCTGCAACAATCAGCACAACAACAATTACCAACTAAACAATCCGACTGGGTCCCCCAACCTGTCAGGGAGAGGAGGATTTTTCATGTACATAAAACAAATAACAAACCAACTAGAAGACTGTAAAGTCCTAGATCTTTTTGCTACTTTCGACCTGAGCAAAGCGAAGTAGTCCCCTTGCGGGATGGAAGCAATGGCAAAAAGTAAAGAAAATGAAACAAACAACATCACACAAAAACATTTTGTCAAACAAAAAACAACTACAAGCACCACCTATTTGCATAAAAATTGCTTCATAGATATAATCATTGTATCTTTTACTACGTCTTGTATCACCATGCAAACATTCAAAAATCACAGTAAGTACTTTATCATCGCAGCACTCACGCTCACTATCGTCTGAGGTGTTTTCGCACAAGTATCCATTCCAACAGGATTAACCAACGCTGTCCAATATATCAGAGATACAATCTGGACAAACAACGGAACAAATGCCGGTACAGTAAACGTAAAAATCGATCCAAACTTTGTTTATATTCGTACTGGATTTCTAGCAGATGGAACAGGATGGAACAACAAAGCACTTGGACTCGATAGTTCAGGAAATGTTGTGTATGTAAATGCTAATGCCATAAACAATCCGTTACTTTTTCCTACAGCAAACTATATCCCAAAAGTAAATGCAACACAAGATGGATTTGATGTAAGTACTATGTATCAAACAGGATGACTAATCGGAGTAAACACCACCAATCCCATCAAATCAGTAGATATTTTTGGAGATTTTCAAGTTACAACATTATGAAGTAATGTACAGTATCAATACAACTATCATAATAATAACGTAGCAATAGGATACCCAGCTGTTGATATAACAACAGCACCAATTTGTAGTGTTTGTGATATAAATCCAACAACAAATGACTGTTGATGAGGTTGATCATTCATAGCACCATCAGACTATTGAACATATTGTATAGATGCGACCAATCAAGTGAACGGAAACGATCATGATCATGATATATATCTAAGACAAATTATTGGTGTACCAGACCCTGTATTGGTAACACTAGGAACCAATGTTGGTATAGGAACAAACAATCCTATAGCAGATTTACATGTAAGTGGAAGTGGATTTGCTATCATAGAAACAGGAACCATAACAAAACAATTGAGTATATTAGATGACACACTTACATTTCAAACGCCAATAGGAGGCTTGCAATTTACGGATTATTCATGAATAAAAAAATTAACACTATCGACATTAGGGACAAACGTAACACCAGATGTATTGATAAATCCAAGCCGATGATGTATGTTAGTTATATTTTGAAATTGTGTACGATATATACAACCACCAAAGGTATGAATTGGACTAAACAACCCATCTCAAATGTTAGAAGTAGCATGATCAGTAAGAGCTAATGGAGTAATTCTAAGTTCTGATGAAAGTTTAAAAGAAAACATAACCCCAATAACAAATGCACTAAGCAGAATACAAAACATACAATGAATCTATTACACATGGATAAACAATTCATTACCATTAGGTGAAGATGAAAGTCCAATAGGCACAAGAGAAAATAACTGGAATTTAGGCGAAATAGCAAATAGTAATCCAGCAAGAGAATGGCCAACATGAATGCAAATTTGATTTTCCGCGCAAGATATACAAGATGCATTTTGAGATGTTCCTAGTATGGTATCGGTAGACAACAACTGAGTATTGTGAGTAAATTATATGGGAATTATTCCTGTCCTCGTAGAAGCCATCAAAGAACAACAAACTATCATTGAAGATTTAGAATTTAGATTATCAAACCTTGAAGGAGGTCCTATAGAATAAATCATTTATCATGCAGTACACAGATGTACAAGAGTCTATATAGTATAGTTATAATAAGTTTATCTCTGATTCCTATCAGCATATTTTCGCAGTCTCTTACATTCAACCAAAATCTCTTCGTTGGATCAAATACAGCTATGCAAAATACCTATTCCAATATATACTTCCAATATGGAGGCAATCAACAACCCTGAGTAATATTCCGAAAATGAACACAAACAGTTGCACCAACGTCTATTACATTGGGGACTCAAACCATCACATGATGTACTAAGCAAGTACTGTGAGCATATTATAATCCATCCAGGGGAAATAGACTTCGACCACTAGATACATCAACACTAGCTGTATTTGAAAATATAGATAGTAGTTATTTTCAGCTTGGATTGTGAACAAACAAAGGATTCTTTACCAATTGCCAGGGAAACCCAAATGCAGTCTATGGACACGTCCAACATACACGAAATGGAACAGTGTTTCACATACTTGCAGGAGTAGAACTTAATACAACGAACAACAGCTACATCAATAATCTTGATGCAACATTAACACTCAATACAACTACCCTCACAGCCAGTGGCTATATTTTTGATCCACTCTGAGGCATAGCAATTATAAGTACCCTGCCCGCCTGTGGCAATGGCATCATCCAATCATGAGAACAATGCGATGATGGAAATACGACCAACGGGGATGGATGTACAAATATGTGTCAAATCCAATCGTGACGATCTTGTGTCAACCAACCATCACAATGTACACAAAACCAAACTCCACCACCAAACCAAGCAACAGGAACATTCAATGCATGGATACAGTTCCCATCACTCTATACCAATACGCCATTTATCAATGGTGTGGTATATGTAACTGAACCTGCAGGATACATCATCCAATGAGCAACACAAGGGACTTTTGCAGCCACACTCAGCAATACAGCCAACGTTGACGTGATTTTATCTAGTGGCGCATGACTCAAGACACTCAATACAACATTTACCAGCCTTCTCAGCGGTATAGTTATCACGGGAACTGTGCAAATCACACTTGATCTTACCAATCCGACACTCAACATAACTAGCCCAACAAGCGGGTCAACACACAGTTGATCAGTACAATTCACACGAAATGCACAAGACGCCAACGGTATCCAAAATACTACTATACAAATATACCAAGGCAGTAGCTTGATTTATAGTAGTACAACACAGAACAATACAATAAATATCAGCACACTTGCAAACGGGATATATACAGCACACATTACGACCTATGACAACGCAGGCAATAGTACAACACAAATCATTACCTTTACCATAAACAATAGCAACGCTCCAGGAAATCGATCAATAGTGCCATTTTCGGTAGTGACAGGGGCAGAATTAGACACTATCTATATGTCCAATCCTATTATTATTGCATGATTAGCAACTGGACAAACCGTGACAGGAACTATCAACACAGGGTGATTAGTAAAAAACAGTGTTAATGTAGGTACTGGCTCCACATTCCAAAACGGTGACGTTGTAAGAGTATGGATCAGATCCGCAACAACATATAATACAACCCGTACAGTAAACCTGAGTATAAATAATACTATTGTGCCATTTTCAGTAACGACAAGAACAAGCTGATCATGATCAAGTCCCACAGTAAATTATTGTCTTAACGAAAACACCTACGCACTTATTTTCTTATCAATACGTCAAACATACCAAGATGAAGCCAAGTTTAGACAGGTACTCCAACTGATGTTGACTATGATCAATAGTCTTATTACTAGTGGAGCAAACCAATGAGGATGACAATCTCTCTATGCACTCCAATGTTTTGCCGATATTGTACAAAATTATCTCAATAGCAACCAACCAAACAACCCCACAGAACAAATATACACAGCTCCCAATGGGAAAAAATATCGTATAGTACAAACTACCACTCCTCCAGGATATACATCTCCTGACTTTCAATACAGCAAAGTATTCGTCAACTACCAAAGTATTACTAAGCATATCGACGCAAATAACCCATGAACAGGAGTTGGATCAACAACAAGTAGCGATCATATCGTTGATGTAAATTTTACGCCAGTAACTCTCACTGCACCCAACGGTAAGCAATATACAATGAAAAAGACCAATAAATGATTCACATCAGATCAATTTGTCGTCAGAAGATATTTTGAAACTATCGCCAAAGCACAAGCACATATCAACCGACACAATCCAAAATAGAGAAACATATACAACAACTACACAACTCCGGACTAGATCCGGGGTTTATTACGACATAAAAACACCTAAAATTTGCATTTTTTACAATGTGCGTGTATAATAAGGTATAAACTCTTTTATGTTCTATTACCTTACAATGAAAAACACCAAATCAGCACTACAATTTCTCAGCTGAATTTTCATAACTACAGTTGTATTACTGAGCTCATTTTCTTTTGCACAAAGCTGGAATAACAGTAACTTTATAGATAGCACATTTCGAGCAGGAAGTCCAACATCTGGACAAATTGTTGCAGCACTATTCGGAACAACATGAAATACAGGAACAGCATACACAAATCATTGGGTGAATAATACATGTAATCCTGCTGCTATGCAGGTAGTATATGTAGCAGCAAACGATTTAAACAACACACCAAGCCTCGCTGCAAATACTATTTATGTACTACAAGGCAATCAAACTCTGACACAACCCATAAGTGTAAACAATGACTGTATTGCGATTATTGGTGATGGAAGTATTAGTATAGATCATAGTGCTGTACTAGCGCCTATCAATAGTTTTTTTATAGCAACATCATCAAATGCTGGATTTATTATAGATGGAGTCCAGTCTATTGGAGCAAATGGGATACCTGAAGCAGACTATTTTCTCTACAGCAACCTATACGATAATATAACCGTAAATAATATAGCAGCTGAAAGATTTTTTGGAACAAATATAGTAGGAGGAGTACTATACTTCAATGCAGGTTCAGAAAATATAGGAGTATTCAATAGTTACATCCATAATAACCCAAGAAGATGAATCCAATTGGACACAACCAATAATGTATATATAAAAAACAATACTATAGCGCAAAATACCTATGGAATATTTCTAGCAAGCACAACTCAAACATACATCCAAAACAATAAAATACAGAATAACAATGGTGATGGAATATATATATCTACAGCTATAAATACAGACATCGTAAACAATGAAGTATTCAATCACGGATGACATGGTATGCAAATACAAGGATGAACTACCATCAACATAAACAAAAACAAAATATATAACAATGGACTAAATGGAGTAATCATTTTTCCTAGTACAAATGTCATTATATCCAATACCATAGTACACAATAATGGAGCTGATGGAATACATGCGAACGGATCTACAGTAGTATGATTAGTAATAGATACGGTACAAGCATATAACAATCAACAAAGCGCTATTGAATTATTAAACACGAGTGGAGCAATACTTCACAATCTAAGATTATCCACAACAAATGCGTACGACACCCTCAGAGTAATAGCATGAGTAGGACAGATGAATACTGCATACGGCTCCATACATATATATGGCCAAGCACCCAATATTCCAGCATTGACACCCGGATCAGCATCAGATCCTGCTATAGCAAATCTTGGACGAACAAATGGACTCATAAGTCATGTAGCGAACCCTGCACAAATATTCCCATTAGTATCGTTTATTTTTTGTGACATATGAGCATTTCATACCAATATGTGGCTCAATATGAATATGTGTAGCAATTATGGAATAAATATATGGTCAGCACCTTTTATCAATAGTGGAGAACCATACTATTTTGGAGAAAAAGTATTGAAACAAACAGCAATTCCATATTACTCAGGAGGTACGACGCTCTATCCAAGCAATAATACATTTAATCAACAGTTATATGTGACAGACGACATGTTTGGTGGATGGATACAAACAACTGGCTGAGTAAACTACATAAACAACCTCATACACTATACCAACACAGACAAAATAAGAATATACGCGTCACAAACATCTATATATAGTATATGATGAATAGATACACAAGACAACAGTAATGCATTTGATCCTGCGATAGTAACAGGCAATATACTTGCCGGACAACAAATAACAGTAACATTACCCCGAACAGGAGCGGATGGATACAAAGCTATTACGGGAAGTTTTGCTACTGGAACTGATACAACAAATATCTATCGATTGTTTAGATATTATGACACTACTGGACCAGACCAAATCGTTTTACAATCACCAGCAAACGGAGCGTATGTTGCATGACCTGACGTCACTATTAATCGAGATCCAGCAGTAGATACAGGAGCATGAGTAAGTTGATATAATTATATCGTCACAAGCGATAGTGGATTCACCAATATACTCTTTTCAGGAACTACAGATGCATCCACAACTGATGCATTACTAACTAGCATCTGATACTATCCAAATTACTATCGACAAGTGCAAGCATTTGATAACTTAGGACAATTATGAGAAGTGGCGACAGGCGTCTTTCATTACGATTTTGGATACTTCGATGTTATGATGAATCCTACAACATTCCCTAGCAACTCAGGACAAACTATAACCGTAACTGCATATGATACAACACCAGCGATTATAACAAACTATAACAATCCAATAACATTTAGTATTACTGGAGTTCTCCCAACAACGCCAACAGCTCCCTACAATAACTTCACCTTGCCAGCAAATTACCAATTTACAGGATCAGACAATGGAACACATACATTCACAGGGTGAGTAATTATTACCTACCCTGGTGTGTATGAGATCACTGTATCTGATGCTATTGCTGGAACACAGCTGGGAGCAATACAAGTCACTGTTACAGGAGAAGCGTTAGATATCTATTCAGGATCATTGACTATTGATGGAGACAATATTCCTTACCCAGTAGCAACAGATGGTACAGTAACACTAGAAACAGACTTCCCAACAGGAACAACATATGGCATAGATATAGAATGAACACCATTTACACCGACAGGAACACCACTAAATCCAGGAGATGACATTACCATAGATTTGACAACAAGTGGATTGCCTGATGGTACGTACGACATAAGTATTACATTTACGGATAATTCAGGTATTTACACACAAACCATCATTGTTACTGTTATCCTCGATACAATAGATCCAGTCATAACAATCCAAAACCCAGCAACAGGATCGTACCAAACACTTAACCAACCTATGCTCAACCGATCATTTACTGAAACAGGGGCTGGTATGAGTGGCTATACAGTAGTTATGAGTGGAGCATCAACAGTATATACAGCCTACAACCATACAAACAATAGTTACCGATCAGGAACACCACTTGTCGACGGACCACGAACGATGACAGTCTACGGATATGATAACGCTGGAAATTACGGAACAGCAGCAAACTCATTTATCATAGATAACACAGCTCCAATTATTGTATCAGGATATCCACATCAAGTAATTATTACAAATCCATTTACTTTTACGTGGACGGTTGTTGATACAGGTGGCGTACAAAGTAGCGATTTTATGCTCAGAGATTTTTATGGAAACCCTGTTATACCAAATATAGCTACTATATATAACACAAACGTAACGCCATTACAACTATGATTAGGATCAGCTATTACACCAGGCATATACAAACGAAATGTTCTTGTGAAGGACAATGTAGGATTATCAACACAGTCTCAAGAATTTATATTTGGTATACACAACGCCATACCAGGACAACTCCAATGATTTATGGAATTGCAATCATTATTTGGCAATGTGGTAAGCTATGGAGGTAATCTATATACCAATACAACACAAATCCAAGCAGCACTGTTTGCAAATATGGCAAGTACCGTAGCAATCAATGGAAATATCAGTCCAAATATCATTGGAGTACCACTCATTGCACCATATCCATATACACTGCAAGCAATAAACCTAACCCCGGGAGATTGAGCTAAAAATCTTACTGCATTATTTACTGCAGGAACTTTGAACCCATATAGTGTGGCTAAACAAATCATTTTGGATACGACAGCACCAAGTACACCAACACTTATAGCTCCTATCAATGGAGTTGCTGTTAATGGAACCATAGCGCTATCGCGAAGTGGATCAACTGACGCAGGAGCTGGTCTATCAGGATACACTATACAAATAAGTACAGGAACAACATTTGCGAGTATAGCAGCATCATGAGCAACAATAAACCAAACCATAAATATAACTTCAGGGACACTAGCAGCAGGACAGTATTATCGAAGGGTCCTTACTACTGATAGAGTAGGAAATACAAGCACATCAGAAGTAGCATCATTCACGATTGTTTCACCAAGCACAACCATAATCAATGGGGCCAATGCTGTACCAAACAACTTCTCCATCCCAGCAATCAACAACGCCAATCCAAATATTCTCTATAGATCATCTCCTGTAACAGTAGGTGGACTAGCAAATGGACAACGAGCTAGTGTGAGTATATCAGCTGGAACTTTGATCAAAAACGGAACAAGTATAGGAACAACAGGGACTGCCGTCAATGGAGATATCTTTGAGATAGATCTCCTTGCAAGTAGTAATTACAATACACAGATTGGAAGTACGTTGACTATATGAACAAAATCTGCAGTATTCAATCTCAAAACAAAAACAGAAGACCAATCATACAATGGTATGACCAATACGCAAAGATTACAAATCCGTATCATCTTTGACTCACTCGTCAATACATATGGAGCCAACGACAGTAGAACGCTAACATTGATGACGACCCTCAGAACAGCAATCGAATCAATGCTTGGATTTACAAACTATAGTCAATCACAAAAAGACGCCCTTGAATACTTCTTGACACTAGTCAATAACTACATCAATGAAAGATGAGGAAGCAATCCATTCAATGGAGCTACCTATACAGCAAGAAATGGAAGAGTATTCTCTATTACCTATGATACAACAAGAGCTGCATATACATCACCACAATTTGTGAAAGTTGCATATTTTAGCTCATGGACAGCGATGAAATTGCATATCGATATCCATAATCCAGGATCTGGACAAGGGGTATTATCAGGCAATTTAGGAAATATAGAAAACGCCAATCGTGGATCCAATGTTCACGTCATGCCAAACGGAAAAATCTATAGAATAGAACAATGATCAGACAATAAGCGATACTCACCCGATACAATATCACAAAAGAAATTTAATACACAAGCTGAACTTCTTGCCCGACTTAGAGCAAACAACCCAAGTATCAGACACTATTAAAAAATATAGAGAACAAAAACACTCCCAATCGGGAGTGTTTTTTTATGCTAAAAGTTCGGTAATAACAGTAGTTGCATCTTTAGGGTTGACCTTCCCTCCTGTTTGCTTCATCACCTGTCCCACAAAAAATCACATCGTCGTTGTTTTTCCATCTTTGTATTGCTGGACAATAGCAGGATTCATATCCAAAACATTTTGGATAATACGACGCAATTCATCATCGGACAATCAAGGAGCATCAAATCATTGTTCCGTAACAATACTTTCTGCAGACTTCCCTGTTTGTAACATCTGATCCATAACTATCTTCAGTTGCGCATCCAGCAACTTTCATTCCTGTACAATACCCACAAATCACAAAAATTGTACACGATCAAACGGCAATTGATCTATCGTTTTATATTCTTGTGTCATATAGGCAGCAATTGGTCCCGCAATCCATTTTACCACTACCTTTGGATCCGCCCCATCTACAACACAAGCACGGAAATAATCCAACACAGACTTATCATTGATCAATGTATTAATATATTCTTTATGAAATCCATATTCCTCTTTCAACTGCTTCACGATCACAAAAGGAATTATAACATCATCAGCCTGAAACGACAGATTTAAGTTTTTAATATCCAAGACAGGCAAATCTGGTTCTGGAAAATATCTATAATCCAATGCATTTTCTTTACTTCTCATACTATATGAATTGCCTGCAGCATCATCCCATCATCTCGTTTCCTGTTCTATTGTTCCACCGTTATCAAGCAATCATACCTGTCTAATATATTCATGCTCAATAGCCCTTCTCACCGCACCAAACGAATTAATGTTTTTTAACTCAACCCTGGTCCCCAATGGAGCATCATCAGACAGACGGATAGATATATTTACATCTACTCTCATCTGTCCTTTTTCCATATCAGCATCAGAAATATTATTATATCTTGCTATTCTTTGGAGTTCTTTAAGAAATTCACTCACATCATCTGCATCAGAAAAATCTGGTCATGTCACTACTTCTACTAATGGCGTTCCTGCACGATTGTAGTCAATAAGTGCCTGTCATCCATCATGAATCATCTTGGCAGTATCAGTTTCCATATGTGCATCTCTAATAGTTACTGATCTTTCTTCAGCAAATTGGTTAACAAAAAATGAAACCTTCCCATCAGTACAAGTAGGAGCATACAGTTGTGTTATCTGATATCCCATGGGTAAGTCAGGGTAAAAATATGATTTCCTGTCAAAAGATGATTTATCATGGATAGTACATCACAGAACCTTACCTAATAACAATGATTTTTCCAAAGCATCCTGTGATAACACAGGCAAGGCACCTGGCTGCCCAGTACAGACTGGACAAATATTGCTATTGGGTAGCACCGTATCAAAATCTTGCAAATTTTTACACTGACAAAACAACTTTGTCGCCGACTTTATCTTCAAATGTATCTCAAGTCCTATCGTTTTCTGGTACATGGATCAAATACACACTAAATATAGCTTTTAGTTTTTAGTTATTAGCTCACAACTTTCAACTCATTAACCATTTATCATGTATAATTATCTCTACCCTTCCTCCACTCTTATCTTTTACCACGTCCATAAACTGAGCAACCAACCCTCTATTGATAGCACACACAATATGCAACAACACCCCTGCATCCTGCGACACAATCTTCCCCTGACAGATGTCTACGCACTGCATGACGATCGACATATCATCATAGGAACAAGCCACAGAAATTTCCTGCAATAATTCTTTTCTCTCCACAGGAACATGTGTCAAAACATCTCTGGCACACTGCCCATATGCTCTCATCAATCCTCCAGCACCCAACAAAGTACCACCAAAATACCTCAAGACCACCACCAGCACATGATCATAGCCAGATTGTGCAATAGCATGTAGTATAGGTTTACCAGCAGTACCAGCTGGCTCACCAGCATCAGAAGATTTTTGTTTATCACCAATTTTGTATGCATAACAGGCATGTGTCACATCAGGATATCTGGTTGCAACCTGATCCAAGCATACGCCTACAGTTGCTACATCTGATACCTGAAATACGATACCAATAAAACGTGACCCTTTGATAGGATCTGATGTGAAGACAAAACCATGCTGTGGAAAAGTGATATAGTTTTTCATAAAAGCCATCATACAAAAAAGCTGTCACAATGACAGCTTTTTTGTTATAGGATAATATATTTATTTTTTCTTAGCAACATGATTTTTAGTAGAAAATACTTGCCCATTAATAACATCATAAATACCCTCTAGCAAAGCTCTCGTTTCATCCTCTACGGTTTTATAAGTGGCAGCAGTCTGTTGAGCAAGCCATGTAGCATAGTCTTTATCTCAATTACGAAAACCCTCTGCCCCCGTTTTAAAATCCTTAAACGTAGCATTTAAAAACTTATTGTATTTAGCTTCCATTTTTTCTGCTCCTTTTTTACCAAAGGCCTTTTTATTTTGATCAAAAAATGTTATATTTGCAACATAACCATGTGAACCATGTCCATATCCATATCATCGATCTGCCTTTCCTCATTTGACTGCATAGACATTGTTCTCATCTGCTATATGCTTATTGAATCCAATAACCCACGCTTCCAAATCTGGTTTAAATAACTTCATCGCTTCTGCAACTGCCTTATCGACAATTTCTTTTTTCATAAGAACAGGATCTTTTGATTCTGATGATTTCAGTTGCTTACTATCAAAAATCTTGTCGTTCGCCTTGTATTTAGCTATTTCTTTAGCAAAAAACTCTCTAACTCCTTCTCATTCTATATACCCAACCCAATCATTAAAATAATTTTCCTGGGTCTTTATCATCTGTTCATGTGATTTTTTTACATCCTTTTTAGATACAACTTGTGCATCTGCTAGATTTGGAGAAAGAATTGCCAACAATGCAGTAAGACCAAATGCTTTAATAGCATTCATTGCAGACCATTGTGATAATTGGGATTTATTTTGTGGTGTAAGCATAGGAATAATAACAAAGAATAAATAATTATAACACTATTATATACACAAGGACAGACAAAGTCAAAAAACAGACATGCATTATGAATTATATATATATTATAATACAAAAAAACATAAAAGTCAACCTATTTTTATAAAATTAAGACACTAGACCCACATAGGCGGGTCTACGCCGTTTTTATCCGACTTTAGCGGAAAATAAATTTTTTAAAAATTTATTTGCAATAAAAACATACTTCTTGCTGTCAGTTGAGCAATGCTATAGGAGAAAATCATGGTGTTTTCGCACCTCTCAACAACAAAAACCCACCAAACAGACGATACGTCGTAAATGCTTGGACCAAATCCTCTACCAATTCCTCACTCTCTTCTCCTAACCTCACCCCATACGGCGGATTAGTCACACACCACACCCTACTATTCTCTAATCTAAGCTCAGAACTCTGAGCTCTAAACTCCATATCAAGAAAATGCCTCTCCTGAAAATCTATCATATGTCCTACTCATGCACGGTCAGCATTTGCCTTAGCTTTTGCTAAAACATCTATATCAATATCTGAACCATGTACCAATACGTCATTACGCGCCCTGAGCGTCAGCGAGGAAGTGTCCTTGGGGTGAGGAGTTCCAGAGGAACGACGTGACAATCCAGGATCAATAAAAGTTCAGACCCTTTTAATTTTTAACTTTCAACTTTTAACTTCATCACGAAGTGATGCATACACAAACCCATCAAAATTCCCAAAATCTTCAAAAGCAAACCTTCTCCCCAATCCAGGTGCAATACCAGCTGATAACATCGCCGCTTCAATACAAATCGTCCCTGAACCACAAAATGGATCAAACAATGGGCTCTTTGTATCCCATCCTGCTAACATCAGTAATCAAGCTGCAATATTTTCTTTCAATGGCGCCTCTCCTTGCTCTGTTCTATATCATCTTTCGTGTAAACTAGCTCCTGATGTATTGAGCAAAATTGTCGCCATATCTTTGTAGATATCCACTGATATCTCAATGACCGACTTACTCTCATCAGTTTTCCAATGCACGTCACGAGATCCCGTCAACTGTGTAAGGATAGACTTATGCACAATAGATTGAATAGTTCTTGTACTCGATAATTGACTATCGCGACTGTGTGCAAGCACACGAACACCATGTCCAGTACTGATATATTGCTTCCAATTCAACGAGCCAATAAGATCAAATAGCCCATCAAAATCCATTATTTTCTGTTCTGCCAAAACAGCAAATACCTTGTTGGCAATTCTCGACCAGATATTGATATGATAGACATCTTTCCATTGCACGCTATCAACAACCAATGCATAGCCTTTTTTCACAGGAGAAAATCCCATCTGACGCAATTCCGTTAGACACACTCCCCCTAAACCAAATGGATATGTTACCAATGCTTTCATAACAAAAGACAAATATAAACTCTTTACCCCTTTACCTTTGTATCTCTTAACCTTTTCACCACATACGTCCCCTCATCTCCATATCCCAACTTACGATAATATGCCTTCACTCACACTCCAGCAATAATCGACAGTGTATCATAACCACTATAAGCAGCAATCTGCTCAGCAGCAGTGACCAACTGCGACCCAAATCCTTTATGTTGTGTATCAACCACATCATGAGCTTTTTTCTGCAGTCACGCAAGTTGTCCATATACATGCAACTCTCTTACCATCGCAGTACCCGCACCCAATCCAGCAAAATCCACCGTCTTATCTACATCAGGTAACAACAAACGCAATAACCCATACAAATACCCCAATCCATCTTCAAAACTTAAAAAATATTCCCATCCCATACTACTACGATAACATCTAATAACCAGATTGGCAATCCCATCACCATCATCAACTTTGGGCATACCTTGCACATCCAACGATCTATTTCTTATTTCACGACTTCTGGTATCTAAGGAAACAAAATTTCTATAATGTTCTACATCCGGCTCCTGCCCAATCACAAAAGTCTCAATATTCCCGTCATTGCGAGCGGAACGCGGCAATCCATTTCCAGAAGAAATAAATTCTTCCAATGATCCAAAAACTTCAGAACCTGCATACAATCTCTCATACAATCACTGCATCGCAGGCGTATTTTTCAACTCTTTTTTCATTTGATTGTGCGTGAGTTGCGATAAGTTAGTAACACTTGACCCAGCAACAATCTCCGTCGACGGAATATCACGTATCAAACGTTTTATTCTTGTATACGGGGGAATAATATCCAAAAATACTTCACGGATAAGTTGTTGTATCACAGCAGTTTCCAATGGTTTATACTCCCCTTTCAGATATAATTCATATAGCTCAGTATTAGGAATCACGGATGTTGGATAGAACTTTATCTCATCAGGCCTAAAAAACGGATCATCATACAATTGACGGAATGAATCCACGTCTTTTTCATAATCAGAGCCATATAAACCCGGCATCATATGCAACGACATTTTATAACCATATTGTCTCAATTTGTGCACCGCTTCACGCGCTTGCTGCACACTATGTCCTCTTTTATTAGCATCCAACACATCGTCATACAGTGACTGCACTCACATTTCCAATCTCGTCACGCCCAGTCTTCTCCAGAATTGACAATTTTTGTCATTCACATACTCCGGTCTAGTTTCAACAGTAAGCCCAATCATCCTACAATCAGCAGATTCGTTGATTTTCTCTGATTCTTCGATCGTCGCAGGATAGACAATATCTTCTATTGTATCTATCGTATAGGAATATTTTTTGTTTGCATCAAACTGCACTTTCGCATAAAATTGCGGAAACGTATTACACGCATCATACAATCATTTAATAAACTGTTCTTTGTAGTCATCAGGATACACATCCCAGGTTCAACCTAAAACAATCATCTCTATTTTGTCTGTTTTGTGTCCGGTAAGTGTCAACGATAACAATCTATTATACACTTGCTTAATTGGGTCAAAATTATTGAGCAGAGCACGCATCGCGCCAGGCTCAGTATTAATATAACTCTTGGGCATCGTAAAATCATTTGGACAGAAAATACACTTTCCCGGACATCGATATGGCTTAGTCAATACCTGCACAGACACAATCCCCGACTGCGAACGGATAGCTCTTTTCTTCAAGAGTCATTCTATCACTAGACTTGGTTGTATTTCTTTGTTCTTGAGCATATCATGATAG
>Ga0209573_1003454_pt1 | contig 17357 bp, 17 predicted proteins | sample TNRBio252014_DNA_FD_185870 | JGI IMG/M metagenome (GOLD analysis project Ga0209573, IMG submission 185870) | Wastewater treatment Type I Accumulibacter community from EBPR Bioreactor in Madison, WI, USA - TNR Reactor_6/25/2014_ DNA (SPAdes)... | ecosystem: Engineered > Bioreactor > EBPR >...
GGGTGGGGGCTGCGGGTTGACAGGAAGCCAATAGTACAGCCAGCAGGCTGAGGGTCAGAATGAAGCGGAATTTCATGCGTCGAATTCTACTCGAAAAAAAGAGACGCCTGCTCGCGCAAGCGCCTCATCATCCATTTGTAATTTATTCGTCGCTTTTACCAGAGACGAAATCTTCCACTTTCTGTCTTGCGATCTCGTCCTTGAATTGTTTGGGCGGGGTCTTGAAGAAGTAGGAGGATGGACCGACAATGGGACCGGCAAGCTCGCGGTCGAGCGCGATCTTGGCGCAACGGATGGCGTCGATCATCACGCCGGCGGAGTTGGGGCTGTCCCACACTTCGAGTTTGAGTTCGAGGTTGAGCGGCACTTCGCCAAAGGTCGTGCCTTCCATGCGAATGTAGCACCACTTGCGATCGGTGAGCCAGGGCACATGGTCGCTCGGACCGACATGGACGTTGCCGGGGTCGATCTCGTAGGGAATCATGCTGGTGACGGCGTTGGTCTTGGAAATCTTTTTGCTTTCGAGACGTTCACGCTCGAGCATGTTGAGGAAGTCGGTATTGCCGCCGAAGTTGAGCTGGTAGGTGCGGTCGATCTTCACACCGCGATCGACGAACAAGCTGGTCAGCACACGGTGGACGATGGTCGCCCCAACCTGACTCTTGATGTCGTCGCCGAGGATGGGCAGACCGGCATCGGCGAAGCGCTTGCCCCAGTATTCAGACGAAGCGATGAAAACGGGAATCCCGTTGACGAAGGCACAGCCCGCTTCGATGATCTGCTCCACATACCATTTGGTTGCCATCTCCGAACCGACGGGTAGGAAGCTGATGACGACTTCGGTCTTGGATTCTTTGAGCAGGCGCACAATATCGGCGGTGGAACCAGGCGCTTTTTCGATGACCTGACTGAGGTATTTGCCCAAACCGTCATGCGTCATGCCGCGCACGACAGGCGCATTGAGGTGTGGCACATCACAGAATTTGTAGGTGTTGTTCGGCTCGGCAAAGATGGCTTCGGACAAATCCTTGCCGACCTTGGTGGCGTTGATATCGATCGCCAGGGTGAATTCAATATCGCGGATGTGGTACTCGCCCAATTGCGGATGCATGATGCCGGGAATGACATCGTCATTTTTTGCATTCTTGTAGAACTGAACGCCCTGCACGAGGGAGGATGCGCAATTTCCCACCCCAATGATCGCCACACGCACTTTTTTCTTGTTTGCCATGAAAATTCTCCTTGTGTTTAATTACAATTTCCTTGTTGTCTGAATGCGGGTCCGCATTCCAGATATACCCGTGAAGTATAATCTTACTGTAGGTAATTATGGCCGTAGACCAGGAAAAAATTCTGACCCGTCTTCTGGAAGTGACCCGCAGCCTAGGTTCCCAAGTGGATTTGGAAACCTACCTTCAGACGCTTCTTTCCGCTGCGACGGAGTTGACCGGGAGCGACAGCGCTTCCCTGCTGGAGTTTGATGAAGTCGCCCAGGAATTTCACTTTAAGTTCGTGCCGTGGTTTCATCGGGATGCCATCCATTCCGCCCGCGTACCCCTGAATGGGAGCGTTGCTGGCTGGGTGTTCCTGAACGTCCAGCCGCTGGCAATCGACGATGTCAGCCAGGATCCGCGTCACTACAAGAGGATCGACGAAATCGCCGGTTTTACCACGCGTTCCATTTTGGCGGTTCCGCTTCTCGTCCACGGAAAGCCGGTGGGGGTCTTCGAGGTTTTCAACAAGAAGGAAGATTATACCGGCGAGGATATTCGCATCCTCGAAGCCCTGGCTGCTCTTTCCTCTACTGCCATGCAAGCCGATCTGCTGGAAAAGAACATTCTCACCTCGCAGGATGAAGCGCGCGAACTGGACCGGCTGAAGAGTGAATTTATCGCCATCACATCCCACGAGCTGCGTACCCCGTTGGGCTTGATCCTCGGTCACGCGACCTTCCTAAAGGAACTGCTCTCCGACGACTATAGTGAGCAGGTGGATGCCATCATCCGCAACGCGGGCAGGTTGAAGGAGATCATCGAAAACCTGACCAGCGTGGATAACTACCAAAGCGGTGGGGCGCTGATACGTTCACGACGCGTGTCCATTGCGCGCATCATTGAAGACGTGTCCGCTTCCTTCCATGAGATGGCGAGAAAGAAAGGCGTTGCCCTCAAAAAGGAAGTTGAACCGGGGCATGACCTGTGGGTGGATATTGACGGTGGCAAGATCGCCATTGTGTTAAGCAATTTATTGAAGAATGCCATTACGTTTACCAACGAAAGCGGCGAAGTGATCGTGCGCGGCGAACAACACCCGGATTATGTCGAAGTCTCTGTGCGCGATAACGGCATTGGCATCCCGTCTGTCGATTTGCCGCACGTCTTCGACCGTTTCTATCAGGTCGAATCCCATCTCACACGCCGGCACGGCGGCATGGGACTCGGTCTCTCCGTTGCAAAAGTGATGGTGGAGATGCACGGCGGACGCATCTGGGTGGAAAGCAAGGAAGGGGAGGGCAGCGTTTTCTCGTTCCTGTTGCCTGTGCGAAGCCCCGAACCTCCGCCTCCAGTAACTCCATTTACCGAATAGACTGTTCCTCCCGCCAACCGGCGGGAGTTTTATTTTCGTTATGTTGACTCCATTCCCGAAATATCGTATACTCTAACTGGTAAGACCACTTACCAGTTAGGAGCCCCATGAACAAATGGAAGCCCATCCAAAAGCCTGCCGAGATCGCCGAGCAAAGACTCCTCGATGCGATCCTGAGCGGGCGTTTTGCTATGAACAGTTATCTGCCCGGCGAGCGTGACCTTGCGGCACAGATCGGCGTCACCCGCCCAACTTTGCGCGAAGCCCTGCAAAGACTCGCCCGCGACGGCTGGCTCGACATCCAACACGGCAAGCCCACGCGCGTTCGCGATTACTGGCTGGAAGGCAGCATGGGCGTGCTCTCGACCCTGGCGCAAATGCCCGCGCAGCAAACACCCGATTTCGTGTCACACCTTTTGGAGATCCGCGTTTTGCTGGCACCGGCGTACACCCGTCAGGCAATGGAATCGGCGTCGGCGGAGATCGCGGCGTTGCTCGCCAGGTTCGAGTCTATCGAAGACACTCCCACTGCATTCTCCGATGCTGATTGGGAAGTACATCATCTTCTCACCTTACGCGCGGCGAATCCCATCTTCCGTTTGCTGCTCAACAGTTTTCAAGGCATGTACCACGTGATGGCAGAACATTATTTTGTGACGGCTGAAAACCGCGAACGTTCACGAGCATATTACACAGAATTGCTTGCGTGCGCAAAAAAGAACGCCTACCTCAAAGCCGAAATCCTCACGCGCGATGTGATGAACGAAAGCCTCGCGCAATGGAAGAAGACGACCAAACCCTAAAGGTTTTTAAAACCTTTAGGGTCTATTTGTAAAAGGAGCAAACATGAAACGCTGGAATGGATGGGGAAACGTGGACACGGATTATCCCGTGCCGCAATCTGCACTTGATTATTTGACAAAGCGCCTCGGTCAACTCGACCCGAAACCGGATGCAGCCAAAGAGAGCGTTCTCTCGGCTGTGAGCGAATCTCGTCTACCCGCCCATCCGCTCGTGGACGTCTCCGCCGAAGAACGACTCATGCACGCCCGCGGACAGTCCACGCATGATTGGGTGGACATGCGTTACGGACGTGTGAATTCCTTCCCCGATGGCGTGGCATTTCCCGAATCCGATGAAGATGTGCGCGGACTGTTGAAGTATGCCAAAGACGCAGGCGCGCAGGTCATCCCATACGGCGGCGGGACGAGTGTCGTCGGTCACATCACACCCTGCCCGAACGACAGACCCGTGTTGAGTCTCTCGCTCGAAAAAATGACCAAACTGCTCGAACTCGATGAAACGAGTCGACTGGCGAATTTTCAGGCGGGGGTGGCGGGACCCGAATTGGAAGACCAACTCAAAGCACGCGGATACACCCTCGGGCATTTCCCGCAATCGTGGGAGTATTCCACACTCGGCGGGTGGATCGTCACCCGCTCCAGCGGACAACAATCGTACCGCTACGGCAAGATAGAAAGTCTCTTCGCGGGCGGCTTGCTCGAAACCCCGCGCGGACAAATGGAGATCAAACCCGTCCCTGCCACGGCGGCGGGGATGGATGTGCGCGAGATGGTGCTCGGGTCAGAGGGAAGGCTGGGGGTGGTCACTCAGGCGAAAGTCCGCGTGAGGCGCTTGCCTGAGGTGGAATCCTTCTTCGGCGTTTTCTTCCCCACTTGGGAGCAAGGTTCAGACGCGGTGCGGGAAATTGTCCAAAATGAATTGCCTGTATCCATGCTGCGATTAAGCAACCCGCTGGAGACCGAGACCACGCTCATCCTTTCGGGCAAGAGTTGGGTGGGCATGGCAGATCGCGGCTTGCGGATGATCGGCTACGGCGACACGCGCTGTCTGCTTATGTTCGGTCTGACGGGGTCGCGCAAACTGTTCAACCGCACGCGTGGTGATGTTGGCGCTGTCTGCCGCAAACACGGCGGACTGGTGGTTGGAACCATCGTCGGGCATACGTGGGAGAAAAGCCGCTTCCTTTCGCCGTATCTGCGAAATACATTATGGGAAAAAGGTGTGGCAATTGACACGCTCGAAACCGCGCTGCCGTGGTCGCAGGTGCGTGAGGCGTCGAAGGCGATCCCGCAGTCTATTGTGGAAACGATGGCGAAGCACAACGAAAACGTCCTGGCGTTCTCGCATCTCTCGCACGTCTATCGTGACGGTGCGAGCATTTACACAACCTATCTTTTCAGACGACCATCTGACCCGGATGAGTTACTCGCCCGCTGGTCTGACATGAAACATCAAGCCAGCCTGACCCTGCAAAAATACGGCGGGACGATCTCGCATCAACATGGTGTCGGCATTGATCATGCCAAATACCTGTCCGTTGAAAAAGGCACGCTCGGCATGGACGCCATGCGTGCGGTCATCCAGTCGTTCGATCCCGATGGGATGATGAACCCTGGAAAATTGATTTAGAAGATAGATCGATCGAGAAAGGATCTGAAACCAGACCACAAAGGCTCGAAGTCACGAAGTCACAATGTATTTTTACTCTTTGAGTCTTAGCGTCTTCGCGGCTTTGTGGTCAAGAGATCAGGCTTTTCAGAAATTCACCAAGGAATGAAATATGCAGTGGACATACGGTTGGCGCAACACAATCTGGGCTGAGCTGAACCAGCCCTGGGATCTGATCATCATCGGCGGCGGAATCACAGGCGCGGGGATTTTGCGTCAGGCGGCGCGCGCTAAACTACGCGCCTTGCTCGTCGAAGCAGATGATTTCTCTTCGGGCACCTCCAGCCGTTCGTCGAAGCTGGTTCATGGCGGATTGCGTTATTTGAAGAACGCGCAAGTCAAAGTGACGCTTGAATCGGTACGCGAACGCGAATATCTTTTGAAGCAAGGGCGCGGATTGGTCAACCGCCTCGGCTTTTTGTATCCCTGCCTGCAAGGCGACAAAATGCCCGGCTGGGTCTTCGGCGCGGGGTTGACCATTTACGACATCATGGCGGGACAGTGGACTCATCGCTCCTACGATCTCGATGACATGCGCGAGTTATGCCCCGTGTTGACCACACCAGCTATGAAAAGCGGCTATCGCTACTTCGACGCCAACACCGACGACGCGCGTTTGGTCTTGCGTCTCTTGCGTGAGTCGGTGAAGGATGGGGGAGTTGCCTTGAACTACGCCCGCGTCGATTCGCTGCTGCGAACCCAAAGCGGACAAGTCTGCGGCGTTGTCTTGCGTGACACCTCAGGCGAAACCGAACGCCAAACCGAAGTCCGCGCGAAAGTGGTTATCAATGCCACGGGCGCATGGGCAGATGAATTGCGCGGAAAGATCCAACAAAAACCAAGAATGCGCCCCCTGCGCGGAAGTCATCTGGTCTTGCCGTTCCATCGCTTGCCCATCACGCGCGCTGTCTCGTTCCTGCATCCGCGCGATGGACGACCCGTGATGGCGATTCCGTGGGAAGGCGCGATCCTCTTCGGCACGACCGATGTCGATCACAAAACAGGCATCCAAACCGACCCGTCCATCAGTTCCGCCGAAGCCGAATATTTGATGGAAGCCTTGCGCTTCGTTTTCCCCGCGCAGGAATTCGATTTCAAAGATGTCATGTCCACGTTCTCGGGGCTGCGTCCCGTTGTCGATACAGGTAAAGCCGACCCGTCGAAAGAATCGCGCGAGCACGCCATCTGGGACGAGAACGGTCTGCTCACCGTCAGCGGCGGCAAGTTGACCACCTTCCGCATCATGGCACGTGACGCGCTCAAAGCCGCGCGCAAATATCTCGGTCATGTCGCTTTCGATGTCAACACGCCCGTACTTGATTCCTTCCCGCCTGAAACGGATACGCTTTTCAAAGATTCAAATCTGCATCCAGCTCAACAATTGCGTCTGCTGGCACGTTATGGGATAGAATCAGCACCGTTATTCTCCGCCGATTGCTCGCACGAGTTCATTCCCAACACGCCATATCTTTGGGAGGAATTGCGCCAAGCTGCGCGCGCGGAAGGTGTCGTCCATCTCGATGACCTGCTCCTGCGCCGCGTGCGCCTCGGTCTGCTCGCAACAAACGGCGGGTTGGATTTGCTTCCACGCATCCGCACCATCGTCCAACCCGAACTCGGTTGGGATGATGATCGTTGGGTTAAAGAAGCAAACGAATACACTGAATTGTGGAAACGCGCTTACGGATTAAACTGAAATCTTTTTAAACTACAAAGTAGACAAATGGTCACAAAGGAAAAAACCTTTGTGTACCTTTGTGACCCTTCGTGGTACATGGAGTTGACATGCCCGAAAACATCCTCGCCATAGACAACGGCACACAATCCGTCCGCGCATTGTTGTTCGACCCGCGTGGAACTCTGCTCGCCAAACAGCGCGTGCCCATCGAACCGTATTACTCCACCGCGCCCGGTCTCGCCGAGCAAGACCCCGATGTCTTCTGGCGCGCGGTTTGCGAAGCCTGTCAGGGATTGTGGGCGCAAGGCGTAGATAGATCTTCCATCGCAGCAGTTGCGGTCACGACCCAGCGCGGCACGGTCATCAACGTCGATAAGAACGGCAAGCCGCTTCGTCCCGCCATGATCTGGCTCGACCAGCGCCGCACCGAAGGGTTGAAACCTGTCAGCGGGTTGTGGGGCGCAGCGTTCGCCGTCGCGGGCGCATCCGAAACTGTCGCCTATCTCCAAGCCGAAGCGGAGTGCAACTGGATCCGCACGCACCAGCCCGAAGTCTGGAACGACACGCACAAGTATCTGCTTCTATCGGGATACCTCGTCTACCGCCTCGTCGGTCAATTCGTTGATTCAGTTTCCAGTCAGGTCGGATACATCCCCTTCGATTACAAAGCGTTGACATGGGCAAAGTCTTGGGATTGGAAATGGCAAGCCGTCCCGATGGACAAACGCATCCTGCCCGACCTTGTGCCTGCGGCGTCGCCTTTGGGTGGAATCTCCGCCGAAGCCGCATCTGCCACCGGCATCCCGCAGGGACTCCCGCTCATCGCCGCCGCCGCTGATAAAGCCACCGAAGTCCTCGGCGCGGGCTGTCTCGAACCGAACGTCGCCTGCTTGAGTTACGGCACGACCGCCACCATCAACACCACGCACAAAAAATATATCGAAGTCATTCCATTGCTGCCTCCTTATCCCGCCGCCGTGCCTGCCGCCTATAACTTTGAGATCGGCATCAATCGCGGCTATTGGATGGTGACCTGGTTCAAACAGCAATTCGGTCTGCGCGAACAGAATATCGCCGACGAACGCGGCATCGAACCCGAAGCCTTGTTCGACGAACTCGTGCGTTCCGTCCCGCCCGGCTCAGATGGTTTGATCCTGCAACCATATTGGTCTCCCGGCTTGGTCTTCCCCGGACCCGAAGCGCGCGGTGCCGTCATCGGTTTCAGTGACGTGCATACCCGTGCTCATCTATATCGCGCCATTCTTGAAGGACTCGCCTACGCATTGCGTGAAGCCTCCGAACGGACGGAAAAACGCAGCGGCGTGCGCATCACCGAGTTGCGTGTCGCGGGCGGCGGCAGCCAATCAGACGCGGCGCTGCAACTCACCGCCGATGTCTTCGGTCTGCCTGCTTCGCGTCCGCATGTTTATGAAGCCTCCGGTCTCGGTGCCGCCATCGACGCGGCAGTCGGAGTTGGCATTCACAAAGATTTCCCCACCGCCATCCACGAGATGACTCATGTCCGCGATACGTTCGAGCCGGATAAAAAGACTCACGAACGATACAACGAGTTGTATTCGGGCGTCTATAAAAATATGTACACCCGCCTCAAACCGCTCTACGAAAAAATGCGAAACCGATAATGTTTTAAAAAAACAGTGTTCAAAAAATAAACACCAAGTCTCGAAGACACAAAGTCACAAAGAATCCCTCTTGGAGTCTTCGTGCCTTTGTGTCTTTGTGGTGACACATGGGCTCTTTTTGACAATACCAATTCCGTCCATTTGTTGACGGGATTTTTATTTGTTTGATACACTCACCCCATGCAGAACCTCAACACACAATTCGACCTCATCCGTCAATCTGCCACTGTTGCCATGGCAGACCGTATCCTCGCCCTCAAAGCCAGCGGACATAAGATCGTCGGCTTGCAAGTTGGCGACCCGGATTTTGGCACACATCCCGCCATTGCCGAAGCCGCCTTCAAAGCCATGCAAGAGGGGCACACGCATTACGGTCCTTCTGTGGGTACGCTCGAACTGCGCAAAGCCATCGCCGCCAAACTTCAACGTGATGAAGGCGTGACCTACGACCCCGCTTCGGAAATTCTTGTCACGCACGGCGGCATTCATGCGTATTACACAGCCATGCAATCCATTTTGAATCCCGGCGATGATGTGTTGATCCCCGACCCTTCGTGGGCGACTCATTCCAACATGGCAATCATGCTGCGCGGAAATGTGATCCGCGTCCCTGCCCCCGCCGAAAACGGATTCGTCCCTCAATTTGAATCCTGGCTGAAAGCGTTAACCCCGAAGACACGCGTCATCGTCTTGAACTATCCCTCCAACCCGACCGGTGCATTCCCTTCACGTGAATATCTGCAAAAATTACAAGACTTTGCAAAGCAACACAATCTCTGGATCGTCAGCGATGAAGTGTATGGAAGTTTGTATTACGAAGGAAAACCCACCTGCGCCGCGGACTTTGAAGGCGCGAAGGAACGTACGCTGCTCGTCAATAGTCTGTCCAAATCCTATGCCATGACCGGCTGGCGTGTCGGTTTCCTCGCTGCGCCTGCGCGTGTCATCCAGAATGCGTTGAAAGCGGGGCAGAATTCCATTACTTGTGTGGCTCCTTTCATTCAAAAAGCCGCGACCTTTGCACTGACCGACCCGAAGATACAAGACGTCACCGCCGAAATGCGCGCCGCCTACAGCCGCCGCCGTGATCTGGTAATTCGCCTCTCGCACGAACTCGAAAGTGAGAAGGTCAAAGTCATTCCGCCGCAGGGTGCTTTCTATTTTTTCCTCGATCTGCGAGCATTAAAGATGTCATCTGTAGAAATGTGTGAGAAAATATTGGAAGAGGAAGGCGTGGGACTTGTCCCCGGCTCTGCGTTTGGCGAACAGGGCGAAGGCTTTATCCGCATGACCATCGCCGCCTCAGAAGAGGATGTGGAAGCGGGCTTTCGGAAGATCGTGGAGTGGGTTGAACGGCAATAGTGCGCAAGTAATGACGTGCAAATAGGGTTTCTATATTACCATTTAGAGTGCAAACGGAGATGAATATGAAGGTAGCATTCCAGGGTGAACCAGGCGCATATAGTGAAGAAGCAGTATTAAATTATTACGGCAAGGTGGACACACTCCCGTGTGAGTCGTTCGACGCGGTGTTCGAAGCGGTAAATTCGGGGAAGTGTGATGCGGCTCTTATCCCCATCGAAAACTCCTTGGCGGGCAGCATCCATCAGAATTATGACCTGTTTCTGCATCATGATTTGCACATTACCGGGGAATATTTGCTGCGCGTCCGGCATTGCCTGATTGCTCTGCCAGGTGTCAAGATCAAAGATATCAAAAAAGCCATCAGTCATCCACAAGCACTTGGACAATGTGCCGGGTACCTGCGCGGGCGCAAGATCAAGCCGGAAGCCGTGTACGATACTGCCGGCAGCGTGAAGATCCTGGGCGAATCTGGCGCGCGGGATACGGCAGCCATTGCTTCGCGCCGTGCTGCCGAAATGTATGGAATGCACATCGTCGATGAAGGGATCGAAGACAACTCGGAAAATTACACCCGTTTCCTTGCCATCCAAAAGGAAGCGACTACTCCAGAAAAAGAGGCAAAGACGTCCATTGTCTTTACGCTTCATAACCAACCCGGGGCCTTGTTCAAAGCCTTGAGTGTTTTTGCACTCCGTGACCTGGATCTGACCAAGATCGAATCCCGCCCGCTGCAAGGCAAACCCTGGGAGTATTTGTTCTATATTGATTTCCTTGGCTCTGCCTTGGATGAGAAGGTTCAACGCGCGCTGGATCATCTGGAGGAATACGCGGTCATGTTGCGTGTGTTGGGCTCATATGAAAGATACGAAGACAAGGCTTCAACTGACGAACCGAAAAATCAAACGATCCATATGGATCATAACTTGCCCATCGTGGTCGGTAAGCGACCAAAACTACTCGCGTTCGATGGTTTTCGACTGTGGGTCTCCTGCTCTGATGAAGGCGTGGTAGCCGCCGTTGACCTTCCATCCCTTGAGGTCAGTGGTGCCATCCCGGTTACTTCGGCCCCGCATGCCATTTGTTTTGATGGAAGCACCTTGTGGATGGCGAGTGCTGTCGAAAATCAGATCAAGGCGTATGACGTTCGCACCCGAACCGAGACTATGACGCTGGATGTGGAAGCTTTCCCGCGATCTTTGGCATTTGACGGTCAACGGTTGTGGATCGCAAGCGGCGACAACAACTGTGTGGAAGGCATCAACGTTGAAACAGGTGAACGTATCGCATTGATCGCCGTGGGGCAATACCCGGGTTCGCTGACCATTCAGGGTGAGAATTTGTGGGTAGCCAACTCGCTCGACGATACCGTGCAAGTGATTGATCTAAATACCCTGACTGCCAGCGCTCCGATCAAAGTTGGTAACAACCCCCGCTCTTTTGCGTTTGATGGGAAGTTCATGTGGGTTGCTAACCTCGATGGACATACCATCCAAGCCATCGACCCCAAGAGCCATGCGACCAAAGAGCCAATTCAGGTCGTGAACTTCCCCAGCTCACTGGCGTTTGACGGAAAATTTTTATGGATATCCAGCTATTCTGATGCCAGTGTCCATGCAGTGGATGTGAAGAATGCGGATAAAGTGGTTCATACCATTCAGGCAGGTGGTGACCCGGAGAGTCTGTTGTTTGATGGTAACCGGCTGTGGGTTTGTAATTCGGCAGAAGATACGGTTCAGATCATTTCACCTTCATAAACTCTGCCTGAGTAGAATTTAGAAAACAAAGAGCAAACAGAGATGCTGCTTCAACAAGCGGCATCTCTGTTTTTATTATTTTTTAGTGGGTGGATTTTCCCCATCATAAAACTTAAAAACGGCACTTGACAAATTAGAAAATTAGTTCTAAAATATTGTTATTAAGTGTAACAATTTGGTTACATATAGGAATCTATGAGACGAGACGTATTTCAAGCCATTGCAGACCCCAACCGGCGTGCCATTTTGGCATTGCTGGCACAACAGAGACTGACCCTCAACGGTGTCGCTGAGAATTTTCGTATCAGCCGCCCTGCCGTGTCACGCCATATCAAGATCTTGAAAGAGTGCGGATTGGTGGTTGTCATTCCGCGGGGACGCGAGCGATTTGTGGAAGCGCGTTTCGAAAAGCTGGGTGAAGTCAGCGATTGGATCGAACAGTATCGTCAATTATGGGAAGCGAGATTTAACCGCCTTGATGATTTATTAGAACAAATGAAAAAGGAGAAATGACATGCCCTCAAAAAATAAAACGATTGTGACCGCCGAACCCGGCAAACAGGAGCTGTTCATCACCCGCGAATTCGATGCCCCGCGTGAACTGGTTTATAAAGCGCATATTGATCCAAAATTATATGTGCAGTGGCTCGGTCCGCACGGATATGAAATGATCCTTGAAGAGTTCGAACCTGTCAGCGGCGGGAAGTATCGCTACATTCACAAGGATAAGGAAGGCAATGAATATGGCTTTCATGGTACTTTCCATACCATGACTGAAGCGTTGATGATCCAAACTTTTGAGTTCGAAGGACTGCCCGAACCTGGACATGTAACCCTCGACACACTGCGTCTTGAAGAATTACCAAATGATCGAACAAGAGTTACGATTCAATCTGTGTTTCAATCAGTTGCTGACCGCGATGGCATGATTCAATCCGGCATGGAAACTGGTGTGAGCGAAGGCTATGAACGGTTGGATGACATTCTGGCTGAAATGAAGTAATCTATATTCATCGGATCAACTTTAGAGATAATAGGAGTACCCATGCGAAAACTGATCGTACATCAATTTATTTCTCTCGATGGCGTCATCCAAGCCCCTGGCGGCGCGGACGAAGACACCGATGGCGGTTTCTCTCACGGCGGCTGGACAATTCCCTTCTGGCACGACGATATTGGAATGCGTTTCTCAAAAGCCATGGATACTGCCGATACGCTTTTGCTCGGGCGCAAAACCTGGAAGATCCATGGTGACGCATTCGAGCCTTTGCCGCCCAATGAAAACCCATTTGGCAATGTCAAAAAATATGTCGTTTCCACCACGCTCACATCTTCGGCGGCTTGGAGCAACTCCACTATCATCAACAGCAATGTGGTCGAAGAGGTTCGCAAACTCAAGAACCAACCCGGCAAAAATATTCTTTCCGATGGCAGCAGCGTATTGATGCACACGCTCATCGAAAACGATCTGGTGGATGAATTTACCCTGCACGTGTATCCGCTTGTTTTGGGCGGCGGCAAGAAATTATTTCCGGATGGAAAATACGTGCGCCTGAAGTTGATCGAATCCGCGCCTCTTCCTACGGGTGTGGTGTATCAACACTACGAACTGATTCGTTAGTCTGATAGCGGATTCTATGACTCAATACCTTGTCCTGTTACGTGGAATCAACGTCGGCGGTAATAACATCATCAAAATGGTGGATTTGAAAGCCAGTTTTGAGGCGATGGGTTTCGCAAACGTGCGGACATACATTCAAAGCGGCAATGTGCTGCTCGAATCTGCCGAGAAAGATAAAAATTCGTTGACTGTAAGAATCGAGAAAGACCTTTCCAAGCGATTCAATTTTCAGGCGCGGGTGGTGGTGATTTCTCAAAAAGAACTGGCTGCTGTAGTTAAGTCTGCGCCTGTGGGATTTGGTGAGGATGACAAGAAATTTCGCTATGACGTTATCTTTCTAAAAGAGCCGCTCACGCCGAAGGAAGCCATGCAGAGTGTCAAAGTCCGCGAAGGCGTGGATGCGGCTCATGCAGGCAAGCAGGCGTTGTATTTTTCACGTCTCATCAGCCGCGCTTCGCAAAGCTATCTCACAAAGATCATTGGGATGCCGGTCTATCAGAATATGACCATCCGCAATTGGAATACGACCACGAAATTGCTGGCGCTCATGGAAGGGCAAAATGGCTAAGACAAATTTCCAATCCATTGATGAGTATATTGCGGCGTGTCCGCCAGATTCGCAGGCGTATTTACAAGAGATCCGCAAACTGATCCGCAGGTTGGTGCCGGATGCGAAGGAGAGGATCAGTTATCAGATCGCGGCGTTTGAACGGAATGGCAAGAACATCATCCATTTTGCGGGTTGGAAAAAGCATGTGTCGCTGTACCCGGTTCCGGCGGGGAGTGAGGCGTTCGAGCGTCAGATCGCAAAGTATGTGGACGGCAAAGGGACGGTCAAGTTTCCGCTTGATGAGCCGCTTCCGCTTAAGTTGATCGAAAGAGTTGTCAAATTGCATTTAGAGGCAAATAAAAAGTTAACCAAAGGAGATTGAAATGAATAAGATAGTCCCGTGTTTATGGTTTGATGTGCAATGTGAAGAGGCGATGAACTATTATGTGGATACGTTCAATGGTGCGCCGTACAAAAAGGAAGAGTCGAAGATCGTTTCCATTACGCGCTATGAAAAAGGCATGGAAGCGCCTGGCGCGGAACAGATGGAAGGCAAGGTCATTACTGGGATTTTCGAGTTGGCAGGTCAGCGTTTTATGGCGCTCGATGGGGGACCGACCTTTAACTTCACCGAAGCGACTTCGTTCTATGTGGAGTGCGAAGACCAGAAAGAAGTGGATTATTTTTGGAGCAGGCTTTCGGCTGTTTCCGAAGCCGAACAATGCGGTTGGTGCAAGGATAAGTTCGGTATGTCCTGGCAGATCGTGCCGAAGCAGTTGGGCGAATTGATGGGTGACCCAGACCCGGCTAAGTCTATGCGAGTTGTCAATGCCATGCTCAAGATGCACAAGATCATTGTTGCGGATCTGCAAAAGGCGTATGACGGAGCATAGCTCATGCGAAAAGTTGTTGTACTTGAACATATCTCGTTAGACGGTGTCATTCAAGCCCCAGGTGGACCTGAGGAAGATACCAGCGGCGGATTCACGCATGGCGGTTGGATATCATCGTATTCCGATGCGATCCTTGGAAAAGCCTTGCGCGAGCAAATGAACAAATCATTTGACTTGTTGCTGGGGCGCAAGACCTTTGAAATTTGGGAGCCGTATTGGCCGCAACATGGCGATGTATGGGCGAACGTCAATTTGGCGACCAAGTATGTTGCTTCGAACACCAGAACTACCAGTGACTGGAAGTCGTCTGTATTTTTAAGCGGAGATATAGCAAGTGAAGTTGGAAACCTTAAGCAGCAGGCTGGATTGGACTTGCATGTGTGGGGCAGCGGTAACCTGCTTCAAACGCTTATCAAGCATGACCTGGTGGATACGTTCTGGCTGATGATCTACCCGATCACCTTGGGCAGTGGAAAACGCCTGTTCGCCGATGGCACGATCCCACTGAAATTCAAAGTGACGGAAAGCGTGGTTGGCACGAGCGGAGTTATCGTCGTGAATTACGAGCGTGATGCAGTTTGAACTTTCTCGCGTTCTTCATCCCATAGTTTGGCGAAGCGTTCGAATACATCCGCAATGATTTCCAACTCGTTTTCGGAATAAGTGGACATCAACACATCTTGAGCCTTTCGCGCCGACTCGAACCATGACGCCATTTTCTCAGCGCTCGATTTTTCAGGAGCGATCAGAGTCCCACGGCGGTCATTGGGATTGGGTCGGCGTTCGATTAAACCAACCTTTTCCAAACGGTCGAGCATGGCGGTGGTTGCACCAGAGGTGAGACCCGTGTGCCTGGCAAGTTCGGTAGGGGTGGCTGTGCCTTTTTGGAATAGAAGCCTGAGACATTCCATGTCGGTGGCGTTGAGTCCCGCCCATTCGTTCATGGCGTTGCGGAAGTGGGTCAGGTTTACCCCGTAGTCTCGCACTGCCATCAAGGCTCGTGTTTTCAGGTCAGTCTTTGTTGATTTCTGCATGGATTATCTCTTGACATTATCTTTATAATAAAGTATCTTTATTATATAACTAAATTGACTTTACTGCAAGGTATAAATAAGGAGATTCCCATGAGCCCAACCAAAAAGACTGAAGGTTTTTCAGCCGAAGAAAAAGCGGCAATGAAAGCACGTGCCCAGGAGTTGAAAGCGGAAGCGAAAGCAAGCAAGAATAGAGAAGAAGGCGAAAAAGCCGTGTTTGCCGCCATCGCGCAAATGAAAGACCCCAATGATCGTTCGATGTGCAAACGTATTCATGAGATCGTTACCACTGTCGCGCCTGACCTCATGCCAAAAACATGGTATGGTATGCCTGCCTATGCCGATAAAGATGGCAAGGTGATTTGCTTTTTTCAGGCGGCGAGCAAGTTCGGGGTGCGGTATGCAACTTTCGGCTTCCAGCCTGATGCGAAACTGGATGATGGTAATATGTGGGCGGCGAGTTTCGCGCTCATCAAGTTGACATCCGCTGAAGAGGCGAAGATCACCGCGCTTGTGAAAAAAGCCGTGCGTTAATCACCTTGACTAATTAGAATAAATGTTCTAAAATATCTGTTCGTTTATTTTGGGTGGGTAAAAGCAGCCTTGCTTTCACCTGCCCATTTTGTTTGTAATTGGCAGAGACTTATAGAGGAGAGACTATGCCGCAAGAGTACATTGAGATTCACGGTGCGCGTGAAAACAACTTAAAGAACATCTCAGTACGCATCCCCAAGCGCAAGATCACCATCTTCACAGGCGTGTCTGGTTCGGGCAAATCGTCCATCGTGTTCGACACGATCGCGACCGAATCTCAGCGCCTGCTCAACGAAAACTTCAGCATGTTCGTGCGGAATTTCCTGCCGAAGTATTCCCAACCCGAAGCGGACTCCATCGAGAACTTGAGCATGTCCATCGTGGTGGATCAGAAGCGGATGGGCGGCGGCTCACACTCGACCGTGGGCACGGTCACCGATATCAACACGATCCTACGCCTGATGTTTTCCCGCATCGGTCAACCCCACATCGGACCTTCCAATGTCTTCGGCTTCAACGACCCGAAAGGGATGTGCCCGAACTGCAACGGCTTGGGGCGCAAACTGGACGTGGACTTGGAAAAATTTTTGGACACCTCCAAATCCCTGAACGAGGGTGCAATTTTGTTTCCAGACTACGCCGTCGAAGGCTGGTACTGGAGTCAACTCATCAGTACGGGCATGTTCGACCCTGATAAGAAGTTGTCCAAATACTCAAAGAAGGAAATGGACGATCTTTTGCACAGCGGACCGATAAAGATCAAGACAAAAGTAGGTGCAAAAGATTTCAACATGACCTTCGAAGGCATTGTCACCCGCTTTACGAACAAGTACATCAAAGGCGACTTGAAGACCAAGTCCGAGCGGACTCAAAAGATGGTCGAGCCTTATATGACGATGGGTCCCTGCACGATGTGTCATGGAATGCGATTGAGTCAGGAAGTCTTGAAATGCAAGATCAACGGCTATAACATCGGCGACCTGACCAGCATGGAAATCCCTGTCTTGATCGAGACGTTGAAGAAATTCAAAGAACCTGCTGCTGAGCCATTGGTCAAAGCGATCCTTGAAAGATTGCAGGACCTTGTGGACATTGGCTTGGAATATCTCAGCCTCAGCCGCGAGACGGATACGCTTTCGGGCGGCGAGTCACAACGTGTGAAGGTCGTCAAGCATCTTGGCAGCAGCCTCACCGATGTCATCTACATCTTCGATGAACCAAGCGTGG
>Ga0209573_1003455_pt1 | contig 17352 bp, 14 predicted proteins | sample TNRBio252014_DNA_FD_185870 | JGI IMG/M metagenome (GOLD analysis project Ga0209573, IMG submission 185870) | Wastewater treatment Type I Accumulibacter community from EBPR Bioreactor in Madison, WI, USA - TNR Reactor_6/25/2014_ DNA (SPAdes)... | ecosystem: Engineered > Bioreactor > EBPR >...
TATGGTGCTGGAGTACGGTTACGCACGATCAACGAACGCCGTTACGCCATGCAGGACGGCAACTGGAACGTCGTGGCGATTTGTGATGTCACCGGAACCGTGGGAGAACGTTATGCGTACTCCGCCTACGGTTCACCGGTCTTCATGAACGGTGCAGGCACCGTGCAGGCGTCATCACCGATTGGTTTCGAGACCCTCTACGCCGGCTACCGCTGGGACAACGCCGCTCCGCAGATGTATTACGTCAGGAATCGATTCTTGCTGCCAGCCGTGGACACGTGGAACAGGAAAGATCTGCTGGGTATGTGTACGGCCCTGGCTTGTATCAATCCATGTTTTCAAATCCCTTTGTGTGAGTTACCTCGTTGGGTGTCATTGGGCACGTTAAAACGGGCAGGGGTTTTGATGGAAGTTAGGTTATTTACTGGGTTTTCTGGTGTTCCTTCGGGCGTGATCCGGTGCGGGGGTTTGGCCGGTTTTGGAAGTGGCTGGTTTTGTGTCACTTTCGCCGAGCTCTTCAGAGAGCAGAGCATTGTGCTTGTCGGACTGATGGCCGCGTAGTCTGAAGCTGCGACGGGTGATCTGAATCACTTCGGCACTCTCCAGGAATCGATCCAGAATGGCTGCTGCCGCCGGCACGTCTCCGATCAGTTTGCCCCAGTCCTCCAGCGGTCTGTTTGACGTCATCATTTCGCTGCGGAATTCATGACGTCGCATGAAGATTTTGAACAGAAACTCACCGCTCTTTGTCGACAGCTGCTACTCCCCTACCTCTCCGGAATTTTCGGGGCATAATTCTTACAACGCACTTCATCGTTGATCGATTCAATCATCGTCGTCGGATCGGAAAACTTTATCGCGATTGATCGAGCAGACTAGTTTTTGAGCCGTCTCGCAAGCGAATCTGAGGGCCGATGAAAAAGTGTGCTTCACTCCCCTACCGAGCTCGATGGAAAGCAGAGCCTTTCCATGACACGTTTGCGGCACCGTTTCGGTACCTGTCCGACTGCGAATTGGATGGGACGTTCGGAACCCGCTTTGGTAGCTCCGTTCTGATTACGTCGGCAACCTGCGGATAGGTGCCGGAAGGGTTCCAGGAAAAGGACTTTGGAATGTCTCGGAAACGCCGCTGAAACCATGCCGACGGAACGGTCCCGGAACGGTGGAAAAGCAGGCTTGGCGATCATGTGCGGTGTCTGTGCGGAATCATACCTCGTGACCACCCCGGATACCGCTCTGGAAGCAGCTTAATCCCCTGCCGGTAACTTGCCGAAACCTATCCGGTGCCGCGTCTCGGTATGTTGTCTGGGACCGTCTCAAATCCCCTTCCCAATACCCTTCCGGTCGCCCCCTGTAATTGACTGAGAGACCAGCGTGCATGTCCACATTCGATTCCACCAAGACCCGGCTTGCCTAACTGCTTTGTCAAATTGAAGCTGGCAAGATGTCCTGGACAAACTGCACTCCCGATCGACCGACTATGACTCTCTGCGTGCTGACATCTGGAAACGGTCGCACCCCTAGTCAGTCCGCACCTGCCGCTTCGACGAACGCCGCGACACCGCCAACCGCACCCGCCTCACCTGAGCCCAACGCCGCCTGCAAAATGCCAGTAAGAACAAGTCGCCAGAGTACAGACCCAGTCCCCCGATCACTGCGGACATGCCAAGACCGAGATGGTGCTGGAGTGCGGTTTCGGGGAAGGAACATTGTACAAGGGATATCGCCTGCTCCCACGTCATCAGGCAGAACGAGTCTGGCGGGAGCTTTTACGGAGCCAAACCTGGGTCTTCTTTTCCAGCAGTTCAATCTCTTGACCCCACAAGTTTAAGAACGGATCGATCGCATCCTTTGGGAATCGATACCGGTGCGGCTTCCGCCATTTGTAGTCGTCGAAGCAGATGAGCCCCCCGGGTTTCACCAGCCGAAAGGCCAACACCGCGTCTTCCATGACGTTGAGTCCTTCGTGGCAGCCGTCGATGTAGGCGAAGGAATAATGCAGTTCCGGAAGCTTCTTCAACTCTTGCCATGACGGACCTCTCAAAGCGACGATCTTGTCAGCTTTGGTGCTCAAGTTGGAATCGAAGCGCCGCTGCACGTCGGCATTTTCCCAGACGTCAACACACGTCAGTGAGGCGTCCGGATGTGTGCAGACGTTTTCCATCAACCAAAGAGCTGATCGTCCCTCGAAACTGCCGATTTCCAGGCAATGGACAGGCTGGCCTTTCAATTCAGCGAGAAACCGTTTCCAACCTGGAATTCGGGTTGAAAACCAATCGGCGGTAAACTCCGGCATTTCAACCATCCTCTCGACGCGACAGAAACCAGTTTCGGATGTGTCCTGCTAAAGCAGGCTTCGTGCCCGTCCATGCCAGCAGGCCGTTCTCATCCTTAGTGATGTCGGTGACGGGGTCGAAATGGAGCCGGTTCAGACAGCGCGTCCGGCTTGCGTACCGGCGGTTTCGGCGGGCGCCGTGAAATAGGTGACGCACTTGAACATTCAGTGTACCGAGATTCCCCTGAACTTTTCGCCATTGGTTCGCGCCCCAACGCAGCGTATGTCGACGCAATGACTCTGGACTGTCCTTCAGGGTCTGGCATTCCCAAATGCCCGTCCAACAATCCTTCATCAGTGCATCACCACCGCCTACAATATGGACGTCGAGCAGGCCATCCGGCTCAAGGATTTCCCGGCGAGCCGCCCAGGCGAGTCCCGGGTGGCCGTAAATGTTTCGACTGCCATGTTGGTGCACATGTGCCGCACTTTGAAACCGCCTGATTGGTTTATCGTTCTCGTTCAGAAAGATTGCCTGTCGAAACAATTGGATCAGCGGATGCAGTTCCAGAAGCTGGGACGCCTGTTCATACCAAGACGGCTCACTAAATAGCACGTCCCCATCGATCCAGGCCACTGCGTCGTATTTTCGGTCCAGCTTGCTGATGGCAATGTTCAGCAACGCCTCTTTCTGCCATAAGAGATGCAATGGACGGGCGCCGTAGACAGGTATCGCATGCGGGAGGACTTGAACGTCGCCATCAAAGATCAATTCGATTGTCGTTAGGTGCTCGGCATGTTCGCCAAGTCCCTCAAGGAATCGCCAATAGTTCTCAACCGGCCGGCGATAGCCGACCGGGTTGAAATGGCAGGCAACGAGTCCCAGGTTCATTGCCGCCACCCGTACCAGGCAGCCACGAATCGTCGATAGACCGGGGAATCCACTGGCGGATCGTCCCAAACGCCGGATGGCAGTGACGGATAGTCACGTCGAAGGGACCGCCGAATCTGGTCGGCTTTTGACGAGTCGGCAATGCCCGCCAACGAGCGACGTACAAGGAAGCTGAAGAACGTCGATCCATCGAGCAGTTCTTCTATTGAGCATCTGGCGAATCGCCTGGCGACGCTCCAGGGCAAATGGAAGAGTTGTGCCTGTGAGCTCCAGAATGGATTACGGTCATGAGATGTATCCGCGGCGATCCTTGTGTAAGTTTTGGGCGCGTCCTGCCACGACACCGGCGAGTGCAACGTGTGATGCACTCTCTCGTAGCGTGCATCCTGGTCGACTTGCGGAGTGGCACGCCAGGCTTCAGCCAGGACTCTGGAAGGCGGCGGCCAACTGCCGGCGTAAGTTGTATCGGTCGGCCGGCGGTAAGCTTGCAGGGCTCGCTCGACGATGGCATTTCCGGGCTGACCTCCAAAGGGACTGCCCAGCAGGTACTTTCCGTCACCTCGCTCCAGATGGGGGTTGTGCACGCCGATGAATTCCCTGGTCGAGAGCCTATGCACCAAATCGACTGGCTTTACAGCCAGCGAATGTGGGTCGATCCAACAACCTCCGAATTCGTGAATGAGGCAGAACCGGACTGCAGAGCTGCGGTCAGATGAAGGCAGGTGTGCCACTTCCCTCTTGATTTTCTCGCCTTCGCGTCCGAGTCGACTGAGCGTGCGATCGGACACGTAGCAAAAGCTCGGATTGTGTGCCCTCAATAGCTCAATGCACAATTGGGAAAAGGGGCTACTCGCTCCTTTCGCAAAGGACCAGAGATACGGCAGGCCGGTCTCAGGATGAATCAGTGTTCCGTGAACATCACGACGCTGGAAATCGATGTCGAAGGATTCGTCAAACCTGGACATGCCGCTTCCTCGGGTCAACCCAGGTGGCGATGGCCTGCAGCTGTGCTTCTGTCGGGGTGACATTCAAGAATTCGGCGATCCGCCAGGCTTGTGGCGTTGGATTGTCCAACATCTCAGCGTAGGGAACGATCAGTTGCCTTTCGGGAGGCACCTGCGAACAGATCCATTGCCGCCCTTCTTCGAGCCATTGTTGATGCTCGGCCAGCTTGTCGGGGTCCTGTCGAGGACACCGGCGTTGAATGCTCTGAATGCTTTCCGTGAGAGAACGTTCTGAAACAACGATTCGTAATTGATCTCCGCAGAGATCCAACAGTTCCCGGCCCATCCGGCAGAGCTGAGGGTATTTGCCGCCGGCGACGGTGTTACGATCGGCCGCTTCCCGGCGTTTTTCATTCAGCCACTTCTGCAGCCGTTTTGCGACCTCGCTTCCTGAGAGTCTGGGTTTCGTCTGCGGAAAGGGAAACGCAGCCTCACAGATTCTCCGAAGTCCTTCCGCTTCGAATCCGCATCGGTTGTTGTTCGGATCGTTGCCGTAGAAACCGCCGAGCTTTTCACCGAGATAGACGCCGAGGTGGTGCAGGACTCCGGCGATGCAACTAGACCCACTTCCATGCAGGCCAAGAACTGCGACAAACGGTTCGTTCTCCGGGTCGATCTCGACGATCTTCCGGCTGCCGAGCCAGAACCGCTGAGGCATGGCCCGGCCGTTGATATTCGATTGTCCTTCTGCCTGCCCAACAAGCCATGTCGCGGGGCAGTAGACTGGGTGCTGCCGACTCTGGTGCAGCAGGCCCAGGTGATGGTCGATGTGGTGGTTACGCTGCCAGTCATGGCGCAGCAGATGCTGGTAGACGCGGACCATCGTCTGGCCGCGCAGGGCATAGGCGTGCGTGCGGTTGACGTTGTAGGGACGGTAGACGAATTCGTTGATTTTTTGAGGCGGATGCCGGTCCACCGACAGATGCTGGCCGCCCAAGTAGACCATTCCCCAATCGGACGGCAGGGCGTTCAGAAACTGAGTGATCCGGCGAGTGAAGTCCTCGCAGAATACGGCATCGTCTTCAAAGAGCAGCAGGCTCTTGCACCCTGCGTTCAAAGCTCGCTCAATCAGTGCGGCGTGGCTTCGGTAGCATCCCCAAGCTCCGGCCCCCGGGCGCCACCATGCAGGAGGCGGGACGCAACGTCCGTCAACTGCTTCGAATCTTTGAATCTCTACAAACGGCCAGTCGACGGGGATCTGCTTCCTAAATCGATCCCAGCGATCTGGCCGCCGCGCGAGATTGATGCAATATGCGGCATCAAAGACATCTCGGAGGTTAGCCGCGTTGAATGTTGCTTCGGCATCCGCAGGTTTCGCGATGGACGTACACACTTGCCAGGAAGTCAGATCCGTCGGCTGCTGTTCAGAAACAATGGAATCAACCTCCGTTCCCTGCGCGTCGGAATCGGCCGAACGACGGCGATAGGCCATGGGAGCGTGTTCCACCGGTCGACGGTCGGTGTTTGCATACGCCAGCGTGAGTCCCAGCGCCTGCATCATAGCCCGATACCCGAGCGACGCGCAGTATTGACGTGACGGCAGCAGTTCTTTAACGTCGAATCCCAGCAGGTCATCCATGGACCTGTTGCTCAGCGCTTCCAGGGATTGGCCGGCAGCGTTTTCGCACAACAAGGAGGCCGCCGCCTGGCTGATGAAGCAGCCTCGTCCTTCAAAACGGAGTTCGCAGACGACGCCCTCCGTCACCGACAATGCCAGCGACACGTCATCACCACAGGCCGCATTGACCTGCCGACCTTGATGAGTCACGTTTACAAGTCGGCCACGCCACGGCGATGACCTGGCGTGTTCGAGCAGTTCGGCATGGTCTGGACTGGATAAGGGCATCGGCTCTTTCGCATAGATCAACGGCGGATATGATGTGGACGGGAACGCAACGTGCCTGGCACCTCGCTCAGTGGTCGTCGACTGACAACGCGCAGGAGGGTTTCTTCATGTCTCTCGGATTGGTGACTATGTTCCTTCCTCGGATGGAACTCGATTTCCTGGGTGACTGGATTGCGTATCACCGGGCGATTGGTTTCAGTCGGTTCTTTCTCTATGACAATGGGCACGTCTCCATCGATCCAGTGTTTGGCAAAGGGAAAACAGATCAAGTCTGGCACAAGAAGCCGGAAGCGAATTATCACCTCGAACTGTCAGATGAAGAAGTGGACCGTCGCCTTGCGGAAGTCCTTGGGAGTTTTGGGGAGGCCGTTGAGTACCGCAAATGGATTCCGGGGACCGGCCACGGGAATAACTTTCGGACCTGTCAAATGTCGGCCGTCCACCATGCCCTTGCTCGCCAACAGAAAGCGAAGGATGTCGACTGGCTTGGACACCTCGACATTGATGAACTCCTTGTCTGTGGGCGGCCGTCTCTTGTGGAAATGCTGGGCCGTCTGGATTTGAACGTCCACTCGGTTCGCATTCGCCAGAAACTCTTCGAATCGCGATGGCGCGACGGAAAAAGCAAGCGTTATTCCGAGTTAAGTAAGTCATTTGGAATTCAGCGATTCAATCCAAAGTTACTTGTGCGGGTTTCAACGTCGTCCGGTTGGCGCGGCCCGCACTCATTACGAAACTGTCCGGGGAAAACCTGGTACCCATCTCCCAATTTGCTTCGGTTTCATCATTTCCGAGGAACCGGGCACTTCGGCTCTTCTCCGCCTAAGCACTGGGGAATTCAAAAATACCTTCGTCGACGATTGGCCGTCATTCAGATGGACGACAGTCATTCTGAGTTTTGCGTTCGTGCAGCCACTCCTTCGGACCAGTGACACATAATGACTTCAGCTGAGACTGTCGTCTTGAGCCGGTGGAGTGACCTCCCCCGTAGCAATTCCTAGCACTGCGGACAGACTTGAATGAACGACTCCACAGGCACATCCATAAGCTATTGCCAGGCCATAAAACTGAGTTTCCTCGATCTGCTTCCCAGACGCGAATCCAATAATCCAAAATGACACAAGGCAAAACGCCCCAATAGCAGCACTGCCATTGCGAAAACTGCCTACAACTCTTCGCATTGGCAATGCAACTGCTATTCCAGCCGCCCCGAGTCCCACGTCAAATCGGTCGCCTAGCCATCTCCACCGAATAGTTGACAATGCAGTAAACACAATGACCCATACCAAAATGCCAGTTGATATCATTATTGCATGATGCCTGTCGGTTCTGTGCAATGCAGAACTCCTTCTTCTAGAGCCTATTATCAACATCGAAACGAAACTGGCAACGCCAGGTAATAGAGTATGGCTCGCCAGTGGCAGTGACCGAGCGAATTTGTCGGTCCACTAAAAACATACTCGTGTTATCCGTGAACTTTCTTTCTGTCCTTCGTGTCAAGCAACTCAACACAGACAACATTCAAGTCAACATCTCTAGGCTCTGTCAGAAAAGGCTTATTCGGTGGCTAACCTGAGGTAACGATGTATGAATGCCATCCTAAGCATTCCGGCATAGTTCAAGGCGGTCTTTTCGAACCGAGAGAGGATCCTCCTGCTTTCCTTGAGCCATCCGATCAGTCGTTCAATGATGTTGCGATCTCGGTATGTGTCCGAATCGAATGGTTGTTGCCTGGCGTTGCGATCTTCGTTCAATTTCGACGGAATCACCGGTTGAATCCCGTTCGCGTGAAGCATCGTGTCGATATTCTCGGCGCGATAGCCTTTATCCCCTGCGATCTTTTCCGGCCAGGCAACGGGCACCCCTTCGAGATCGACAACACTGGAATCCGCGTTTTCTATCAAAGCAGGAAGTGCCTGTGTTTCATGCACTTGTCCAGCAGTCAGTTCAAACGCCAGCGGATGGCCATCGTTGTCGCAGATCAGATGGATCTTCGTGGAAAAACCTCCTCTGGACCGGCCAAGTGCATGGTCCGCCGGTTCGCGTGGATCCCCTTTTTTCCACCGCCACCAGCACATCGAGCCGCACGAATCACGGTACCGTCAACATGCCAGACTTCCTGATTCACCAATCCGGCATCCACAAATGTTGATCGCAGACGGTTCAGAATCTCATCCAGCAGACCGTCGGAGTTCCAGGTATCGAACAGATCCCAAACAGTTCCCCACTTTCCGAATTCCTCAGGAAGGTCACGCCACGGTGCCCCCGTTCGCATGATCCACAGAATTCCGTTCACAACTGTCCGCCGATCCACCGGAGGCCGACCTGTTTTCTTCGGTTCCGGGAATACATCAGAAATCAAAGCCCACTGCTCATCCGTCAAAGAATGTCGTTTCATGATGCAACTCCTTCTGCATGATGACACACATCTCAGTCGTTACTCGCTTCACACGCAAGACCGGTTTTCTGACAGAGCCTAGTGTGGTGCCTTACTCCGACGTAGTCTTATCCGGTGCCTTTTTTTTTACGGGGAAAGACATGCGCAGATTCAAGAGTGCTGAACAGATAGGATCCCGTAACTCTGCGACACTACACTAGCAATCATCGCACACGCAATCGGCAAATGCGGACGCCAATCCCATCAATGCGCCTATTCCGATGCCACCGGCAGCAGCCAACGCTTTCCGGAAGCTTGGGCAAAGCCAGAGTGAAGTCGCCATTCCTGTAAGCCCCAAAGCCCGGAGCGCATCCATTAACACGAGTGAAGAAGTAGTTAGATTGGCAAGAATTGCTCCGGCCAGACAGCCCATTATGCCACTAAATGCCGCCTGCGCAGTAGAATGACAGATCTCCAATTTATTTGCCCACAAGTCGGAGATAAGTGATCCTAGGGTTCCCGCAGCCAAGCCAGTGAGGCATCCAATAACTGGCGGCGATAGTTCGCCGGTAGGATCAGTTAGGTCTAACGGGGAGTTATTGCAATACTGATATAGTGACAATCCGTCGGCATATAGCAATGGATCTCGTTGGATCCACGTGCCAGGCAGTGAATTCAGCACTCGATGCCTGACATGGTAAAGCCGCGTTCCCGCCTCAAAACGGTATCCTGCATACAGCACTTCCCAGGCTGCCGTGTTGCTGGCCGCCGTAAAGCTGCTGTTCAGAAAGACGGGCAGTCCATACGCCGTATACACAAATCGCTGTTGAATGGCGCCGGACGTATTCAGGATCCCCGACACGTTCCAGTTGGCGTCCTGCAAGCTGTACAGCTGTTCGTTAAGGGTGCCGTTGCCATCGGTGTCGCGATCTCTCAATATCAGGTCATCGACGTATCGCTGGCCCCATACAAATTGGAGGTTCGCGTCCGTCGATGAGCCGACCCGTTCTTCCACTACCTGCCATTTGCTCGGTTCGGTGTAATACAGATGCCGTGTCTCGCTAGGCGTACCAGACACGTATGACTTCTGCACGACTCGCCGCTTCGTTCCGTCGTATTGGTATTCCGACACCGTGTTTGCCCCGTCCGCGATCTTCACCAGCCGGTTCCACGCATCGTACGTCGCCGTATAACTGCTGGCAGGAGCTGCGGGTTGTGGCATCGTCGTCATATTACCGGCTCGGCTGTAGACCGGTGTCACCCACGACGCGCCCGCCGTTTCCGTAATGTCCGTGATTTCGTTAACTGTGTTGGCCGTACGCACTTGGTTCAAGTCCCAAGTGCCATCACCGTTCGTGTCTTCCAGATATTTCATCCAGTTCCCGGTGGCGTCCAGGCTCCAGCACTGGGCGAACGTCTTGGCCGTCAGAGCCGTGTGACCGCCGTTGAGTCGGCCTCGCTCCATATCCTTCAGCCGGTGGATGAGGTCATTCGTGTAGAGTTCGTCAAAATCCTTTGACAGCGCCGTGGCGACCGTGTTTTCTCGCCAAGTGCGGTTACCCGACGCGGTCGTAGCCGTACTTGATTCGATCGACGTCAGCTAAACTGCCATAATCGTACCAGCGGTTGTCCTTGACCCGTCCGAACCGGTCGAGGCCACTGTAAATATCCCCTGTGTCGGGGTCATTGCTTCCCGATAGGTCGACCAGCGTCCATTTCACTTCCGGCTCCGTATCGTCCTGCTCGACGAATGTGGCACTTCCCAGATATGAATAATCAGCTAGGTGTGTCGTGTCGTCGTCGACCAGAGACGCGACACGATTGGATGCATCATCCATCCCATCCGTCGTGCCGTAGCTCGATGTCACGACCCGGCCGTTGGGATATGTCAGCGACGTCAGCCGGACCGTGTTGGCCGAGCCGTTCGCGTATCCGTACTGCACCTTTGGAGACGTCGATGTGTTCACGCTCCCTCCATGCGACTGGTAGTCTGCGATCAACTGGGCGAATTCATTATACGCAAATTGCGTCTCGTTCACGATGGAACCGGAACTGACGGTGGCGTTGTCGTAGCTGGTCAGCTTCTCCCGCATGCCGCGGACTTCATATGTGGAACTGATCCGCCGTACGGCTCCGTCGACCCCGCTGCCAAGTGTCGTGATGCGGTCGTGGATCTGTCGGGCCAGTTTGTCGTAGTCGACTTGATGGACCGTCCCGGCTTGATCGGTAATCTTCGTGGTTTCAGCCTGTCGGTTGTACTCGAAGAAGATCTTATCAGAGCCGTCCACAGAGTCCGGATAGATTTCTGCTCGTTTCAACAGGCTTGAAGCAACGAGCGAATCACTCAATGTGGTGCCGTAAACGTACTGCGTGGTTTGGTTCCCCGTCACCGGATTGATGGCTGTGATGGAAGCAACATTGCCATCGGCATTGTAGGCCGTCTGGACCGTGACATCAATGTCATCGGACGGATCGCAGGCCCCTTCCGAACTGCTGGAACTGCTCGACGAATCGCAGTTCATCACCCGCTGAACCTCTCGGCCGACGGCGTCGTAGCCGAAGCAGGTCGTCATTCCGGCGGCATCAGTGGATGCCGACTGATTCCCGGCGGCGTCGTAGTCTAAGGACGTTACGAGGATGGTGTCCGATCTGGTCGGAATGGTCGAGCTGCGCGAGAGAGCCGTCCCTCCATTTGTTCCATAATTCGCCGAAGCCGATTGTCGCCCGAGCGCATCGGGGTACATGGCGCCATAGGTCACCCGTGCTTTGGGCGTCGTCCCCGGATTCTGAAGCTCACCAGTCTGATTGGCAGGCGCGTTGTGATAGCGTTGTCGAGTCGTCGACTGGATCACGTTGCTGGCGACGTCGTACACCGTTTCCATTTGCTCCATGATCGTGTCGTCCGTGACGTTGCCCGCGTCGGCATAGCTGCTTTCGTCAAGGTCGTAGCCTTGGTAGTGCTTTGTTTGACGGGCGAGGCTGTCGTATGCGTATTTTGCAAACAGCCGCGAACCTGCGGGCAAGCTCTTGATCAGATTTCCAGCAGCGTCGAACCACATGTTGTCGGTCAAACTGTTGCCGACCGAGCCGTTATTGGGATTGACACCGTACTTGATATTCCGGAAAACCCTGCCGCGATCGTCGAACTTCGTCTCGCTTCGAGCGATCAGATTGCCACCGGACGTCGTGTTGTAACGCTCAGTCTTGATGACGCGGTCGAGGTTGTCGTAGGTGTCCTTCTGGTAGAAGTCGACTTCGCCATCGGCCGCCGTCCGCCGGTTGCGGAAGTCGTAGCTCATCGCGGTGACCCGCGTATCGGCCGCAGCAGCGTACTGCGTCCGCTCGGTCAGGTTGCCATTCCCGCCGTCAACGCCTTCGTCATACTCGTTGGCGGATATGACGACCATGTTGTTATCGGGATCGACATTTCCTCCAGTGGGATCATCCGCCGTCGCTCCTTCGTCGTTGGTCCCCGTCCAACTGGAGACCACCAGGCCACGAGACTCAAAGACTAACCGAGTAATCGTCCCTCCCGGCGTGACCGTCCGGTTTCGACGCTTCATGACGTCGTAACCAAAGGTTGACTGGTCGTAATTCGTCCCTGACGAACCTTCGCCGGACGAAGGGATCGTGTGATACACCCGTTGCGACGCCTCGTGGCAGCAATCCGTGTATTGGATTGTTCTCCACCGAGTGTAGGAAGACTGCGCGAACGTGTCGGAAGGCAGCAGCTTGCCTGACGTCGAGGCCCGCGTCGCCTGGATCTCCTGCTGCATTTTGCCGACCGGGTCGGTGATTCTGATCGAGACCGGGTTAACCAGTGTGTAGGTGTACGACGGCGACGTTCCGGTTGCGTAGCCTTGGCCGATGCGGGTAATTCTGTCGGCCGGTGATTCGAGGTAATTGACCCAGGTGGTCCGTCGGATCGTCGTGGCCGATCCGCCAATATCAATGCTATGGCTTGGTCCGAGCAACTGCGTAATCCGACCGCGGCTATCATGCTCGAAATCAGTGATGAGGTTCAGACCTCCGCCTCCCGGAGTCGTCCAGCCAACCGGTTCGTCGCTGTAGAGACTTGTGTCAACGTCGTCGACATTCTGCAGCGGTGCACCGGTGGGGATGTCGTACACGGTTCGTTTGATGAACCCTCGCTCGTCCATCTGCCAAGTCAGATAACCATAATCGTCAAAGTATTCCCGCTTCGTGGCGCTGACGTTCGAGCCGTTCTGATCCGTCGGCACGGCTGGCAAAGTCGTGACCTTCTGCTGAATCTGGCAGCTGCCGGAATAGAACTCGTAATCGTACGTTGTGACGATCGTTTTATTCTGGTCCGTGTCAGAGGGATAGACCGTCTCCTTTGACTTGAACCAGACGTTTCCGCTGTCGCATGAGGACGACGAAGATGAACTGCTGCCGCATGGGCACTGGACGTATTCGTATTCACGTAACTTGATCAGGCTGCCCAGCTGTCCCTTCCGAACGCCGACACTCGCAATGTAGCCAGATTCTGAATCGTAGGCACTCTCGGTGATCAAACCGTCATTGTCTCGCAAATACGCGTATTTTCCGGTCCCACTGTTGAATTCAAGCAGGTCCGGTGACATTTCGTCGTATCCAGTGATTGCCGACGGAGCCGCTTCCAGAATGACGTGTCCCTCAGAGTCGTAGCTTGAGAACGACATCCAACTCGCGGTGGCAGTGGAATCCTCAAACACCGAAAGCATGACCTGCCCGGCATAGTTGCAGAAGACGATGTTTCGACAGCCGTCCGGCAGAGTCTCGATTGTCTTCATCTTCCAACTGTTATAGCCGTCCGCATTTGCACTCTGGCTATACTCGAAGGAATGCGTCTGAGAGCCTCCCTGAATTCGTTCCAGGACCACACGTCGCTCGTCGTCATACTCGAAGTAAAAGTCGGCGTACTGTGCAACGATTAAGTCTGAGGCCGTGAAGGGATCGGTGACATTCGGATCATCGCTCAGGCGGGCAAACGATGCCGCGTTCAGGGCAAATCTAAGCAAATGTGAGGGAACACCGCCCCCACTTCCGCTCGACGACTCGGAAGAGCCGGACGACGAACCGCCTCCCGAAGGCTCGAAGTAGTACCTGTAGTAAGACGTGCCAGTCTCATTCCAGGCGGAACCCGTCCAGGTTTCCGTCGTCGCACTCTCCAGGTCCCCAGGTGCACCGAATTCCGCATTGTAGGGGTAATACGTGTATGAAACGCGATCGACGTTAACCCAACTTCCGGAATCAACGCGTCGCTGCAATGTGACGGAGTCCATCAACTTGCCAGCGTAGTATTGGACAATGTCGGTATATGTGTACAACAGTCGCTCGGAAACAGTGGTGCCTCCGCTGGTAAAGCTACGCTCAATAGTCGTGAACAACACACCGTCAGGCTCAAAGTCCGTCACGGTGATCTCGTGGCCGGCAGAGTCTTCGAACTTCTGAAACCGACGCGTCTGAGCGTCAAACTCGTAAAACGATCCGTCGCGTTCGCCGAAGCGATAGACATCAGCGACGGCATCGTAAGACAACGACTGCCGACTTAACGGGAACTTCGGGACATAGTCAGCACCGCTTTTCACGAACCGATAGGCGCTCTGTGCTGAGCATACGACCGTAACACTGCCATCCTCATAGAGCACCACGTATGGCCATTGGTCGACCTTCCAGTTCCAGCCATTGCTGAAGTTCTGGACAAATGTTGAGTTGTTTGAGAATGAGCGCTTATGGCCCCACATTTTTCCGTAGCCGGGAGCAGCGAGATCCTCTGCATTCAAGACCAGGGCGCCGGTTCCATAATGGACGGGCCCAGGACTGGTTGACGGGCAGAAACCTCGCTCGCCGCAGGCGCCCCCGCCGCCTCCCAATCCGCCACCGCCACCCTCGAGGCTCTTTCGGCAGCATTCAACTTCGTCGGGGGGCACGTTCGAGCATGGCGGTGGAAAGACTGGCGGATCGCTGTAGGGAATCGGAGGCCCTTCGAAAACATTTGCGCCGATATAGACTGAAGTATCGTTCGGTCCTAAACCACAGCATGAAGGGGGGCCTTGATCAATATCCAAGCCCCAAATAATGGGCTCACACTGCGTTACCTCCGAAGTGGTTCCTCCTCCTGCACCGCATGACGAATGGGCACTAATGTCGATTTGGAGGATTCCATTGGAATCGCAGTAGATTCGAAAGCTGGCGCCAGTGCCACCATTGCTCCCGGAATACTGACCGTTGTCGTTGATCGAACATGGAAAGCTTACACGGATATTGCAATCGACCTCCGGGTCGGTCGAAAAAACCGTGACGATCACATTGAGATTCTCCGGAAGAGGCCTTTCCACACAGCAATCAATCCACTCCACGATGGCACCTCATTCAGCGATAGGGAGAAGAATCAGACATGATGCTCATACAACGCATGAACCATTCGATATATTCACGAAGGCCTTCATACGACCGCTAGGGATTATCATCTTGGTTCTCGACGGCAATATAGTCACCGCACTGAATACACGAAGATGGCTCCACAGCGCCAACTGACGGCATGCGCAAGAGCGTGCATTCACCATAGAGGTTGCAAGGGAATATTGAAAAGGTCACCTTTTCAGTGGTGCAGACCGGGCAGTCTACGTACCGAATAGGCGTGAGCTCTCGATGACGACATGGCGTTTTTAATACTTGTAACCGCTTCGACTTACCGCGAGGATCTTTATCCTCATGACGACGATTGAGTTGGCCGGGCCCGATGCCAGATTCCCATAGAGCGAATAACTTTGGGTCGCGTTGACACAGACGCACGACCATTGCCGGCTTAAAGCAGCGATGGCGCCCACACCAGCCCTCCTTCGTGCAGCCACACTCCGTTGTTGGTGGTTTCATGACTATACCCGATATGAAGGCGAGCCAATCAGGATGTACTCGGCAAAAGCCAAGGCGTAATCTGCCACTATTGGCTGTAGACGTCCGGGCTGCCAAATCAACAATCGTAGTGCATATGAATTGTGTGCACTGTACGAGCACAGCAATACGACTCGGAACTTACGTCCTTTTGTCAGGGACAAAGGGCGGCTTAAGTGGCTGAAGCGTCAATTATGATTTGAGCCTAGGCATGCGGCCTTCGCACCGTGCTCATCTGTTTCTGCTGTATGCAAGTGATAACCAACGCACAAAGCGATTAGAGGCAGATCACAATGCCTTAGAAGAAGTGACGCTTGCCCGCGGAACTATGATGCGCACAACGACAAGGTTTTGTCAACTATTGGAAGGAGAAAAGGTCTCCCGTCGCTCTGATTTACTGACAAGTGGACCGATGTGAGGCGGGTATGCCTCCGTCCCTCCCCTTTTCGGCTTCACACCACGCATCTTGAGGAACTGACGCATACTGTCGCCCAGTTTGACACAGCGATTCCGTGTCCGAATGGCCCAGAACTTAGGCAGACCATTGCTAGGGCTTCAACTGCTGCTCCTGTCACTGGCCCGGGCACAAACCCAGATGCAAATCGGGAGACTTCATGAGAACACCATCATCATCCTGGTTGTGAAGCGAATGTCCTTCAGCAGTTCCAATTCCCACTGCATGCAGGTCTCCTAGCCATTCAATTCCGGCAAGAGCACATCTTTTACCATGGCAGATTTTGATCGCATCGCGTGGACGATTGCCGGGTTGACACGAGTCTTTTGCCCCCCGACATGTAGTCCTCAAAATCCCAATATGAACCATCAGGCAGCCGGTCCTTGAAACTCCCTGTCCAGTCTGAAGCCCAGACCCCCTGCGTTGCCGCAAAGTTGTTCAGTTCGGGGTCATCTACGAAGTGCCCAACAAATGCGAGAGGTGGTTCCTCTGTGAAATTGACGAGGTGGAGTTCTTCTCTGGCATAAGTGAAGAAATCCATCGCCATCTTGTAAAACTTCGCAATCGCTTCTTTTCGCACGATCCAAAAGCCAGCGTTACAGTTGTAAATCTTTGTCGACGTCACTCCGTGGTATCGAAGTAATAGGGGATACCACTTAATCGGACACCCCCACCAATCGCCGCGCGTGACGAACTTGCTGGTACACTCACTCTCCAGCTGAACGAACCACGGATTGGAGCGAAGCAACCGTTCGAACGTTCCTGCCCCAGGATGTCGTACGAAGAAGTTGTCGGCGTCGAGGAAGACAAAATACTCGTAGTCGAGGCAACTGACCTGTTCCAGCAGGAACCGAAACTTGAATAGATAGAAGGATCGGTCAAACGAACCGCAGGGATGGCAGATTGCACCTGGAATCTGGCGATCGGTCCACACATGGAATGGTTCAGTGACGCCGCACCGCCTTGCGGAGGCGATGGCCGAGGACATCATCAGCGCGTGCTCTCCGTCAGCAACTGTCCAGTAACAAAATGAGTTGTTGTTCAATCTGAACTCTTCAGGGGTTACGACGGCGTGGAATTCCCCGCTGTGCAGTGTGCTTCAACCGGAGGGGAAAGCTGTCACCTTGAAATGGAAGAAGGCAAAGTGCAGAAGGTGCACGGATGGTCAATGTAACGTCAAAACATTGGGAAGCGAAGGCCGACAAAGCCGATCTCTGATCACCCGTATAGAGCAGCCTCAACGCTGATTGAAACGAATCTCGTGGGGTTTGATGAATGTGAGCGCTTAACAGCGAAACACGTCGCACAAGGAATTGACAATTGAGGGTCGCCGAATAACATGGGTGCGTCGACATCGCCCCCTAATTCAGGTTGTGTGAATCGAGTTCGTTTTCTGAACCTTCAGTATGTGACGTAGTGCTGCCATCGAGATTGTGCAGCACGTCCTTCGCCCCGGGGTAATTGGAAAGCTGAAGTCTGAGAGTGGCCAGTCAAGGGCCATACTTTCGATTTCCTGTAACGTTTCTCCTTCAACCGCACTGCAAAGCAGCGAGGACGTCGCCTGACACAGGGTGCAACCCCGTGACGCATGCCACGCCTCAGTGACT
>Ga0209573_1003456_pt1 | contig 17344 bp, 11 predicted proteins | sample TNRBio252014_DNA_FD_185870 | JGI IMG/M metagenome (GOLD analysis project Ga0209573, IMG submission 185870) | Wastewater treatment Type I Accumulibacter community from EBPR Bioreactor in Madison, WI, USA - TNR Reactor_6/25/2014_ DNA (SPAdes)... | ecosystem: Engineered > Bioreactor > EBPR >...
CAAATACAACTGTCACAAACGGCAATTTGACCACAACTCCTCCACCTACAACAGCAAAAACTACTCTTCCTACAACGGCAGGAACTACTCCTCCTGGGATGAATCCTCCTCATGGTCAGCCGGGTCACAGGTGTGAAATTCCTGTTGGCAGTCCTCTGAAGTAGCCATTTAGATAAGAAGTTAGTGTAAAGTTTTATAAGATTGCAGGTGGTTTGTGTTGATCACCTGCAATTTTTTTTGTTCTATGTGTGGATCAGGTAGTGGGGTTCCGGCTTAAGGCCAGAAAGACGGGTCAAGTGTGGACTTGTCCTGATCGAGCGGAGAACGCATCAGGGATGACGGCTCAAAATTGGACTTGTTCTGATACCCGATTTTTCTATCCGGGTGGTCATTCCTTGACCAACTTGCCAGTATGGGTTTGGATATTATCTTGAATATTGTAAAAATAAATTCCATCCGATAAAAACGAGAGATTGATCTTATCGCCATTTTGAATCGATTTTTCGCTTACTTTTTTACCGGATTGATCAAATATTAATAAAGTTGAACAAGCCCAATTTTCATTGTTTGTTATAGTTATATGATCTGAAAATGGATTTGGAAAAATGATATAATTATTTGCAGGAACCTCATCAGATCCTGAAGTATTAATAGGAGAATAAAAGAATAAACCCGTAAAACCATTTTGGAACCATTTTCCCTTTTGCTTATCCCAACAGTATTCTTGGATACGATCCAGTTTATGTGTAAACCACTCCTGGATTTCTCTTTCCGGAATAATAATTTCCTCTGCGGAATATGTATTGTCATGTTCAAGTCCATATTTTTGAACATTTATCCATTGCCCGCCCACAGTATCTAATTTCTGATATATTTCCTCCTTAAGATTTCTGAGTTCATCATATTCATATATCCATTTTCCGCTCGGGTTCCAACAGTCAAGCCAGATAAAATATGTTTTTTCAATTGATTTCCAACTTCTGTCATATTGATATACATACATGGAAGAAACTTCAAGTTGACCGGTAACCTCATTTTTTCTGGAAAAAGTATTCGTTTTTAATCTGTTTAACCCTTCATACGTATATTGATCCATCCACTTATAATCCCATGTTTGATTAGTTTTATCCCAAAGAGCATATCTGCTACGGATCAAATTCCCTTTAAGATCATAATCATAATCATCCAGGCTGTTGAATATCCATTCGCCAGTTTCTTTAGATCTATAGTAAATGACCTCTGACAGTATTTTGTGATCCTGATTGTATTTGAATTCAGTTTTCCAATTAAATTTCTTTATTTCAATTTGGTTACCATTTTCATCGGTTTCATAATCAAAAAATATTTCTTTTTCCAATATCATATCCCCATATTGATTATATTCATACTCCCAATATAATGAAAACTTATTGCCATCAAGCAGGATTATATGGTCGTTCTTTGCAACCAATCTATCATTTTCATCATAAAAGAATTCAAATATATATTCTTGCTGCCAAACACCCAATTCATTGATGAAATAGATCATTTGGCTCGAATTGTTGCCTCTTTCGTCATATTCCCAGATGCTTTTTGATATTTTTCTACAACTGAAATTGATGGAACTGTCCAATTTGATTAATGGGATTTTGAGGTTTTTAGTTTTCGTATTGAAATGTTTTTGAAATGGGTAATCACGTTGTTCATTAAAAAGTGAAGGAATGTTATAACTACTTTTTTTTGAATTTCCTTGATGAACCGGATGAGATAACTGGCTGAGGACATCAGCACTAATACTTAAACTGAAAAAAAGTGACAGAAATAAAATTAGTTTATTGATTTTCAACATAGGGACAATATTTTACGGTATGATCACAAATCAGAAATAGATGATTATGAAACGAATGAAAGGCTGTTATCGGCTACTGAATATCTGTAAAACCTATAAATTTAAAATATCATCCTCTTAATAAATGGAAAATCTGGAAACTATTTTTTGATCAGTTTACCGGTATACATTCTGTTCTGATTAATCAATTGAAAGAAGTATGAACCTGCTTTTAAAAAGGATATATCGAAGCTTTCATTGTTCTGAATGGATCTTGCCAGGACTTTTTTCCCGGAAAGGTCAAATAATTCAAAAGTGCCTGAAATAAACTGATCCGGTAGAATTAAGGTTAGCCGGTTTTGGACAGGATTGGGAAAAAACTTTAGCTGAATGTCCTGTGGTGCACGGATTTGCGTAATTTGGATTGGAGAATAATGGTAGTAACCTCTATGCATATTCCTCCACTTTCCAGGGATTTTACCTCCGATACTTTCAGAAGTATTTACCACTTTATGATGGAAATACCTTGATAGAAAAGAATACGGCAAAACCATTTCCAAAAAAGTTATGCTTTTATCATAGGTATAGTCCTTTCGGGAAGAACCATAATACTCGGACAGTTCCTTATCATATTTATAAATAATTTCATAAGCCAATTCATCAGGACCATCAAAAATATACATGATCATGGTACCGGCTTCCCAGTTGAGTTTGTCAGGATTCCAGTCAAAACTTTTGTCGATAGACAGATTTCCATAATTATCATACAGATATTCATATTTAACCTCAGGGATCCAATTCACACTCATGTTATCATTTTTAGAATAAATTGATGATAACAGCAGCTCTGAAACATCGTAGTTCAACTGATGCAGATATAATAGTAGCCAACTTTCTGAAGAATCATCCCATTCATAAAACATTTCCTCAAGTAGTTTTTTTTGATCATCATAGTCATTTTCCATCATTTTTGAAGGCAGCCATTTTTCAGAAAGAGGATCAAATATGTCAATAACAATGCTTTGAATCCTATCCGGATCAACGTAATCGATGGATGTTTTTGTGAAAGGAGTCATTTGCCCATTTTCATCAAATATTTTATACTCTGTAATTTCTGTCAATCCGGAATTTTCATCATAATTGAATGTGATGCGGGAATCTGGTTCCCAATTTTTTATCTTTTTTGAAAAAACCAAATTCGTTTTGTCAATTAAAAGATCGTTTTCTGAATACTGATAATGTGTTTGCTTTTCGGGTTCCTCCTTTAATCCAAGAAGTTCCTGTATAAAATATTTGGTTGCCGTGATCAGTTTTTTATTCTCATAGTTGAAAGTACACTTTCGCATCCGATAATGTGTGAAAGAGGGTTTAAAATTAAAAAAATAAACAAAACTGTCAAGCTTCAAGATGTCATCATTTTCAGGAATGCTGTTTTGAAGATTGAATGAATTTATTTTTTTTATAAGATCCATTTTGTATTGATGTTCCAGGGTGCTCCTAAGGCTTTGTATCTGTTGATTCGGAAAAAAATCATCTGATAAAACTTCAGGATTACTCTGAGCTGTCAGAAAGGAGATAGATATTATGTGGGCAAAAAAGAAAATGAGGAGCTTTTGGAAATATTTTAAAATAACCTTCCCGCTCTCTGAGGAGGAGGAGGTAATTGGTTTTAACTGAAAATTTGGTTGGAATGAGGTTTGTCCGGTGGTATTATTAACAGGCTTCATAAAGTTGGGTTAAATTTTAGTATTTATGTTCATGGTTGATTCCAAAAGGTTAGATCACACATCAGTTGAAGCGTCTTTTTTAATCATGGGAATCTAATATAAGATACCTTGTTTTTAATAAGTGCTGCAATGTCAAAGCTTTAAAGGGGAATATTTCAATTTAACTGAATTATTTCCCATGGTTTACGTTTATAATTGATCCCATACCTAACGCCAAAGAATAATGCCCAACGATTGCTAACGTTATAACAAACCTACAGCATTACTGAGAATACTTCTTCGCATTAGCTTTCATATAAGATAAACCTGCACTTTTTTCCTGAATGGTACCATATGGTCAAAGATCGGAAAATGCAAGTATGAAAGCAGCTTATTACAATTTCACCAGCTTCCCGCTCTGTTTTTTATTCTGATCGTACAAATGATAAAAATATATGCCTGGTTCAAGGGAAGAAAAATCAATTGATGCATCATCTTTTATGTATCTGGTCATCACCTTACTGCCTTGCAGGTCAAATAATTCTAAAGTCTTCGGTAGATTTTCAGGAGACAAGTATAAGCTCAGCTTATCCGCTACAGGATTTGGAAATACTTTTGCATAGTGTTCTTTATCAGCTTGTACAGAAGTCATTGTTAAAGCTGAGTAGTAATAATGTATGGCTTCTTCTTTCTTCCAGGATGCTGTTTCTTCATCCCATGAACTTTCGGTGATGGATTCAAGTTTATGCCGAAACATTAAAGGATTTACTGCAGGCAGGATCAACAAGTCAAAGGAGTATCCATTGTCATAAATAAATTCTGTTTTGTAACCTACAGTCCAATCATTTATTTCATCATCCCAGTACTTTTCATCAGTGAGTACAAGATTTTTCAATTCATCATAAGTCAGTTCAAACCTTACAAAATTATACCAATTATTCGTTTCAACGTCCCAAAACAGGATGTCCTGTGAGATAAAATTATCATTGGAATCTGATTCGAGGTTCGACATTTGCTCATTCTCCCAGTCCATAACAGATTCATTCCAACTCATTTCCAATTGATTAATCAATTGATTGTTAGTATTATAAGTGGATGCTGATTTAAAAACATTTATCCAGGAATTGGTTTCTGAGTTCCAGCTCGATTGAATTAATGTGATCAATTGGTTCAGGTTATAATAGGTATATTCACTTTTGGAATAATTTATCCATGATGCCGAATTATAATTCCATTTATAGGAAGTAATGGTAATAATATTGCCATGTTCGTCATAAATTGTACCCCTTTTAGCAATTGGAAATAATTCATAATCATCAGAATTTGCATTGTAAGAAGTCTCCGTAATAATTCTGTCCTGGCCGTCATATTCGTACTTATTTTGAAATTGAAATGCCCAGGTTGATAATAATCTGTCCCATCTATAAAATGATTCATACATTAACTGATCATTAGTATTATGAGAGTAAATAATCTTGTTACCAAACTTTATTTGGGAAGTAGCTTTATCAAATGAATAATCAATATGTATAATCAAATTTCCGTTTTCGTCAAATGTCTCATAACTTTTCTGAGTCGTTATCGACTCACCTGATACTTCATCAAAATCATAAGTAAATGTACTGTCAAGCTTTAATTTGTCAGAAAGACCAATTAAGTGTCCATTCTTTCTGCCCGAGGGATTCCATATTCTATTTTGGAATATCTTATGGAAATCCAGATCTGTCGGGCTGTTTTGAATACTGAATGGGGCGTTTTGTTGGTTGGAAAACCATGAATGTTTTTGTCCGAAAATGGTTGTTGCGGAAAAAATTATGGACATCCAAATGATCATTTGTTTTTGCATTGTGCTGGAATTTAAAGGTTAAAAAATTATATGTTTTGAGAATAAAAATTACTGGATTTGGCAACTGAAGCCTTTTTTTTACCTTTTGTTTTATATAACGTATCTAACTGATTAAAAGATGCTTGATTTTAAAGTCGTTTGTCCATTTTCTTTTTCATTCAAAAACTTTTCTGCCCTTAAATCTGTAAGCAATTATGAAATTAAAATTTCGAATGACTTCGTCAAATATACGAATTTCTCATCTAAAGTTGTGATCAATTTATTTAACGGTAGGTTTTGGAGAGTTAACGGTAATTGTGGTTTGCTAAAGGTAAAATTATACCTGAAATCATCGCCTGGATCTGCGCTGCGTACCATCAGCACCATCTGTGTTGCCATTTTAGAAGTTACAAAAAGTAGGTGAGATGGGAACGCGGATGACGCGGATATCCTAACGCGGATTTTAGCGGATTTGATGTTTCATTCTGAGCAGAATGTATAGATCATGTTATTTTGATCTGGAATTCTGTCGGAAATGTATGCCTGGATCCGCGCTGCGAAGCATCCGTGTTATCCGCGTTGCTTATGTATTTTGTTGGTAAAAATGCGGTTACACGGAGGGCCACAGAGTGTTACACGGAGGGCCACGGAGGTTAAGGTATGGGAATTTGAGTTAATTTGTCAATGCTTTACAGTATTTATATTTTAGCAAAACAGTTGTGATGGGAACGCGGATGACGCGGATATCCTAACGCTGATTTTAGCGGATTTGATGTTTCATTCTGAGCAGAATGTATAGATCAAGTTATTTTGAACTGGAATTTTGTCGGATATGTATGCCTGGATCCGCGCTGCGCAGCATCCGTGTTATCCGCGTTGCAAATGTATTTTGTTGGTTAAAAATGAGGTTACACGGAGGGCCACAGAGTTTTGCACGGAGGGCCACAGAGGTTCAGGTATGGGAATTTGAGTTAATTTGTCAATTCTTTGCAGTATTTTTATTTTAGCAAAACAGTCGTGATGGGAACACGGATAACGCGGATATCCTAACGCGGATTTTAGCGGATTTGATGTTTCATTCTGAGCAAAATGTATAGATCAAGTTATTTTGAACTGGAATTTTGTCGGAAATGTATGCCTGGATCCGCGCTGCGTAGCATCCGTGTCATCCGCGTTGCAAATGTATTAATAATGGTTAAAAATGCGGTTACACGGAGGGATACAGTGGTTCAGGTATGGGAATTTGAGTTAATTTGTCAATGCCTTGCAGTATTTATATTTTAACAAAACAGTCGTGATGGGAACGCGGATGACGCGGATATCCTAACGCGGATTTTAGCGGATTTGATGTTTCATTCTGAGCAAAATGTATAGATCAAGTTATTTTGAACTGGAATTTTGTCGGAAATGTATACCTGGATCCGCGCTGCGCAGCATCCGTGTTATCTGCGTTGGTTATGTATTTTGTTGGTTAAAAATGCGGTTACACGGAGGGCCACAGAGTTTTGCACGGAGGGCCACAGAGGTTCAGGTATGGGAATTTGAGTTAATTTGTCAATTCCTTTCAGCATTTTTATTTAGCAAAACAGTCGTGATGGGAACACGGATAACGCGGATATCCTAACGCGGATTTTAGCGGATTTGAAGTTTCATTCTGAGAAGAAGGTATAGATTATGTTATTTTGATCAGGAATTTTGTCGGATATGCAGGGTTGGATCCGCGCTGCGCAGCATCCGTGTTATCCGCGTTGCAAATGTATTAATAATGGTTAAAAATGCGGTTACTCGGAGGGCCACAGAGGGGAAGGTTTAGAATTGGGATATTTTTGATGATGGAATGCAGGTTTTTTCACCACATAGGCTCATAGGACACATAGTTCCGTTTCATATTTTTCGATATTGAAGTCGGGTGGTCATGGCGGGCTTGATCCGCCATCTTATTTATTCTTTAAGGCATAGATCAGGTGACGGGGTTCCGGGTCAAGCCCGGAATGACGGCTGCGAGAAAAGGAAAATCGACTTCAATTTTAGATCAAAATAATTATGCAGGTGGGTATTCAGGTTTTGCAGGTGGGTATTCAGGATTTGCAGGTGGGTATTATGGATTTGCAGGTGGGGATTAAGGATTTGCAGGTGGGGATTATGGATTTGCAGGTGGGGATTAAGGATTTGCAGGTGGGGATTAAGGATTTGCAGGTAGGCATTATGGATTTGCAGGTGGGGATTATGGATTTGCAGGTGGGTATTAAGGATTTGCAGGTGGGTATTCAGGATTTGCAGGTAGGTATTATGGATTTGCAGGTGGGTATTATGGATTTGCAGGTGGGAATTATGGATTTGCAGGTGGGTATCGGGGTAAAAAAAATCAGCGCCCGGTAAAGGACGCTGATGGAAATGACCACTAAATCCGACTACATCATTTCTTTTATGAGCACTACATTAAAACCAGTTATTTACAGGGTAGCGCAGGTAGTGAACGCAGGGGCACCCTTTTTTTATCAGCTGACTTTGCGTTTGAACTGGTATTTCGTGATGGACCGGTATTCCGGGCTAGTGTATCCAAAGGCAGATTTGACATAGGTTTTGATATCCCGGGCGATGTCCAGCATACCGGTGTCTTTGTTGTAGAAGATCTTGTCTCTTTCTATCCTGGCGTTGGAGAGTTGTATGCCGGCAGTGATCGCAGCGGCATCTTTAGCTTTGAGCGTATCGTGGAAAGATTGGAGGGATCCGATCTGCAGTTCGGTCTCGTTCGGTGCATAGGTGCCGGCGGTGGTGAGCAGGCTGATGAATTGTCCGAAGAAGGCGATGCGGTTGTCGATACCGGTCTGTGCAGAGGAGATCTCTTTAGCGCTTTTACCTTCGGCGAGAGCGGTTCTTTTTTCCTCTTCCGTTTTTTTAGCTGAAGCACGTTCGCCGCGTAGTTTCCGTACGAGGGAATCAGCGGTGGCTTCAATTTCGGTGGAAGTGTCGGACGCTTTGAGGGCGTTGTTGGCTTTGGTCACGAGCTGATGGATCGGGTTGAAAGCCTCCGTACGGTTATCGATGGCGATCTGATAGGCCGTGAGGGCTTCGGTAACGAGGGCAGCGACTGTTTTTGCCTTGTTGAGCAAATCGGTCAGTGCGGCGGGTTTGAGTGCATCTTTGGCAGGGTTATACCTTGAACCATAAGATGTCACTTCAGTGAGCATGGAATCAAACGTAGCCAGATTGACGGCATCGCCTGATTCAGTTGAACTAGTACGCATAATTAAAAAAATTATTGATTAGTAAATTTGGTTTACGAGACCAAAAATACATCTTTCTTTCAGTTGAGCAAGAAAATGTGGAAAAAAAAATTGATTGGAGGGATAAAATTTTGTTTTTCGTTGGAATGGGGGTGGATGTGGTGGTGATGGGATGGGTAGGGGATGGTTTGTTGTGGGGAGTATCTTTATAATGTATTGGTAGGCAGGTGAAAAAATGAGTGGTTTTGTGGGGATTTTGAGGGATTTTTTGTAGGTTTATGGGACTATTTTCGGGAGATGGTTTGGGGGAGAATAAGGTGTTCAAAAAGGAATCAAACAATTGATCAGATGACGGGTAACTTATGAAAAATCATGCTGGTCTGAAGGATGGGTTCATTACTGTTTTTGCCAAAAAAAAACACTTGTTTTCTCCTTTTATACAAAGGCTTATATCTTAAATAATCAAAATTAATTCAAAACCTAAACGACTATCTTTTATGCTACAAATGCCGGTTTTCGTTTTCCAGTACCTGAAACAGAAAGAATACATTGGCAAGACCAGAATACTGGTCATCGGGGAGAATTATCCGAATCCGGATTATGCTGTTTCCTATTTCTACCGAAGTCTTCCGGATTGTCCGGGTGGTCCTGCCAAGGGTGCTGCTCCGCTTTTCTTTACTAACCTGTGCAATGCGTTTTCAATCCCCGACACATACCCGGATGGTAAAAAAATGAGTGAATTGGAAAGGTTGGATCAGTTTTTAAGTAATGGATTAATGGTGATGGATGCTCAACAAAATAACGGTGCCCCTAAAAGACCGGCAAAAATTTCTTCTTATGAAGCAGAGAATTTAATTAATACAATTTTATACCTAAATCCTGACCACATTATCTTTCTGACCAATAATAATATTCCTGTTATACTGGCTCTAAGTCAAATTCCTTCTTTTTCAAAGATCAGGTCCAGGATATTGACTAATCCAATAACAGGCACTAAGGTTTTCGCATTTCCTTCTCCTCCTGCAAATCCAAATTTATTCCTTCAGCAGATCAATGCTTTAAAAAATAATGGATTAGCTATTTAAAAGTGTTAAATGATTTTATATCTCAATAGAAATGTATAAAAGCAAAGTTCTAAATAAAAATGCGTCATATTACTGAGGTATTCCTATAAATAAACGGCAAAGCAAGTATTGGCCGGCAGCATGGATAATTAATGGCTGATTATGTGGAAGATGTGGCGTAAAAGATATCGGAATTTTGCTCAAGCTGCAGCGCGGGGAGAAAAAAGCAATGTATTTCTTGTTGAATCAACGGAAATTTAGTAAGTTTATGGGACTATTTTCGGGAGATGGTATGGGGGTAGATATAGATCTTTAAGAGAGGCTGAATTGATGAGTTGGGCATATCGGGATGAAATGGGTGGATATGCTTAATTGGTGGAGGGGAAAATTGATATGTGATATTTTTTTGTTAAGGATATAAACAAGTTAGATGCAACCAAATTAAAAATATATGTCAAAGAATGTAATACAGTTTTTAAGGCAAAAAGATTATGTCTATATTGACGAAATAGGTCAAGGTGGAACTGGTAGAACTGTATTACTCGAAGATCCACAAATTCAAAGCAAATTTGTTTGTAAAAAATATTCTCCAATAAGGGAGGAATATAGAATTCCATTTTTCAAGAATTTCCTCGAAGAAATCAAAATACTATATCAACTCAATCACGCAAATATTGTGAGAGTATTTAATTATTATTTGTATCCAGAATTATTCACAGGCTATATTTTGATGGAGTATATAGATGGAGATCATATCTACGAATATCTAAATCAAAATCCATCGTGGATTGACAATATATTTTATCAAACTATTGAAGGCTTTAGACATCTTCAACAGTTTGGAATCTTGCATAGAGATATAAGACCTGAGAACATTTTGGTCTCCAAAAACAATCAATCAAAAATTATTGATTTTGGATTTGGTAAAACAATTCGATTCGAAAATGATTTTGATAAAAGTGTATCCCTCAATTGGAGATATTCTCCTCCGTCTGAATTCAAGAAAAAAATTTATGATTATAAAACTGAAGTATATTTTGTAGGAAAAATGTTTGAAGAGATTATCACTGATCTCAATCTTCAAAGCTTTAGTTATTGGAGTCAACTAAGGAAGATGATTAACTTCAAGTACGAAGAAAGAATACCTAATTTCTTTGATGTGCAAAAAGAACTAATTCAATCTTTTAATCATAAATTAGAATTTACTGAAAATGAAAAACAAGCCTATCAGAATTTCGCAAATGAACTTACTTGGAGTTTAAGCAGAATGACTTATGATTCTATCTATCATGAAAACATCGGATTTATAATAAATGAATTAGAAAAAGCTTACCGAAACTCAATGTTAGAAGAGAAGATTCAGAAAACTCCAATAGTAGCTAATTGTTTCATAAAAGGAAACTATTCCTATAGCACAAGCCAATTAATCTCAGTTGAATCTTTAAAGAATTTCATCAACCTACTTAAATCTAAATCCATGGATAACCAACAAATAATTCTTAGTAATTTATGGAATCGAATAGATACAATTCAACGATACAATCCAAAGGAAGAATATGATGATTTACCATTTTAAAAAGAATAGGCAGCATCTAACAATGTACATGACGATCATGTCGGCTAAACGCCGCCACGCCGCATGTACAAACCGTTATGCGGCATTATGAAAGGAAAAACGGAAGGAAGAATATGAATATGTAAAATTTTCAAGAAAAATCTTAGTAACTTTAGCGAAGGAATTAGACGGTATGAACAAATATTCTGAAATGATAAAAAAGGCTGTTTTGTTTTTTAGTTGTGTTTTCATGACTTTTTCTCTTTTTGCAAACAATAAACAACCTGATTCACTTTTTTTTGAATCTTTTAACCTCCGCTACCAAAATCCAGATTTGGGAATAATCAAGGCAAAAGAAATGCAAAGAAAGGATCCAACTAATGCCTATGCATATCTTTCAATGTCCTTTAATTATTTCTATAAATCAGACTACGATAATGCTATGCATTATATAGATACTGCTATAAAACAGGCCCCGGATAATGCCATTATTAAAAATATGAAACTTTCTTTAGATGGCTGGATTAACCAAAGATTGGGAAAGTATTTTGAAGCTTATCAGAGCTTTAATAAAGCAAATGATTTCTATTCAAGACAAATCAACAAGTGGCTTTATAGTAACAACCTTTTATTCTGGCAGGCTTATGCAATAAATTCTCTGGGAAATATCACTTTTCAATTTTATTATTTCAAGGATTTCAAAAAGATAAATTCATTGATTTTTGATAACGCAATAAGTCAAGTTTATGAGAGAGAAAATGAATTGATTCCTGATTATTTGAATTCACATATTTATTATCTTGTTTTGCTAAACTATATAACCAATCTGGAATCAATAACTGATACAATAGGTTTCGAGGATCACTTCAAAAAATATTTGGGCTTCATTGAAGATAACAATTACTATCAACAGGGTAATTTTTACGAAGTCCTGGGGTTGATTTATCCTGAAAATAAAGAACTTGTTGAAAGCTTGTTATACAACAACAAGAAAAATATTCTTTGTAATGAAGCTATTCAATGCCTCATTGCCAACTCACCTGAACTTTGTTTTTTCGAAAAAGCATTGGAGTGTTTTAAAAAGCATGGAGATGTTTACCAAATTAGCGGACAATATTACCACATTGGTGCATACTATCGTTCTCAAATTACAAATAAAGTAAATCTCAGACTCGAACCTGAACCTTTTTGGCTAAGTTCATTAGACAGTTGCATTAATCGTTCGTTATATTATCAATATATTCGTGATACAGCTTTTTTCAAGAAATTGAGAGAAGATTCACCTTATTTTGATAAGATGAAGGATTCTATTATGAATAAACTGGTTTCATTACATTGGTGCATGAAATCGTTGCAATTGAGACATTTCCATGATGGAATTAAAAAAGGTTCAGTTGTTGGCCAATATAATCTAAGGCCTGATACCCATAATATGAAGCTACTTGCTCAACTGCAGAAGAAAGAAACGGAAAATATAGGAAAGTTTTTTTATCAAGTTGAAGATACTCTTCTGCAAAAGATACGTTCGGATAGAAATCGAAACTTTATAATAATTGGAGCTCTTTTTTTGTTAATTATGGCTTTACTAGTAATCGCGCATTATCGAAGAAAACGAAGAAGAGATCAAATTGAAAAAGATGATGCTATAGAGAAATCCGAAAAAGCTAAACAAATCTTAGAACTTACAAAAATACATAATGAAGCTTGGAACAATATTCTGTATGAATTATCTTCCATTTGGGGGCAATTATTTGCTGACAAAGTGGAATTTGACAGCATTTCTTTTGACAAACTGAATCAGGGTTTGTTGCAATATTTCAAATCAGAGTACAGTGCCATAGGGATATTTAAAGATGGAATATTATATGATAAAGCTTTCGGATTTAGCCACAAGCTTGAAGAAGATAAACAACAACAAATCAAACAGCGAGCGGAGTTATCATCAGAAAATACTATAATCGGAAAATTTCTGAACACAGGCGATAGCTATCAAAAATACACTGATATTGAAATTTTTGGCATTCAAAATGAACACCTTGAAATTTACCGGCAATGCATGGAATCTGGCAAAATTGACAATATTCATTTGGCAGGTATTTATGGACAACCCGAAACTGAAGAAGAAAAAATTGCCTTAGGGTATATCAGTTTGATAAATGTTAGTGACAATAACACGAAATTTGAAGAAGATCTTAACATATTGTCTGCCCAACTTGAGGGTATCATTGAAGGAGAATTCAATAGGCAATGGCTTAGAGCCCAAGGCAAAGATGAGAATTTTATTAATGCCTTAGTTACAGATGAGGCCAATATTGAACAAATTCTAAAAATGTCTTTCAAATACTTTGGAGAAGAATTTCGTGCCGGAATTGTCAGCTTCAGGGTGCCTGTTATCAATGGATCTGATGATAACCCAGAAAATAACCTCAAATTAGCTTTACGATTTATCTATACTGATCCTAATTTGAAATATAGTAGTGAAATTGAAAATTACTATAAATCGGATGAAAAAAAGACATTATCCCTTAAAGATGTAACTTACAAAACTGAATTACTTTGCGGTTTTCCTGAAGGGATTTTAATTGATAAGATTGGCCAAAGTAATGAATTCTACGATACGTTACATTTAAATGAAGTTTTCTCAAATAAAACCAATATAATTCTGCCGATCAGAAAACTGAACCATCCGGTGAAAGAACAGAATGGCATTAATGAACAATGGAGGAATCTATGCGGCATAATAAATATCCAACCATACAACTTCAATAATAGGCCTGATATTGTCACTCGCATGAAATCCATTGCGAAAAAAATCACATATCTACTGAATCACAAATTCAACGAAAGCAAAAATGAACAGATCAGCGCCTTGCACAATCAGTTAAACAAGCTGGATTATGAACAGGTGGATACCTTCTACAATCAGATTAATGAGCTTGTAAAAATTGTAATCAATGCGGATATTTGCAGTATATTTATCTACAACAAACCCAGGAAAAGGCTTGAATTAAAAGCTACTACGGCAGATAAGGTTTTATATGATATGGAGGTCTTAACAACATCTGAAATCCAGTATTTAGATGATGTATATTATTCTATGGCTGATTCTGAAAGTATTACCTGGAGAACCTATCTTGAAGAGAAAACACACATGTTTTACAACATAAAACACTATCCTAAAAAATCCAGCAAATTTATTGAATTTCCAAAAAATGGGAATTTAGAAGATAGCTATGGATTATCTAGGTTGTTTGTTCCATTAATGAACACAGATGGTTCAAAAAAATGTTTTGGTGTGATTAAATGCCTTGGGGCAAGATTCGGTAAAGATTACCTTATTCACTCTTTTTGGGATTTTGACCGGGAAACTGTTGAATTTATATCTGCATTGGCAGCTCAATTGATAGAATATGCTATATTAATACAGGAGAAGGATACTTTTATTAAACAAATGGTACATGAGACAACAACGCCTATTGCTGAAATGCTACACAACCAAATCGAATATTATAATAGGATTACTAGAGAAAAGAGAACGCCACCTGGTTTTGAAAAGTATCACAATAATTTAGTCAACAATATATTGTTGCAGAAGCAGATACTAATAGATTTGGAGAGTATTTCATCAAAGAAATCAAACTTAAGCATGATTAATCCCTCAAAGGAGAACACTCGCCAGCTATTATTGGATAATATCAGATTGTTTGAGGAATCAGCATTTTTTGAAAAAGGAATAACATTTGTTGCAGGGATAAATAATCTACCAGACCTATTCATTGACAGATCAAGACTGCAGCAGGTTTTTATAAACCTGATACGCAATGCGGTGCAATATTCATATCCAAAATCACAAATAAAGATACTTTATGAACATGTTGATAAATACATAGATGGCTTTAAAAACCTTATATGGCATGAAATTAAATTCCAAAATGATGGAATTGGAATACCGGAATCTGAGGTGGATGATATTTTTCTTTTATACCGCCGAGGAAGCAATGCGCATAAATCCAGGCCTTCAGGCAGTGGAATCGGGCTCTATCTGGTTGATCAGATCGTTAGAGCGCACGGAGGAATTTGCAAAGTTGTAAAACTTAACAATCCTACTGAAATTGCAATATTTTTACCTTCAAAATGAAATAACAATAAAACACTAATAATTATGAAAAAGATTCTTCTTGTTGACGATGACATTAAAACAATGAGATCATTGATTGAAGACCTGCAGGTGACCTATGGTTTTGAAGTTGTGCATCTTGAAACCTTTGACAATGTAATTGAAGTTCTGAATGGTTCAAGATTTGACATCATGATCCTTGATATTATGATGCCTATTCCTTCTAACTGGACTTTTGATGAAGTAAGAAGATCATCAGAAGGTATGTCAACAGGTGAAGTACTTTACGAAAAGATAAGAAGGGCTTTCCCTGAACTACCGATCCTGATATATTCAGCAAAAGAGGTGAAACCGTTTAATGACAAGAAAACGCTCATTTTACGCAAACCAGAGCTACCTTCAGAAATTGTAAATAGAATTATTAAACTTATTGGCCATGAGAACTAAAAGTATTTATGTGTTTTTACTTTTTGCATTGATTTCTGTAAGTTCTCATGTTAAAAGTCAGATACAGAAAATTGATTCAGTTAACAATGTTCAAAACAAAAAGATTGAACAACTTAATAATATGCTTAATTATCAGGATAGCATAATTAAAGCTCAAAATCAAAATCTTCAAGCATTACGAGAAAATGTAAGTAATGTCAAAATATCTGATTTAGAGCCAACTGTTCAAGTGATTGCAGTAATCGTTGCAATTATGACATTTATAATTGCCTTACTGACAATATATTTATCCTGGTTTAACTATTCAAGAAATAGAGATATTATAAATATTGTTGGAGAATCCAAGAAAACAATTGATGATCATAAAACCATTTTTTCTGATCTTAAGAATCAATTCAATCAGGAATATCAATCTGCGCTTGGAAAAATTGAATATAATTCTGTTATTGTTGAGAAAAACAAAAAGGATGTTACTGAATTAAATAAAGAAATTACATCCCAAAGGTCATTTCTAAAAGAAAGCATTGAGCTTATTTTTGATTTATTATTAGTTTCTGCAAATAACCTAAAAGACAGGAAGTTTTATTCTCAAATTTTTATTAAGCGTGCCGTAAGCCTGCTATATTCTTTAAAAGAAGAAGAACGGTTTACCGGAATAACTACCTTAAGTGCTATTGGAACTCATGCTGAAGTAAAGCACCTTGAAAATCTTTTGCTCAACAAAGATGAAACTGATAAAAACAAGTTACTTGCTTCTAATGCCATTGCAGAGATAAAATCAAGATAGTAAATTAAAATACAGAAAATGAAAAACATTCTCTTTATTGATGATGATAATCGAGGAGCAATCACAAACCTGATAAATGAACTTGAAGCAAACAACTATAAAGTGTTTTTTACGGATGATATTAAAAACCTAATTGAGTACATAAGCGATAAACATTATGATGCATTAATCCTTGATATCATGATGCCTGTTCCGGAATCATGGAGCAGGGAAATGCAGAAAGCAAGCAATTCTGGTCTTAGAACAGGTGCAGTACTCTTCAGTTTAATACGCAAATCCTTTTCAAACCTGCCTGTACTGATTTATTCTGCGTATTCTCATGATATTAAGAATGATCAATATACATATTCAATCAGGAAACCTGAGCTTCCTGGTGTTATTATTCAGAAACTGGAGGAGTTATTAGCTTAAGATTTGGAGTTTTGAGAAATCTCAAAATTTAAAACTTACACCTACAATTTATAATGGTAAAAGTAAAAATGCCCATTAGAAACTTGCGTTTACAGTTTAATTGAAAGAGTGTTGTAAAGACAAGTGAATCAATAACGCCCCATAACAGCTAAGCGTTCGTCGTGGTTGCAAACCAAGCGATGAACGTAGTGTTGAACCCCGTAGGTATTTTTCCTACGGGGTGTACGGAATACTGACGCTGCCGGTCAGTATCTTCGACCTTCTTTGGTAGCGTGTCTATTGACTAAGAATTGACCCCCCGGTTGACGGAATCTTTGACCCCCGGATCAAAAGGAAAATAAAGTTAAAAAATGATCATGAATTACGCAAACTTTTTCCTTTAAGCATAATTTTAGTTG
>Ga0209573_1003457_pt1 | contig 17339 bp, 19 predicted proteins | sample TNRBio252014_DNA_FD_185870 | JGI IMG/M metagenome (GOLD analysis project Ga0209573, IMG submission 185870) | Wastewater treatment Type I Accumulibacter community from EBPR Bioreactor in Madison, WI, USA - TNR Reactor_6/25/2014_ DNA (SPAdes)... | ecosystem: Engineered > Bioreactor > EBPR >...
AAAGCCGCCCTTCGGCATTGTAGAGATAAATCATGCCGGGAACACTGTCGAAAATCGCTTCCAGCAGCGCCTGCTTCTCCAGCAACACCTCCTCCGCCAGCTTGCGGTCCGTGATCTCGAGCGTCACGCCAGCCAGCCCGGTGATGTCGCCCTTTTCATCGAATTGACTGCGCCCCACGGACAAAAACCAGCGCACGCTGCCATCCGCGCCCAGCATCCGGTATTCCACCCGGAACAAGCGGGCCTCGTTCAGCGTCTGCTCAAGGGTTTGCCGCACCTTGGAGCGGTCCTCTGCATGCATTCTGCCAAGAACCTGCTCCAAACTCAGATCCTTGCCATGAAACTCACCGAACAACGCCAGCGTCGAAGGCGCGACCCAGTAGGTGAGCGACTTCTTGTCCAGGCTCCAAACTCCGATGCTCGCCGCCTTTGTGGCCAGGCTTAGGCGCTCCTCGCTGACACGCAGTTGCCTCTCGCTCTGCTGCAACTGCCGGGTGAGCCCGTGCACACGCAGCAGCCGGGAGCTCAGCTCGTACCCCATCATCGCCACCATCCCCATGAAGAACACGCTCGCCATGAGCGGCGTCTGGACACTCCCCGCCAACACCAGGTGGGCCTGCACCACCGCCGAGGTCGCGATAAACACAGTGCTGACTCCCACCAGAAGCACGGTGCGCCGCTTTCCCCGCCGCCATTCAGAGACACAGACATCCACGACAAAGACCAGCAACACCACGAGGCTGAACTGGCCGAACCGCGTCCACATGCTAGGCACCCCCACCGCCACCGAGGCCTGACCGCCCAGAAACTCGACCTTCTTCACCGCCGAGATCGCCACATAGTTGAAATTCACCGCCGTGAGGAAATTCACCACCAGCACCAGCGTCCGCAGACCACAAGCCAGCCAGGCCAGCCACGGACGCCCCGCGCGGAAATAAAAATGGATGAATCCCACCAGGGAGACAAAGACGCCCCAGACCGGCACATGATACCAACGCACCCACTGCCCATAAGCGACCGCCGACACCTCCCGTGCCATCGCCAGCTCAATGGCCGCCATTCCCGCCGTGCTCGTCACCAGCAGGGCAAACATCAGATTGGCCCACGCATCCCGCTGCCGGAACCAGACCAGGTAATGCACCGCCGCCAGCGTCAGACACGCGGAGGCAACCATCGAAAAAATGACAGTGATCCAATCCATACAGGGGGTGAGTCAGCTTAAGCGAGGATCAAATCCGGGCTGCCAGCCAATTGTCACCCACACCTCTAATCCTGTCTTAAAACACGAATGGCAGACGCATATCCGCTCAAGGCTTCCACCATGCATCCAGCTTGGCGGACAACTCCTTCACTTTCTCAGCGCTCCCTGCTGCCAGATTCTTCTCCTCGGTCGGATCGGCCTTCAAATCGTAGAGTTCCACGACGTCATCGGGCTGGTTGGCTTGGTTCGGCACGATGAGCTTGGTGCTGCCCTCGACGATCCAGCGCCATCTCAGGCTGGAGGCGGGGACGTTCAGATCCACGAAGTTGTGGGTGAAACATTCGCCGTAGATGGCCTTGCGGGCGGTCACAGCGGCGTCATCCAGCAGATTGAGACCGGGCATGGCCTTCGTCGGCTCCAATCCGGCGGCCTTGAGCAGTGTGGGAACCAGATCAATCGACTGCGCGAGTTCGTCCGACATCTTCGGCTTCACCTTGCCGGGCCAGCGGATCATGATGGGCGAGCGCAGGCCGCCGTCATACTGGCTTTGCTTCGATTTTTCAGCGTAGCGGCCTGTTTGCGGATTCGTGATCCAGCCATTGTCGCTGACATAGACGAAGATTGTGTTCTCCTTCATGCCGTTGTCGTCGATGTGCTTCACCAGCTCACCGCAGGTCTCGTCAAACCAGTCCACCATAGCCCAGTACTTCGCCACATGCTCGCTGGGAGCCTTGTCCTTGTATTTGTCGAACAAACGCTGCGGCGGCGTGTGCGGATCATGCGGCATCATCGGCGCATACCACACCAAGAACGGCTTCTGCTGTTGTTTGGCCTCGCCGATGAAGTCATAGATGGGCTGCATCGTCTTGCGGCCGATGTCGAGGCCTTTGTCGCCGTGGCGGCCGCCTTCCGTCATGCCATGGGTGAATCCACCGCGTGAGTAATGCTTCTGCCACCACTTGCCGGTTTGCAGGCTCAGGTAGCCCTTTTGCGCGAGCATCTTCGGCAGTGTGCCGGCATCTTCGAGGTGCTTGCTCATCACCTCGCGACCGGCCTCAAACTCCGGTCCTTTGGCCTGTCCTTTCTTTTTTCCAGCACCGGGCGTGAGCGGCGGATCGTTGCTCGTTACCTTGTGCTGATGAGGGTACAATCCGGTGATGATTGTCGCCAGACTCGGGCAGCACAGGCTGCTGGTCACATAACCACGGCGAAAGGTCAGGCTCTCGCCCGCCAGCTTGTCCAGATTCGGCGTCTTGAGCTGCGCATGTCCCATGAAGCCGTAATCACTCCACAGATGATCGTCGGAGATGATCATCACGATGTTCGGCGGTGTGTCAGCAGCGGAAACGAGCAACGGCAGGGCCAGCAGGGAGAGAAGAAGTCGGCGGATCATGGGCGCAGATGAACGAAGAGGACCGAAAGCATCTTGCCATGGAATCGGAATCGCGATTGAATCACGCCCTATGGATGCCACCCCCCCTCCACCCCTGCCAGCCAAAAGCTCCTGGTGGTCTGCCTGGATTCTCGCCACGGCGGTCATTCCTGGCCTCACCCTGGCAGTGCTGCCGTTGCTGCCTGAGAATAACAGCCTGCCACAGACGATCATGGTTCTGGGAGGCATCAGCGCATTAGTCCTGCACATCGTCTCCAGCATCAAACTGGGCAAAGGCCGTTCCGCCGGCCTTGTCGTCGGCCTGATCTTCGGTGGCTGGGCACTCATGCTGGCTTCATTCTTTGCCGGCTGCCTCGTACTCATCACCAACGAATGATGAGCGCCACCCTTCTCAAGCGCACCACCTCACGCTGCCCCCAATGCCACACGCCATGCCCGGCCACGGTCGAGCAGCAGGATGGCAAGGTGTATCTCAAACGCCGCTGCATCGCGCATGGCGAATTCAGTGCCTGCATCGCCAGTGATGCGCGGTTTTACTGGCTGGCGCAGGGCAAGGAGGAGAACCGCTGCTGCTCCGGTGGTGCGTGTTGCGATGCGACCGGCAGTAACGCTGGAACCTTGGGCCGCAATGCGGAAGGACGTGGCGCCAATCCCATCGAGACGCTGTCCACCTGCCTTGCGCTGATCGAGATCGTCAACTCCTGCAATCTCTCCTGCCCGACCTGCTACGCGGATTCGCCCATCGGCATCGGCTCAAAAGTGGATGCGGTGCCGATGGCCGAGATTCAGGCACGGGTCGATGGCGTGATCGCCCGCAAAGGGAAGATCGAAATTTTGCAGCTTTCCGGCGGCGAACCCGCGCTGCATCCGCAACTGGCCGACATCTGCCGCTGGGCCAAGCAGCACGAGCAGATCGACTTCCTGCTGATCAACACGAATGGTGTTCGTTTTGCGAAAGACCCGACGCTTTGCCAGGAACTCGGCGAAATCTTCCGCAATGGCGGCTTGCAGGTCTATTTGCAGTTCGATGGCTTGCAGGAGGCTGGGCACAAGGCGTTGCGCGGAGCTGATCTACGCGAGGTGAAGCAACAGGCGCTCGCGAACCTCGCTGCGGCGAACATTCCTGTCACGCTGGCGATGACGGTGACGCACGACAACCTGCCGCACCTCTGGCAGACGATTCGATTCGGCCTCGATGACGCGAACATCCACGGCGTGACCTTCCAGCCGGAGTTTTTGAGCGGACGCAATCAAACGCTCGCTGCCAAGCAGCGCCTCAACACCGCTGACATCCTGATGGCCGCTGTCGAGCAATCGCAGGAGCAGCTCCGCTTTGAAGATTTCACGCCTTTGCCCTGCGGCGATCCAAATTGCGCCACCATCGGCTACCTCATCCGTCGCGATGATCAGGTCTGGCATGTCAGCGACTTCCTCGACTTCAGCAAGCTGCAAGGCTTCCTGCAAGACAAGATTCACTACACGCTCGCCGACCTCGCCCAATGCGGCTGCGAGAACGAACCGCTCGGAGAACTGCTCAAGACGATGGAACAAACGCGCAGCATGGCCTTCCGCCTGATGGTGAAGCCGTTCATGGATGCGTGGACGTGGGACGAAGATCGCATCGACCGCTGCTGCACGCACGTCATCCGGCCGGATGGCAAGCTGGACTCGTTCTGCCGCTATTATTCCGGTTTCCCTGACACCAAGGCCGCTTTGTGAATCCATCACCGCAGCATCAGCTCCTTCCCGGCAGTGCCGCGTATGCCGCGCTGATGGCGGCGGGCATTCTCATCGGCGCGGTGTTTTGGTATCGGCGTTCCAAAGGCCAAAGCGATCTGTTGCTCATCTATCTCGGCGCTCTCGTCGGCGGCTTTGCTGGGGCAAAGATCGCCTACCTGCTCGCCGAAGGCTGGCTCGATTGGCAGCAGCCGGACCGCTGGCTGCGTTGGGCCACAGGCAAGTCCGTGCTCGGTGGTTTGCTCGGCGCGTATGCCGGCGTGGAGATCACGAAGCATCTCGTCGGCCACAAAGCCTCCACCGGTGATGCTTTCGCGGTGATCGTGCCTCTCGGCATCTTACTCGGCCGCATCGGATGTTACTTGAACGGCTGCTGCCTCGGCAAACCGACCGCTGGCGTGTTTGCGGCTCGCGATGTGGCAGGAATCATGCGCTGGCCAGCGCCCGCTGTCGAAGGTGCCTTCCAGATCGTCATGCTCATCACCATTCTGCTGCTGCAACATCGTGGTCTGCTGCGTGACCGGTTGTTTTTCCTCTACCTCACCGCCTACGGCCTGTTTCGCTTCCTCCACGAGTTCATGCGCGACACGCCGAAGATTGTCCTCGGCCTCAGCGGTTATCAATTCATCGCCCTGGGGATGGCGGTGATCGGCTTCGTCATGCTACGGCAGCGCAGCCAATCCATGCTTGCACTCACGGCCACAAACCGTCAGCCTTGAGCGATGAAACGGGAAAAACTCCGTCGTGCCGCATTTATCGGCGCTGCTTGCCTGCTCTCCTTTCCCTGGCTCACGCCATGTGTCGGCATCTGGTCGGCGGCGGCGGTGAACGGCGTGCATGACTCGGTAACGAAGCGTTACGAGCCGCTGAACCGCCTGCCTGATGCGCAGCTCAAAGAATGGGCGGCCAAACCGCTGCCGAGGATCGCGATTCTGGACAGTCAGCCGGTTCCCGCCCATCTGCTGGTCACAGATGAAGAATTGTCGTCCGCCAAGGGGGGGCGAAAGGCGCCACGCCCCGGCACGCTCGTCGGCAAAGGAGCCTCCGCGCTGGTGGATGGCGTGACCTACACGCTGACATGGGTGGACCCATTCACCTGGGTTTCAGGCAATTCGCTGGATGTGGGGCCCACGAAGCCGCAGCGGCGGCTGGTACTGTGTGAATCGCCGTTTGTGATGATCGAGGCCGGGGACATCCGCTATGCGCGTGAAGGCAAAACGGGCAGAGTCCGTGTTGCGAAGGCCTCGGATGCCAGGGTGACCGTGATCACACCCGATGGCTCCTATTTTGCCCGCGCGGAGCACATTCATTTCCGTGCGCCCACGCAGGAGGTGCTGCTGGAGCAGCCTTGGGGCGTGTATTCCGGCACGCAAAACCTCACACCCGCAAAATCCGGCTCCTTGATGAGGTTAAATTTTGTGAAACGAGGTGTTTCGAGTCCCGGCGGGGTGATCGAGCATAAAAGAAGTCGAATCGATCCGATCTTCGTGCAAAAGCATCCGACTGCCCGATGAGAGGGCTGATGGTAAGCATGGAGGAACTGAGAATGGAGAATGGGCGGGATGCGAAGAGCCTGTTCCGGGCCATTCCTCCATTTTCAGTGATCCATTCTCCATTCCTCCATCTCTGAACCCGCAAGCTCCCGCCCCGGCCTGACGTTCTCTTCCGCATCATGGACCCCTTCCTCGAATTTCACCGCAGCCAGACCCGCCGCCAGTTCTTCGGCCAGACCGGCCTGCGCGCGGGCAACATCGCGCTCGCCAGCATGCTCGGCTCGGAGTTGGCGCAGTCCGCCAGCGCCACCGTGCATCCTTCCCTGCCCGCGTTGCCGCATTTCGCCCCGAAGGCCAAACGCATCATCTACCTGCACATGAACGGCGCGCCCTCGCAGCTCGACCTGTGGGACCACAAGCCGCAGCTCGCACAGCACTTTGACAAGGATCTGCCGGAGAGCATTCGCAAGGGGCAGCGCATCACCACGATGACCAGCGGCCAGGCGCGGCTGCCGGTGGCACCGAGTATGTTCAAATTCGCGCAGCACGGCCAGTGCGGGCGCTTTGTGAGCGAGCTGCTGCCGCACACGGCGAAGATCGTCGATGAGATCGCCGTCATCAAAAGCGTCCACACCAGCGCCATCAACCACGATCCGGCCTGCACCTTCGTCATGACCGGCAGCGAGGTGCCTGGCAAGCCGAGCATCGGTTCCTGGCTCTCTTATGGTCTCGGCAGCGAGAGCAATGACCTGCCGGCCTTCGTCGTCTTCACCCCGAGCTTCCCGTCCACCGGCAACGCGCAGGCGCTGTTCAGCCGCATGTGGGCCAGCGGTTTCCTTCCCACCAAATACAGCGGCGTGGCCTTGCGTGGCCAGGGCGATCCTGTGTTGTATGTCAAGAACCCGCCCGGCGTCGATCCCACCGACCGCCGCACGATGCTCGACGCGCTCAACAAGCTCAATCAGATCAACCACTCCCGCGTGGGCGACCCTGAAATTCAAACACGCATCGCCCAATATGAAATGGCCTTCCGCATGCAGACCAGCGTGCCCGAGCTCACCGACCTGAGCAAAGAGAGCAAGGCCACGCTCGAAATGTATGGCGAGGATGTGAACCGCAGCGGCAGCTTCACGCACAGCGCCATCATGGCCCGTAGGCTGATTGAGCGCGGCACACGCGTGGTGCAGATCCTGCATCGCGGCTGGGACCAGCACAGCGGTCTGCCGAAGAACCTCGCCGCGCAGGTCAAGGACACCGAGCAGGCCTGCGCCGCGCTGGTGATGGATTTGAAACAGCGTGGCCTTTTGCAAGACACGCTCGTCGTCTGGGGCGGCGAATTCGGCCGCACGGTCTATTCGCAAGGCACGCTGACCAAAGACAACTACGGCCGCGACCACCACCCGCGCAATTTCACCATGTGGATGGCCGGTGGCGGCGTGAAAGGCGGCATCGAGCACGGCGAAACCGACGATTTCAGCTACAACATCGTCAAAGACCCCGTCCACATCAACGACCTCAACGCCACGATCCTCCACCTCATGGGCATCGACCACCGCAAGTTCAGCTTCAAGTTCCAGGGCTTGGATCAACGGCTCACCGGCGTCGAAGAGCACCATCCGATGAAGGCGGTGCTGGTGTGATCATTTATCGCGTGATCTCCACCAGCACGGACCGGTGATCCGATCCCAAATCCGGCCCGACCTCGCGCTTTCTCACCATCAAGCCACCTTTCACCAGCACATGGTCGATGGGAATCATGAGCGGGCCGTCGCGTCCCCATGTCGGCACCCACACGGGAGGCACGGAGTTAAACGCCATGCCGCTCTGCTCCATCAAGAGCCTCATGCCCTCGCACCAGGGCGTTGAGTTCAAATCGCAGGCCAGGATGACCTCTCCATCCATCGGCTTCAGCAGCGCCGCCAGTTCTCGAATGTGCCGTTTTCTCTCCTGAGAGTTCTGCTCGCCAAAAGGACGCGGCGGATGGGCCCCGATGAATGTGAGCGGCCTTCCCTCATGCTCCAGGTGCACCACCAACGTCGGCACATCCAAAATCTCAAACCGCCCCATCGGCAGGCGTGTGAAGCAGGCCACGCTGAAGTTTCCGAAGCTGAGGCCGTCGGCATGCTGCGGATACTTGCGGTAGAGCGGCTCCAAATCCTTCCGCCACGACTGGTCCAATTCGATCAGGCAGACGATGTCAGCGTCTGTGCTCAAAATGTGCTCCACCACGGCCTTGCGCTGCGGATTGGTGATGAGGACATTGAAAGTCAGAACCCGCAGGGGCTTCTGTGCGGACGGCGCTCCAGGCGGGGCAAAGCCGCTGCCAGGGATCGAAACAATCAGCCAGACATTCCAGACACAGGACGCGCCCGCACACGCCGCCGTCCGGGAGTGACGACGCAGCCAGGCAAACACACCGATGGCGACACAGCCGAGCACATATTGCAGACGGAAATGGGCCAACAGATCAAACGGCCACCAGAAACGCCCCAGACTGCCCAGCCAGGTGATCAGAAGCATCAGGCCAAGAATCGCCGGAAGAATGTTTCGGGCACGAGTCGGGTTCATCGGCATGGGCGGGCGGCTGAACATAGCATGGCAAAACAGTCAAAGTTCTCGAACTCTTGCCAGCTCCACCACGACCGAGCGATGATCCGATCCCATCTCCGGCCCGATCGTGCGCTTTTGCACGCTCAGGCCACCTTTGACCAGCACATGGTCGATGGGAATCATCATGGGCAGATTGAGCCCCCAGGTGGGCGGCCAGACGGGATCGACGGAGCGGAATTGCAGGCCGCTTTTCTCGCACAGCAAGCGCATGCCCTCACACCAAGGGGTGGCGTTGAAATCACCGGCCACGATGACCGCACCGCCGATACTGGCGGCCAGCGTGCCGAGCTGGGACAGTTGCTCACGCCAATCACGAGCATCCGCCGCACCCAGCGGCGGCAGCGGATGCGTGCCGATGAAGGTCAGCGGCGAGCCCAGGTGGTCGAGATTGAGCAGAACGGTCGGCAACCCCCAGGTCCCGAAGCGCCGCACCTCGCTGCTTTTCAGCGGCAGCCGCGTGTAGCAGGCGATGCTGAAGGCACCATCACCCAGCTCCTCGACACGGTGCGGATACTTCACCCGCAGCGGCTCCAGATCCAGACGCCAGAACTCGTTGGGTTCCAGCAGGCAGACGATGTCCGCATCCGCCTTCAGCACATGCTCGATGGCAGCGACGTGGTTTTGATTGTTCTCCTTGAGGTTGAAAATCATCAACCTCAACGGCTTTGCCGAAGAGTTTGCCATCACCTCGGCAGTCTGCTGAAACGCGTGAACGATCTGAGCATTCCACAGCAGTGAAATCAAGGCCACCAGCACCAGCCAGGAGCGACGACGGAACAAGGCATACAGCAGCACGACCGCGCAAAGGACGAGGTATTGCAGCCTGAAATGCGACATTAGATCCCAAAACCAGTGATAGCGTCCCAGACTGCCCAGCCAGGTGCCCGTGAGGGAGAGAAAGCCGATGATTTCGCAGAATCCCCCGAAGGAGATGGACGGTTTCATAAAGGAACGCGGTTCGGCGGGTGGTGTGTCGTCACTCATCAGCAAGTCACAATCATGAACGCGGTCCGCGTTGGACGCACCTTCTTCTTGCACGCGGATGACCGCCGTTCATGGATGAGCGCATGGGTAAACTTCAAGACAAAGTCGCAGTCGTCACCGGAGCCGGACGCGGCATCGGCAAAGCCATCGCTGAAACCTTCGCCGCCGAGGGCGCGAAAGTCGCCATCATCAGCCGCACGCAGGCCAATGCGCAAAGCGCCGCCGACGCCATCAACGCCGCCCATCCCGGTGCCGCGAAGGCTTACGCCGTCGATGTGGCCGACGGCCCGGCCTGCGCCGAGATCGGCAAGCAGATCCTGGCCGACTTCGATCATGTGGACATCCTGGTGAACAACGCCGGCGTGACCAAAGACGGCCTGCTCCTGCGCATGAGCGAGGAAGACTGGGACGCCGTGCTCGACACCAATCTCAAAGGCGCTTTCAACATGCTGAAGGCCGTGCAACGCAGCATCCTGAAGCAAAAAGGCGCGCGCATCATCAACATCAGTTCCGTCATCGGCCTCATCGGCAACGCCGGCCAGGCAAACTACGCCGCCAGCAAGGCGGGCCTCATCGGCTTCACGAAATCACTCGCCCGCGAGTTCGCCGGACGCGGCGTCACAGCGAACTGCATCTGCCCCGGTTTCATCGCCACCGACATGACGCACGGGCTCAATGACCAGTTGAAGGAGGAGATTTTGAAGAAAATCCCGCTCGGTGATCTCGGCTCTGCCGAGGACATCGCCGCCGCCGCCCTCTACCTCGCCAGCCCGCAGGCCCGTTACGTCACCGGCCAGGTGCTCACAGTCGATGGCGGCATGGTGATGTGAGGTGGTGTGAAAAGTTCGAAGTTACAAACCCCTCCCCCCCTGTGATGAAACGCCCCCACTGTCTGCTGCTGTTGCTGACCGCCCTTCTCCTGACGAGTTGCGCGAATACCACCGCCCTGAAGATCACGCCGACGCAAGAAGGTGAACAGGTGACGATCCCCAGGCATCACCTGGCCGTCACACTGACACCGGGCTGGAGGATTGCGAAGACCGCCCCCGCCAACACGCTGCTCTTTGCCGCCGCCGACAACGGAAACCTGCGCTTCGTCATCGTCGGTCCATTGGGCGCGAAGGATCCCGGCCCCAAAGACGCGCTCGTCGCCAACGCCGCTTATCAGAAAGGCATCCAGCAGACGCTGGCGGACGGAGGCTTCAGCAAAGTGGACCGCGCCGGCATGTTCCGCGTGGCCGGGGTGAACGCCTTCCGCTGCGACGCCTCCACGCGGAACAAGTCCCAGTCGATCATGCAGGTGCATGTGCCATACAACAACCGTGTTTGGGTGCTCTCCTTTTACTCAACAGGGGAGCAAGTCTCCCGGTTCACGGCGGTGCCAAAGATTCTCCAATCACTTCAGTTTTTGCCCTGAGGCGAATGGATGCCGGGGCAATTCACTGCGTGAACCACCCGGTGCGCGCTTCGGTGATGAAGCGGGCAACTTGCGCGAGATCCTTGATCCCCGGCTGCGATTCGACGCCGCTGGCGACATCGACGGCGATGGGATGCGTCTGCTGCACGGCCTGACGGACATTGTCGGCGTTGAGGCCGCCGGAGAGCAGGATTTGCTTGTTTGGGAACATCTCTCGCGCCCGCACGGCCAGTTCCCAAGGGAAAGCATGCCCGCCGCCGCCGTAGGTGCCGGGATTGTAGGCGTCGAGCAGGATGGCGGCGCAGGGAAACTCGCCGATCTGCGGCAGCGAGGCGGCATCGCGCACTTGCAGGGCTTTGATGACGTTCACACCACGACTCATGAGGCGCTCGACATCGTGCGGCGTTTCATCGCCGTGGAGTTGCAGCGCTTCGAACAAGCCGCTGTTGATGGCGGCATCGAGCAGCGCGTCATCGGGATTCACCAGCACGGCGACGAGGGCGTTTTTCGCCGCAACATCCAGCAGTGAAGTCTCTGCCACTGACAAAGGCATGTGGCGCCTGGATTTGGGCCAAAGATTGATGCCCACCGCGTCCGCTCCGAGCGCGAAGATCTCCGCCGCCTGCTCCGGACGCGTGATACCACAGATTTTCACGCTGTGACGGGCAGGATCAGGGAACATGGGTCAGAGAGGCGGAAAGGCAGAATTGGCGCGCTCGGGAAGCAGTTGGGCGGTGACGCTGAGCAGCACATCGAGCTTGGGCGGCAGCGGCATGCTGCCACGCACGCGCACATCGCGCTTCAACTCCTCAAATCGCGGCGTGTCAGTGGGGCGAATGAGGAAAATGACTGGCGGAGCGGCATGGGAGCCGGGATGCACCAGCGGATAGGCCGTGCTGAGCAGGCGGTCGAGCATGTCCCCCATCATGTCTGGCAGCGGCAGTGAAAAGAGAAAGAGCGAGTACTCGCGCCGCAGCGCCATCTCAAAGGCGCGTTCGGCACTGGGCGCGTCATCGACCTCACACACGCGGAAAGCCGTCAGCGCCTCGCGGATGACACGGCGGAAGGGCAGGCTCTCCTCGGCTAAAAGGACACGCGGAACCGCGAGTGGGACGGGATCAGGCGTCATGGAAAGCATGTTAGCTTTCAGGATACACCGCGACTGCCATGACGCCCTCGTTGGGCAGCCAGCCGACGACTTCGGCGCGCTTGAGCGGCTTCGAAGCGGTGCCCATGCCTTTGCGCACGGTTTCGAGCACTTTTTTCTGAGTGTCCGCAGAAACGGTGGAGCCGAAAAATCCGGCGAGGTCGGTCAAAACGGGCGAGGGAGCATTCACCCCGCCCAGCGTGGTCACCGGCGTGCGGGACTGCCCGCAGGCAATGATGGCCTCGCGGATAGCCTCCGGTGTCATATCACCCGTGACCACTACCAAACGACGCAGGCGAGTCTCGGCGGTCGGAGTCTGAACAATCGAAGGCGGCGCCGCAATGGCGGCCACAGGACTCGCAGGCGGCTTGATCGACTTAGAGGGCTTCAGGAAGCCGCGCGGGCCACTGCTGGGGGTGTTAAAACCAAGCCCAGCTCCAAGCGTCTGCGGCAGCATCGGCTCCTCGGCGCGGAGCGCGGTGGCAGACAAGGCGAAAACGATGGCGGGAAGGACGGGAAATTTCACGAAGGCGCGGGTTTTATCACGCCGCCTTCCAAGTGACAATCACAAAGATTGGGCAGTCGTTTCGAAAAGTGAGCCAGGGGGGGAATAGCGGCCTCACGGACAGAGCGGTCATCACAACCGCTTGTTCGCATTTTTTCCCTTCGTAAACCGCACTTCTTGACAGGTTGTTCACAAGCGGTTGCGAATTCTCATTCTTGCGGCATCCCATCATTGCAAGCCCTGCGAAAGCCTTACCCCCGAAGACTCATTTAAGGGGAAGATGCTGATTGTGGAACGCCTATTTTTGAACCGTGGAACGCTCTTCGGAGCACTCAAAAAGTGACCATTTCGTCACACGAGCCCAATAGGGAACCAAAATGCCTCCTCTCAAAGAGAGGACTCTTATTGACCACCATTAAACAACTGATAATAAACGAATTAACATATATAAACCCACCATTCATGAGACCTCAATTAAAGAGCTTTCTGGCGATACTCAGCAACTCTCCAGTTAGCTCCCCAGTGGTCAAAAAGGGCACTCCGGAGCCACGCCGATGTTTTTTCTCGCATCCGCATATTCCCTATCCCACATGACCACTGAAGCCTCCACGAGCAAGGACTGCCAAGTTTTCATTTTCGACACATCCACAGTGTTTTGGCTCCAAGGGCGAATGCTTTGCGCCTCTGAGAGCAGGTTTGTTCACACCTACTTCATGAGAGGGATGGAACAGACCAGTTCCGCCTTGTTCAGGAGCGGACAAACGCTAGCCTGCCACCTCATGAAAGCGTATCAAATCACCGGTACCGACGGCTTGCAGTCCTTGAAATCTGTGAGCCTCGCAGACCCGAATCCCGGCCCCGGCGAGGTTTTGATCCGCATTCGCGCGGTAAGCCTCAACTTCCGCGATCATATGAACGTCATGGGCATTCGCGGTGTGACCGGGCCGGTGCCGCGCATCCCGTGCTCGGATGGCGCGGGCGAGGTGGTAAGCGTGGGCGAGGGTGTGGCCCATTGGAAAGCTGGAGACCGAGTGGTGATCCCGTTCATGCCGAGCTGGCTGGATGGAGAGTTTAGCCAGGCACATGCCTCGCAGGCGCTCGGCGGCGCGGTGGACGGACTGCTGCGTGAGTTGGTGGTCATCCGCGCCGAGGCCTTGCTGACAGTGCCTGCGCATCTGTCTCTTGAAGAAGCCGCCACCCTGCCCTGCGCGGCGGTCACGGCCTGGGACGCGTTGCATTCGCGTGGTGGTTTGAGAGCGGGTGAAACGGTGCTCGTGCTCGGGACGGGCGGAGTCTCAATTTTCGCGCTTCAGTTTGCCAAACTGGCTGGTGCGCGAGTGCTGGCCACGACCAGCAGCGATGAAAAAGCCCGCCGCCTGCTCGAATTCGGCGCGGATGCCGTGCATAACTACAAGACCGACCCCGCGTGGGATGAGTGGGCGCTGGCGCAGACGGGCGGACGTGGGGTGGACAAGGTGATCGAGATCGGCGGCCCCGAAACACTCAACCGCTCCATCAAGGCGACACGGTTTGGAGGCCACATCGCGCTGATCGGGGTGCTCACAGGCACCAGCGGCGAGATACAAACCGTGCAGATTCTGCGCAAGGGCATCCGGCTGGACGGCATTTATGTGGGATCGCGGGCGATGTTTGCGAAGATGCTTGGCGAAATGGAAAAGAGGCAAATGAAGCCGGTGATCGATTCGACGTTTGAGTTTGAGGATGCTGCGGCGGCCTTCCAGCGGATCGAGAGCGGGCGGCATTTTGGCAAGATCGTGATCCGGGTGTGAAAAAGACACGGTGTGAACAATGCCGGTAAGCAGGATTGATATTGGAACGAGAAGTGCTCACAATCCCCCTATGAGCCTGCCACAAATCACATTCGACCTGCCCATGTTGAAGTTAGTCCTGTCCATTGTTGGAGGCCTGCTTCTGATCTCGATGATTCGGATCTTGTTCCTTCTGCGCACCAACAAACGCCTGCGTGAGGGCACTGAAAAGATGGAGAAGCAGGTGCTCGCCCAGCATAATCAAATTCTCTCCGTGCGTCAGGACTCCAATGCCTGGCGTGGTGACATCCAGCGCATGTTTGACGCGTTCCGCGCCGAGTTTTCCAAACGCCTTGAGGAGTCAGAACAGCGCTACCAGGACATCCAGCAGCGCATCACAGACGTCGCCACCCCCAAGCCGCCGCCCCCGCCCGCCGCCGTCTTGGCTGAAGCAGAAGAGGAGGCGTCTGTTGTCGCGCCAGTGCCGGCGCTGGCGATCTCCTGATATTTGTCACCCATCACTGATTCTCTTCGTGGCGTTAATTTTTCGTCAAAGCGAAGAAACACATGCTTGTTTGATTTGGAACGCTGCTTGCTGCATTTAACCAGCCTATGCTCAACGGTATTTTTCAAGATGCGTCGTTTCTGCAGCTTCTGCTCTGGATCAGCGGCGCTTTGTTTTTCATCTCGCTGGCGCGCATTTTCCTGCTGAGGAGGCAAAACCGCCGCATGCGGCAGGAGACTGTGAAAATGGAAAAGCTGGCCGCCGAGCAGCAGGCAGGAATCATTACCAGCCACCATGACACGGCCTCATGGCGGGCCAAAATGCAGCGTCAGTTCGACGCGCTGCGGGCCGAACTGGCCGTGCGGCTCGACCAGTCCGAGCGAAGCAACGAGCACGCGCAGAAAAAACTGGATGAATCCTGGCAGCAGGAACTGGACGCCGCGCGTGCCAAAATCCGCAAACTGGAGGCCGCCCTCAGTGCCGCGCCGAAGCCGGAGGCCATCGCCAAGCCCCTCATACCGACCTTGCCCGCCATGGAGACTCTGCGCATTGAGGCTCTTGAGGCCGAACTGACAGCGGCCAGGTCCGCGCTCACAACCGCCCGCCAGCAAAATGCCGCGCTACGGCTGTCCAGTTTGATGGCTCGCCGCCGGCAGTCCGCGCCGCGCCGCAGCAGCATGCGCACGGCTCGCCACGGTTGAAGGCGGAAATCATCTTCTGCTTTTTCCTCTCGCCAAGGCGACGAGGCTGTCTTTAATTCGAGGCACCATGACTGAAAATCCCACCGCAGAGACCGCCTTCGGCGCCAGCGCGCCACACGATCCCTTCCAGGCCGCAAAAGCCAGCGCCATGAAGGCCGCCGAGGAACTGCGCGCCGCAGCCGCTCAAAAGGCCGCCGAGTTTCGCACCGCCGCTGAAAGCCGCGCACAGAACTTTCGCGCCACGGCCGAGGCCAAGGCTGCCGACATCAAGGAGAAAGCCGGCGAGTTTCGTGAATACGCTGATGAGACCCTGGGTGAGGCGCGTGAGCGCTTTGCCGACCTGCGCGTCGAAGCTGAAAAGTTTGCACGGGAAAAGCCTCTGCAGGCCCTGCTGGCCGCATTCGGCATCGGCTTCATCGTCGGCAATATTCTGCGCCGTTGATTTCAACACCGCACGAACGCCCCATGGACCCAGGCACGCCCCCCGCCGCCGAGGAACGCGCCAGCGCCTCCGGGCTGCTGCGTTCCCTTGCGCTTTACGCCGAGGCACGGGGACGACTGCTGCACATCGAAGGCCAGGAGGCCGGTGCGCGCCTGTCGAGCCTCACCGGCTGGTTCATGCTTGCGCTCGCCGCGCTCATCATCGGCTGGATGCTGGCGGCCCCGGCCCTGGTTTGGATCATTGCCGAGTTCAACGGCTGGCATTGGACTCGGGTCGCCTTGGCCGGAGCCGGAGCGCATCTTTTTCTTGCCCTGCTTTTCCTGGCCGGATTCAAAAACCGGTTGCGCGGCCTGCGCCTTTTTGAGGAAACCTTCAATCAATTCCGCCGCGATCGCGAATGGCTCAACCGCAACAAGAAAGACTGACCCCAAAGCAGCAGGCTTTGCGCGACCTGGAGGAAGCCCGCTTCTCCCTGGACTGGCATGCCGCGCATGCGGTGGAAGAATGGAGTCCGCGCGCGCTTCTGGCGCGCAGCATGCAGAAAAACCGCCTGCTCTGGATCGGTGGCGCGGCGCTGGGCGGTTTGGCGTTGATGCAGCTTCTGCGATTCTCCGTCAGTGCCAATAACAGGCGTGACAATCTGAACGCTCCCGCTAAAAATCTTGGCTGGCTCGCGTTGCTGCTCGGTCCGCTTGTCACTCTGGGACGTAAGACCATCCTGAACCACGCCGCCCAGTTGTTTGAATCCTATCTGCATCAGAAAGTTTCTCCGAACGCCACCACCACAGACAGAGTCTAGCGTCATCTCTCTTTCATGTCCGATCCCAACCAACCCTCTCAAGATCTTCTTCCTGTCTTAGGCTCCGTGGACGACTACCTGCGCTTCTGCATGGAGTATGATGCGTCCGACCTCCACCTGGCCACGGGTGCGCAGCCCACCTGGCGGCGTTATGGCAACCTGCAGCCGATCTGGAACAACGCGGCTATCCTGACTCCCGAGGACACCCGCCGTCTGGCCTATGGGTTCCTTGGCGAGGCACAGACCAAGCAGCTCGAATCACGCGGCGATGTTGATTTCGCCTACTCGCCCAATTACGGCCGCTTCCGCTCCTCCGTCGTGCAGCAGCGCCTCGGCATCGACATGGTTTTCCGCGTTATCAAAACGCAGATCAAGTCTGTCGAAGAACTGGGCCTTCCAGACACGGTGAAAACGCTCACACGCTTTCACAACGGTCTCATCCTCGTCACCGGCCCCGTCGGCTGCGGCAAATCGACCACACTCGCCGCCCTCGTGGACTCGATCAACGCCGAGCGCCAGGATCATATCATCACGCTCGAAGACCCGATCGAGTACGTCATCGAGCCGAAAGGCTGCCATGTGAACCAGCGCGAAGTTCACACCCACACCGCCTCGTTTGCCGCCGCGCTGCGTGGT
>Ga0209573_1003458_pt1 | contig 17332 bp, 19 predicted proteins | sample TNRBio252014_DNA_FD_185870 | JGI IMG/M metagenome (GOLD analysis project Ga0209573, IMG submission 185870) | Wastewater treatment Type I Accumulibacter community from EBPR Bioreactor in Madison, WI, USA - TNR Reactor_6/25/2014_ DNA (SPAdes)... | ecosystem: Engineered > Bioreactor > EBPR >...
GCGTCGCCGACACCGGCGTCGGCCTGTCGCCCGCCGACCTTGAGCGCATCGGCCGTCCCTATGAACAGGCCGGTGGGTCGGATCAGCGGCGTCAGGGCACCGGGCTGGGTCTGTCGCTGGTGCGCTCGATGGCCGAGCTGCATGGCGGCACCCTGGCCATCGAAAGCCGGCTGGGCGAAGGCTCGGACTTCACGCTTCGGCTTCCGATTGTCGATACCTCCGCGCGACCGACGGCCGAGGTTGTGCCGTTTCCGGGAACAGCCGGGGCCGATCCCGCCTGACAATCCCCCTAGACTACCGCGCCCAGGCCGGATTCGCGCAAGGTCTCGGCGGCCTCGGAGCGGGCATAGGCCGCCGCCCAGCTTCGCGCCGGCTGACAACCCAGCTCATCCAGCGCCTCATAGACCTGCGCCAGACACAGCTGATCGACCGCCCAGGCCACCGGATCTGCAACTCCGCGCGCCAGTCGCTGACGTAGTCGGCTTTCCTGGCCGGACAGGGCCGCGACGTCGCCGTCATGATAGGCCAGCAGCGTTTTCACGCGCGCAGCCCTGAGCCGGATCTCGACCTCCAGGGCCGTCGAGCGGGTCGCACACAGCTTCCAGGCCCGGGTCAGCAGATCCTCGGCCGACTTCAGAAGCTGAACCACCGGGGCCGCCTCCTGCCAGCGCAGCAGGGTCTCGGCCTGGGCCGCGAGCAGGGCCCCGGCATCCAGCGGACTGTGATCCTCGTCGAACAGGTCGCGACCGACCGTCATCAGCTCGATGGCCTGCTCCATCGCTTCGGTGCGGCCGGCCATCTGGCCCAGCGCCGACAGGGCCAAGCCACAGGCCCGGATGGCGCGCGCCCGCGTCACCGGCAGGTAGTCGCCGTCGACCTTTTCCATCAGCACGCGCAGATCACGCCCCGCCTGGTCCAGCAGCCGTTCGTCCTGCCAGCGCAGACCGGCCTGCAACGCCAGCTCGGCCCGGTCCATCCGCAGATCAACGACGCGCACCAGCCGCCACGGGTCGGGGTCGCTGCCGCGCCGGCTGTCCAGATGCAGGGCCGTATCCAGCAGCGCCGCCGCCGCACGCACGGCGGCCGGATCATCCCCCATCAGGGCACGACGCGCCCGAACGCGGGCATGAATAGCGGCGACCGCAGCTTCGGCCCGGCGCGAATGGAGTTCTCTCGCCGCCGCCTCGACGCCGGCATCCGCCTCGTCCAGCGCGTCCAGGCTGCCTCTCAGATCGAAGCGCGCCAGCGCCACCTCGGCGGCCGCGGCACTGGCAAAGGCGAAGGCGTTTCCCGCCGTCGCCGCCGACACGGTCTGCTGGGCGGCGCGGCCCGCGGCCTCCAGGCTGGAGGTCAGGCCGGTGCGGCGGGCATGGCCGACCCAAATCAGGGCAATGTCGCGCCACGCCCGCCAGGGGTGGCTCGACTGGCTTGCCAGGGGGGCCTCGGCCGCCGCCTGTTCGGCCACCATCGCCGTCGGCAGAAGTTCGAGAACGCGGGGGTCGCGGGTCTGGCCGCCGACGCCGGAAGCGACAAACCGCTTCAGATCCTTGCCGAAGTCGAACATGGCGACCGTCCCGATCCGGGACGCCAGGCCGCGTCCCGACCCGTTTCCCGCAAGGGACGGACCGACTTTGGGGTGGCGACACGCGGAGGGAGGAGCTAGGGTCGGCCAAGTTTAATATTCACCGGGTGTGGAATTTCATGCTTCAGTGGCTTCGCAAACCCGCCGATGGAACCGACAACATGGCCCAGCCTTCCGCCCATGACCCCTATGACCTGCGCGGTCAGGCCGCCGTCGTAACCGGATCGACCTCAGGCATCGGTCAGGCCCTGGCACGGGCCCTGGCGATGCGCGGCTGCGATGTGGTGCTGAACGGCCTGGGCGACCCGGCTGAGATCGAACGGACCCGCGCCGATCTTGAAGCCTCCTGCGGCGTGCGCGTTCGCTACCACGCGGCCGACATGTCCAAGGGCGAAGAGGTCACCGACCTGATCGCCTTTGCCCGCGGCGAGTTCGGACGCCTCGACATCCTGTGCAACAACGCTGGCATCCAGCATGTCGAGGCCATCGAGAAATTCCCGACCGCCAAGTGGGACCAGATCATCGCCATCAACCTGTCGTCGGCCTTCTATGCGACGCGGGCGGCGGTGCCGATCATGAAGGCGCAGGGGCGCGGCCGCATCGTCAACCTGGCCTCGGCCCACGGCCTGGTCGCCTCGCCGTTCAAGTCGGCCTATGTCGCGGCCAAACATGGGGTCATCGGCCTGACCAAGACGGTCGGGCTTGAGGTCGCCGAGCACGGCATCACCTGCAACGCCATCTGCCCGGGCTATGTGATGACGCCGATCGTCAAGAACCAGATCGCCGACCAGGCCCGCACGCGCGGCATCACGCCGGATCAGGTGATCAAGGACGTCATGCTCAAGGCCCAGCCGACCAAGAAGTTCGTGACGGTAGAAGAGATCGCCGGCCTGTTCCTGTATCTGGTCTCCGACCTCGGGGCCTCGTGCAACGGCACGGCCTACTCCGTCGACGGCGGCTGGACGGCGCAGTAGTATAAAATATATATTATATAATATCTGGCGCCATATAATATATTTGCTATATCTCTGAGCATGGTCCATAATCCTTAGGTTATGGATACCGCCGCCCTTGCCCGGAAACACCTTGATCGACAGGTTGCCGCCCTGCGTCAGCCCGGTCTTGTGCCCCGCCCACCGCGCGGCTGGGTCAGGGCGATCCGCGATGCCCTCGGCATGACGACCACCCAGCTCGCTGAGCGCATGGACGTCAGCCAACCCCGCGTCACCGACATCGAGAAGCGCGAGGTGCAGGACGCGCTCACCCTGGCGACCCTTCGCAAGGCCGCCGAGGCGCTGGACTGCACCCTGGTCTATGCCCTGGTGCCCAACCAGCCGCTCGAAGATGCCGTTCGCGCCCGCGCAGAAGCCATCGCCGACGCGCGGCTGGCTCGGGTCGAGCACACCATGCGTCTCGAAGATCAGGCGGTCCCGGCTGCCTATCTGGCCGCCGAACGCGAGCGCCTCGTCGCCCAGATTCTACAAGAAGGTCCGCGTGGTTTCTGGGACCCGACGTGAAGGACGACAACGCCTTGGCCGAAGCGGATGCGGCGGCGACCCCGCTCTCGCCTGAGGAGCGGCTGGGCCTGATCCCGACCTTCATCACGACCCGCGATGCCCTCAACGAGGCCGAGCAACTGAATATCCTTGAAGCCGAGACCTGGGCGGCACGCCGGCGACGCGATGTCCTCGACATCGCGATGATGCGCCGCCTGCATCGTCAGATGTTCGGCCTCGTCTGGCGGTGGGCAGGTAACTGGACCACACAGCATTTACGCCGCATCGGCGTCGACTATTTCCAGGTTGAACCCGAGCTCAAGACCTTGATTGAGACCGTCGCCTTCTGGATCGAGCATCAGACCTTTTCGCCGGACGAAATCGCCGCGCGATTTCATCACCGCCTGACCTGGATTCATCCGTTTCCAAACGGCAACGGCAGGTTCGCGCGATTAGCGACCGACCTGCTTCTGCTCAAGCTGGGTCGAGCCCGATTTACCTGGGGCGGCCAGGTGACGGCGGAACCCACACGCGTTCGCGCCACCTATGTGTCGGCTCTAAGATCTGCCGACGCCCATGACTTTGCCCCCCTGCTGGCATTTGCAAGATCCTGACCCGCTGACAACTCGGATCACGTTCGCGCTATCTCCTTCAATTCCGTGCGTTACACTGAACTTCGTGCCTTAGGGGTGGAGATCAACACAACGCTGGAAGGCGCACCGAATGTCCGACAAACCCACCATCGTCCTCGTGCACGGCTTCTGGGGCGGCGCTGCCCACTGGGCCCATGTTATCAATGAGCTGAGCGCGCGCGGCTTTGATCAGATCAGGGCGGTGGAGATCCCGCTGACCTCGCTGGCCGATGACGCTGAACGCACGCGCAAGATGGTCAAGCAGATCGACGGTCCGGTGGTGCTGGTCGGTCATTCCTATGGCGGCAAGGTCATCACCGAGATGGGCGACCTGCCCAACGTCAAATCCCTGGTCTATGTCGCGGCCTTCGCCCCGGATGCCGGGGAGAGCGCCGGGGCCATCAGCCAGGCCAATCCCCCGGCCGCCTTCGGTAACATCGCCCCGGACAGCGACGGCTACCTCTGGATCGCCCAGGACAAGTTCCACGAGAGTTTCGCCCAGGACCTGTCGGAGGACGAAGCCCTGGTCATGGCCGTCACCCAGAAAGCCCCCGTCGGCTCCACCTTCGGCGATGCGGTCACTGCCCCGGCCTGGAAGGCCAAGCCCTCCTGGTACCAGATTTCGTCGAATGACCGGATGATCCACCCGGAAAACCAGAAGATGATGGCTGCCCGGATGAACGCGAGAAAGACCATCACCCTGGACGCAAGCCACGCCTCCCTGGCCTCACGCCCCGATGAAGTCGTCGACCTGATCATTGAGGCGGTCGAGAGCTAACTCCGCTCCTCATCCCCCGGCCCGAAGGCCGCCAGCAGCTGGGTCTCGAAGGCCGAGCCGCCCTGTCCGGGCTCGCCCAGCATCATGTTCAGCAAGGCCCGGTCCTGGCGCAGCCGGTCCATGCCGGCGGCGATCATCATGTCCCGCTCGCTCAGGTCAGGGGCGCTCGGCATGCCCGCTCCGGTGACGCCCGGCTGTTCGCCGGCGGTGCGGATCAGATTGGCATAGACCTCCTGAACGGTCGCAGGCCGCCCATCGCGATAGAAGATCGATCGATTGGCCCCGGCCGCTTGGGGGAACAATGCCGCCCCGCTCTGACCGGGATTGCTCTCGACCGCCTGGATCAGCCGCGCCGCGCCGGCCGGCCCCAGGAAGTGGGCGGCATAGAGTTCACCACCGCTCGGATTGCGTCCGATCCGGCCCCTCAGATAGGCGGCGGAATCGCTGGCCAGCTCGGCCGCCATCAGCGATGCCGCCTGAGGGTCGAAGCGCAGGTCGAGCACCTCGCGCCGCGCGCCGTCGCGCACCCGATAGCCGCCGTCCGCCGTGCGTTCGATCATCGAGGCATAGCGGCCATAGCCGTGTTCGGCCCCATGCCGGTAGAGCGTCGCCAGCCAGGTCGATTCAATGAACTGGAACAGGCCCGAGGCGCTTGATGTGCGCGCCCGCGCTGCCGGATTGAGCGAGCTCTCGCGCTGGGCCGTGCGGATCAGGAAGTCGAAGTCCACGCCCACGCGCTCGGAGGCGCGCCGGATGGCACCTTCAATCAGGCCCGAGCTGCCGCCGAGGGAATCCGTGCGCATGGGGCCAGAGGATCGAAAATCATGGTTAACCAATCCTTACCTGTGTCCGGCGGGTCACAGCCGGCTTGGGCGCCAGGATCACACCGTTTCGCCCCAAACTTGCCGCAACGGCAGCCCGTCATGAGCCTCGACTGACGTTCCACAGCTCTGGGGGGGCCCGGAGGAGAGAACGACCATGATGATGACCGCCGCTGCGGGCCACGGCTATGAACGCCGCGCCCTTTACGACGATAGCCGAAAGCCGATCCCGCGCTGGGTATGGGGGGCCATCGCCCTGTCGGCCCTGGCCCATGTGGCCGGCGGCGTCTGGCTCTACAACCAGCGTTACGAAATGCCGGCCGAGGCGACCCCGCCCGACGATGGGCCGATCATCGTCATGGAGCGCCTGATCCCGCCGGAAACGCCGGTCGTCGACACGCCCGAGCCGCCGGCTCCGCCGATCCCGGTCCACGCCACGCCGGTGCCGACCCGCCCCGATGTGCCGACCTCGCCCTTCCCCGTGCCCGACGAGCCGGTCACCGCCCCCGTGGGCGACGGCCCGATCAGCCTGGACCCCGGTCCCGCCCCTGAAGTGCCCGGAACGGCACCGGATCCGACACCGCCGGCCCCGGCGGTGATCCGCAGCCCACAGTGGATCCGCCAGCCCAGCCCCGCCCAGATGGAGCGGGCCTATCCGCGACGCGCCGCCACGGACGGCACCAGCGGGCGGGTCGTGCTGAACTGTCGGCTGACGGCCGGTGGCGAGGTGACCAGCTGTTCGGTAGCGTCTGAAACACCCGCCGGCGAGGGCTTCGGGCAGGCTGCGATGTCCCTCAGCCGCTATTTCCGGCTCAGCCCCCGCACCGTGGACGGCCAGGCCATCGAGGGCGCGCGCGTGAGCATCCCGCTCAACTTCGCCATCGAATAGCGGTCCGTGATGCGCGTTTTGGCCGACAACCGGTTCCCACCTGTCGGAACGCGCTTCAGACGACGCGACCCGGATTCATCCGATCCAGCGATGGGTCCGGGTCAGTCCCCTGCAAGGCCTCGGCGACGAGGCCCGCCATCATGGGGGCCAGGAGCCAGCCGTTCCGGCGCGGAGCCAGGGCGACGGCCAGGCCGGGCCGCAGAAGACCGGCATAGGGCCATCCATCCGGGCTGGCCCCCCGCACACCGACATGGACGCGCTCGATCTCGGCCTCGCCCAGCTCCGGGCAGAGCGCCTGCGCCTTGAGCAGCAGTTGCTCGGTCGTGGCCGCCTCAGGTGCCGTGTCGGTGCGTCCCACCTCCATGGTGGCCCCGACGATGGCCCCGTCGGTCTGGGGCACCACATAGACGCCCTCGCCCCGGATCACCCGCCGGGGCGACCAGCCCCGGACCCGCACAGCCTGGCCCCGCACCGGCGTCAGGGCCGGCAGGACGATGCCGCAGTTCGGGTCCCGCCAACCGCTGGCCAGCACGACTTGGCGCGCCGTCAGGTCGCGTCCGCCATCGGTGATCAGCTGCCAGCCACCTCCCCCCTGCTCCAGCCGAACCAGCCGGGCCGAGAGTCGCTCGAGGCCGCTCCGCAGGGCCGCCATGGCCTGCCAGGGATCGATCCGCCAGTCATCGGGCGTAATCATCACCGCACCGCGCAGGTCAGCCTTGAAACCCAGCGCCCGCAAGCGGTCGCGCAGGGCCTCGGGGTCGCGCCCCCGCCACTCGGCCCCGTCACGGAACAGGTTCAGATCATGGGTCCTGGCGAAGGCCGGCCACAGGTCGCGCGCCCGTCGCAGCAACTGGGCATCGGCGGGTGCCAGCCGCTCCAACCCGCTCTCGAAGGCCGGAGCCAGCATGCCCGCCGCCTGGGCCGAGGCGGTGGGACCGTCAGGGGCCAGAACCGCCACCGTACGCCCGCGCCGCTGCAGGGTCGCGGCCACAGCCAGCCCCAGGGCCCCTGCCCCCACGACAACGACATCAAACCTCATCGGCCCGACCTGTCACCGGGTTCGACGAGAGGCGCAGTCCAGGACACGACTTCAGGCGTCTTCAGAGACCCGCGAGCCGGCCGCCCTGGCTTCCCTGGCCTCAAGGCGGGCGTTCAGGGCCGCCAACTGGTTCCACAGGGCCTGGGGCAGGCGCTCACCGAACCGCTCATAGTGCTCCGGCACCAGCGCGGCTTCGTCGCGCCAGATGACAGGGTCGACATTCAGCAGCAGGTCCAGATGTTCGTCCGACAGGTTCAGGCCGTCGAGGTCCAGGCTCCCCTGCGCCGGCGTACGACCGATGGGGGTGTCCTGGGCCTCGGCCTTGCCGTCCAGGCGTTCCACGATCCACTTCAGCACGCGCGAGTTCTCACCGAAGCCCGGCCAGGCGAACTTGCCGGCGCGATCCTTGCGGAACCAGTTGACGAAATAGATCTTGGGCAACTTGTCGGCGTCGGCCTGAGCCCCCATCCGCAGCCAGTGGGCGAAGTAGTCGCCCATGTTGTAGCCGCAGAAGGGCAGCATCGCGAACGGGTCGCGGCGCAGCTCACCGACCTTGTTTTCGGCCGCCGCCGTGCCTTCGGAGGCGACGTTGGAGGCCATGAACACGCCGTGTTCCCAGTCAAAGGCCTCGGTCACCAGCGGCACCGCCGAGGCGCGACGTCCGCCAAACAGAATGGCGCTGATCGGCACGCCCGTCGGGTCCTGCCATTCCGGTGCGATGGCGGGGCACTGGGCCGCCGGCGAGGCGAAGCGGGCGTTGCCGTGGGCCGCCGGGCCGGGCGTCTCTGGCGTCCATTCCTTGCCGCGCCAGTCCGTCAGCCGCGCCGGCGGCGTGTCGGTCAGGCCTTCCCACCACACATCGCCGTCATCGGTCAGGGCGACGTTGGTGAAGATGGTGTTCTCGCGCAGCGTCTCGATGGCGTTCTTGTTGGTCTTGGCGCTGGTGCCCGGGGCGACGCCGAAGAAGCCGAATTCGGGATTGATGGCGTACAGCCGGCCATCGTCTCCGAAGCGCATCCAGGCGATGTCGTCGCCGACCGTCTCGGCTTTCCAGCCCTCAAGCGTGGGTTCCAGCATGGCCAGATTGGTCTTGCCACAGGCCGACGGGAAGGCCGCCGCAACGTACTTCTGGGCCCCTTCGGGCGAAGTCAGCTTGAGGATCAGCATATGCTCGGCCAGCCAGCCCTCATCCCGGGCCATGACCGAGGCGATACGCAGAGCGTAACACTTCTTGCCCAGCAGGGCGTTGCCGCCGTAGCCCGAACCGTACGACCAGATCTCGCGGCTTTCAGGGAAGTGGACGATCCACTTGCTCTCATTGCAGGGCCACGGCACATCGGCCTGGCCGACCGCCAGCGGTGCCCCCAGGGTGTGAACCGCCGGCACGAAGAAGCCGTCATCGCCCAGCTGATCCAGCGCCGCCTTGCCCATGCGCGTCATGACGCGCATCGACAGGACGACATAGGCACTGTCGGTGATCTCGACGCCCAGGGCGGAGATCGGCGAACCCAACGGCCCCATACAGAACGGCACGACATACATCGTGCGGCCCTTCATGGCCCCGTCGAACAGACCATCGAGGCGCGCGCGCATTTCCGCCGGCTCGGCCCAGTTGTTGGTCGGACCGGCATCAATGGCATTTTGCGAACAGATGAAGGTCTGGCTCTCGACGCGGGCGACGTCGCGCGGATCAGAGGCCGCATAGAAGGAGTTAGGGCGCTTGACCGGGTCCAGCCGCTTGAGGGTTCCGGCCTGGACCAGGTCCTCGGCGAGGCGATCCGCCTCTGTCTGGGAGCCGTCGCACCAATAGACGCGGTCGGGCTTGGTCAGGGCCGCGATCCGGCCAACCCATTCGATCAGTTCACGGTGGTTCGTCGGGGCAGGTGAAAGCCCCGGAATCATCGCTTCAGACGTCACGCTTCACTCTCCTGAACGACGTCTCCTGCGTGTCTTCGCACGCTTTCGGAAACCCGGCCTTTCGGGCCATGTTGACCGCACAGAGACAGGTCGCCTCATGCGCGTCAACCCGGCGCACGGTATGCGCCGGGTTGAACAATTAGAATGGTACCGCCTCTCAGGCTTGAACTGAGGACCTCCGGCTCCACAAACCGGCGCTCTAACCAACTGAGCTAAGGCGGCGCTTTTTCAAGCAGGGGAGGCTTCTAGCCGCACAGGCGGGCGGGTTCAAGATGGGGTTTTGCAGGCCGGCGTCGGTGACCGGCCATCGGGCCCGGGGGCCGAGGCTCCCCCCTACCAGCCCCGCTCGCGCAGATAGGCCTCCAGCGCCGCGATCCGGGTCGTATCCGACGGATGGGTCGAGGTGAATTCCGGGGCCGAGGCCCCGCCCTGGGCCGCCATGGCGCGCCACAGGACGACGGCTTCACGCGGGCTGTAGCCGGCGCGCTGCATCAGATCGACACCGATCCGGTCGGCTTCGAGTTCATGCTGGCGCGAGAAGGGCAGCAGCACCCCGACCTGGGCTCCGATGCCGCCGAGCGCCCCGACGGCAGGGCCGTAGTCGCCGGCCACGCCGGTCGCGATCTGGAGGCCCGTCTGGGCCAGGGCCGTCTGGGAATAGCGTTCCGCTGCATGGCGGGCCAGGATGTGGGCAGCCTCATGGCCGATGACGGTCGCCAGTTGGTCGTCGGTCGTCGCCAGATGCAGCAGGGCCGTCGTCACCCCCATCCGGCCGCCCGGCAGGACGAAGGCGTTCGGCTGCTCCGAAATGAAGACGGCATATTCCCAGCTCTGATTGCCCAGGCCGGCGGCCTCGACGATCCGGCCCCCGACGCGGCGCAGCCGTTCGTTCTGGGTCCGGTTGTGGGAAACCTCGTTGGCCTGAAGGGCCTGGGTCCAGGCCTGGAGACCCGCCTGGGTCAGGGCGCTCTCATTGACCAGGACCAGTTGATCGCGTCCGAGCGCCTCATTGTAGGTGCAGGCGGCGATCGGGGCCCCAACCAGGCTCACGACCGCCAGGACCATTGCGGCACGATTCAGGGTCATCGTCTTTCCCATTCGAAGATCTGCGCCCGACAGGTGGGCATCACGACTGGCTTCACTCAGCCACAGTGGCGGCGCCGGCACAAAGAAAAACGCCCCGAAGCCGAAACTTCGGGGCGCCTTCCAGTCTTGTCGTTCCGCTCGACTACTCGAGGCGGAACCGGATCGTGAAGTTGGCACGGCCACCTTCGGCCACACCATCGACGGTCCGCGGCGAGAACCGGGCGCGACGCATCGCACTCAGAGCTGCCTGGCCAAAGCCCGCACCGGCCGGATCTTCCGATGTGATCGAGCAGTCGCGAGGCGTGCCATCGGACCCGACCACGCAGGTCAGCGAAACCGAGCCGGATTCGATCCCGCGGGCCTGGGCCCGTTCCGGGAACTCGACCGACGGCTGGCGAGCCCAGTCCACCCGCGAGATCACGGGGGGCCGCGGCGGAGCCGGCGGGGCCGGCGGCGGCGGCGGCGACTGGGTGATCTGCGGCGGGCCTTGATACTCCTGCCGGTCTTCCTTGTCGGTCGTCTGGACAACCAGCGGCGCAGGCGCGGCCGGCGCGTTCGGCGGGATCACCGCTTCACGAACCTGCAGCTTCGGCGGCGGCGGGGTGTCCGGCGGCGGCGGCGGCGGCGGGGGGGGAGGCGGCGGCGGGATCGGATCGATGATCTCGACGTCGACCACATCATCCGAATACTGCCGCAGCTCCAGTTCGAACCGCTGCTTGTAGACCGCGTAGATGACCAGGGCGTGGGCCCCGACAATCACTGCCGCGATGAGCGCCAGCATATGCGCGGGAAGACCCAGGAAACCCTTCTTTCGCGGCGGGTCGAGGATCGGATCGCGACGACGGACGACTTCTTCTGTCATGCTACCTCTCCTCAGCTCGCCGGCGCGTTGTCTTCGCCGACCAGGGCGACCGAATAGAATCCGGCGTCCTGAAGGGCGTTCATCACGCGCATGAAAGTGCCGTAGCGAAGTCCCTCGTCGCCGCGGATGAAGATCCGCTCTTCCTCGGGATTGCGCGCACCGATCTGGGCGTTCAGCTCCGTGCCGATTTCCTCGATCTGCACCGGGAAGTCCCCGATAAAGACGCGGTCGTTCGACTGGATGGAGATGTACACCGGCTTCGGCGGGTTCACACCCGGCTCAGCCACGGCCGTCGGCAGATCCACCTCCACGTTCACCGACGCCAGGGGCGCGGCCACCATGAAGATGATGAGCAGAACAAGCATCACATCCACGAACGGGGTGACGTTGATCTCGTTGTTCTGCTCGACGGTGTATTTCGACCCGCCGCCAGGTCCGGAGAGTTTGGCGGCCATCGCGCTTACGCCCCCCGGTCGAGCTGACGCGAGATGCGGTTCAGCAGTTCCGTGCCGAACTGGTCAGCGCGGGTACCGAAGCCGGCAATGCGAACCTGGAAGTAGTTGTAGAAGATAACCGCCGGGATAGCGGCGAAGAGGCCGATCGCGGTGGCCAGCAGGGCCTCGGCGATACCCGGGGCCACGACGGCCAGGTTGGTGGTGTTGGTGTTCGCGATCCCGATGAACGAGTTCATGATCCCGTAAACCGTGGCGAACAGACCGATGAACGGACCGGCCGAACCGACCGAGGCCAGGAAGGTCTGACCCCCGGCGAGGCGCTTGGCCAGACCGGCTTGCACGGCGGCCACGGCGGCCTGGGCGCGGGAAAGCGTCGAGTCGCGGTGCTCACCCGAAATCTGCAGCCCGGCCTGACGACCGATCTCGATTTCGTCGGTGGCCGCGGCAGCCATGTCGGCCAGCGGGTTGCCTTCGAACTCGTCCGAGGTGGCGATACGACGGATTTCCGACAGGGTGTTGGCCCCGCGGAAGGCTTCCAGGAAGCGATCCGAAACGCGGTTCAGACCGCCGAACTCGAACATCTTGATGAGCAGCAGGGTCCAGGACAGGACCGAGGCCAGCAGCAGGCCGATCATCACGACCTTAACGACCATGGCCGCCTGAAGGAACATGCCGACCGGGGTCAGTTCGCCGTGAGCTTCGCCGCCGACCTGTTCCGGCTCAGCGCCTTCAGCGGCCGGGGTTTCAGCCGCCGTCGCCGCAGCGTCGACAGCCGGGGTTGCCGGAGCGGCAGCCGCATCGGCCGAAGCCTCAGCCGCCGCCGGGGTGGTGGGGGCCGCCATCGCAGGAGCCGCCGTAGCGAGCGCAAAGGCTCCGGCGAACGCGAGGAGGAGATTGGTTTTCTTGATTTCGATCATCGTTCGCCAGTTCCTGCTTGGTCTGACACCTAAAGACCGGACGACCAGCGCATGATTGCGCCGCCGCCCATCTACCCAAATGCGCCGGAAGGTCGAGGCATCGGCCCCTCCGCCCGACGCGGCGAAATTGTCCGCCGAAGAGAATGGCGGTAAGGTTCCTTTGGCGAAGGCCTGCGAGAGCGTCAAGGGCGCGCACGACCTTTTCACCTGACGGGGGAAGCCGCGTGACGCCGGGAATTTAGATGATCGGCGGTATTCCATGCCCCGACGATCTGCCCAGATCGTGGCAATGGCGTGGCATTCGCGCATGAGAAGAAAATGGTGCCTGGGGGCGGATTCGAACCACCGACACGCGGATTTTCAATCCGCTGCTCTACCAACTGAGCTACCCAGGCCTAAGGGTCCCGCCAGCGCGGGAGCGGGGTCTATAGGCGAGCCGTTCGGCCCTGTCCAGCGGGGTTTCAAGCCGTGTCGTCGCCCCCGTGATCGAGCGGGTCGGCCTCCGGCTCGTCCTCTTCCTGGGCCGCGATGGCATAGCGTCCGGACAGCCAGCCCTGAAGGTCTACATCGGCACACCGCCGCGAACAGAACGGCCGGAAGTCGGGCGACGCCGGTGATTTTCTGCAGATCGGGCAAAGAGGCATTATCGCGTCCAGATTTCGTAGGCGTCGGTGCCACCGGACGGGCTGATCGCTAGTCGCGCGCGCGGGCCCAGGGCCTCGACCCACGGCGTCGCTAACGCGCCGACCCCCGGCCCGCAAGACAGGGTCATGGTCGGGATGGACCGGTCCGACAACAGCGCCAGCCGCAAGCTGCGCACCGCAGTCTGTGCGACCCGTCGCAGCCGCGCACCGGCGTCGGCGCCCCGCAACAGCGTCTCAACGGGCGTTCGCCCCCACGGCAGCGACAGCATCAGCACGCCGAATCGGTTCACCGGGCCGAAGACCGCCGCCTCTCCAAACGCCCGGCGAGCCGCCGCAATGATCGCCTCGCCGTTATGGCCGGTTCCGATCAGGTCGATCGCGACCAGCCCGCCCCATTCGCGCAGCCGGATCGACCGCGCCGCCTCCTGCAAGCCGCGCCCATTGGCACGGTCGCGTGCGGTGCGGCCGGTTGCGCCGCCCGCCGCCAGGTCCAGATCGACTGCGACCAGGGCCCGCGTCCGCTCAATCGCGACGTCCAGCCCCAGGCTCTCGACCGCCAGACTACCGCTGAGGGCCTCCTCCTCGGCCGCCAGGCCGGCGCGGATCGCCGCGGCGCCGTCCTGGGGTTCCTCGCCCGGCACCAGGGTCGCGAGGATGTCGCGCACCCCTGGCCCAGCCTGCGTCAGCCGCAATTCGCCCGTCGCCGGCCCGATCAGCCGGACCGCCGCCCCCTTGGCGTCGCGCGGCTCGGCGGTGACCTGGACCTCGACGAGGCTGCCCCGCGGCGGCGGCGCTGCTCCCCGCAGGAAAACCGGCGCCGCTGTGCCCAGATCAACGAACGCGCCCTTCAGGCCCGACTCGACCCGCACGATCCGCCCCACGGACCGCGCGCCCAGGCGCAGGACCGGCGAATCGTCGTCGCGCTGGATGATCAGCCGCTCGAACCGACCGTCGCGGGCAATCATGCCGCGCGTCTCGCCCGGCGTCTCGTCGAGGAAGACCTCGACCCGGCTCATGGCCGCCAGCCCAGCCCGTCGAGCAGATTGCGCGTCTCATAGAGCGGCAGCCCCACCACTGAGGCGTGCGATCCCGACAGATGGGCGATATCCGCCGCCGCCTGCCCCTGGATCTTGTAGGCCCCGGCGGCGTCTTTCCATTCGCCGGCGTCCAGGTGACGCCTGACATCGGCTTCGGATAGCCGCCGGAACTTGATGCGCGTCTCCGACAGGCGGCTGGCGGTCCGGCCGCCCGGCGCAATCAGGGTCACGCCGGTCAGGACCCGGTGCGCGCGCCCACTCATCAGCCGCAGCATCCGCTCGGCGTCGGCGGCATCCGTGGGCTTGCCCAGAATGCGGTTGCCCACCGCCACGATGGTATCGGCCCCCAGGACAAAGGTGTCCGGCCGCGCCCGGGCGATCGCTGCCGCCTTCAACCCCGCCAGCCGCAGGACCAGCCGGCGCGGCGTCTCGTCTTTCAGAGGCGTCTCATCGACATCCGCCGCCACCACGGCGTCAGGCGTCACCCCGATCTGGGCCAGAAGCTCCAGACGGCGCGGGCTGGCCGAGGCCAGGATGAGGTCAGGTCGGCTCATACGAGCCCCGCCTTACTTGAAGCGATAGGTGATGCGACCCTTGGTCAGGTCATAGGGGGTCATTTCGACCAGCACCTTGTCGCCTGCCAGCACGCGGATGCGGTTCTTGCGCATCTTGCCGGCCGTGTGGGCGATGATCTCGTGACCGCTGTCGTCGAGTGTCACGCGAAAGGTCGCGTTCGGCAGCAGTTCCGAGACTACGCCGGGAAACTCGAGCAGTTCTTCCTTCGCCATGCGGTCTCTCGGGCCCTGAAAAGACAAGCCGATCCACGCGGGGCCACGCGCGAACCGGAAAAAGCCGGCGGCTTATGCACCAAAAGCGCGGGTTCGTCACCCCGTCCTGTCTTCGCCCCGCCAGGGGAGAAGAGGGCCCCACGTACCGGAGCCCGAAGGGCAAAGGTCCACGTGGGAGATGAGGGAAGAGATCGCCGGAGGAGCCTCGGAACCAGAGCCCTCAATGACGGGGATCGAAAGGCCTCAGATCTCAACCGCGCTTGCACAAGGCACAGACCAGCGTGAACAACCGCCGGCTGGTTTCGTGGTCGACGTCGATCTTGCCGTCGAGCCGTTCCTTCAGAATGCGCGCGCCTTCATCGTGCAGACCGCGCCGGCCCATGTCGACGGCCTCGATCTGGGCCTGGGAGGCTCCGCGCACCGCCTGGAGATAGCTTTCACAGATCAGCTCATAGTCCTTGACCACACCGCGCAGCGGCGTCAGCGACAGCATGTGGCCGCGCCGATAGTCCGGCCCCGTCACATCCATCGACAGCCGGTTGTCCTTCAGCCCCAGCGTCAGCTCATAGGGACCGCCGACCGCGCCATCAGGCCGAAAATCACTCTCTTCCACCAGATCATAGATGGCGACCCGGCGCTCATGCTCGACCTCGGCGCTGGCCCCGGACAGACCGTCCGGGTCCAGCTGGATCGCCTTGATCCGGTGCGACAGCTCCTGGCTCATGCGTCGGGCAACTCCGCGTGGGCCGGAGCAGAGCGCGCCGGCCAGGATTCCGTCAGATCCGCCAGCACCGCATCGACACACTCGACCCGGGCCTGAAGGTCTGCGCCCCCGGCGAACATGAAGGTGAAGACACCGCCGGGTGCCGTCTCAGGCTCGTAGGTCATCGCCAGCAATTCAAGCATGGTGTCAGGCGACTTGGGAAAGTCGCGGGCCCTGACGGTGGTGACGTCACCCAGTTGCACCGCCGCCAGAACCCGCGCACATTCGGCATCGGCTTCCCAGCGAAAGCGCGTCAGCCGGACCGTCAATCGCCGCCCGCGCCGTTCCCACGAAATGTCGCCGCGCCGGATCACCGCATTCTGGAGGGCCGCCGACAGGATCCACAGGTCGTCCTCGTCCTGGGCCAGCAGCCTGAGCGGCGGCAGGTCCGAACAGCTCGACCGGTCCTCAGCGCCCATCGCCGTCGCCCTTGATCCGCCGGACCCGCGCCCCACAGGCGCTCAGCTTTTCTTCCATCCGCTCGAAGCCGCGATCCAGGTGATAGACCCGGCCCACCGACGTCTCCCCCTCAGCCGCCAGGCCGGCGATGACCAGGCTGATCGAGGCGCGCAGGTCCGTCGCCATGACTTGAGCCGCCGTCAGCGCCTCGACCCCGACGACCCGTGCCTCACCGGCATGGACATGGATCTCCGCTCCCAGACGGCCCAGCTCGGGCGCGTGCATAAAGCGGTTCTCGAAGATGTTCTCGTGAATGAAGCTCTCGCCCTCGGCCAGAGTCATCAGGGCCATGAACTGGGCCTGCAGATCGGTGGCAAAGCCCGGATAGACCTCGGTGGTGACATTGACCGCCTTCAGGCGTCGGGCCGGGTCACGGCGCACGATCACCCCGTCTGAGGTCGGCTCAATGTCGACCCCGGCCTCCATCATCTTGTCGGTCAGGGCCTGGATCAGCTCAGGCCGCGCCTTGGTGATCCTGACCTCACCTCCGGCCATGGCCGCGGCCACAGCGTAAGAGCCCATCTCGATCCGGTCCGGGATCACCGACCAGTCGGCCCCGTGCAGCGACGTCACGCCGTCGATCACCAGGGTGTCGGTATCCAGCCCCTCGATCTTCGCGCCCATGGCGATCAGACAGCCGGCCAGATCGCCGATCTCGGGCTCCCGCGCCGCATTCTTCAACACCGTCGTGCCCTCGGCCATCACGGCCGCCAGCAGGGTGTGTTCGGTCGCCCCGACCGACACGAACGGGAACTCGATCTCGGCCCCCTTCAACCCGTTGGGAGCCAGGGCCGAAACATAGCCCTCGCTCATCTCCATCTGGGCGCCCAGCCTGGCCAGGGCCTCGATATGCAGATCGACCGGACGCGCTCCGATGGTGCATCCGCCCGGCAGACTGACCTTGGCGTGGCCCGTTCGCGCCAACAACGGCCCCAGGACGTTGAAGCTGGCCCGCATCTGGCGAACCAGATCATAGGGGGCGAAGGTCGAGCTGATCTCCTTGGCGTGGAACAGCGTCTCCTGGCCGTCCGGCCCGTCGCTTTCGGTCACCTCGATGCCGAACTGCTGCAACAGCCGGCCCAGAAACTTGGTGTCGGCCAGCCGCGGCATATTCGTCAGCCGCAACGGCTGGTCGGTCAGGATCGACGCCGCCATCAGTTTGATGGC
>Ga0209573_1003459_pt1 | contig 17327 bp, 15 predicted proteins | sample TNRBio252014_DNA_FD_185870 | JGI IMG/M metagenome (GOLD analysis project Ga0209573, IMG submission 185870) | Wastewater treatment Type I Accumulibacter community from EBPR Bioreactor in Madison, WI, USA - TNR Reactor_6/25/2014_ DNA (SPAdes)... | ecosystem: Engineered > Bioreactor > EBPR >...
GCAACCTTATTCAGAAACAGATATTAAGTATTATCAGCTATCGGCAGTTGAAGAACTAAAAACTGTAAAAGGTCATGTTTTTGGAATTACAGTAGGTGATATCGTCGGTGACAGATTGGATTTTTTCGAACCGCTCAATCAGGCTACTACCCAAATCGGCTTGCCCTGGTTTCATGTGATCGGCAACCACGATGAGAATCTCGATGCAAAGGATAAGCGTTATGCCGATGAAAGTTATGAGCGTGTATATGGACCGGCGACTTATGCATTCAACCAGGGCAAAGTACATTTCATCGTCCTGGATGACGTCATATATCCAAATGATCTTACCAAATCCTGGTATACAGGTGGGTTGACAGATGATCAGTTCAGCTTTATTGAAAACAGCCTCCGGTTTATTCCAAAAGATCACTTAATTGTACTTTTCATGCATATTCCATTTTATAATGGTAAAGATCTGGGCGAAAATTACCAGGTGGAACATCGCAACAGGCTATTTCAAATGCTTGCTGACAGGCCTTACACTTTTTCGCTTTCAGGCCACATGCATTCCCAAATGCACTATTTTTTTGATGCAACTGAAGGTTGGAAGCAGGAAAAACCACACCATCATTATACAGTCGGAACCACTTCAGGTGACTGGTGGTCAGGAGAATTGCGTGAGAACGGAGTGCCTGAAGCTACCATGTATGATGGAACACCTCAAGGTTACAATATCCTGACATTCAAAGGAAATCAATATTTGTTTGATTACAAAGTGATCGGTGAAGATGCAGATCATAAAATGCGTATCCATGGTCCTAAGGTGGTTCCATTCAAAAAGCATTACAGAGGAGAATTCTATGTTAATTTTTTCCAGGGCGGTCAGAACGATGTTGTGGAATATAAAGTCAATGACGGAGAATGGAAAAAGATGCGATACGTCGTTGAATATGATCCTTACATGTGCGCGATCCGCCAAAAATGGGATGCATCGGAAGAGCTGCTCTCCGGTGTGCATCCATCCAATCCTGTATTGTGTCACCACCTTTGGAAAGCACGGGTACCGACGGATGTTTTATTGGGTGAGAATGTGATCACCGTACGTGTGAAGGATATTCAGGGTAATGAATTTATTGAGACATACCGGTATAGAGCGGTGGAGTGAAAGAGTAGAAAGATGAAAGTATAAAGTAGAAAGTTGAAAAGTTGTAGATACCTGATTAATTTTGACCGATTTGAATTCATTTTAGGCGCTTAGGAACTATGTTTTTTTGAGCTTACCAAAAAAATGCCTCTTTGCGGGAAGTTTGAAACGAGAAAATGGAATATCCAACAGCTGAAACGAACAACATGTTGGTTAGTTTTTGTTCTTAAGCGCGTTAATCATGCACAATTTTATGGCGATTCACGAGATATTCAACCCCTTCCGGGTTGTCTGAGATCATCACCATTACTTTAGGTTTCACCCAAAGTTATTGATATTCAACCCCTTCAGGGTTCTATTTAGCCTCAGCCAATACTATAGGTTTCACCCAAAGTTATTGATATTTTACACTTTCAAGGTTTGCTTGTAGGTAAAAAACCACGAAGTGGTTGAATATCATTAACAAGGCATGCAATGCCGTGAAAAAGCAACTCACTTAATACTACCCTGAAGGGGTTGAATCTGAAAGAATCCATATATTTTGGTGCATACTCAAAAAATGCCGCTTTGCGGGATGTTTGAACAAAAAAAATGGAATATCCAAGAGCTGAAACGAACAACTTGTTGGTTAGTTTTTGTTCTCAAGCGCCTAAACAATTACAATTTGTCAATCATAGTCTTAAAACCTGATCCCGAAATAAACATTCGGATAGAAAATATAGAAAACCGGATCCTGTTTCCTGATTTCTTTAAAGGAATCCGGCTCATTTGAATCATAAATGGTAAAACCCACCGGAAATTGGAGGTTTAGCATGAAAGGCCTATTAAAAAGCTTAAAATTGAACCTGTATCCAATTCTCAATTCGTTAAAAAGATTAAAACTTTTGTAGAATCGATCTTCGTTTTTATTATAATATTTTGAATATCCGGGATAAAGCTGGTATTCAGTGTGTAACTTCTTCCAGACATAGTAACGACAGGCAAAAATGGGTGAAATATTGACAACATAGCCCGGATAATCCAGCATTTTTGGGTAAGTTTCAGTTTCTTTACCATACCAGAAACCAAGAATCAGACTGGTTTTTTTCGTTTTTTCAAATTCGTAAACCAATGCAAAACTATTAAAAAGAGGAAGCAGCGGGTCGGTACTTATGGAGTGTTTTAGCACCGGTGCACCATTCCCTGTGCTATCATCCTGACCTATAGCATGGTAAGCGCTGATTAAACATATAGCTGAAAAAATATATATGACAAAAGTTCTCATCGATTCAGAGAATTAACTGTTCTGGATTTTACTGAGAAAAGCATCAAAAATTCCGGCAATCTCGCCATTAAAATTATCATCGTTCAAATGAGCTTTCATAAAAGCGTTCGGATCGTCTTTTTGTCCGTCGGGCATGACCAGACCAATGGGAAATGCCTCACAGTGCATTACTTTTTCTTTCATAATACCTTTCACATGATTAAAAACAAGATTGTGGCCGAATTTTTCATCCTTGCCTTTAAAAGTACTTCCGCAACATGTAACAAAGATCAGTTGGGTGATCTGATCACCATATTTGTTTATAAAGTTTTGTAGCGGAACAATAAATTTTCCCATCCAGATCGGACCGCAAAGTATAATTCTTTCATAATTTCCGACTTTTGACCTTAGTTTTAGATTTCCTAAATTCATCCCCAGCATCATTAAAATCCGATTGTCCAATCGCGGTCTGATTTTTTCAATATCGCATTTTAAATGTGTAGCAATTTTTTCTGCCAGGAATTTATTGCTGCCGGCTTTTGAGTAATAGACGACCAAAGTATTCATCATTCAGTTTTTTAAGTTTGATTTCTAAAAAGTCTTTCGTTCAATTTATTTTTACAGTCAATGTTGCGTTGTTTCCTCAATGGTTGTTTTCATTCATCTTTACCTTTCGTATAGTATTTGTAAGCATTTACTCCGGCACTGCCCCAAATTGTAAGAATTCTGAAAAAAAAGCTGAAACCGGTTACTTTTTTCAGTGGAACAAAAGTCATTTTTTCATTTTGCCAGTTTTTGTCCGAAGGATCTATTTCTATTATCGTATTGTTGTAATGGATCCTTACCCAGGCGTGCCCGCCTGTTGTGCCATTTGCGAAGCGATTTTTGTGTGATTGAGCAACTTTAGATTCAAAACCCAATTCAGTAAGCAGGAAGTTTAAAGCAAACGCTTGCTGTACGCAGTATCCATAACCGCGGCGGAAGGCTGTCCGGTAGGAATCATAACTGTTTCTGCGACAATATTGCATCCGGGTGACCAATAGTTTTCGTGTTTCCTGTATGAGTTCCAGGTCAGGTAAATTCATTGATTTTAGTGACCCGACTGCTTCCTCAATCGTTAGTTCTTCCAATCCGGGTCTTATTCCCGGAGGTAAAATCAACATAGCCGGTATGCTGAACAATGTGTACAGAACAAGAATTGTAAAAATGCAAATAGCTGATATTTCAATGATATCTGTCATTTCTTTCAAAAATCATGAATTCATTCCTTCGCTTCTTTTGTTTGATCTATACCGGAATGCTTTTTTGAATGCTTTAAAAGGCCCGATCCAAGTAGGGCAAACCATACCAGGGTCGAAATACCTCCGATCATCGCAAAAATCATAGCTTCATCGTAAAATGAACGGATGAACGATGAAATTATCTCAAAGATCAGTAAAAATGAAAAACCAAAAACTCCGATAATTCCAACGTACCGTTTCAATACTCTAGCTTTCAGCATTATTATAGAAAAAAGGATACCTCCGATCTGTCCGATAAAAAATCCGGGGAAAGTACCCGGCGTGTGGCTTGCCCCTTTTGCAAACAGCGCTTCGCCTGCTGCAATCAGTAAAATTTTGTCACTTTCATTCGCATCAGCATATTTTCTGGCCATGTCAAGGAATGCAAAAGAAGTATTATCAGCAAAAAATATGGCATAAGATATAATCATCAACAATAATGCAAATCCCGAAATCACCGGTAGTTTTTCTCGGTGCAAACCAAAAGTTGCATAATAAACCGGAATGAGAAAACAGCTTGCAATGATATTGATCAAGCCCATATATCGCATTGCCATAAACCAGTTTCGATCATACATATCGAACAATTCAGTGATGGTGTGAACTTCTCTTGCTCCGTCAGGCATTGCTGTGAGGAATATTTCCATCAGCATTGTCAATAGAGCAAGAAATGCCGCAATGCCCCCAATTCTGTAAAAAACTTTCCATTGTTGCACTTCTGTTTTCATATTGTGTTTTTAATTTTTTTTCAGAGCCATAATGTTTCCCTATCAAGTTGGAGGAACTTGTCTCCAACGATTTTGTATGGGGAATATACATACTTGAAACCTTAAAAATCATAGATTTTTAGAAAGTCATTTTTGTTATACTTTATTGAAAGTAACAGAGGTGTAAGGTACGATGATTGAAGTCAAATATGGTATATAATTCTTAATCTGGTATATTAAGATTTTGTAAAGTTAATTCAACTGTTTTGCTGAAATACATTTTGCTGAAAATCGTCATTTCAAAATGAACCGCCAGCTTGAGTTTTCCTGATGAGATCCAAAAAAGAACCGGATTATGGAGGAATAGATTAAACAGCCCTGAATTGACTGCTTTGAGACCTTTTAAGTTTCGCCGGACATCAATTATAATCCTGGAACAATCTCACTTCAATGGATTTATTTACTTTTTCCAGAAAACGCTGTTCCCGGTTTTTATTCAGATAGTAATGCACTGGTATGGCTATTTTCGGATTGATCAGATTCACTGCTTCACTGGCAGATTCAGGATCCATGGCAGTTTTTCCTTCCCCGATAGGTACTATGGCAACAGAAATGTTTTTCAAATCTTTCATTTCCGGGATAAAATCTGTATCTCCTGCGATGTAAATCCTGGTATTGTCGCAGGTGATCACATAACCTACAAAATTGTCACATTTTGTATGCATCTTAGATTTGAGATTGTATGAGGCGATCACCTTAAAACGGATCTTTTCCAGTTCAGTCTCAGCACCTATTTTTGCAGTATGATGTACTACATGCTTATATTTATTGGTAATATTTTCCGGCGCTATCAGGACAGTTTGAGGTTTAATGAGTTGATTGATATCCGTTTTGGAAAAGTGATCCAAATGATTGTGGGTAATGAAAATATAATCTGCTTTCGAAGTATCTTCAACCACCAATGGGTCACAATAAATAACGATATCTTTACATGCGATTTTTACACTTGAAGGCATAAAATCGGCTTTTATCATTCCGAAAAAATTCATGTAAACAGCACCGGACGAGGAAATCTGACAATCACCGGCATCAATGACCCGTGATATCGGTTCCCGTAATGTACTTTTTGTGATAGAAATACAGGATGAAAAGGATACAATGACTGCAATGAAAATAATTCCAGGGGTTGAAATCTTTCTAAATAAGTTGTTGCTCATTTTGATTTATTTTCATATGCAAGCTACAAAGAAATAGATAATTTATTCATAAAAGGGTTTAGAAAAATGCTTCGTAATTGTTAAGGTTGAAAGTCTTTAGGTCTGTAGTCTTTAATCCAATGATTAATACCTGAGTTAAAAATTCAATTTCGAGGATAAATTTAGTGTCTTTTGCACGATGTATACACTTAAATCCAATAGACCAACAGACTATTCAGCTAACCACCCAAATAATTACAAAGTTTGAATTTGAATCAACTGTTTAAAGACCGGGAATTACTTTTTCAATGAAATATAAAAAGAGTAAGCATGTCTGTCAAGTGGAAACGGGTTTCCTACAGCATAAGTATCCACAGAAACCTTACCGTTTTTAGAAAAGTTCAACACCCGGAACATAGGTGTATGATTGGTTTCATCCGGAATCTTGGTACGTTCTAAACCTGGAATATGAAGGTAATGAACATGTTCAATTTTTTTCGAGTGATTGACCCGATCCATATCCATATGCAGATCACCGGAAATAACAACGGCAAGATTTGGTTGTTCTACAACCTTTTTTCTGAAAAGTTTGTTTTGGACTCCTTTTTCCGGATTCTCTGTATATACGCCCAGCTGAGCCCCGTGCACGATCAACACGACAGGTTTAGGAGCCAGTTTTTGAATCTGATCAAGTATCCACCCTGCTCCTTTTTTATTAAAATCACGACCTTTATCCGGTGAGGCAAACACAAATGCCAGTTCGTTATAGTTGATCACATAATTTTTGCCAGCGATTTTGTTGTTCCATTTTTTTGCATAATGTAAATATCTTTCTACAGAACTTTCATTTTCCTCATTACCCATAATTGGGTAAAATGCAGGTTTTAGCTTCACCAAAATTTTAGTAGCTTCTTCGTATTGGATCTCTGTTCCCTTGTGAGCTATGTCTCCTACACCAATTACAAAATCGATTTGTTGGGTTTGAGTCAGTGTATTGATCTGGTCAATTGCAGCTGCCATATTCGGGAATTCGGCCAATGGCTTGGGCTCAGCATCTCCGATTACAGCTATCCTTAAAAAAACTGAATCAGCACCATGCATGGCACTGTTTGTGTTTTTTACTTCCGGATTTACTGTTTTTGCGATAGAATTATTTTGGTTGTCATAACCAGTTTTTTCAGATTGGAACACCCAACTGCCAAGGATCAATGCAAAGGGAATGATCATGTATTTGAATAGTTGTTTCATTTTTTTCATTTTTTAATTTTTTTAGCAATATAATGATAGTGTGATTCTTTGAGAATGTTCATGGCTTCTTTTTCATCTATGACAGAGAGTATATTGATTTTTCCTGAACCTTTATAGTGCATCAACCATAGTTTAAGAATATCAACTGTAGCAGGATATCTGGTGATCAGCATTTCATACGAGTTTGTTTTCAAACCGGACTGATCTGACGGAACAGCCAGTAATTTATCATCAGATTCATTGTTGTCCATCATTTTTATCATGCCTACAATCCGGACTTTTGAAATTTCCCCTCTGGTGATCGAAGGACCCAAGACAAAAACATCAAGCGGATCGCCATCGCCACCGGATTCTTCAGGTAGCAGGGTTTGGGGTATAAAGCCATAGTTGGCCGGATAAGGCAGGTAATCAATTACCCTGAATGAATCAAGGGAGATCTACTCCCATTCCAGCTTGCCGGTTTCTTTATTTACTTCCCATTTTTGGCTGGTACCTGCCGGAATTTCAATGACCGCATTAACCAATGAATCAGTGGTCAAGGAGGCAACACTATCTAAGTAATTGAATGGTTGCACTTTTGGATAGCGCTCACGGAGGTTATTGTTACAACCCGTCAGGAAGAGCATGATCAATACCGTATAGATAGATTTCATTTGGTTCAAATTAAAAAATGCTGACCTGATAGCAGGCCAGCATTTGCAAATGTGATAATAAAATTTATTGACAGTTTTTTCTTGTATCCAGGGCTTTAGCCACATCGTCCCATGAAATAGCCGTCAGGCTGCCATCATCATGTACCGGATAAAGTGCTCCGTTTTTGAAGGAGCCAAAATCTTTTTGTGTGATCGCAAGGCCGTCTGTATTGCGTGTGATCTGACCGCTGAAACCACCGATATACTCCAGTGTTTTCCTGTCGAACACCTGAAAAGTGTTGTTGATCTTTCCCTGATCAGTCATCACATAATATCCGGACATATCTTCCGTACATTCCCAAAGTACAATGCCTTCCGGTTCATAGAAAAAGTATTGATGCGGGATCGTTTTTCCGGAGAAATTGCCGTTGAGGTCGTATACTTTCACATTGCGTTGCATTTCGTATTCGTCTGCGATGAGCAATCTGTTGTATTCCCTGTCCATCAGGATAGATTCCACTTTGAACAACACGCCTTCTCCCGACGTTGCCCCGAATGCATTCATATGGCTTGCTTCAATCTGGTTGTTGGTTATGCTGAATGAGAAATGGTGTACACGATGACCAAGGCTGTCCGCGGGAGGTATGCTTTCATCAGGCATTTCATAATTGTCCGTCACAAACAACTGGTATTTTGAATCGTGAAAATCAACAGTTAGTCCGTAAGGCAGTTTGAGTTCTTTTTCACCGAAAAATCCAATTGGTTTAAGATCTGGAAGGCTGAAAACCTGTATCCTGTGGTTGTCTCTCTCTACCACGATGGCATAATCGTCTATAATGGCAATGCCGTTAGGTCTGTCGAGTTCACCCAACGCTTTACCTGTTTTGCCAAAAGTATTCAATTTCTCTCCGGTAGCCGCATCATATAAAATGATGATGTCGCTTTCTTTGGCAGTTGCCAATACCCAGTGTTGGCCGTCCTTTCCATGCCAGACAGCCGGACTGTCCACATTGTCGCTTTCATCGCGCAAGGTGCTGAATGACTCTTTGATCACGGCGATCTCCGGGATGACAAACCGGGAATCGGAGCCAGAATTTTCAGCGGACTTTTCTTTGCTTTTGCAGCCAACAAGTATGATTGTCAACCACAACATGATCATCCATATTCTATACATCGATTTTCTTTTGATTTGTTAAAAACAGGAAGACTAAAATAACCCGGATTTGATTTCAAGCTGTTGGGTTATTTTAGTCAAACCTGATACTTACTAACACTAAACTATTGCAAATCTAATTTTAAACCTAATTGAAAACGCATGTTGTAATATTCTGCCTGCATCAACCTTTCGCTGATACCCTGGTAATAGTATAAAGGCTGATTCAGCAGATTGACAGCTTCAGCATACACCCTGATTTTGGGTGTGATGGCATAGTTGGCATTGATGTCCAGAAACATCGCTTTGTCATAATATCTGTCATAGAATGATTCTTCACCAAATTCCTCCACAAAGTCAGATGCATAGTTGAGGGAAGTTCTGAAAGAAAGTTTTTTATGATCATAGCCAAGGGAAGCATTGAAAGTATGCTTAGCGGTACCTGGAAGTGAAATTTCTTCGTCTTCTCTTCCTTCTATACGGAAATCAGTTACTGAACTGCTCGTATAGGTGTAGTTGCCATACAGGCTCAATCCTTTGAGGAATCCGGGCAGAAAATCCAGTTGGCGCATGACAGCAGCTTCAAAACCGAAGATGGTTGCATTTCCTCCGTTGATCGGTTGATTATAAGTATCCCAAACGTTGCCTTCAAATGCATAATCTTCAATGGTCTCAGTGACTATAAAATCCTTGATATCTTTATAGAAAACACCTGCAGAAATGATACCGATGTTTTTAAAATATTTTTCGAGCATCAAATCCAGGTTCATGGATTTGGTTGGCGTCAATTCCGGATTTCCGATGGATATCTCATTGTCTTCTCTGGTCACTTCCCTGTAAGGTACCAGTGAGAAGTAGTTGGGTCTTGCCAGTGTATTCGTCCAGGCTGCCCTTAAAATGGTCGTTTTGTTGAAATCGTATTTGGCATGCAGGCCTGGCAAAATATTCATATAGGAATCAGTTACTTTTGGTGACAATGTGATGACATCTTCATCTGCATCATACTGATTGCCCTGATATTCCTGTGAAGTGTTTTCGATGCGTACACCTGCGATCAAGGAAAATTTATTACCCAATTGTTGATTCAGCATCAGGTAACCACCCAAAATATTTTCCCTGGCTGTAAAATCACCTGCCTCAGCTTCTGCTACTGCTTCTTCTTCAAAAAGTGAAGCATTTGTCAGGTCCAGGCTACCAATATATTCATTTGTTATTTGTTTACCAGTCCTGTAATCTCCTGGCAGAAAATTATCCTTGGAATAATCTGTTAAGCTATTCAATGAATTAGCTATAAAAGCATCTTCATCAACAGGGCTGTATTCAAACAACAGGTTGTCTCTGAGTTTGTCTTTTGCTTTATACCTCAAGCCTATTTTCAGGCTGTTTTTAAAGTTGTTGTTCAACATTGGGATCAACAAATTCATCTTGAAATTTTTGTCGACATCTTCTGTCCACTGATATTCTTCAGTCAGTTCGTCAAATTCATAATCATCGCTAAAATCGGCTGAAGATGCAGGAGAAACACTATTTATTTTTGGTAGTCTTTTGTTAGAAAAGTCCGTTGCAAATGTTAAATCTTCCGCTTTAAAAACGATATACCTTTCATTTGGTCTTTCTTCACTGGCTTTACTGAATGAACCAGTCCAGTCCAGTTTGATATTTCCAAACTGATGATCACCGCCAAAAGCAAAACTCATCATGCGCTGGTCTTCAAGACGTGCATTTTTAATGGCTTCATTTCCTCCTTTGGTCTCTTTTTCCATTTCTCCGACCCAGGAGTCGCTGTCCTCATCGTATTCAATGTCTTTGTATACCGTCCTGTAACGGTTTTCCCAGTCATTCCTGTGGTTGTAAATTCCATTGAGGAAAAGCGTGTTGTTTTTGTTCAGTTTAAAATCCAATGCAGCAGAATAACTCTGTCTCAGGCGTTGGATATAATATTGTCTATATTGCAATTCATTGGTATATGCTGAACCATCCTCATCGTCATCATCGCTGTAATCCCATTCTGCTTCAATGTTGTCACTTCCCAAATGATGGTTGTGGTATGAAGCACTGACTATAAAGCCCAATTTATTATCAAGAAAACGATTGCCATAAATAAAGGCTCCGGTGAGCATAGGTTTTTCAGAGATCAGATTGTAACCTGAACCTAATGTAAGGCTCACCCGCTGATCGTAAGGTGCAGAGCGTGTTACGAGATTAACTGAACCACCTATAGCATCTCCATCCATATCGGGTGTAACTGCTTTGTTTACTTCAATGGATTGGATCATATCTGCGGGAACCAAATCCAACTGAACGGTCCTGATTTCAGCTTCAGCAGATGGAATTCTTTCTCCATTGACCATGACGGAGTTGTATTGGGGTGCCGTTCCCCTGATATTCCCGAATCGGGCTTCTCCCTGGTCGTATTGTACATTGATGCCTGGTATTCTTTTCAATGCATCTCCGATATTGGCATCAGGAAAGCGGCCAACCTGATCTGAGGAAATGATATTGGTGATATTGCCTTTGTTCATTTGAGTGTTGAGCGCCTTGGACTGGCCTTGTAATTGGCCTGTCACGACCACCTCTGAAAGTTCAACGCCGGCATTCAGCACGAAATCCATTTCGGAAGTATGGCCTGCCATTACTTTGACTGACTTAGTGTTTTGATTAAAGCCGATGTAGGTTACTGTAACTTCATGCGTTCCTTCCGGTATACCGGTCAGGGTATAAAATCCGTAAGCGTCTGTTATACTGCCTTTATTGACCGCGGTTATAAAAATGGTTGCACCTGGCATGGAAAGATTGTCCGTGTCAACGACGCGACCTTTGATTACACCCGTTTGTGCATGCAGGAACAAAGTAGTCAATAAAAATAGAGCAATTGATAAAAGTTTTGGTTTAGTCATAATGTTAATTTTTAAAATTCATGACAAACCTACGATTTAGCAAAAAAGTTAATGCCTCGTACTATTTAAGTTAAATTGAAGTTTTGTGGAATAGAATTTACATTAGCTTAACCTGAAATCTTCGATGTATAGATATGAAAGGCATTTTGAAGGTCTGAACGATCTGCCGGTTGGCCATGTCCTGGTAAAAAGATTTGGCAACCGGTCTTGAGTAATTTGCCCCAACTCGCTACCAATGCTGTCTTGTCATCAGCAAATGGAGGCATCACTTTGTTTTTGAAAATGCCAAAAATGGCATCTCCGACAATGGCAATTTCATTGTCTACGATCATGCTTACAGAATCTGATGAATGTCCGGGGGTAGGCAATAAATATATCCTGTCTTCGGCGATTTGAGTGGGAATTTCGCAGGAAATCAACACATCAGGCTTGAAACTTTCATAACCAAAAAATCTTTTTCCCGCCATACGACCCAGACCTGCAATCACTTTTGTCAGTCCATTGGTTCCGCGGGGAATTTCAGTATAGCCGTTTTTAATGGATGTGGCAGCAGCAGATGAAACCACGATCCGGCAATTGCTTATATTTTTTATTTGGTTTGCAGAATGACAATGGTCATAGTGAGTGTGGGTCAGAACCAGGGTAGCTATGTCTTCCGGTTGGAAGTCAAGTGAACGAATATTTTTCACCAGTTCAGGAAAAGCTGATTTGATACCGGTATCCACCAAAATTAGTTGATCACCGTGGGTGACCAAAAAAGCATTGCTCCTTCCTGCCAGAATTTGTGTGATTCTGAATCCATTTTTGGTTGTCCAGTGATTCATATTCGTGTTTTAGACAGCCAATTTCGTACATTCGGGTCTGGCGAAAAAATATTGTGATGTTTATTTTTTCGGGTAGAGAAATGTATTGTATAATTATATAGATTGTTCTTTCAGACATTCAACACGATTTTGTAAAAACTTTAAAGAAAAACGTTAACCATAGACCAGTTTTATACTCGCATAACCTTACTCTGGAATGTTAGCAGAATTGACCATAATGGTATGATTGCTTTTTTTTAGGGAGCGCTTTAATCATCATTTCAGACCATTGAAATAAAGTTATGCAATCTGTTGCATAGAATTATTGATTTTAGTATTCAATGTAGTATTTTTACCAAAAATTCAGGCTGTTTGACTGCAAAGCAGGCATATCCAAAAAAAAACTACTAAAAAAACACACATATGAAACTTTTTTACTGGCTGAGCATTTTCGCATTTATTCCTTTAGTATTATCAGGTCAATCAAGACCAACTGTACTCAATGAACCATTGGATATCAGTCCTGATTTCAGGGACCATTCCAACTATTATTTTTTTGCAGATAGTCTGGTGACTTTTAATCCCAAAACAGGTAAAGGCACCTTGAAATTCCTACGTCATGAAGGTATGGGGCGACATGCATTCAGCAATACCCAGTTTTCCTGGAGGAAAGTGGACAATAATGAGTTTCCTGCCACTGAATACCAGGCAGATCCTGTTTTGCCCTTCAGCCTCGAATTTTTATCCGATCGTACCGTACGGATCAGGATGGAGACCGGAACAAAAACAAATTTCAACGAACCTTCTCTGATGTTAGTCAGGGAACCGATTGCATTGAATAACTGGCAATACCGTTTTGAAAAGGGCAGACATATCTACCAAAGCCCAAATGGAAGGGTTGAATTGATCACCTTTCCCTGGCAAATCGAAGTGTATAATGCTTCCGGAGATCTGATCACTCATACGCGTCATCAGATGGATGGCAATGCTTCCTATAAACCAGTCATGCCTTTCGGGTTTATACGTCGCAAACACGATTACAGCCGAAGTGTCAATGCTGCATTTGGGCTTTCTGCAGGGGAGAAAGTTTTTGGTTGCGGTGAGTCTTTTGTCAACCTGGACAAAGTCGGGGACAAGGTCGTGCTTTGCACTACGGATGCCAACGGGGTAGGATCACGTGAAATGTACAAGCCTGTTCCATTCTTTATGAGCAATAAAGGTTATGGTATGTTCATGCATACTTCTGCGCCGGTCACCTGCGATTTCGGCAGCAGCAACAGGTCCGTGAATGCCCTGATGATCGGGGACGAAAGCCTTGACCTGTTTGTATTTTTGGGTGAACCAAAGGATATTTTGGATGAATATACCAACCTTACCGGAAAATCCCCCATGCCGCCGCTTTGGTCATTCGGATTGTGGATGAGCAGGATCACTTATTTTTCCGAAAAAGATGGTCGGGATGTGGTCAAAATGCTTCGCCAACATAGAATACCTGCCGATGTATTACATTTTGATACAGGTTGGTTCGAAACGGACTGGCGTTGTGACTATAAGTTCTCTGAAAGCAGGTTTGATGATCCTGAAAAAATGATCGCTGATTTCAAAAAGGACGGGATTCAAACCTGTCTTTGGCAACTGCCTTATTTTGTACCCAAAAATGAACTTTTCGGAGAGATCATTCAGAAAGGTTTACATGTTAAAAATGCGGCCGGTGGCATTCCTTATGAGGATGCCGTGCTGGATTTCACCAATCCGGCTACATTGGACTGGTACGGCGAAAAAATAGGAGGTTTGCTTAAACTGGGTGTATCTGCGATCAAGGTGGATTTTGGAGAATCCGCTCCGCTGAATGGTTTGTATGCCAACGGGCGAACTGGCTTTTACGAACACAATCTGTATCCGCTGAGGTATAATAAAGTGGTGTCTGATATGACCAAAGAGATCAACAATGAACGGGTGATCTGGGCGCGCAGTGCATGGGCAGGAAGTCAACGCTATCCCTTGCATTGGGGTGGTGATGCGGAATCAAATGACCTGGGAATGGCATGTCAGCTGAGAGGCGGGTTGTCATTCGGAGTGAGTGGTTTTACTTTCTGGAGCCATGACATAGGTGGGTTCACTATGAGGACACCAGAAGAGCTCTACCGCAGATGGTTACCGATGGGAGTTTTTGCTTCGCACACGCGTTGCCACGGTCAACCTCCAAAAGAGCCCTGGGAATATGGGAAGGCTTTTGAGGATTATTTCCGTTATGTCATGGACACCAAATACCGGTTGATGCCTTATATTTATGCGCAGGCCAAACTCAGTGCTGATAAAGGGCTTCCCATGACCCGTGCGTTGTTCATCGAATTTCCAGATGATCCGGGTGCATGGAATGTGGACAATCAGTATATGTTCGGTTCTGAAATGATGATCGCACCGGTTTTTGAAACGGGAAAAACAGAAAGGGTGGTGTATCTTCCTGAAGGCAACTGGGTGGATTTTCAAACATTCAAAAGTTATCAGGGCGGCAGGTTTGTGACCATTCAAACGGATAAAATTCAGGCAGTGATACTTGTCAGGGACGGAGCAGTCATACCCGTGATCGAACAAACGGTTCAGCATACCGGTGAGATCGACTGGTCAAAAATTACCCTGGTTAAGTATGGTCAGGGCACTGTTTCACAAAGCGTTCCTTTGTATTTTCCCGGGGCGGAAAAAATCAGCGAGGTCATCGTGGAGAAGAAAGGCGGAAAAATTGTTGTAACTAAGGATCCCACAGCTGGTAAGGTGGTTTTTAAGGTGAAAAACGGGAAGGAAAAATGATTAATGGTTAATGATTAATGGTTAATGATTAATGATTAATGGTTAATGATTAATGGTTAATGGTTAATGGTTTGTAAATGATTAATGGTAAATGGGGAATGGATTTTAGGATAGCTTGTTTTTTTATCCGCAAATGGTTCAAATGATTCTCACAAACAGGCATAAATGTGGTTTGCTACATTAAGCTCCATATAAGGAAATTATACTTCTTTAGTGAATTCATATCGGGTGTGTCTGCAATCAGTATATTTCGGCTTAAATACATTATTTATAATTTGTTTAGGGTTAAAAACTTCTGAAGATCCTTCAGAAAATGGTAAAGCAGGCAAAACGAACCGGAGATTGTATGGAACGCGATAGGAGCCTGAACTACACATTTCAATCACTGTCTGCTAAAAATGTTCAGTATTTCAGGATTTTATTCAGGTTGGCTAACAGATTGAATAACTCTTCATCGGAGATGTAACCTAATTTATTGATCAGTCTGGTTTTGCTGACGGTTCTGATTTGAAAAACCAATACTTCAGATTGAACTGAAAGTCCGTTACTTTGTGTCGGCTCGAGTAGTATGTCTCCAATGAAATGTTTGATTTTAGAAGATAGCGGACAAATGATCACGAGGCCTGAATGATCGTTCATTGCATTTCCGCTGATGATCACGGCAGGTCTGGTGCCCATTTGTTCACTATCCTTAGCAGGATCAAGGTTTGCCATCCAGATTTCACCTTGTCTCATCCCATTTTTTTAATGCTGCTTCATAATCTTCTATTCCTTCTTCTGCCACATTAAAAATGTCGGGATCATCTGCCAGATCCTGGTAAGACTTTATGAACATTTGTCGTTCTACCTGTTCGATATAACGATTCAATGCTCTTTCTATGATTTTGTTTTTCGGAACTTTAAGGGTTGCTGAAAGTTTGTTCAGTTTAGCAATGACATCTTCGGGTAATGTTGAAGTGAATGTGATCATATGGTCGATTTATATTTGTATTTTGCAAATATAGGAGAAATTAATGGTAAATTGTTAATGGTGAATGATTAATGGTGAATGGTAAATGGTTGATGGTAAATGATTAATGGTGAATGGTAAATGATTAATGGTGAATGGTAAATGGTTAATGGTTAATGGTTAATGATTAATGGTTAATGGTGAATGGTTAATGGTTAATGGTTAATGGTAAATGATTAAGGGTTGATGGTGGTAAATGCAGCGAGGATTTTTAGTTTGATTGAACATAGTAAGGTTCAATGAAAGGTGAGAATTTTAAGGAACAGGTGAAACAGAATGCAATTCAACCAGTTTTGTTTCAGCATATAGTTTTTCAATGTGGATGGGGTTTTTGGAAGTGATCCTGTTGAGTAGTGCATTGGCAGCTATTTTACCCAATTTACTGCCGCTGTCTTTAACATGAGTGATATTTGGATTGACCAGATAAGGATAAACCCCGTCACTGATGGAAATGACAGAGATATCCTCCGGAATTTTTAATCCGGAAGCATGGATCAGGTAGATACTTTTAGCGAGGAGTTCGTCCGACATCGTAAAGATGGCGGTGTAAGACCTGGTTTTTAACATTTGAGGTAATACAGATTCAAGTTCAATGCTTTTTTCAACTGTTAGACAGTTTTCTTCTCCAAAAGTGAGACCGTATTTTGTTAAAGTATCTCTAAAACCTTCCATTCTTTCCGTTGTGATGCTATAACTTTTACTGCCAAAAACACCCAGTATTTTCCGATGTCCTTTTTCCAGCAGGTAGTTGATCGCATTGGAGGTAGAACTGTAATTGTTGATCGTTACGGTAGTGAATTCGTGACAATCCTTGGTTTTGTCCATCAAAACACAGGGAATATCCAACTCTTGTAATTTGCTTAAAAAATCGACATTTTTAGTGTCTTTTGCCAGTGAGATCAATACACCTTCCACTGACCATTTGATGCATTTTTCAATCAGTTCAGCTTCAGTCTGTGAATCGTTGTTTGTCAGGGAAATGACCAGGTTGTAGTTTAAAGGAGTGATGATCTTATTGATACTTTTGATGAGATTGGGCGAATAAAACATATTGATCTCGGGTAAAATGAGGGAAATCAATCCGGATTTGTTGTACCTGAAAAAACTGGCATATATGTTTTTTTGGTAGCCAAATCCAGTGGCTACTTCCTTGACTCTCCGACTGGTTTGTTCGCTGATATCCGGATGGTCAGCCAGCGCCCTGCAAACGGTCGAAGGCGATAGT
>Ga0209573_1003460_pt1 | contig 17322 bp, 14 predicted proteins | sample TNRBio252014_DNA_FD_185870 | JGI IMG/M metagenome (GOLD analysis project Ga0209573, IMG submission 185870) | Wastewater treatment Type I Accumulibacter community from EBPR Bioreactor in Madison, WI, USA - TNR Reactor_6/25/2014_ DNA (SPAdes)... | ecosystem: Engineered > Bioreactor > EBPR >...
AAGGAGCGAACTGGCCGACCCGCGCAAGACCGGATGATCGTAGACCGAGAGTGAAGTATCCATGACGCTGCGGTCAACTATACACCGGGCGCAAGACCGACCCTCCGCTACGTGATCGACTTACTACACCGCATCGGTCTGACGATCGCGCACGTCTACGCCCAGCAGCCCGACCAGCTGGATCGCCTGGGCCGGCTCGACGATCACGCCGCGAAGATCCGGACCGGTCACCCGTATCCCGTCGATCACGGAGCCGCGGAGATCGGCACCCGTGAGCCGCGCGCCGATCAGATCGGCCCCGGTGAGGTCGCAGTCGGCGAAGACCACGCCGGCAAGATCGGCGCCCGTGAACGAGGCCTGATTGAGGTTGCAGGCCTCGAAGCGTGTCGCCCGTAGCCGGGCCCCAGTGAAGAGCGCGCCCGTCAAGACGTCGTCGCGGAAGATGACATCATCCAGCTGTGCCTCGATCCAATGTGCGCCGATCTGGCGACAGCCGACCGAAGCGATGCGGCGGAGGTGCGCGCGGCGCAGGTCGGCGCCGGTGAGGTCGCAGGACTCAAGCCGGACGTCGGTCAGGCGGGACTCGACCAGGCTGGCGCGCTGCAGCACCACGCGCCTGAGGTGCGCCTGCTCGAGCGAGAAGCGCGCCGCGGTCTGGCCGCTCAGGTCAATGCCAGACCAGGCCACGCCCAGATGATCATCTCGATCGGCCAAAATGGCCGGCGCCGCGGTCTGAAGTTTGCGGGGCAAACGCGGGGCCAGAGGCGCCGTAGCGGTTGAGGATTTTGCCATTGGTGAGCTATCTTCGCGGGTTGCCGCAGCGCCAGGGTTCCAAGCCCTTTCAAGATGATACGCGGGCGGCCACGATCCATCGGGGCCGGCGGCTTAGGCTACAGGCTCAGACCGTCCGGGCCGGGCCATAGCCCTTAGCGGAAGCGCCTCGAAGACCAGGGCGAACGCAGCCACCGCGGCGTACACCCAGACGCCCCAGACCGCCCACAGCGGCCGCGCATACGGCGCCGTGCCAAGCACCAGCATCAACCCAAGCGTCACGGCCCACAACCCGATCAGGCCCAACGGCCAGAGCCTCCGACCGCGATCAGTGATAGCCCAGACCAGGCTCACGATCGGAGCGGCCACGATAAGCCCGACCAACCCAAAGGCCACCAACGCCGAGGTCGCTTCAACCAGCCCGTATGCGCCGCTGATCAGCCCCATCGCCAAACCAGGGATGTCCTTCACCAGTGTCCAGAGCGCGAACGCACCCGTCAGCGGCACGCCACAGAAGTCGCCTTCCAACCGGATGTTGGGCGCCGTGCAAGGGTACTGAGCAGGGACGTTGACCCGCTCATACACCCAGGGGCCGATCAACGCGACAACGAAAAAGGTCGCCGCGCCGAACCGAACAAGTCGCCGACGTTTTACGCTCGTTCTCATGGTTGCAACCTTCCTGGCTCCAGGGCCAGTCCTCAACGCGGTGCCGCCTCTCGTCGTTCGGCCAGTCGGTCGTCGCACGCCCAGTGCGCCTGAGGCGGCTCGCCCTCAGCGCTCTGGATCCGGATCTCGATCATGTCCCCGGGCACGCCAAAAGTGGGTTGCGTGAGATAGCCGAAGCGATAGAAGTCGGCGCCCGCCTCGTAACACCAGCTCTCCTGCCGAAACACAATCGGCTCGAACAGACGCGTAGTATAGGGGAGCCCGAGGGCCTCAAGGGTTGCGGGGAAGCGCCCATGCGTCTCCCCATATCGCCGGATGGCGGCATCCAACGCTTCTGCGCGCGCGACTGTCCATTCGCGCGACGAGACCCAGCTCCGGGTCTCGAAGACCTGGCTCGTGATCGCCAGGATCGCCAGCGCGAAAAGCGGCGCAACGATCTTGCGCCGGCCCGGGAGGGCCCAGCCCAACATGACCGCCGAGCCAAGCGTCCCCGGCAGGATCGCGATCATCAAGATCCCGAACACCCCGAGGCCATCGGTCGCCTGATCCCAGGCGAGCGTGGCGGCCAGGAAGCCGGCAAGAGATGCCAGCAGGATCAAGGCCAACGCCCCGGCCAGGAGCCGCGCCGACCAGGCCGGTCCGGAGCGAGCGCGAATGATCCGATGAAGCTGCGCGGCCAGCAAGATCACCAGGCTGAGCGGGGCTACCAGATACTGTCCGAGCTCGAGCGGCCAACGCACGCCGTCGGGGAGCCGAACCAGCGCCGCCTCAGGCACCAGCAACCAGCTGGCGACGATGGCCGTCAGCACCAATCCAACCAGGGCCTCCCACACCCGCGCGGCGTGGCCGCGACCCCACAAGCGCCAGGCCACGGCTGCCAATGCGGCCTGTGCGACCAGCACCCCAGCGAGAAACCGATCGGGCGCGGGCACCGCGCCCATCAGCAACGCCACCCCTACCACGCCGCTCAGCCCGGCCCACACCGCCGCACGCCCATGCCAGCGAAGCGCTGCCAGCTGCGCCGCGTACGCCAGAAATGCGCCGATGGCTGCCACGTACAGAGCCGTCTCGATCAGGTTCGCCAGCCGGCCATCCGACAGCACCGCGCGCGCCGCGCGGAAGACGATCAGGGCGACCAGCAACGTCGCCACGACCCCGAAGCGATAGATCACGGACCATGGGCGAACGGGTTGACCGACCGGCGCGATCGGGCCAACGGGCGCCAGGCCGCGCACGGCTACGCCGATGACCTCGAGCCCGGCGAACAGCCCGACGCCCAAGCCCATCGCGATCAGCAGCGGCTGACCCCGAAACATCCAGACAAAACCCAGCAGTGGGACGATCACGACTGAAGCCGCCACCACCCAGGTCCTTACGTCCTTCACGTTCACGCCCTCCCCGCCTCGACCACGGCCGTGCCAGTGCTCGTAGACGACGCTTGCGGGCCACTCACGCGTCTCGCGCCAGGCCAGCTCGAGAACGGCCCAGAGGCCCGGCGCTTCGAGCAGGGCCCGACGGAAGTCGGCTCGCATCTCGTCCTCAAACAACTCGCGGAACGCCTGCGGATAAGCCTTAAGCGCTTGGGCGAAAAGCCAGAGCAGGAGCTTTCGGGTTGGGTCGAGTTTCATGGAAATGTCGTGGATCGCCTTTGGATCGATATGTCGTCTGACGACATATCGACCTTCAGATCATACGAAGGACGCGCCCGGGTGTCAAGCGATCGGACCGGATCCGGGAGCGGGCTCACGAAAAATGCGGTGGCGCACCAGGCCCGAAGCCGTTAAGCTGAAAGGCGATGCGAAAACTCAACGTTGCGGCGCTGGCCGCGCTCCTGTTCGTCACCCTCGTTGGCCCGGCCCACGCCGGCTCCGTCACGGTCGCGAACGCGGTCGAACTCCAGGCCGCGGTCGCCGGCGCTCAGGCCGGTGACACGATCACGCTGCTCAGCGGCAACTACGGTGAGTTGGTTATCTCGGGCCGGGTCAACGCTGCGACCGTGACTCTGCGCGCCGCGAGCGGGGCAACCCCGGTCTTCACGCGGATCCGCATCCAAAACAGCCGCCACTGGACCGTGATCGGTGTCGACGTCCGGCCGCGCTACGCGAGCGGCGCGGACGGCACGACGGCCGTCGTGCTCGATGGCGACGACCTGGCGCTCGAAAACAGCCGGATCAACTACGCCGACGACATCACAGGCTGGTCGGCCGCCGATTGGCTCGCCCGCGTCGGCAACGGGCTGTCGCTCGAGGGCGCCCGTCTCACGGTGCGCAACAACACGCTCTCGGTCGTCGACCACGGCATCAACAGCAGCGCCACCGATACGCTTGTCTCGGGCAACGTCATCGCGCACTTCCGCGGCGACGGCATCCGCGGGCTCGGCGACGACACGGTCTACGAGTACAACACGATCAAGAACGCTTACGCGGTCGACGATAACCACGACGACGGATTCCAGTCGTGGTCCTACGGCGCCGGCGGCGTGGGTACGGGCGTCGTCCGCGGCGTCGTGCTGCGTGGCAACACGATCATCAACTACGAGGACCCGAACCAGCCGCATCGCGGCAACCTGCAAGGCATCGGGCTCTTCGACGGGATGTTCGAGGATTGGATCGTGGAGAACAACCTGGTCATCACCGACCACTGGCACGGGATCTCGTTCTATGGCGCGATCAACGTCCGGGTGGTCAACAACACCGTGATCGACAACGACACCACGCCCTCGCCTGACCCGTGGATCATGATCCACGACCACAAGAACGGCACGCCCTCGACGGGCACGCTCGTGCGAAACAACATCGCCACCGACTACTCGCTCGACGGCGGCGTGACCGCCGACCATAACCTCGAGATCGCCATGGCGCAGGCCGCTACCCACTTCGTCAACCCGGCCGGCGGGGTCGGCGACTACCATCTCAAGCCCTCGAGCCCGGCGGTCGATGCGGGGAGCGGTCTGAGCGCCCCGCCCCGCGACCGGGACGGCGCGCTCCGGCCGCAGGGCACGAGCTGGGATCTCGGCGCCTACGAACTGGCGCCCGCGATCGAGCTGCGCGGGATGCTCGGCGATCGGGTCATCCAGGTCGACTGGAGCGTCAACACCACGTTGCCCGGCAACGCGACCTGGCTGGTCGCGTACGTCGGCCCGGCCGGCGCCCAGGCTTCGCCGATCACGGGGCTTCCGGGAGCGACTCGGGCCTACACGCTCACCGGGTTGACCAACTACGCCGTCTACACCGTGACCGTCAGCGCCATGGTCGATGGTAGCGCTATCCTGGCCGACACGATCACCCTGATGCCGTCGGATCGATCCGTGGTGCTGCCCGCGATCCAGAAATAGCCTTCCACACCCCTGGAACGGGCGCACACGTTCGAGCCGGCGTGTGACGTTAGCGTGACCTCCGGCACATGCACAGTGACCGGGTCGTTGGCTACGATCCCGGTGCTCGCGCGGGCGTCGTCTGCCGCCGTCTCAACCGCGCAGCGCCAACTGCCACCTGTGCCCGGCTGAAAGACCGCTCAGCGGTCGGACAGTCGCGCGGAGCTCACCATGACCCAGCAACACCTCAATAACCAGGCCATTGTCGTCACCGGCGCATCGAGCGGCATCGGCGCTGCCACCGCCCGGGTCCTCGCGGCGCGCGGGAGCCATGTGCTCTTGCTCGCCCGACAGGCGGATCGGCTCGCAACGCTCGTCGCCGACATCCAGGCCAGCGGCGGCCGGGCGACCGCCTTCCCGGTCGACCTGGCGGATCCGCAGGCCATCGTGGCCACGGCCCAGGCGATCACCGCCGCATGGGGCGCGCCCGATGCGTTGATCAACAATGCTGGAGCCGGCCGCTGGAAAGGGATCCTCGATACAACGGCGACAGAGGCGGCGGAGATGATGGCCGTCCCCTACCTGGCTGCATTCAACCTCACGCGGGAACTGCTGCCTGGCATGCTTGCCCGCGGCGCAGGCCACATCGTCAACGTCACGTCGGTTGCTGCACGTCTGTCCTGGCCCGGCGCCGTGGGTTATGCGACGGCCCGTCATGCCATGGAGGGGTTCACCAATGCGCTCCGGGCCGACCTGGCCGGGACGGGTCTGCGTGTGTCTCTGGCGATCTTTGGCACAGTTGAGAGCGACTACTGGCGCAACAACCCGGGCAGTCGCGAGCGCCTGCCTGCCGCGGCCCAGCGCACGCGCGCCCTGCGACCCGACGAAGCTGCGCGACATCTGGTGACCCTGCTCGAGCGCCCACGTCGAACGCTTATCGAGCCCCAGATCTTCCGCGGGTTGTTTCTGCTGAACACCCTCTTTCCGGAGAACGCCGAAGCTTCGATGCGACAATCCGGATAATCCGGTCGCGCACTCGGTCAAGCCCCGCCGGGCGTTGGTCAGCGATCGGGTGCGTCCGTCAATGCCAGTACCGCGAACGACGCCAACCAGTGCTCGACCATGTAGTCAGAGCCGATCACGGCGCTCAGGCTCGCCTGGGCATGGCGTTCGGCGCCGGCCAGTAACGGCCCGCGGCGCGCGTCGTCCGGGCTGAGCACCGCGGCGACACGCCGGAAGGCGTAGGCGCGATACAAGTTGAGCCCGTGCAGATGCGCGGTTTGGCCGTCACGGGGATCGGAAACGACAGCGGGCGTAAACAGCGTCGTCGGCGCTTCCTGCTCGAGATCGGGCAGGAAGCGCGTGAGCCAGTCGGGGAAGTCGGCCGGGGGAAGCACGGATGCCATCAGCGCCGCCTCGGCGAGGGCCGGTGAGAGAAAATCGCTGCCGCCCGGCTCGAGATGCGCGGGATAGGCCCGATCGTCCATGTACCAGCGTCGGGCCGCGGCCAGGATCGCATCGCGTAGACGAGCGTCGCCGCGATCGGCCAACATCATCGCCCAGGGAAGCGCACGCGCCAGGCCGAACGCCGAATTGCTGTGCAGCCCGACCCGCACTGGATAGGTGGTTTTCGGCAACCAGTCGAGGTAGAGGCCGGTCAGCGTCGCAGTCAGCGGGCCCAGCGCGGCGCCCCAACGCCGGGCATGATCGGAGGCGGCCCACAGGGTCAACTCGTGTGCCAGGGTGAGTGCCCAGCCCCAACCATAGGGCCGCTCGAACCAGGGCCGCTGGTCAAAGTAGCGTGCCTCTTGTTCGAGATTGGCGGGTGTCAGATGCGCGGCTAGCACCCGAATCGCCTCCGCCCCATCGAATGCCTCAGGCACCTGGCGCAGCAGCCTGATCAGGGCCCAGTGCATGTGCACGCTCGAGTGCCAATCAAAGCAGCCATAGAACGCCGGATGCAGCTCATGCGGCGTCGGGCGGTCGGCCGGGCCGGTCATCACGTGCTGCGTCGCGTTCGGGTACTCGCGCTGCAGCGCCGCGATGATCCCACGAGCGTAGACGCCAGCCACCCGGGCCAGTGCAGCGCGCGCATCGATATCGGAAACGGAACTTAGGTTCATAGCGGGGGCGGCCCTGTTTGCGGTGCCAGGATCATACCGTAGGCGGGATCAGCGTTTCAAGACTTATCGTCGATCGAATGAGCCCCTGACCCGCGCGTGACGTCTGGCACCTACTTGCTGACCGCGGATCGGAGTATCTTCGCGAGGGCGCGTGGGTTCGTCACGTGCTGGGCGCCGCGAATTGCCAACCGCCATGACCTCCTGGACCCGTCACCATCCGCTCCTCGCGTTCTATGTGCTGGCCTACCTCGTGTCGTGGGCCATCGAGCTTCCTCTGGCCGCAGCCCGGCAGGGTTGGCTACCGCTCCAGCCTCCGTATGCCATGCATTACCTGGCGTCTTTCGGACCGATGGTCGCGGCCCTTGTCGTGACGGGTGTCACGGGGGGATCTTCCGGTCTGCGCGATCTGGGCCGGCGGCTGTCCGTCCGGCGACGCGCCCTCACCGTGGCATTGCTGGCCGGGTTGGTCCCTCTCGCCCTGTTCGGCCTTGCGGCGATCGTCGAGCACATCAGCCTGGGGACCTGGCCAAACATCGCCCTGCTCGGGGACGTGGACTTCCTCCCGCCGCTGGGGATCGCAGGTGCCGTCGTGTTCTGGCTTCTGACATTCGGGCTGGGTGAGGAGGTCGGGTGGCGCGGCTTCGCGCAGCCCAGGCTACAAGTGCGCCACGGCACCACGAAAGCCGCGCTCCTCGCAAGCGTCCCCTGGGCACTCTGGCACCTTCCGATCTTCCTGTACAAAGACACCTGCCTCGCGATGGGCCTCACCGCCGGGCTCCCGATGCTGCTGGTCTCACTGGCGGCTACCTCGATCGTTTTTGGATGGCTCGTCGATATCGCCCGTGGCAATCTTTGGCCCGCGATCTTGTTTCACGGGATCTTCGATCTGCTGTCGGCCTCCAACGCCGCCGAGCCGACACGCGCCTTTTCGTTGACCGACACCGTGACCCTGATGCCATCCGACCGGCTTCTGGCATTGCCGGTGATCAAACGGTAGTGGGCGCGCCGTCGAAACCACCGAAGCCCTCAAAGGGCGAGCCTCAATCGTGGCGCGCTCAACGCTCGCCGAGGAAACTCGTCTGCACGAAGCGCAAGGCGGCCAGCACCTGGTCGACGCGCTCGGGCGTGAGCGCGCCGATATACGCTCCCAGGTCGGTCTTGCGCACTGAAGTCACTCGAGCCGCCAGGACAATGCTCTGCCGGCTCAGGTCGGCCTCACCGGGATCGAGCAACACATTGCCCGGCTCCTTTGCCCGATTGAGGTTTGAGGTCAGCGGACACACGACCACTGTCGCGATCCGTGATTGGTTGAAGAGGTCGTCCTGGACGACGACATGCGGATGTGGGACTCCGACCGTGTCCTCGGCCCCGTCGACCTGCGCCGTGACCCAGAAAATCGCCCCGCGATGGATGTTCTTAGCCGAATCTCGCACCGATCACTTCAGGAGGTTCCAGCCACGTCTGCGGCCCCGGACCGCGCAGCCACCTTCAGCCGCGGATCACGCACGCCGAAGCGTAGCAGCGCCCAACTGGCCGCGCCGATCACGGCGGCCAGGACGAACATGGCCTGGTACCCAAACGCCCCGGCCACCCACCCTCCGACCAGCGGCGCGATCGAGCCGGCTACCCCCGGGATCGTATTGGACAGCCCGATGTAGGTCGCCCGGCGCTCCGTTTCAGCAAATTCGTACACGATCGAGATCCCCGAGATAAACGTGCCGGCGTTCACGGCGCCGCGCAGGAAGAAGATCGCCACGAACCAGGCTGGCTCCGGCGCCAGAAACGCCAGGACGAGCGATGCCAGGCTGAGCAGCAGCCCGATCTCGAGGCTCAACTTGTGTCCCCAACGATCCGCCAGAAAGCCAAAGAACAGGTTGGCGAGGGCCAGACCGACCTGCATGGCGATCGTGAACGCGCCGGCCTCGGCATCCGAAAGGCTCCACCGCTGCACCGCATACACGGCCAGAAATCCCGTCGCCATGCCGCTCACCGAGAACACGATCGAGGCGAGCAGGTATTGGCGGAAGTTGCGATCGCGGCGCAGCACATCGGGAAGTGAAGCCATGTATGCGCGCTGCGAGATCGGCGGCTTGTGGCTTGGCACGGCGGGCTCGCGGGTCAGGGCCAGCGCGATCCAGGAGAGGAGGATCAGGAAGGCCCCGATCGCGAACGCGATCACGAAGCCCATCGGGAAGGCGAAGCGCTCAAGGATCACGGGCACCGCAAGCGCGCCAAGGATGCCGGCGCCATTGCCGATGAAATTGGTCAGGCCAAAGAACCGTCCGCGCCGATCGGGCGGAAAAATCTTGGCGATCATGTCCTGCCAGCCGACCGTTTGAAAACCGGAGCCGATCGTGTACCAGGCGTACAACGCCATGAACACGATCAGCGCAGCCAGCGGTTGATCGGTGGCGAGCCAGTACGCGGTCGGCGCGAGGAGCAGGATCGGCAACCGCTGCAGGAAGAAGCCCAGGTTGACCGGGAAGAACATCTTGCGCGGCGCGCGCTCGACGGCGTTGGCCACGAATAGTTGCGGGACCAGATAACCGGCTGTGGCCATGAATGGGATCAGGCCGATCAACATCGGGTTGTCGGTGAAGTGGCTCACATACAGCGGCAGGATGATGATCGCGGAGAGGAAGGTCGCGCCAAACCAAAAAAAACCGCCGTCCAAGGCGTTGACCACGAAGTTCCAGCGATAATCGCGTTTGATTTGTTGCTGCACGACATCGGTCGTGTTTGTGCCATCGATCATGATAGGGTCAGCTCCGTTCAACCGTTCAGGCTACCACACTCACCTCGCCGCGCATACCGGCGAGCGCTGTAGCCAGCGGATTGCCCTTCAGCCCACCATCCGCAGCACAGCCCAGACCGCGCCGCCGGCCATGCCGGTCGCGGCCAGACGCGAGACCCAGGCCGCCCAGCGGCCGCCCCGGATCGGGAAGGCGCTGGGCAGCGCCCGGGCATAGAGCGCTCCGAGCGCGCCGCCGGTCAAGAGACCGCCCAGATGCGCCCAGTTGTCGATGAAACGGTACCCGATGATCCCCATCAACACCACAAAGACGAGCACCTCGACGACCGGGCGAAGCGCGACCCGTGGCAGCGTGCGCCGGTGTGTCCAAAGGGCCACTGCCAGAAAACCGACCAGGCCCAGTACCCCGCCCGAGGCGCCGATCGAAGTCTTCTCGGTGCCAAGCAGGCTCAAGACGCTGCCGGCGAACGCCGAACAGAGGAACACGACGTTGATCACCGACCGATCGACTAGCCGGCTCAACAGCGTCCCAAATACGATCAGGCCAACGGTGTTCGACCACCAGTGCTGGGCCGACCCGTGAAGCAGCGGGCCGGTGAGCATGCGCCAGGCTTCGCCCTGCCAGACGGCTTCTTTGACGAGCCCGGCCACGGCCACCGATCGTTCGAGACCCGCGAAGATCTGGATCAGACCGACCACCGTGAGCAGCCCGGGCAGGAACCAGTCGGCCGGCGCCGAAAGCAGCCGCACCCAGGCCTCGTACTTCGCCGCTGCGATCAGCTCCGGCGTCGGTTGCGCGGGAGAGCGGCGCAACACCCACAAGTCGTAGATCTTGCTGAAGACTGTGGCGCCGCCGAAGAACAGGCCCAGGAACACAAGGCCCAGGATGGCATCCGGTAGCTGGAAGGCGGCTGCAATGGCCAATCCCCAGAAGAGCATCAGGCCCACAAGCGGCAGCCCCATTCCCGATCGGGCTGCCAATCTGGCCCGTTCCAGCGCTGCACCATACAAGAAGTCGACGCACTGTGGCGGCACCAGCCGTGACGAGCCGGGCACGGCCACGAGCTCGATCTGCTCCGACTTGTCCAGCCGGATCTTTTCGACAAGCTCGTCGGGGCTGCAGGGCCTAATCTCACCCAGCGCCCAATAGCCGCAACCGATCTCTCCGGTTGGCCGGAAGCATTCCGGATCCAGCCAGGGTTGGGCGCTGGGGGCAATGGGTTCGAGCGGCGAAGGGTACGCCATGATTCGATCCTGGTGTCAGTGCATTGTAGCCGGGTAATCGGCCCGGGTGAGGCGCGTCGCCGGGGTACGTCTGGGCGCCCGGCAGTTGAACGCGGCGCCAAATGGGGAGACAATGGCGTCTATAGAGCGTCGAACGAAGGAGGAACCATGGTGACGCGCGAACGCCTGCTTGAGACCCTGAACGGGCCGTGGGCCCACTATGTGGCTGCCTACGACGCCCTGTCGTCTGATGTACAGAAGGAGTACCTGCGCCGACAGGGTTACCGGCGCTTCGCCGATGTGCTCGCCCACATCCGGGCCTGGTGGCTGCGCGGCCGGACCATCGTCGAGAGCCTGGTGGCGGATCCGGCAACGCCGGCGACCGAAATCGACGTCGATGCTTTCAACGCGGCAGCCGTTGCCGACGTCCAGGCTCAGGCGGAGCCTGAGGTCCGTTCGGCGTTCGAACAGGCGCGTCGCGACATGATCGACCTCCTTGAGAGGTTACCGCCGGAGGCATTCAGTTCGGAGCGCATCGTCGGCCAACTCAACATGGAGATCATCGGGCACGCGGCCGAACACTCGTTGGCCGAGTACTGAACCTTTGCCCACGATGCGGAAGGGATGTCCCGTAGCACGCTCGACTCAAGAGCCAGTCTTGTCAGTCCGTGGCGCTAACAACCTTGATCACCGGATCGACGAGGACTCGTTCGTCGAAATTCGCTCTAGCTACGAATTTTCCAGGCTCAACGTCGGGCTTCGGCGTAACTCTCGAGCGACCGATTGAGTTGGCTGGCCAGCCGAGAGAGTTGTTCCGCGATAAGCCGATCCCAATCTGCGACGTTTGATTCGAGGATCGTCCCCCACAACGCACCGAGGGTTTGGTGAAGACGCGCCTCAATCTGGCCCCAGAGTGGATCACCCGGCATCGTGCGTCCGCATCGAACACTTTGGGCCAGGGCTGCACGGTGTGAGTGACCTGTCTGTAAGGGCACATCAAGTGCATCCGCTCGGGCAGGAAGCTGGCCACTGAGCTGGGCCATGCGCTCCTGGACAGCCCGACCGGTCAGGTGCCGAACCAATGCCAGGCTCTCTGCGGGATAGAGGCTCCGGCCCCAGATCACGATACTCGAACCACCCACATACGAGATCCCGGGCAAGGAAGCCGCCCCAAGATCCTGCAGCCGCTCCGGCTGCCGTGATGAGATCTCGTCGATCACCCAGGGCCCGCTGACTGTCAGGGCAGCCCGCCCTGTTCCGAAGATCCCGTCCGACTCCGCCTCGCTGAGGACATGCGGCACAACACCTGCCATCGCGCGATGCAGTCGAAAGAAACGCTGGATGGCCTCCAGTGTCGGCGACCGATCAAAGACAACACGATCCCCTGGCGGATTTCGAAAGTCACCGCCGGCGCTCCAGACCCAGGGCGCCAGATTCTGAAGCGTGTGCTGGGTGTCGAGGATGGTGGGAGTGACGATGGCAGGCTGCGTGGTCGCGGCTAACCGAGCCACGGTGCGCTCGAACTGGTCATAGGTCGAAAAAGCCAGCGCCTCGTCAATGCCGGCTTCGACAAGAGCGTCACGCCAGTAGAAGATGACGCGGGTATCGGCGACCCAGGGGATCGCCCAGACGCGACCCTGCATGCACCCCGCGCGCCAAATAGCGCTCAGAAATGCGTCAGCACTTCCCAGTTGTTCGACCTCGGCCTGGCGAAAGGGCTTGAGCGATTGCATGGCCACCAGGGATGGCACCCAGGTCGTGCCGACAACCGAGACGTCCGGACAGTTCCCATGCACTCCAAACTGTGTGAGTTCCGACCAGGCAGTCGACCACGATTGGATTTGAAGGTCGACCTTGACTCCGCACTGGGCCTCGAAATCGCTCAAGACGCGCTCGAGGTAATCGTTGGCCGGCGTTGTTGATCGAATAGCCGTAAATCGCAGCATCTCTCAACATACCTCCACAAAGAACGCCGGGAATTGTAGCCGTGGGCCACCGATGCGCCAGTCCGCGGTCCCGACTTGCCTGACCGGCATGCAAAAGGAACCGCAAAGAGCGCCAAGACGGGTCTTGGCGCTCTTTGCGTCTTCGCGGTTCAACGCCCGCCTGGAGGGGGTGCATCACCCGCTGCGCGCGCGTTCGATGACCTTCTTGAGGATCGTGCCGGCCGCCGTGGCCGGCCCGGCAAAGGCCGCGGCCATAACTTCGAGGATGTCGGGCGCCATGCCCGCGATGTTCTTGGCCCAGCGCTCGAGCTTGCCCGGCTCGGCCGCGGCGCCCTTGCCCGCTTCCTTCTCGATCCGCTGCACGGCCTCGACGATCTCGTCCTTGTCCACAGCCGGGTCGGCGGGCCGGGCCTGGATCGATTGATAGATCATGGCGAAGGCGGCCGCCAGATCGCCCGCGCCCGTGGTCACCGTGGCGCTGGCGCCGCGCCCGATCGCGATGCCGCTGCTGCCCGAGATGTCGCCGACCGTGATGGTGTCGCCGGTGTGCGTCGTCGTCGTGGTGGTGATGCGATCGCGCCCGGTGAGGTCGCCCCCGATTTGGACATCACCCGCGCTGCGGATCGACACGCCGTCGCGACTCCGGGTTCCCGATCCCGACTCCTCGGGCGACTCAGCCTCTGGCGCGAAACCCTGGTTGACCTGCAGATCGTGAATATCGAGCGCATAAAGGAAGCGTCGCTGCCCGGCAACCGGCACGGCGCCAATCGGGATCGAGCCCGCGACCTGCTCAGCCCCGGCCGCGCAGGCGCGCTCGAACGACATCGCGCCGCTCGCATCACGCCCCTGCCCCTCGGGCAAGGCCGCATTCAACGAGAGGCTGCGCACCATCCCCGTGCACTCGACCAGCACGAACTCCTGGCCGGCCAGCTCATGCAGCACAACGCCGTCGTCGAGCAGGCCCTTCGTCCAGGCCAGGGCCTTTGGCGCGCGCCCGACCTTCTGACGCGTGCGCGTCAGAGAGACCCCGGCGAAAGCATGGCCCTCGACTGTCACGATCAGGCTGAGCAGATCGTTCTCCAGACAGGCGGCGGCGAAGGCCACCGCCAGGTCGAGACAGGTCGCCCGGCCCTCGGCCAGGATGTGCGCCGGGGTGCGGATCTTCTGCACCACGCCCGAACGCGGGTCAAACGGCGCCAGGTCGTAATTGAGCCCAAGCCGCGCGATCCGCCCGTACAACGCGCCGGCCAGGCCCTTCGGCCCCTCAGCCTGAAGCAGATCCAGTCGATTGATGTACGTCGGCAGCCGGAAATCGGCCGCCAGATCCTGCGGCCGGACGTAGCGCGCCAAGGCGCGCGGCTCGGCCTGGGCCCACTCGTAGAAATCGGTCATGCCACCACCTCGAACGCGCCATGTACGGGCTCGGGCGCCGCCGTGCCGCGCGTCACAGGCCCAACGGTCAGACGATACAGACCGGCCGCGAGATCCGCGAACGTCTCGACGTGGGCCGCATCGGGCGCCACGCGCACTTCACGGACCAGGGGCGCCGCGCCCGGTTCGGTCGGCTGCACGGTCAGGCGGAGATCGACCGGCTCGGTCGCCGCATGCACGCGCAGGCTGACCTCGGGTGTTTCCTCCGGATAGAAAACGCTCTCCAGCCGCAGACCGAGCGCCGGCCGCGTCGTCGACTCGAGCGCGCCATGGAAGTCACCGGGCACAGCCGGCGCCCCGACCTGCTGCAGGGTGTCGAGCAGGGGCTCGAGCGCCGACTCGGCGTTCGTCATCCAGCCATGGCGCTCGACCACAAAGCGCTCGATCTGCTGGTTCTCGAGACCGGCCGGGGTCGTCGAGACGCGCGGCACCGTGCCGTCGCCATCCGCCAGCGCCGCAGCCAGCCCGGCCGGCGGCGCATAGCTTAGGCGCAACACGCCGTTGACGACCTCGGCCGACTGCGAGGTGTCCTGGCGCGTCCCGACCCACGGGATCAACAGCTGCCGATAGCCTGGCTCGTTCAGATGTGATTCGCGCGCAAGCCGGATCGCGTCGTGGAACTCGACACGCGCCGCCACCGCCCGCTCGCGCTCGATGTGCGGGATCGCGTCGGTCTCGGCCGGGCGAACCCAGGCGCCGTCGACGCGCACAACCGGATAGACCGGCAGCAGCTGGTGGATCGATGAAAACGAGCGCACCAGGCCCGAGAAATCCCAGACCAGTTTCTTGAACCCGTTGCTCAGCGTGTCGACCGCGCCCAACGCGCCGCGGTGCGGGGACCCGATCGTGATCAGCGCCCGGCAATGCTTCCAGCCGCCAAGCGCCTCGACGTAGAAGCGGGCCACAAGCCCGCCCATGCTGTGCCCGATCAGGATGACCTGCGCATCGCTCGCCCCACTCCAGGCGCGCCACTTTGGCAGCTGTGTCTCGACGAAGCGGCCGAGCTTCCGCGCCGAGACCCGGTTGTCGCGGCGCCAGTCGTACGGGAACGCGAAGAAGTTGGCGTCATCGCGCGGCGCGTGGATCGAACCGACCGTCATGTCGAAGTACTCGGGGATGCGGCGCGTGATCGGCCCGTAGCCCGCATGCTGGACCAGCCCCGGCACCGTGTGCAGATCCTCGATCAGCCGCGCGGCGGTCACGCCATCGCCAAGGTCATCGACGCGCGGATCCTCCTGCGTGATCTTCAGCTGCGCCACGGACTGGCCCCAGGTCGTCAGGTACGACCAGAGCGCCCCGCCCGAGAGCGCCCAGGCGTCGCGGCCGTTCTTTTGCAGCGCGCTGCCCATGATCCCGGGCAAGAAGACGATCAAGTGGCGCATGGTGGTCATGGGGGGTTCCTTTCGTTAAGGCACGACGTTCGGCTCATCGGGCGCGACTTTCGCGCTGTAATCCCACGGCCGCCCGGTCGCCAGATCGCGCGCGCAGGCGACGGCCATCGCCTCGACCTCGGCCGGCGTCGGCCGCTGTGGGCGGGTGCCCACCAGCCGGGCGAGGACGAAGTCGAGCGTGGTCGCATCGGACAGCGCAAACGGCACAAGCGCCTTCAGGCCCTCGCGGTCCGCAGTGCCCGGCGCCGACCAGACCGCTGAGAGATGGGTGAGATAGGCGAGACGGATGTCGCGCTCGGGCAGCACCGCAAGGTGTTCGGCCAGCTCCGCCGGGCCAGGCGGTTGAGCGCCAAGCCACTGCGCGCGGTACAGGTGTACGAGCAACGTGCGGCGGGCGCGGAAGTCGGGGTCGCGCACCGCGCCGGCGCTGGAGAGCGCGGCCTCGAGCAGCGGTTGATCGACGCCGTCGCGCCGGGAGGTGAGGCTTTGCGGATCGAGCCCGAGCTCGCGACAAAGGTCGAAGACGGCCAGGAAGGTCAGCACCGCGAAGCCCGCATAACCGACCGGGCGCTCGAGCGCCTCGGCCAATCCGCCGTGCGCGACCGTTGGCGTGACCTCACCGAGCCGCGCCAGAGCGCCGACGTCGGCCACACGCGCGCGAAGGTGGCTGCCCCACCGATCGACCAGGTAACGCCCACGGCCGAGCACGCCCTCGAGCTCGCCCACGGCCGGTGATGGTGTTGGCTTGAACGCCAAAAGCTGCGCGGGCAACTCGAAGGTGAAGGTCACGCCCTCGCCCGTGAGCGCGACGGCGAGCATGGCGCGGAGTTGCCGGCGAAGCCAGGCCCGGGCCGCCGGCCCCTGTGGCGCGGCCAGCGCCGAGACCCCGAGCGTCGCGACGGCCTGATCCCGGTAGAACGGATACGGGTTATAGAGCGTCGCGCGCAGAAGACGTTCGACCAGTTCGCGCCCCTCGGGCAACGCCGTCACCGTGGCGAGGCGGGCCCGCAGGTCGCGGATGCGCAACGACTCTTCCTCGTTGCCGCTCTCGATATAGGCCACGGCCTCGTACATGCCCGAGCGCGCGTCGTTCTCGATCTGCTGGATCAGGTGATCGGCCATCGGCCGTAGATCATCGATCGTGGCGACCAGGTTGGCGCGATCCTCAGTGGACGCCTCAGGATAAGCCGCGAGCAGGCCATCCGCGTTCGCGCGGCCCCAGGAGGCCAGCCAGGCCTCGGCCGAGCGCCCCGCCTGTCCGGCCAAGGCGCGGGCCGTCGCCGCGAGGAGCGCCTCGGCCAACGCATCCAGCGGCGGCGACGGGGCGCGGCCAAGCCCGCCCAGCGCGCGCTGCACATCGGAGACCTGGCCGCGAACCGCATATTCCCAGGCGAGGTATGCCCAGAGCACCTGGGCCCACTCGGCGTCGTTGCCGCAGATCGCGGCGCGCTGCAGGGTTTGCGACGCGTCGCCGGCGTCGAGTGCGGCGAAGACGGCTTCACCGACCTGGCCATGCCGTAGGGTCTCGCGATACGCTGCCGCGCAGGCGACGACGCCGACGACGTCGTCGGCGGCCAGCGCATCCAGCAGCGCGCCGCGCACATCCTCGAGCGTGCGGCCGATGTCGCCCAGGCCCTGCCATTGCGCGGCGCGAAATGCCGGATCCGTCACCAGAGCCAGACGCGCCGGACCGTCGCCAGCTGCA
>Ga0209573_1003461_pt1 | contig 17322 bp, 14 predicted proteins | sample TNRBio252014_DNA_FD_185870 | JGI IMG/M metagenome (GOLD analysis project Ga0209573, IMG submission 185870) | Wastewater treatment Type I Accumulibacter community from EBPR Bioreactor in Madison, WI, USA - TNR Reactor_6/25/2014_ DNA (SPAdes)... | ecosystem: Engineered > Bioreactor > EBPR >...
AAGATGAATGCCGTTTGAGAAAGAACAATTTTGTAAATCATATTTTTCCGACTTGCGCTGCATTGCACAATTTTCGACTTCAACTCAAACCTTTTCAATACCCCAAAATAAACTGACCTAAACTCTATTTATATCGGTGATCGCTTCAGTGTTGAGGTGGAGGGAAGCCCCGAAACGGTTGGCAAAATTGTAACTGAAGTTGCTAACCAAACACTGATAATCAAAAATGAACAACGTACCTTTTCGTGGAACTCCAAGCAAAACCCGCTTAAAATTCGTGTTCGCCTCCCACTTCTGGAGAAAATGGACTTAAGCGGCTCTGGAGATGTCGAGGTGAAAGGCGCAATCCGACAAGCACGCTTCGAGGCAAACCTTTCCGGCTCTGCGGATGTCAGTATCGAAAAAGTTGCCGTTCGTGACTTGCAAGTCCGCCTTTCGGGATCGGGAGACCTCAGCTTTGCGGGTGGGAATGCGGATTCTGGCGATCTGCGCCTTTCTGGATCGGGTGCGATTATGGCGCGGAATGTACAACTGACCAATGGGCGTGCAAATCTCTCTGGTTCCGGAAAAATTGAAATCTGGGGGACGCGGTATTTAGACCTCGAATTGGGAGGCTCTGGCTCCATCGGCTACCGTGGCAACCCACAAATTTCCAAGGAAGTGGACGGATCTGGCTCGGTGCGGCGTATTCAATGAGAAGCGTATGAAGGCAGAACCTAAGCCTTAGAGAAGCGTTCGGCTGTTCTAAACCCGAACGCTTTTTTTATGTCTAAATTTACCAAATACTTCTGGCTGATTCCGGCAACACTAATGGCTTTGCTCATTCACCAAGCCTATATTGCCTATAGTGTGCAAAATACGATGAACAATGGTTTTGCGACCATGGCCAAAGTCAAAAACTTAGAAGTCAAAGACATGGTTGCACAATCGCACGGCTTGGTGGAACTGGAAGTGCCTCTAAAAGAAGGTGGTGTCTTGGTCAAAAAAATGACCATACCCGCAGCGTGGGTCTATACCTTGGGAAAACGTACCTTAAACGAAATGCCCGTACATGTGCTGCCCGGAACAGGTGAAGAGGTCATCATGGACGATATTGCTAAGGTTCAGATGCGCACACTCATCATCAATATTGCCATTTTGGTGCTGTTCATCTTCATGACCACCGGCGGGGTATGGGCTTGGGTGCGATACCTAAAGAAAAATGGCGACCCCTCCCGACGCCATGTCCCCGATGCAGTTCCCGTATAAGTTGGGAACAAAATATCCGCATTACCATACTAAATCAAGAAGGGCGTGCCCAAACTTGTTTTTTGCAAACCACTTTACTCCACAAATCATGTACTCCTATGAACGATAATAGAAACTCAGCCGGAACAGTCCTCATGGTACTTTCTGCTTTTATTGGCGGTATTGGCTTAGGTATTTTACTTGCTCCACGCTCTGGCGAAGAAATCCGACGGACGATTGGCAACGAAGTCCGTAAACAACGGGATGCGGCAACACGCCAAGCCCGACATCTGGCCGACGAAACAGCACGTAGGTACGTGCCCTTGCACGATGACGACGAGGAAGAATGGGCCAATATTGGGAAAGGGCTTACTAAAGAACTTTCTCATCTTTAATTCAGAAATTCTAATCTATTTTTCATATTAGACATATAATTAGTATGCCTTACCCCGAATATTTACTTACCCCAATGCGGGAAGAACTAACCCGATTGGGTGTACAAGAATTAAAAACCGCAGCGGCGGTGGACGAAGCGATGGATGCCGCGCAAGAAGGTACTTCCTTGTTTATCGTTAACTCGGTATGTGGTTGTGCAGCAGCGAATGCCCGCCCAGCTGTTTCCTTAGCGACGCAAGCCGAGGTACAACCAGACCGAATCTTTACGGTTTTTGCGGGACAAGACTTGGATGCAACCACGCAATTCCGTTCTTATTTACCCGGCGTTCCGCCATCTTCGCCGTCTATGTTCTTATTCAAGAATGGGGAACCGGTATATCTTATCGAGCGCCGTTTTATCGAAGGCCGCTCGGCGCAATCCATTGGTATGGACTTGGTAAACGCCTATCGTAAATATGTTGGAACCGAGGAAATGCCGGATGTGCCGGAAATACCAGATGTACCCATGCCACAATTTGCAATGGGGGGGCGTCCGGGTTCTTTCCGTTCCATTATGTAAGCCGTTATCCTCGACACATTGCGCATTTGCAGCAGCCCCTTTCCACTTCGGATTGGGGCTTTTTCACCAATATTGGAGTTTCATACAAAATACCGAGCCTCCCGCCTTTATAAATTCACCCGTTTCGCATGGAATAGCCGAGAAACCTACCTCTTCGAGGCGTTGTATGGTGACTTCACATCCAGTTTGTATCAAAACATGTTGTTGGTCGGGGCAAAAAGCATTTACAGCAAACCGACGGCGGGCTTCCTCTTCTGGAACTTCGATTACGGTAGGAAAGACGCTACGGATGAGGTCAAGCCCTTGTGGTTGAAAAGCTCCGGCATAAATCAGAACAGCCGTTTCATTTAGGATACACATACAAGTATCCAAGTGGTAAAAATCAGGATCGTGCAACTCGATTGCCAAGATGGGGGTTTGCAAGGCGTCCGCAAGCAATTCGTAAATAGCTAACGATGTTCTAAAGCCATATCCACCCCACAACAACCTTTTCCCCGGATGCCAAAGCGCGTCGCCCATCCCTTCAAAATCCGATGTACAAGAGGACGGAAATGAACGTACTTCATACCCTTTTTGCTGAAAATATTCCTTAAAGAAGACCACTTCTCCCCGTCGTTCTGGTGCATGCATCTGTGCGCAAAAAATGCCTTTGGAGCCATCCGGCATCATAAAGGGAAGGGTTTGATTGGCACAAAACACCATATCTGGAAGCCCCGGCTCCCCATCCAAAACCGACACCGGAAGGGACAAAGATTCATATACAGATAAGAGTTTCTGCCATTGGCTGAGTGCCTGTTGAGGATTTACTTTCCCGATTTGCCCAGCCATATGTGGATTAATGACGTAGCTAACCTCAAAATAGGTGGGGGAGACCACCAACAAACGATCTGCTAAAGGCATGGATGGAACCTCCGCAAGCGTTGCTCCTAAGTCCTGCACGTTGGTTATGATGTTCATCGGCAAAAGGTAAAGTTGTGGATAGCAATCAAACTTGGATGGATATATTGATTAAGTACTTCAAAAATAAGGATATAGCCTACGATAAAATACAAATCACTTACCCACCATCTTCGACAACTCCTTGAAAGCAGGAAGCGGGAAGTTTTGCACGGTTAACCAAATTGGGTGTTGCGGTATTGTGCCAAGCAAAACGGATGTGCATAGGATGTTGTACTGCAGCGGAGGAAAGTATGATGGTGTTTTCTACAATTTGGGCTATCGCAGGATGATAAACTCCGGATTCATCCGCCAATTCAAAATGGGCAGGAGGTTGACCGTCTGAAGTATGGAGGTCTAAATCATTTTCAAAATAGGCGATTACTTGCCCATCTCTGTAACGTGCTTTTCGGAATAGCGGGCCAGAAGTAAGCCCCATTTCTTGCTTGTAGTGGCTGTTTAGGGCTAAATTTGCAAACCGAAGTCCTACGTCTAACTTGTTCATCGGGTGGATGTCGTTCACATTCCCAATATCACTTGTCATGACCAAGCCGCATTGGGGTGTTTGACTGGTCACACGGCGTTGAGCATCTCGGACGATAGCGCCAACTTCGGGGATTTCGTAATCATATGGGGCGATTTGTGCCACATAAAACGGTAATGGCTCGTTCCAAACTTTGCGCCAAGCGGTAATAAGGGTCTCCAATAAGTCCGCATAAGCATGTGCATTTTCGACATTGGATTCTCCCTGATAAAACAAAAAACCCGCAATTTTGTACGACACGAGAGGCGCAATCATGGCATTGTATGTTCTACCGGGTTCGTGTGGCCCCCAAAGTCGTGGTTTTTGCAGTTTTGAAGCGGCCAAGAGGACAGGATTTTCGACGATGGCCTTTGTGGGAATCCAGACCTCGGCGGGTGTGCCTCCCCAAGCCGACTGAACGAGGCCGACGGGTACCCCTAAGACTTCTTGTAATCGGCGTCCAAAAAAATAGGCCACTGCGCTAAAATTCTGCATACTTGCAGGTGTACAGACTTGCCATTTCCCCGTCAGCAGATCAAGTGGAACATCGGAAGTATTACGCTCTACGTTGAAAAAACGGATATTGGGATGGTTTGCGGTCTCAATTTCCAATCGTCCATTTTCGATGCCCATGTTGGCGCTCCATTCCATGTTGGATTGGCCAGAACACAGCCAAACTTCGCCGATAAGGATGTTTTTGAGCTGTTTTCTTTGGTGCCCATCGGTGATGGAGAGGATAAAGGGCCCGCCAGCTTTGGGAGTTGGAAGTTTTGTGTACCATTCACCATACGGTGTTACCTTGGCCAAGATCGGTTCCTCGAGCCAATCGGCTGTGATCGTGAGTGAACTATCTGGCTCGGCCTTTCCCCAAATGGGGGCCTCACTTTGTTGCTGCAAGACCATGCCATCAGAGAATTGTGCGGGTAGCGCTATCGAAAGTGGTTTTCGGATTTTTAGTAAGTATAAGGTTTTCTTGATAAACTGACGGAACATGTAGGGTTAGAGCAAGGAGGAACAAGAATGAAACTCAAAAGGAAATAAAAAAACCGCTCCGAAGATACGGAACGGTTTGTCAAATTCGTCAGGAAAACTTACTTGGCTGTCGGAAAAACCGCAGAACCATCTCCTTGATAGACAAATCGGAAGGTGTAATACCGCGCAGCATCCGTCTGGGCATTAGGTGCAAGAGGTGCGCCTTTGTAATAGCTTAATATTTGAAGTTTTACGTATTTCCCATCGGTGGTTTTGAATACCAGCATCTTCCCCGGAATTGGGGCGGCCAATTGGGTGGCGCCATTGTAGTTAAACCAACCATTCCCACTCCCCAAAGGGATGGCGTATGGGCGAGCAGAATTGGCTTTGTCGTCTTTGAAGTAGCCCGTTGTGGGCGCTATTTGATAATCATCGAAAGCGCCTGTTACTACTTGTGCCTGTGTATTACCCGGCCCGCTGGTTCCACTATTTACGATAATGGTAGTGGCTCGGAAGCCAATGTCCCACTTTGTGGATGCAGAATCGGCATTGGCTACGATTTTATTGTCTTTAAAACTGAACAACGTGAATTTTCCGGTTGTTTTAGGCTGTTGGGTAGAACCAGTGAGGACGGCTGGATCTGCAGGAAGGTCTTTAACCTCCGAACTGACCACTTTTTTGTCGTCTTGGTTGTTGATAAGATCGCACGCACCTAAGGTAAGTGCAAAGAGAACGAGCATGGTTTGTCTGGTAAGTCTAAGCATAAGGGTTTATGTTGGTTGATTATAAGGTGAGTTCAAATCCTACATACCAAATCCTACCCGAAAGGTGAGGCATTTGGAGATGGTGGTAGCCTGTAAGGTTTTGGATGCCTGCACGGGCGTTTGCGCTTTCTGAAATTTCTTTGTGGAGGTTAAGATGAACCAATACATGTGCCGGAATAAATTCTGGCGCAATATCTGCCACTAAGTTTCCATTGAGATCATGAAGGGCATATCGCCCTTGAAACTGAATGCGTATGTGGGCAAAGAAGTCCCAGCGATCGGTTGGCCAGTAGTTTTGGAAGGAGATGTGTCGGGCGTATGCAAGTTGGGCTTGGTGACGAGAGCGATTAAACAGTCCAGCATACTCACGCCGAGACATTGGTTTAGGGAAGCCATTTTTAGTGGTGAAGATTTCGCCGTCCCGAATTTGCTGGAGTACCTTGCGGTCTGCGGTGTCCAGAAACTGGTAGCTGACATCCATGTTTCCATTCTTAGCCCGTATTTGGGAGGCGATTTCGAAACCTTGGGTATAGATTTTAGACAGATTGCCGTAGGTGAAAACTTGCTGACCATTGTTTTTAATGGCAACTGGACGGGTTTCAATGAGGTTTTTGACTTCATTCCGAAAGAGGTTTACCTTGAGTGTTAGGTTTTTCTTTGGCAAAAAGTCCGCTCCAAGTCCAAATGCCCATGCGGTTTCCGGCGCTAATTGTTCTGCATGTTGTAGATTGGTGGTAATGGCCAAGAGTTGGTTCTGTGCCGCCAAGATTTCCAGCCCCTTTTGTATGCCGGTTGTACCGAAAACATTATACCCCACTATCGGGTTGTTATAGTCCATATAGAGTTGTTGGAACGTAGGTGTTTTGAATCCACTTCCTACGGAGGCGCGTAGCCGCCATTGAGAAACAGGCTTGTAAAGTCCTGAAATTTTTGGGGTTATACGAAATCCATATCCTTTGTAATGATCCGCCCTCAGACTGCCGGTCAGGTCAATCTTAGCCCCGACATAGTCGTTTTGGGCATATAAAAAAGCGTTTTCTCTGGTTTGTTGCCCACCTAAAACACGGTCTGTCTCCACCTGTTCTTGCGAAAGCCCTATACCCAATATGAAATAATGATACTTTCGCCACAGTTTGTCGTATTGGAATTCCGCCTTTAACAATGATTGGCTGTATTGGGTTTGGTTGGTTGTTCCTTCATGTAGCGGAACGACACGTAAACGGGTTCCGAAGGAGGCGGCGTAGAAGCGGTAGGTTAGTTTGCGGAATTTTTCCCAGCTTTTTTCGCCATGAAGTCCCGCACTCCATTCTCTTCGGAAACCTTCCTGTTTATACAAAGTGGTTCCCGATTGGTTATACAGATTGGTTACATTCTCATGACTTTGGTTTCCAAAACGAAATTTTGCGGTTGTTCGGTGTTTGTTTTGCCGGAATCCCAAAGCTACACCGCCCGAAATATCGCGCGAGGGTGGAACGGTTGGGTCAATCCCGTCAGAATCGGTAATCTCATAGCCTTTGCTGCGATACAGTGTTGCTTCTGCTTTTGCGTTCCATTTCCCTTTCTGCCATAAGGTGCGAAGATGGGTGGACAGGGTCTGATGTGTTTCTACTTGGTTGGCAAGATGGATTCTGGTGTCCGTTTCTGGAGATTGGGTGATGATATTAATGACGCCAGCCAATGCCTCACTTCCATAGAGCGAGGAGGCGGCTCCACGAATAATCTCTACGCGCTCAATCTGATCCACCGAAATCCGAGCGAGGTCTAATGTACCAGCTTCACGCCCAATTACAGGTTCACCGTCTATCAAAATCAAGGTGTAAGCCGGATCTAAACCCTGTATTTGTACGCCAGCGCCATGATTGTATTGAATCCGAAGATTTGGAATACTTGCCAATACATCCGAAAGCCTATTGCGACCCGTTTGCGTTAATTCCTCTTTGGTAATGATCGTAAGTGGAATGCTTTGCTGAGACAGCCCTTTGGTGGTTTTTGTGGCGGTAATGACCACTTCCTCTAAAAGCGCGGTACGGGTGGAATCTGGTAAATGTTGAGCTGTTAACAAAGGTAAGTATAAGACCAGCAGCCAAATAGATAAGATGAAGGGCGCATGTTGTTTTTGCATAAGACAAATGATGAGCATAGAATAAGGTAGTATTTAGCACTGTTTAGTGTATAAATAAAATAATAAAAGGAAGAAACAATTTAAAGAAATTAATTTGAAAAGAAATAATGTATAAACATGCCAATATAAATGTTAAAATTATTTAAACATATTACGGCTTAAAAATAGGATGAAGTAAGTTATTTGGCCGAGAGTTTGTTTTGCATCCTATGGAGGTCTTCAAAAGGATTGATGGAATCTGTAACCCATATTTTCCATTTCCGTCCAGAAATTGAGGTATATTATAGTGCCTACCATTTTTTCTCACCCAAAACCAAAACACATGCGTCGTTCAATAAGCAAATACTTGCTTGGTATGGTTGTTTTTATTGCGGGCTGTTCAGGTTCAAAACCAACGCCACCGACTCCTCCCGTAGCGCCAACAGCAAGTACGACAACAAAACCCGCTACTACGCCATCGGGCGGAGCCACTACAACACCTTCCACACCGCCTTCTGCGGCACGTCCGGGAACGCCAGATACGGGAATAAAGCCCTATAAAGATGTCATCACTGAAAAGGCAAAAACCGACAAGGGCCTTTTCTGGGTACATGAATTGGATGGAAAATGGTTCTTTGAAGTACCAGATTCACTTTTGAACCGTGAAATGCTCTTGGTGAGCCGTATCGCCAAAACCGCCGATAATCTTGGATATGGCGGTGAACAAAGCCAGGGCGAGCAAGTGATCCGTTGGCAACGTGCGGACAAAAAAATCTTGTTACGAACCGTTAGCTACCGAAATACCGCCGCAGATAGCTTACCCATCCGCAAAGCGGTGGAGGCTTCCAATTTTGAGCCGATTATCCGCGCTTTTGATATTCGTGCCCTAAACAAAGATTCTTCTGCCGTAGTGATTGATGCCACCTCCTTGTTCACCCAAGACATTCCGATTTTGGGATTGCCATCCTTCCAGAGAACCCAATATCAGGTACGCCGTTTAGACCCCGAACGCACCATGATCGTTCGCATGAACAGCTATCCGATTAATATTGAGGTACGTCACATTTTAACGTATGACGCTGGCGCGCCACCCAGTCAATCCGCCTCTGGAACCATCTCTTTGGAGATGAACCAGTCCATGTTGCTGTTGCCAAAAAAACCCATGCAACCACGTTTGTTGGATAACCGTGTCGGGTATTTCTCCGTTTCCACCAAAGATTATGGCTTGGACGTTCAACGTGCCGAGTCGAGAACCTTTATCAAGCGCTGGCGATTGGAGCCAAAAGACTGGAATGCTTGGAAACGCGGGGAATTAGTCGAGCCTGTGAAGCAAATTGTGTATTATATAGACCCTGCAACGCCGGAGAAGTGGCGTCCTTATCTGAAACAGGGGGTAGATGATTGGCGTGTCGCATTTGAATCAGCCGGATTTAAAAACGCCATTATCGCAAAAGACCCACCAACCAAAGAAGAAGACCCTGAATTTAGCCCTGAAGATGCCCGCTATTCGGTGATTCGTTATTTTTCTTCGGACATTGAAAATGCGTATGGCCCCAGTTTGGCGGATCCACGCTCCGGCGAAATCATTGAATCGGACATTGGTTGGTATCATAACGTGATGAACCTGCTTCGGAATTGGTTCCTCATCCAAACAGCAGCCGTTAATCCAGACGCCCGTAAAATGAAATTCTCGGATGAATTGATGGGGGAATTGATCCGCTTTGTTTCTGCGCACGAAGTCGGTCATACACTTGGCTTACCCCATAATATGGGTTCATCTTCAGCATTTCCGGTGGATTCACTCCGTTCTGCAGCTTTTACAAAGAAATACAATGTTGCACCTTCGATCATGGACTATGCGCGGTTCAACTATGTTGCACAACCCGAAGACAAAGGTGTAAATCTTTTCCCGGGCATTGGTGTTTATGACATTCATTCCATACGTTGGGGATATCGCCCGATTCCAGAGGCCAAAACGCCAGAGGAAGAACGCCCAACCCTAAATGCTTGGATTCGGGAAAAGGAGAACAACCCCATGTACCGTTTTGGGAAACAAGGTGGTTACGACCCATCGTCCCAGACCGAAGATTTAGGCGATGATGCTATGCGTGCAAGTGATTATGGCATTCGCAACCTAAAACGAATCCTGCCCAATCTTCAGAATTGGACGATGGAAACCGCTAAAGATTACAAGGACTTAGAGGAACTCTACGGCCAAGTGGTGGGACAATACCGCCGGTATATGGGCCATGTTTTGAATAACATTGGTGGGGTTTATGAGCACTACAAAACGATGGATCAGGCGGGTGTTGTTTATACGATGGTTCCCGCTGAAAAACAAAAGCGTGCCATGCAATTCTTGATTGACCAGTGCTTTAAGACGCCAACGTGGATGATAGACCCGAACGTCTTGCGTCGTTTTGAAGGTACTGGTATGATGGAACGTGTCCGCACTACGCAAGTTGGGGTTTTGAACCAAGTAATGGAAATCTCACGGATTGGACGCTTGATAGAAGCAAGTGCATTGGGTGAATCCGGCGGACAATATACTGCACTCCAAATGCTTACGGAGTTGCGGAATGGAGTTTGGACTGAGGCGGCTTCAGGTGGAGCCGTGGATGCCTATCGCCGGAACCTCCAGCGCGGCTATTTAGACCGTGCAGATGCGCTTATGAACACCAATATGGTTCCAGCATTTCCGCCTTCCGCGACTTTCAATCCAGCCAAAATATTTGGAATTGGCATAAACGCGAGCCAGTCGGATGTAAGGGCACTGGTACGTGGCGAATTACAAAAACTGCAAGCCCAACTACGTGCTGCTCTACCAAAAACACGCGACGAATTGACCCGTTTACATTATCAGGATTCCCTTGTTCGGATCGAAAAAATCTTTGATCCCAACAAATAATCTCGCAAAATGTAACAGAAAACGCCTCAATGCTGAAAAGGATTGGGGCGTTTTGGTGAATGTGATACCAATTAGGAATTAAGCACATGCTTTATTCATCAACGCTTTCCCCCCTTTGGGTGTTGAAAGGTTGAATACGAGTAACCTATAAACAGTAGTTTTCCCTAATTGGTATAACTTTTACATCAGGTCTTGGTTGATGTAGCGCTATGCGTTTTCTGCTTTTTTGATGCCTAATTTTTCTAAAATGCCCTCGGCGGCACGCCGTCCGGTTTCTGCGCCGCCGTTCATGTAGCCTTGGTAGTCTAAACTGGTGTGTTCGCCTGCAAAAAACAGGTTGCCGACTGGCTCGAATTCAGCGCCGGCAATGGTGGTGTATTGTCCGGGCAAATAACAGGCATAGGACATTTTAGCCCATTCGTAGGTTGGCCAATGGAAGCGGGCTGTTTGTCCATTTCTTGCTGCACTTGCGCCCGGAAAAACCTTTTCTACGCCACTCATAAAGTTATTTACATGGCTTTCCGGTGTTCCATCACCCACAGCAACGCCACTTGTCCCTCCTGAGAACAAAGTTAATCCACCAGCTGGGCCGGGCTGAAAAGCAGAATTGTCCCAAGAAAGTTGGAACCCTTCGTCGGTAAAGGCTTCCCCCGAATAGTTTTTGGCGTGCCAAATGCGGTCTTTAAACCCGACATACAACTTGGCATTTGTGCCATATCCCAATTCTTTGATGGCTTTTTTCTTCACCTCTGGTAAAGAGACTTGCACGTCCACCTCGCGGAGCAAGGTAAAAGGAAGGGTCAGCAATACGATTTCCGCTTCAACGTCTTTCGTTCCGCCGCCGGAAGCAAAAGAAAGGGTATAACCGCCATTTTTTCCTGTACGAATCGCTTCTAATTTGTGGGAAATTTTGATTTGTGATTGTAGTTTTTTATAAAGTGCCCGCGTGAGTTGCTCGCTACCGCCTTCAATTTTGAATTGTTCATCGCTTTCGCCAAAAATGCTAAAGCCTTCGGAGGTATCGGTACTGATGAGCCAGAGCAAATTAAGTGCAGTTTGTTCTTGGGTTTCGCGCCCAAATTCCGTTACCCACGCCACATCCAATAACTTCCTGAACCATCCAGAAACCCCAATACTATCCAAATAAGCGGCGATGGACATACGGTCTAACCGTTGGTCATCTGGCGAAAAACTGTTGTAGGTAAAAGATTCGCTCAATTTATTGATGTCCACATCCATTCGTGTTGCAATGGGCTGAAAGGCTTTAATCACCTCTTGTTCGGTATAATGCCGCCCCTCAAAGAAATAAGCATTTTTGTACTTCCCTTCGCCTTTTGGGTCTAAGCGGTCATTCAGTTTTAGACCAAATTCATTACAAAGGTTAATAATGTCTTCGTGGCCTGAATCCACAAATTCGCCACCCAATTCCGCATAAAGCCCTGGTGCAACAACGTCCATTCCGGTGAACAGTCGTCCACCAACACGACCACTTCCTTCGTAAACCGTTGACTGAACTCCGGCCTTTTGCAACACATAGGCTGCATGAAGCCCCGCAATGCCAGCCCCAACAATGGCAATTTTTGCCACTTCAGATGTTTTCTTAGGGTTTTCAGGCTTGTTGGAGGGTTCAGGCAAACATCCCGATAAGCCTAATGTCGCTGCTCCGGCTCCAAGTGCCATAAACTCACGACGAGAAAAGAGGCGCTTTGCCTGTTCTTCGTTATATAGGTCGAGAATTTCGTCGGCAGCGGGGGTGTTTTTGCGATTTGCCATACGGGCAAACTTCATCGCACGCCGTAATGAGGAAAAAAGCGGAGTATGACCAGTAGATTTTTTCATCGCAGAGGGGATTAAGGTGTTAGCATGAAGGATGTATTAAGACAAAATAAGCATTTCCTTTTTTATGTAAAAGAAGATGTCGCCGATAAACTCATTTTTTTTCGTAACCAAGCACGAGATGGTTGCTCAATCTTGCGAAAAACAACTTGTGAAAGTAGCAAAGTGATCATTAAGAAAACAACGGAAATACTTAACCGCGTGGATTCATGCAAGGCAGATGGATCGCCCATTTTTAGGGCTTGAGGAACCAAGTACAGCAGTGGTAAATGGATTAAATAGAGTGAGAAAGAGATATTGCCTAAAAAATGCAAGACCTTATGAAACGCCATTGGGTAAAAATCAGCTTTCCAAAAGGAAAAAAACACGCAGATTGGCCAGAGCGCAACAACAACTGTATCGTAGGATGCGAAAACCATTACCAGACAGATTACCATAAAAAAAGATAAACCATTAAGGTTTTTCAGAAGGCTTTGCTTTTCAAAAAAAGTAACAAGTGCTGGTGTTATTAAAAAAAGTGACATACCGCATCCAAAACCCAAAAAGCACCGAAGCAAAGCCCAGTCATAGGTAATATCCAAATTTTGTTTTGGATGGAAGGTTTCTAAAATAAAATACCCCAAAAGTGCCATCGGGAGGAAAAAAAATGCACCACGCGCGCCCATTTTTGACCAAAACCGCCACCAAAAAGGAAAAATCAAGTACGCCGCCCATTCAGTACTGATTGACCATGCCGGAATATTCCATGTATTTCCTGAATGGATTCCCCAAGCTTGAGCCAAGAATAACTGTGATAAAACGGCACTTTCTTCGTAAATGCGTCCATATTCTCTTGGTTTTCCAAGGATAAAAACATTGAAACAATACCAAGAAAACAAGAGGATAAAAGTAAAAAAATGCAGCGGATAAATTCGGGCGATTCTTGCTTTTAAAAATGTGCTAATAGTTTTTTTAGCTAAGGTATCCTGAAAGAAAGAACCATATAAATAGGCCATTAAAAAACCACTTAGCACAAAAAAGAGGTCAACCAAAAGATAGCCGCGTTGAATGGGTTTGAGCCAGATTTCATCATGTTCCGGAAATAAATAGACGGCAAGGTGGAACAAAACCACCCACAATGCCGCTACTCCTCTTGTATAATGAAAACCCGGAATAAATCCCATTTTGCCTACGGCATTTGTAGAGAAAATCCAGTTCTGATCAGGTTTGGATTGGGCAAACGTTTTTTGTTCAGTTCCCAGATTTCCATCCATTTTTGGGCGTCTCCCAATTCATTATGTGCAATTTGACGCAAGGTGTCGCCGCCCTTAACCGTGTAGGTTTTGGTATTGGTAGGCAAGTCTCCCACCTCAACCGCTTTACTTTCCAAATATGCCTTCACAATTCGCTCATACGAAGCAGAAGTGAGAAAGGAGGGTAATAGTTTGTTAAGGGTATTTTTTAATTCACTACTCCCTTTTGCCATCCCAATGGCGTATTGCGTTGTGTTTAGGTTGAGTTCTACAATCCGTAAATCGGGAAATTCCAAGACTTCCTTGGCTGCAAAGGGGTAATCATAAATCACTGCATCCACACTGCCATTGTCCAAATTGCGCAACCAACCAACACCCTGATATTTTGACAGACCCACAATACCCGCAACATGCTCTTTAACCCAAACTTCGGCGGCTGGATCGTCATAAATCCCGATCCTTTTACCTTTTAACTGGCGAATATTTTGAATACCACTTCCTTTTTTAGTGATAAGGCAAAAACCAAACTCTAAATAGCCATCCGACCATCCTACCCCTTCAATACTGTTATCGGGAATATACCCACTCAGAAAAACATCTACTTTACCACTTTTGGCCAAATCCGGTAGGTAGTCATATAGCGCTTCCACAACCTCCACTTTATCCACGCCCATGCGCCCTGCAAGATTTTCGATGATTTCCATATCAAACCCTTGCTTACGACCATTCTCTTCAAAATACATAGGTGGGGATTCTGGCTCCATCCCTACTCGTAATACGCCTCTTTGTCGGATTTGGCTTAGGGTTACGCCTGATGATGCCGTTGAGTGGTCGGTTTTTTGTTCGGAGGAATTGTTTTTGGGGCCACGAAAATACCAGAAGGCGGCAATTGAAACCAAGATGAGCAAAAAGAACAAAGGCCATTTGCCCGAATAGTTTGTGCTTTCCATGATGTTTCGGGTTTATTTGCGGATTGCAAAATATAGTACTGCATCTTCGTGTTTCCAAATTATCTTCATTGGACGATGATTATTGGTCTTTATCGGTTATGAACATGGCACCATAAGACCAATAATCCATGGAAAAAATGGAGAGACATATCAAAAATATGCAGTTCAAGAGATAATAATGATAAGGCAGAATATTATGAAGAATGGATTGGTTTGTCTAAAGATTTTTGACAGGGAAAACGTTTAAACCAAGTGATTTGCCGCTTTGCATAATGGCGTGTATTCAGCTTTATAAGTTCTACCATTCGTCCGTAATCCATTTCTCCGGCGAGATAAGAAATTGGCTCTTGATACCCAATGGTTTTTAGCGCATTGATTTCTGGACTAAATCCCGCCGCTAAAAGTCCTTGGACTTCTTCCAAGAGACCGTCCTTTAGCATAAGCTCTACGCGCTGATTGATGCGTTCATACAAAATGGCGCGGTTTCTCGTCACAACAATAACTTCAAATTCAAATGGTGGTTTTGTAGGTCGTTGGTGGAAGTAGGATAGTGGTTTGCCCGTCCCCCTAAAAACCTCCAGACCTCGGATGAGGCGTTGGGTTTTGGTTGCGTCTAAGGATTGGGCAAAAATAGGATCAGCCAATTTCAGTTCCTCATACAACGCAAAAGATCCACGTTCTTCAAGCTCGGCCATCAGGTTGATGCGCACTTGGGGATCAACCGCTGGGACGTCGGCCAATCCCTGAACAAGCGCTTGGACATACAAAGTAGAGCCGCCACAGAGGATCGGGGTCTTCCCACGTGATAAAATATCCACTAACCGCTTTGTGGCTTCTTCCGCAAAAATACCCGCTGAGAAGGGTTCCGTGAGGCTTTTTTCATCAATAAAATGATGTGGAACTGCAGCCAATTCTTCGCGACTTGGTTTTGCCGTCCCAATATTTAGCTCCCTAAAAACTTGGCGACTGTCCACCGAAACCACTTCTCCGTTGTGTTTAAGTGCTGTTTCGATGGCATAAGCCGTTTTTCCTACTGCGGTTGGGCCAACAATGGCTTGAATAATTGGGGCTTTCATGCAATTTTATCGCTTGATGCCTGCTGTTGTCCGCGTATAGGTTTGCAAAATTCCCGGCTCTGCCATTAATCGTTCGATTTCATCAATCTCCATGGGCACAAAATCCGAGAGGATGTCTATTCCCGTTTCCGTCATCACAATCATGTCTTCGAGGCGGATGTAAATCATCTCTTCGGGTACGCGCAAGGCGGGTTCTATCGTAAAGACCATTCCGGGTTTTAAGGGGCCATTATAGCTTCCGACATCATGTGTGGCCATGCCCACACCGTGCCCCAATGTGGTGAACATGTTAAACGATCCGGCCCGATAACTGAACACAAAACTACGTGCTCCCTTTTCGTATTCGGGTTTGGAAAATTTGGTTTTCTCAAGCAAAGCTTCCATCTCGACCACGGCTTTGGCGCGAATCTGGCTTGCTGTTTCTCCGGGTTTGATGTTTTTGAGAATGGCCTTATAACACCCTAAGTAAAATCCATAAAGTTCCCGCTGCCAAGGACTGAATTTACCATTTACGGGAAACATTCGAGTAACATCACTCATGTAGTAGCCATAGTCTGGCGCATAGTCCATCAGTAAGAAATCTCCTGATTTCATTGTCCGTTGGCCTGCATTATAATGGGGAAAAAAGGCATTGTGCCCGCTGGCAACCAAGGAATAATACGCATCGCCAATAGCGCCTTCACGGTAAAAGATGAACTTGGCAATCGCATCTAATTCCAATTCTTTCATCTCTGGTTGTACCGATCTCATGCTCTCCATCAACGCAAGACCACTGAGATAAGTGGATTTTTTGATCAATTCCAATTCTGCCGGACTTTTAATGAGGCGCATATCGTCCATCATGGGGTTCAAGTCCCGAAGTTCAAACATGGGGAAGCGTTCCTTGAGCAACGAGATAAACCTGCCTTCCGCACTTGGGCGGCCATCCCACGGATCTGAAAAGAGGTCTGCATTTACACGCAAGCCCATGTCTCGGCTTTCTGCAAAACCTTCCGCCGGCTGGAATGGCGTCCAGATGGTATAAGGCTTTCCTCGTCTTGCGGCACGTCCCAACCACTCGGCAAATAGGTCGGTACTGTAAATGCCATCAAATTCCCGCGTATCTCGCAGCATATCGGCGTCTTCTGCCGAGAGCATTTTGCCTTCACTCCGCTCCCTTGCCTCATTGCGGTTGGGTAAAAACAGGAAGGATTGCTTGGTATTGCCGTCCATAACCAAAATGGCATGGGGTACCTCAATACCGCTAAGGTAGTAAAATTCATTCGTTTGGCGGAATCGGGTAAAGCCACGTGGGCTTGGCGCACCTTTCAGAATGGCAATACCTTCACTGCCAATCTTTTGGATGATCTTATGACGACGCGCTGTGAACTCTGCGGCCGTGAAATCCGTTCGGACGAGCGGAATGTCCACCTGAGCAAGTACCGTAAGCGGTAAAAAAAAGAAGAGCCAAAGCTGTTTTTTCATTTCTTTGCGGGATTTTTGTCACAAACAGAGGCATAATATATTAACAGGCAAACAATTTTGAAAAATTTTCTTTGGGCTGGCGCTGATCCAACGCTTTCGGGGCCGCTACGCGTCTGTCCCTGCATCGCAACGCTTTCGTGGTCGCTTCGCGTCTGTCGCTGCATCGCAACGCTTTCGTGGTCGCTTCGCGCCCGCCGAAAGGTTGGTGTTTCTAACCCGTGGGGCAACGCTTTCGGGGCCGCTTCGCGTCCGTCGAAAGGTTGTAACCTGACTCGCAACGCTTTCGGGGTCGCTTCGCGCCCTGTCGCTGCACCGCAACGCTTTCGTGGCCGCTGTGCGTCCGTCGAAAGGTTGTAACCTGACTCGCAACGCTTTCGG
>Ga0209573_1003463_pt1 | contig 17313 bp, 18 predicted proteins | sample TNRBio252014_DNA_FD_185870 | JGI IMG/M metagenome (GOLD analysis project Ga0209573, IMG submission 185870) | Wastewater treatment Type I Accumulibacter community from EBPR Bioreactor in Madison, WI, USA - TNR Reactor_6/25/2014_ DNA (SPAdes)... | ecosystem: Engineered > Bioreactor > EBPR >...
TGCCGGACCCATTGTAAGAGCCAATGAGTTTGTCCCTCAAATCTATAAAAAGTATTTCATCAGTAAGAAAACCTTTGGATTGGCAGTGTTTTGGATTTTAAATGGACTTGCCAAAAAATTAATTTTAGGAGATTACCTAGCCGTCAATTTTATAGATCGCGTATTTGAAAATCCGTTGTTGTATTCGGGATTTGAAAATGTAATGGCCTTGTTTGGTTATTCCTTGCAGGTATATGCCGACTTTTCGGGTTATACCGATATTGCTATTGGCGTAGCATTGCTTATGGGATTCAGATTGCCTGTCAATTTCAATTCACCTTATAAAGCTACCAATCCCGGAGAGTTTTGGAAACGTTGGCACATTTCTTTGTCCACCTGGTTGAAAGACTATCTATACATTCCATTGGGAGGTAATCGCAAAGCCACTTTTGGTACTTTTTTATGGACTTCCGTAATCGCTTTGATGGTTATTCTTTTGACCGAAAATATTTGGGTTAAAGCCTCAGTTATACTGATGCTGACAGTGTTATTTTTACTTTGGTATCTATCTCCCAAAGCACGTCAAAACATCACGACCAACATCAATCTGATGGTTACCATGTTACTCGGAGGAATCTGGCATGGAGCCAGTTGGAATTTTATGATTTGGGGCGGATTGAATGGAAGCGGCATCGTGGTTTACAAATACTGGAAGAAAATGAGTGCCTTGACCAAAATTGCATTGACCTTTGGTTTGTTTGCCATCTTTTTAACTTGGCTCAACATCAGTCCATCACCTTTGTTACACATTGGAACTTATTGGATTGGATTCATCGCATTGGGAGAAATTATCGAATGGGGTTATAGCAAATCCGATTTCTCTTTTGATTTTTCATGGGCTAAAAGAGCTTGGGCAATCTTACTTACTTTTATTTTTATCACTTTCACCCGTATCTTTTTCAGGGCTGGTTCCAACCTAGATCCTGTAGAATCCAATAGAGCGGCTTGGGAAACCGCTTCCAATATTGTACGTCAAATGGGAAGTAAATGGAATACAACCATTATTGATGACATCTTAATGCAGTACAAATACGTTTTTATCATATTTGCATTGGGAATGATCATACATTGGTTGCCCGTCAAAATCAAAAAATGGTACAGAATCAACTTCCTGTTATTTCCCCGATACGTTCAATTATTGGTGGTCATTTTCAGCATTTTCGTGATGTATCAATTTGTCACAGCCGATTTACAAACTTTTATCTATTTTCAATTTTAAAGATATTCAAGGGTTCCAGCCTTTAAAGGCTGGAACCCTTGAAAAATTAGAAAGCGTAATTGAAACCTACTCCAAACACTTCTTTAAACTGTACTTCTTGCAACATATTGTCATCGTAAATGGTGTGCAAGCCCAAATTGGCTGAAATGTATTTATTGACTTTCATCACCACACTCAATTGATGTGAAATATCTACGTTTTGAGGATTGTCCAAATAATTGGAATACAAAGTCAAAGTATTTTCCAATGTTACATTCTTCATGATGTCTGCTTTGTGATAAGCGCCGGCATAAAAGCCTAATTCCATACGTATATTTTCTCCCGGTTCTACCCCAAATGCTCCTGCATCAGCCAGTACTTGATCCAATACAAAGGTCATTTTACCGGTTGCGGGTGATAAATTCACTTTAAAATTATCAGATTTTTTCCACAACATACCAGGACCAAAACTCAAATAAGCAGGCGATCCCGCTCTTGAAATAGGATTTTCTTGCTCAGGGTCATTGGCATAATCATAACCATTGGTAAACTGTGTCATAAAATTGGCAAACATAGAATAATACCAATTTCCGGAAGCTTTTTTACCCGCCAAAGAATTGATTTCCAAACGATCGTCAGTTTTGATGGTTCCTTTACTTTCAGAATTGGCGATTCCATAAGCCATCACCAATTTGTTATCCCAATTCCAATCTCCTTTTACCAAATTGGCATTGTAATTAACCAATGCATTTCCGGCTAAGGCATTTTCACCACCGGCAACCCAATTGCTGAAAGAGGATTGATTGAACATCAAACTGAAGTTGCCACTTCTCTTCCAACCGTCTTTAGGAGCTTCTTCTTGGGCAAATACGGTCATAAAGCCCATTGCAAATACGAATGTTAATAGTTTTTTCATTTTTTTGGATTAAAAATTAATAATTGAAGGCGCAAATTTAAAAAATTAATCAAAAGTGTAAACTAAGCCATTGGATAATTCATACTCTTTTTGGGGAATTCCCGTAACCGGAAATTCGTCATAAGCAAAATTAAAAGTGGTAACAAACGCTAGATTTTTAAAGACTTTGAATTTCAATGCGCTTTGATGTGATGTTCTATAGTCATTGAAATTCTGAAAGTTTGGTTGGAAATAGGTCGTGCTGATTAAGGAAGTATGGTCGTTGAAATACAAACTAAAGCTCAAATAGGCACTGTTTCGCCAAGCCGTGTTGTAGTTTGGAATATCCTCTTTGGTTTTCTCTTCTTCATACATCACATGGTTCCCCAAATAAAATTTGTATTTTTCAGATTGCGTCAACTTCCATCTCAAACCCATGCCACCCAATCTTCTGTATTCGATTTTGGAAACCGCATTGAACTGATTTTGTATAAAAGCTTCAGCTGTCCACTTTTTAGCAAACTTGTAATTGTAACGCAGATGTTGCATGGCATCATTGGTGAAATCCGAACCATCAATGCGTTCAAATCCCAAATGATTGACAAACAAAAACAAATGTTTGGGCAACTTATACTGTATGTGAATATGATTCCCAATCTTAAATTGTTCGTTTACGTTTTTCTTCAAACTCGCTTGCAATTGCACTGTTCCCGACCAACCTGTGGTATCGGTAACCATACGCAAAGATTCCACATTGATGATCTGAGCTTGCAACGCATGCACTGCAATTAGTAACACCCCAAAAAATTTGTTCTTAAAATGATTTTTTTTCTGCATATATAGGGATTGAATGCAAATAGGAATATCTAATTATGACGATTTTTGACTAGATGATTTTCAAATACAAAGTTAAAAAATCATGCGTTTTTAAAATTCAAAAATAAAAAAAATCATGTGTCTCTTTTTTTTTCTACAAAAACGGTTTAGTCAATTTATGTTGAAAGGAGAAAAGCACCAATCCTACTTTGGATTTGATGTTAAACCGCTCAAACAATGCGGTACGATACGCTTCAATGCTTTTAATAGACACATTCATGATATCGGCCATTTGTTCATAAGTGTATTCTTTTTCGTCGCATACGAGTTCTAGGAAATGTTGTTCCCGTTGGCTTAAAATGATTTGGGAGAGCGATTTTCCGGTTTGGGTATCTTCAAAATGGCGCATGCGTTTGAGGATATCGGTGACGTTGTCAAAGCCGATTTTGACGATATTTTCAATCGCTATTTTCAATTCGGCAGCGGTGCAATTTTTGTGTAAAAAACCCCTTGCTCCATAATGATACGCTTGGTTGATGATATTTTCGTCAATGTTTTGGGTCAGCATCAATACCTTCATTTCTTCTTCTCTGCCTTCCAATGCTTGTAATACTTGCAAACCGTTCATTTGAGGCATGGAATAGTCCAATATATACAAGTCGGGTGGCGGAACCAAAGGTAAACCTTCCAGAAAATTAGCCCCGGAATCAAATTCATATAACACCTTGTAACCACCCATTTTTTCGAGTAATTCCTTCAAGCCTTGACGTACAATTTGATGGTCGTCTATGAGTGCAATATTGATTTTTTCCATGATATTACTTGGTGTTTTGAGTGATGACGATTTCTGTGCCTTTTCCTTTTTCAGTTTGAATATTGGCCTTGTACCCTATGATTTCACTGCGTTTGATCAAGTTGAACAATCCAATGGATTTCTGATTTTTCAAGGTGTCATCCAAGTCAAATCCCAATCCGTTGTCTTCCATTCGCAAGGTCACTTTTGGTTGCGTATTGAGTTCAATCTCTATTTGAGTGGCTCGTGCATGTTTTAGAATATTATTGAGTATTTCTTGAAAAATGCGGAACAAAACGATTTTTTCATTCAATTCAAACGGATGATTTCTTTCGCCAATGCATGTAAATCGGATGCCAATCAATTGGTTTTGTTGCAAACGACTCACTTCGTTTTCAATCAAAGTCACTAAGGTGCTTTGGGTCAACAATTGGTTATTCAGTTTGTGACTCAAATTGCGAATGGTATATGAAACCTCTTTAACCGATTGGGTCAGGTTTTGCATACAAGGTTCAAAATCACTTTTGTCGAGCTTGAGTTTTTCAAGTTGAAAGTTGATGACGGTGAGTTTTTGTCCCAAATCATCGTGTAATTCTTGAGATAGATTATCAAATATTTCTTCTTGGGTTTCGAGAATCGTTTGGTTGAGGTTTTTCTGGTATTCCAATTCCTTTTCAAAAAGGATTCGGCGGTATTCGGTCATTTTATGTAAATGCATTTTAAAAAAAAGCACGACAAACAGCACAATCAAGCTGATAAAAATCAACGCAATCAAAATACCGTATGCCACTTCTTGCCACATTTATACTCTTTTTAAAAGATGATTAGCCCTTCTTTCCAAAAACACATACCAAAGAATCATTCCATAATAGATTATATTACCCATATGACTGATGACCGTATAGAGTTCCCATTTCCCCAAAATCAAATAAGCATTCAAATCGTGATTTCTAAACCCAAACATCATACTAAATCCAATAAAAAACAACAGCGGAGCCGAGAGAACAATAAAATCGTTTTGGTGAAAAAATGCGAAATCTTCTTTTTGTAAATATTGAAAACTTTCAACGATAAAACCTATTAAATAGAACAAAGCTCCAACAATAAACGTGGAAAAATTAAATCCGTTCCAGCCTTCAAAAAAGAACAAATTAAGTAGCCCAAACACCAAAAATCCCCAAATCAACTTTTTTCCTAAATTTTGAAAAAAAGATTTTTCGACCAGAACTCGCAACCATAACGCATGATGAAACAACACACTGACATTGTACAAACCAAAGATACTTTTATCAATACCCATCAGAAAATTGGAAAGGGTTTCGGTTAAAAAATCAACACAAAGAATAGCTAGAACTAGGGTTTTAAAAAAGTGGGTTTTAGGGAGCCATATCAAACCGATCAACCATGTTAAGGTAATAAACAAATAGATAAAATCAATTTGTGAAAGGAAATTATTCCCCATAAACCTGTTTTTTAGTTAGTTAATAATTAGATTTTGGGCGATCTGAATAATCGAAAAAACCCAATATTTTTCCATTGGCTACACTTTTAAAAATCAATCTGTTTTGATTGGAAATATAAAAATCTAAAGTGGTTTTCGGATTTTGTTTATAAATATAGTTGATTAAAGGAATGGAATAAAAAGTAACATCACTAATTGTAAAGTTGGTCATTTTAGTGGTAATTTTTCCATCTACGATTTCAAATTTGTAATATTTTTCATAGCAAGAATGGTTTGCTGACATCTTGACCAATTCACTAACTTGCACAGATCCAACCGGTTTGTCATTTGGATACCTCATGATTTTTTTGAAATCTACATCACTCATAGCATGTTCTCTTACCGACAGATTTTCAAATTCAGATGCATATTTACAAATTGTATCGTTATTCTCTATCAAAATACGATAAATCAACCTGTTGTCTGTTACTTTGTTTAAAGAATCGAGAATTTGTTGTTTCGTTAAAGTTGAGATTACGATTGATTTACTCACTTCCTTTATTTCTGATTTTTCAGCTGGTTTGTTTTGTTCACATCCAATAAACAAACTGGTTAAGACAACTAAAATATAGATTTTTTTCATGGTTTTATATATTTAAAATTACTAGTTCAAAATTGCGGTTTTCCTCCAAAATAGTCAAGAGGTTAAACACTATAAAAAGATATAGGGTTTCCCCTATTGGTTTTTATCCGTTAAAAATAGGAAAAATAATCATACCCTGTTTATTTTAGTGCTATTGCAGGGTGTAGGGGAAACACTTTTGCGGGATAGGGTTTTCACTATTGTAGAGATTGCTAGCTGCCTATAGCTTTGTCTCATTCAAAAGTTAAAACTTATTAAAAATGAAAACAACAACCTGTCTCCTTTTTCTAATTCTTACACAAGGATTATTTGCTCAAATACCTTCTATCAATGAACACAATTTAATTGAAAGATCTTACTTGTCTTCATTGAAAAATCAAGTTGAAACAAAAGAAAAAGAATTGAACTTCAACGAAAAGATCTACCTGAAAAAATATTATTATTATAATGAAGAGATTAAAAAACTTGAAAGTGAAATTGAAACCAAAGTATCGGAAATAAACCCAACTAACATTGACAAAATTCTAAGGGAAATTAAACAAAAAAAGAATCAAATTGAAAAAAACCAAATCAATTGGAAAAATGATTCCATTCAGTTGGTTAAAGGATATGATGTCTTATTCCCTTCTTGGACAATCAATGCTAGAGATGACTTTTTTGAATCACATTATGGCAATACATTGACAAAGACCGGTTTTGTAAATTCGATAGGTCTCAATTTAAATGATTCAGGTAGTACCATGCAATCCGAATTAGTAACCGACAATTTAGGTCCTTTGAGAATTGCCTTTGGAACTGTCGTTTCCACTACCAAAACTGAGGATAGTAATGAAGAAACAATAGAAGCCTCCAACGAAGAAGATGCTTATAAAAGATTGATTAATGGAGGTGGTAATTTTTATATGGAAACAGTGTTGCCTTTTTTGACATATTCCCAATCAAGCATAACCCTTTACAGTTTTTTCAATCTCAAAGGGGCAATGGATATTAAAAGCTTTGGGAATAACATTGATACTTCCACCGGCAATGTAACTTTTGGAAACACAACCTATATCGGAATCAATTCGGACAGTAAAAAATTCAACTTCTTCATTCAAGGAAATCTAAATTATTCAATTGGTTCCAACGCTTTTTATGAAAACTTAGGTCTAAATAATGAAAAAGCCTTTGTTAATGGAAAATTAATTTTCGGATTGACTTTAGACCAGAAAATTCGATTTACAGCTATCACAAACACATATGGAAGTGATCCTAAAATTAGAAGTGGCAAACTCATGTTTGGGGTTCAATTTTTACCCGACATTTCAAAATAATTTTTCTTTATCCCGCTAAAAACTTCTACTAAACAACATTTATTATTAACTATTTTTAAATTTTAATTTTATGAAAACCTATTATTTAAAATCATTTAAACTGTACATTTTAGTAGTATGTTTAGGTTTGTTTACCACTAGTTGCGACGAACTAACGATGGCTCTCCAATACGCCAACCAAAGTAATGGAGGTGTATGCATTGAAACAGAAGGACATTTCGGTTACTTTAACACCACCGATCAAGATTATCGAATGGACCGGTATAGAAATACTAATGATGATGGAGAAAATATTGCCTCTGATGAACTTTCATGGGCCAACAGCACCTTGGATCATTATCTCCCTAATATGGGCATTTATTATGAAACATCTCCTTACTCAGGTGCGGAATACAAATTTGTTGTAACATGTGTCACATGGCAAGAACCTAATCAATATGTAACACCTGCAAACACCTATAGTCCGGGGAGAAATTGAGGCCTTGCTTTACTAAGGAATACTTAAAGTATATAAGTATTAAAACGTAATCTTGTCTTCTTTTAAGTGTTCCTTAGAACATCGTATGTTTGGGTCAAAAAATAATCCATTTTTCTAATTATCTCGACTAGTTGTCTCTACATTCAAAAATATTTTATATTTGATTCACTAACTACAAATTTTCAAGGGGTAAACCCTTTACTATTTTACCAATCTAAATCAATCTAAAAATGAAAACAAAGTTATCTTTACTCGCACTCTTTTTGGCTGTCGCAACCTTTGGAAAAACAGCACCAAAAAACAATTACATCTATGCTGATGAAATCACCTCAACCCAACCTATGACAATGGCTGATTTCTGCTCCGAATTGACTGTCATCCTCAATGCCTTGAAAAATGGTGACCTGGGTGATCTTGTCGATTACAATAAACCCTTGGGACTTACCGGATCCTGGTATCCCGGCACCGTAACTTTAACCGGTTATACCGATTTTGTCGGTCAATCCATGATGGGGAATCTCTTTTTTTAAGGAGTCTTGGCCAATAGTGATACGGATGACAATGAAAATCGCTACAAACAAGTCGTAAAAGATTTGGAAGCTTGCCTAACCGATTTTAACAAACAAAAAAGTGAGTATGGAACAGGTTATACATTTGTACATAAAAAAGATAAAAATCTAAGTGTTGAAATCAGCTATTATGGTAAAGGTAGAGAAGTCGAACTCAAATTCAGTCAGTATTAATAATCTAAAAACACTAACCTAAAATTTTAAATCAAATGAAAACAATACTAACAATTCTAACACTCCTGTATGCCATCTCCAACTTCAGCCAAATCGGTTTTGAAGAAGAAATCCTGAGACTGGAAGAAGAAATTGCTTTTTCAGAAAATAAAAACTCTTTGAAAAGATATATGAAAAAACAAAATATTGATTTTTCGGAGTCTTATAAAAATAGTGCAGGAAATAGTACTTTTTACCAATTTGCAAGTGAATATCATCCCACAATGACGGTCATGTACAAAGATAAAACCGATGAATTGGTGCTTATTGCAGGTTTATATTCTCCACAAACCATGTATGCTTGTGAATCAGAACTCGAAGAAAATGGTTTCAAAATTGAATCCACTGAAATGGTCAAAAATGAATACGATATTGATGTAGAAGTGAATACTTTGTCTAAAAAAGGATATCCTTACAAATTTGTAGTCAATCACAAATATTACTTAGTCTATTTGGTTACCAGTATTTCCGATATGTATTGATAAACGTATAAATCATATATTATAAGAAATCCCCACTAAAAAGTTTAGTGGGGATTTTTTGATGTTAAAATTGTTTTTTTAGATTTATTTATCAATTATATAATTTGAGTCTCAATTCCAAAAAGTAGAACAAAATTCAAGTTATCCTTTTCTATTCACGTTGACGTGAAACCTCACATATTGAAACTTTCATCAGCATTTGATTAATTCGAAATTAGATCCGTTTTAGGAAAAACTAATGACTTTATAATGGATTGGTTTTCGCTAAAAGTTGTATAATAAAGTGTTTGACTTTTTTCATCATAATAAGGTGATCCTTCAAATTCTGAAGTATTGATTTGGCTACCCAAATTTACCGGAATACTCCAGTTTTTCCAAGTATCATCCAATCGATAAGATACATATAAGTCAAAGTTTCCAAAACCACTGTATCCATCTGAAGCAAAAAGCAAAGTCTTTTGATCGGATAGTAATTGGGGATTGAATTCCTCGGCAGCCGAATTGATATTTTTTCCCATATTTTGTAAAAAGCCATACGTACCGTCTTCTTTTAGAAAAGCAAAATACAAATCACTGCCTCCTTGTGAAAAATCGGTTTCAATAGCCATAACCAACACTTTCAAATCGCTGGTGATACAGGCATCGGCGTAGTCGTTGTAATTGTTGTATGCTGCAACTTTTACTGGTGTCTTTGAAATATAGTTACCGTTTTCTATAGTAAAAAGTTCGAATCCCGTTTCATTATTACCTTTGGAATAAGTCGAGCCTCCTTTTAATAAAAATTGGGAACTAGCAAATTCTACAAAATTATACCCATCTTGAGCAATTATTTGACTTTCTTTCTTGTTTTGCACCCAATTGCCCTTTTCATTTTTCACATAGGAATATATTTCAAAAATACCCGATTCGAGAACTGTATTAGCAAATAGTGTGCTACCGTCGTTGGAAACACAAACAGAAGAAACATGAAAAGATGCATCAAATATTTCGCACGATGGCGCTAAATTTTCAAAATTAGCTTTGGTATTGACCACTGCAACAATCGGTTCATCACTATCCGATACACCTATAGCATCGAGTTGTTTGCCTCCTGGAATTAGTGCAAAATTCAATTCTACTTTAACAGCTGTAATATGTGAATAGCCTTTATCCAAAAAGGCATATTCAATACCGGGATTGATTACCTCAGGTATATCCTCCACTTTTCTTCTTTTTCTACCGAAGTAATAACTGCGGTCTGTAGCCAATGTAGTTCTAAATACCGGCGTTTGATAATCGGGTTTTCGGGTCCAAACGGTTTCAAATTTTTCACCATCGGTCGAAAGTGAAATTTTGCTAACACAGCCTGCATTTAGGTTTTCAAATACGGCAACTTGTTTGACCGTTTGTGGTTTTTCCAAACCTACGATGATGACTTCCCTACCGTCGAGTGCGTTTTTGGGTGACCAAGCATTGGGGCTGTATCCGCCGGTTGGAAACACATCAGGTTTACCCAATATTCTTTTGATACCAAATTGTTTTCCACCCAAATCAGATGAATATTTAATCAAGCTGTGAGCCCATTGAATTTGTTGCGAAAAGAAAGGTTGTGAAACTAAAAAAAGCAATAAAAAAAAATTGAAGATACGCATGATATTTTAATTTTATAATAAAAAAAGGGTTGCCCCGACTTACGGTGACAACCCTCTATAACTAATTCACCCTAATTTAGTTATTGACTTTAATTTTTTCAACCGTTTTGCCTTTGAAAGCAAAGATAAATTCTCCATCTTCGGTAATATCAATACCATCTCCATATTGTGGACTGCCTCCTCTACCTTTGGACTCAACTGAGCCTTTCAATTCTCCATTGGTCATGTCAATACCGTGAATGATGTTTTTACTGTTTCTTTGATCTCTCAAATAGTAGTTTCCGCCTATTTCATAGAAGAAATCTACCCCTTTGATTTTATCGGTATTGAAAGCTCTTGACCCATCGGCTTTACTATATGAAGCCAATCCTTTTTCAGACAATACAACTACTTGGTCACCAAAGTCAATGACATCACTTGCTTTGCCTACACCGGCATCGTCGTGAGTAACATTAAACAGTTGTTTACCCGAAGCAATATCATAGCTATAAAATTGATCTCCATCTCCAACAAAAACCGTTTTGTCTTCATGAATAATAAGGTCTGTAATGCGTTTGTCAAATTTTTCAGAACGCCAAGCAGTTGTTCCGCTTTGATCATCAATAGCTAATACGCCATTTTTTTGAGCTTTATAATCCCAATAAATATAAGGAACTCTCACTTTGTAAGTTCCACCCATTGGATTGTTGCGGGTTTCCATTCTAAATTCTTGCACTTGTACTTTTCCCCCAATTTGCAACATGACATGATTACCGGTTTTATATAGATTAGGCATAGAGAAAGCACCTGTAATTTTTTCGGAAGCCCATAAGAGTTTTCCCGATTCCAAATCGTGTTTTTCAACGTATTTAGTACGATCTCTAGTGCCAAACATGACCAGATAAACGGCATTATCTGTAAAGATGGGATTGGCTACCGTACGATAATATTTTTTATTGCTTGAGTTTTCGAACAATCCGTTGGCACTCATGTCATTTTCATAAACGGCATCCCACAATTTTTGACCATTATTGATATTATAAACTTGTAATCCGTTTAAGTGTAAAAATATCTTGTCCTCTTTAATCCATAAATCTACCACTGCTCTGCGGGTTACCAATTCTTTTTCTACAAACCCTAGAAAAGAGGCATCCCATAAAATCTCTCCATTGGAAGCATTGATTTTTACCAATTGGTTTTTAAAACCGGTAAACAAAGCACCCAAAGCGGTAGGTTTGAAATTGATCATTACAATTTCATTGCGTTTGGCATCATAGATATATTTACCAACACCACCTGTGAAACGATTGGTTTCCCAAATTTTTTCACCTGTATTGGCTTTGACCAAAATAACGGAAGCTTTTTGAGAAATGAGGAAGGCGTCCAATTCGGTAATATATTTTACCGTTTCCAATTCCCCTTGATCAGCCCCATCTTCAGCAGCAGTTCCTTTAGGAATAAGATTTTGGTAGATTTCTGAATTCCACAATTCTTTTCCGGTTAAGACATCTAAAACAGCAATGCGATCGGTTCCCAACTTGCGTTCATCAAATAAAAATAAATAGCCTCCTTTTTCTTTCCAAATGACGTATTGATACTCGCTTTTATTGGTTGCATTGGTGGTAATTTTTTTATAATCACCACTCCAAATAACTTTTCCTTTTTCATCCAATACTGTAGCCGAATTATCATCTGTACCCAAAATCAAACTGCCATCTCCATTGTTAACAGCCAATCGACTGGCTTTGTTGTCAAACTCCGATTCCCAAACCGTAGTAAAATTTCCTGATGTTTTACTACCGGAACCTCCTTTTACTTTGTCCAATAGTTTTCCAAATTGAGCCGAACTCGGCAATGAACCCAATATAAACAGGGTCAAACTTAAGGTTAATAATTTTTTCATTTTTGATATATTTAGATTAAAAAGTGATGGAATAACGTATTTTGTAACGTTGTTGTTTTTGTAGTTTGAATTTAAATTTGTGATCCAAGATATAATCAGACATAAAATTGATAAAATCTATATCCTTGATATCACTGTCAACTTTAAAGAATGAAGAAACTTTCCCATTCTGAACCACTCCGATATCAATGACCATAGTCCCTGAAACGGTTGCAAATTTTTTATTTTTCTTCTTGAGAAAATCTTCCGACTGAAAGACTTCATCAACTTCTTTTGTCACCATTTCGGTAACGACCTCTTCATCGGTTATAACCGGTTTTTGAGCAAGTAATTGAGGGGTAAACCACAAAAGCAAATTAATTCCCAGTACGAGTTTGATAGTATGCATGGTTTGAAGTTTATGGTTACAGTGCAAACCTATAACATATAGAAAAACAGGGTAATACGTAATTTGTCGTATTTTAACATTTGCGAAAGCAAAATGAAACAAACTCATTTGGAATCGTTTTATCCTATAAACACTTGACTTTATTTGATCAGATAATCCAACTTTTACGTAACTTTGCCCGCACTACTAATCTAAACTACATGATTGATATAGCAAGCATACGAGCGCAATTTCCAATCCTACAACGTCAAGTCAATGGCAAACCTTTGGTCTATTTTGACAATGCGGCAACCGGACAAAAACCTCAAGTTGTAATCGACGCTATATCCAAGTATTATCAAAATACCAATGCCAACGTGCATCGCGGCGTTCACACTTTGAGTATGGAAGCTACCCAAGCTTTGGAAGCCACCCGAGTCAAACTCCAAAAACACTTTAACGCTCGTTTGCACCACGAAATCATTTTTACCCGAGGGACAACCGAAAGTATCAATCTGGTTGCCAATGGATTTGCTCAATTATTACAAAAAGGCGATGAAGTACTCATTTCTCAATTGGAACATCATTCCAATATTGTGCCTTGGCAAATGGCATGTGAAAAATCGGGAGCAACTTTACAGGTAATTCCGATCAATCATCGTGGCGAATTGGAAATGGAAGTTTTTGAAGCTCTGCTTTCCCATCGCACCAAAGTAGTAGCCGTCAATCATGTTTCCAATACTTTGGGAACCATCAATCCTATCAAAGAAATCATTACCAAAGCCCATCGGTTTGGAGCAGCAGTTCTAATTGATGGAGCCCAAGCAGTTTCACATATTGCTGTTGATGTTCAAGAGTTGGATTGCGACTTTTATACAGTATCTGCACACAAAATATACGGTCCTACCGGTATAGGGATATTGTATGGGAAAGAAGCATGGCTCAACAAATTACCACCCTATCAAGGTGGAGGAGAGATGATAAAAGAGGTAACTTTTGAAAAGACCACTTATGCCGAATTACCCTTTAAATTTGAAGCTGGCACACCCAATATTGCCGATGGCATTGCATTTGGCGCTGCTTTGGATTTTATCCATGAAATTGGATTGGAGCAAATGGCAGCCCACGAACAGGAATTACTCACTTATGCCACACTGGCATTGGAACAAATACCCCAAGTAAAAATACTGGGAACAGCCGCTCATAAAGTAGCTGTGATTTCATTTATTGTAGAAGGATTGCATCCATTTGATATAGGAAGTATTATCGATAAAATGGGAGTAGCAGCCCGTACCGGACACCATTGCACACAGCCATTGATGCAATATTTCAAAATTCCTGGAACGGTGCGAATTTCCTTTGCGGTATTCAATACCAAGGAAGAAATTGATGTATGTATTGCGGCTTTACAAAAAGCCATACTCATGTTGAGTTAATTAAATTTGTGTTTGGGCTTTATCAAAGCCACCTAGTATTCACTATTAAATGATTTAAAATGAAAAATTCTGTCTTTGTATTCGTTTTTGCTTTGCTTTTTACCCTTTCTTGTGCCAAAGAAAAAACTTTATTTGTCGCCGACCATTATGCAGATTGTGTGGGTTCAGCCCCGCAAAAATGTTTGATGGTCAAAGAAAATGAAGGGGAAGATTGGCAAATGTTTTATGATCAAATTGAAGGTTTTAATTACGAAGAAGGCTATTTCTACGAATTAAAAGTAAAAGTGACACAGGTTAAAAATCCTCCAGCCGATGGCAGTTCATTGTATTATACCTTGATAAAAGTAGTTTCCAAAACTAAAGTTAATGTAATTCCTACGCAACCTGGAATAGGCAACAACGGATTGGAAGGTAATTGGGAAGTAATTGAAATCACAGGTTTTGAAAACAAAACAGGTGTGAACCCTTCATTTTCAATAAATGAAAATAAAATCAACGGAAAAAATGGTTGTAATAATTTTGGGGGAGAAATTAATATTGGTGAAGAAGGGAAACTCACCATCGGTGATTTGTTTCAAACCAAAATGTTTTGCATGGATGAAGCTGCTTTAGAAATGTATTTTATGGAAGCTCTACGTAATACAGCTGGATATAAGATTGAAAATGGGAATTTGTTTATGATGGATGCAACCCAAAAAACAGTTTTCAAAGCCGTTCAAAAGCAAAGTACAGAATCTTCTTCAGCCGTATCTCAACAAGATCAATCTTATGAAATTACGTACAATACCAGTACAAGAGGTTTCTCTAAAGAATGGGTTTACAACGGAAAAACACTGGTAATTCATCAGCAACTTCCTGAAACCTCAAATAAAACGATTCAAATTTCTGAAGTAACACGCAAAGAGATAGACCAACTTTTCAAAAAAATTGACTTGTCAAAACTGGAATCTTTAACACCACCTTCAACTAACCACCAGTTTGATGGTGCTCGTCACGCAGCCTTTACAGTTGAAATGAAAGGTAAAAAATACCAAGTACCTACCTTTGATCACGGCAATCCACCCGATTACATTAAAAATTTGTTAGAAAAACTCGAAAAACTGGCCTTAGAATAAACCATCAGCATCAGGTTGATAACCTGCATCGGGAAGTAATTTTTTTTGTTGGGAAGCAGCTACTGCCAATTGGTCACAGCGTTCATTTTGTGGATGTCCGTTGTGTCCTTTGATCCATACCATTTTGGGATGAAAGCGATCGTAAAGGGTTATAAACCTACGCCACAAATCGGGGTTTTTGACTTTGGCAAAGTAGCGTTTTTTCCAACTTGAAATCCAATCTTGATTGACCGCATCAACCACGTATTTGGAATCGGAAAAAACGGTGATTTGCATTCCGGAAACTTTTATTTTCTCCAAAGCCTTGATGACAGCCAGTAGTTCCATCCTATTGTTTGTAGTCAATTGGTAACCTTCTGAAAATTCTTTTTTATAAGGTTTGCCAACCCATTCCATGACTATACCATAACCACCAACACCGGGATTTCCGGTACAAGCACCATCGGTATATATATGAATTTGATCCATTTTTACAAAAATGCAAATATACATTTGATTTATTTATGATTTTAGAATTTAGAATTTAGAATTTGGTCCCCAACTCGTTGGGGATGGAATTTGGGATTTGGGATTTGAAAATACGAATTATTGGAATATATGTTAACAATCCTAATAGTCAGGGATTCAAAAAAAGGTTTATTTTCGCAACCTGAATTATGGCCAAAATTAACGACATAGAATTGGGGAGTTTTCCCTTGTTGCTCGCTCCTATGGAAGCGGTGAGCGATCCGCCTTTTCGCAAGTTGTGTAAAGAGTTGGGAGCCGATGTGGTCTACACCGAGTTTATTTCATCGGAAGGATTGATACGAAATGCAGCCAAAAGCACCAAAAAGCTGGATATATATGACAAAGAACGTCCGGTAGGGATTCAGGTTTATGGAAATGATATTCAAGCCATGTTGCGAACTGTGGAAATCGTAGTAGAATCCAAACCCGATTTTATAGATTTGAATTTTGGTTGTCCGGTTTCCAAGATTGCCAACAGAGGAGCTGGAGCAGGTATGTTGCAAGATTTGGATTATATGACCCAATTGACCGACGCTATTGTCAAGCATTCTCCTTTACCGGTAACCGTCAAAACCAGATTGGGTTGGGATTCCAATAGTATAGTTATTAATGAAGTAGCCGAACGTTTACAGGATGTTGGGATTCAAGCCTTGGCAGTTCACGGTCGAACCCGAAATCAAATGTACAAAGGTGAAGCCGATTGGGCGCCCATAGCCGAAGTCAAAAACAATCCCCGTATTCACATTCCCATATTTGGAAATGGCGATGTCACCACTCCCGAGAAAGCCAAAGAAATGCGCGATCGATATGGTTTGGATGGTGCTATGATAGGTAGGGCAAGCATTGGAAATCCTTGGTTTTTCAGACAGGTAAAACATTATTTGGAAACAGGTGAACATTTACCACCACCTTCCATAGCTGAAAGGGTGGATGTGTCTAGGAAGCATCTGGAACACGCCATGGAATGGAAAGGAGATCGAATTGGTTTACAAGAAACCCGCCGACATTATACCGGTTACTTTAAAGGAATACCCAATTTTAAGGAACACAGGTTGAAATTGGTTACAGCACCCACCAAGGATGATGTTTTGGAAATTCTGGAAGAAGTTCTCAGAGTTTTTAGTTAAAAGTTAATAACCTCTCAAATAAAAACCGCCCTGATAAAAATCAGAGCGGTTTTTTAATATGAACAAAGTTTAGTTGGAATTATTTTACACTAGGTTTTCCCAATACATCCCATTCAGCATAAGCTCCTTCATAATTTTTAACTTTGGTAAGGCCCAATACATTTACCATATAGGCATACAAGGTAGATCCTTTCACGCCTGTTTTGCAATAAACCAAATACGTTTTATCAGGAGATAATTCGATTCCTGCTAAAGTTTTGAATTCTTCAGGAGTGATGAAAATATTGGTTTCAGCATTTACCATACTTTCGTAAGGAATGTTGATAGCACCTTCAATATGACCTTTGCTATAAGTGTTTTTATCGTTG
>Ga0209573_1003464_pt1 | contig 17307 bp, 16 predicted proteins | sample TNRBio252014_DNA_FD_185870 | JGI IMG/M metagenome (GOLD analysis project Ga0209573, IMG submission 185870) | Wastewater treatment Type I Accumulibacter community from EBPR Bioreactor in Madison, WI, USA - TNR Reactor_6/25/2014_ DNA (SPAdes)... | ecosystem: Engineered > Bioreactor > EBPR >...
CTTAAAAGGCAAACCTTATGAATACGTCAATTTAGCGTATGAAAAAAATCCGCTGTTCCAGGAATTGCCGGAAGCCGCTAAAGTCATCGCCCGGGCGGCGTTGATTGAGATGAAAGAATTGCTGAAACAACGCGAACGGGATATGCTGACCGGCACGGAGCTGAAAATCCGGCAGAAAGTGGCTTCCGCTTTAGACGCAACGAACTGACCGGGATGCGCGTACGGAAAAATATTCGCGATCTGGATCAGGATGAAGTGTATCGTTTGCGGCAAGCCTTCGAAGCACTTTATGCTGATCCTAATCAGCGGTTCCAGTCGTTTGCCAAAATCCTGCTCAACGACGGCCATGCTACTCGCAATGACCTGGATTTTCTGACCTGGAACAGAGCCTTCTTCTGGGCATTCGAAAATTTACTCGTAGCTCAGGATGCAAGTCTGGCGCTGCCTTACTGGGATTATACAGAGCCGGAATCCATTAAATCCGGATTACCTGATATCCTTACTGAACTGACTTATAACGACCCGAACGATCCGAATACCCCGTTGAAGGCGAATCCCCTGCATCATGGGTTTGGAATGAGTAAATTGATTACGTACCGGGAGACGAAAGCTCCTGCGGGCTTGGCTCTTGCCAGGGAAATTGCCACGAAAGCATTGACAATGACGGACTATCCGGCTTATTCAATTGCCTTTTACCCGGCGGATGTGGTGAGCCATGCCTGGATCGGGGGTAGTTTGACCGATCTGCATGCGGCGCCTTTCGATCCACTGTTTTGGTTCAGCCATTGCAACCTGGATCGTTATTGGAACCTATGGCAGCAGGGATACAGCGACCTCGGCGCCTCTTCGATGCCACTGACGGTGCTGGGTGCTAAGCTGAAGCCTTTTAAATTAAATGATTCTGGTGATTTTCTGACCGGTCAGATGGTTCTGAACACCACGGATTTGGATTATCAATACGGTGGTTAGATTTGTTTCGCGTTAATAAGTGGAGTCATCAGAATTTTCAAATTCAGATGACTCCTTTTTATAATAGACTTGTTGCGATGGGTCAGCTTGGTGGGAAAAACGAGCTATTTTTTACCCAATCATAGCCTTACCTATTGCAGCGGATTATAGCTATCGCTTATCCGTAGGTACAAAAACCTTATGGATTTCATTCCTCGAGGAAATATTCAGCTTTTTGAAAATATTCCGCTGGTGGTATTTTACGCCCTGTACGGAAAGCGACATAATGCCGGCAATCTCCGGATAGGTCATCCCTTCGATCAGGTAATGCACAATTTGGCGCTCCGTGGGTTTGAGCTCCATCTCCTCCGATTCCGGGCGTTGTTTCTGTTTAGGAGAAAAGTACTGGACGATGCGCCGGGCAACGGACGAAGATAACGCGCTCCCACCTTCTTCAACAACTGCAATTAATTGCTCTTCAATGCTTTTTAGTGTTTGATTTTTCAATATGTATCCGGTGGCACCGGCACACAATGCTTTAAAAATGGCGTCTGCATCGTTAAAAACGGTGTACATGACAATGTCGGATTCTTCCGGCAACTTTTGCTTTAGAATCCCAATCGCGTCGAGGCCGGAAAGCCCGGGCAGGTTGATGTCTAAAAGCAAAATTCGGGCGGCATTATCCGCACGGTAAAGCTTTAAAAACTTCTCGACGGAATCTACGGCAAAGACGCATTTCAGGTGCGTCGAACCGGCGCAATAATCCTGAAAATTCTGCCGAAACTGGGCATTGTCTTCAATCATCGCAACATTAATCATAAGCACATTAATTAGTTCAAAAGGATACTTTTTCAAAAATATCCGGTATTTGCAAAGTAAGGCGAAAGGAACGATCGCTTTTTTCGGTTTTCAAAACCCCGTTCAGCATTTCGGCTCGCTTAGCCATGCTGTCTAACCCCTTCCCGCTGGAATGCGCCCCGCTTTTTAAGGCAGAATAGGTGTTTTCTATAACGAGGCTAAGTTCTTTTTTTTGGTTTTCAAGCCGGATGAAGACAAAAGTACTATGCGAATGCCGGACGACGTTATTGACCGCTTCTTTGAAAATCATCATGACATGGTGGCGCACGGGGGAAGCGACATTCCGTGCTGATTCTGCAATGTGTATTTCTGCTTTTAACCGGATATGAAGCGGAAAAAAAATCGCTTCGGCGTGATCCTGAAGGCGGTTCGCCAGTGCTTCCAGTGCTTGCGGTCTGTCGTCTATCGCCCAAACAATATCACTCAGTTTGCCGATGCTTTCGTCGCTCAGGCTTTCAATCTGCGTCAGCGTGGCATTTTCGGAGTCAGCTTCTTGAAGCGAGGATTTGGCGAGCATTGAAATTTGAGAGAGGGAGGCGGCCACATCATCGTGCAAGTCGTCTGCAATTTGTTTTTTTACCCGGATAATTTGGTTCACCTGCCGGATTTTACCTAAGTAATAAATCAGCGCCATGGCTCCCAATAACAAAATGATAAGCCCGCGAAACCACCACGTTTTGTAAAAAACCTGCTTGACATGAAGCTGGATACATTTCTCCGGGCTGGTATATCCCTCCCGATTGACGGTGCGAACGCAGAAGGTATAATCTCCGGCAGGCAGCGTGCTGTATTGGATGACCGGGTTATTGTGGCCTGAAATCCAATCGGTGTCAAATCCTTTCAATTTGTGCCAAAAGCTATTTTGCTGCGGCGCTGCATAATCGGTAGAACCAAGGTGAAATTCAACAAAGCGGGCGTTGGCTTCTAATTTGATGACAGGCGCTTCTTTATCGGGATAAAGCGTTTCAATATCGCCGTCAAGCTGTCCTGGCCGGAGAATTTTGGAGAAAAAAACTTCCGGAACAATAATCCTTTTTTCAATTTTCGACGGGTCGAACCAGGTTACGCCGTTTAACCCGCCAAAAAACATGAGCCCTGATGCTGGATCGAACAAAGCGGAAGACATATTGAATTCTTCAATTTGCAGGCCATCTCTGGCAGAAAAATTCACCAGTTCTCCGGTTTTGGGATTCAGTTGGCTTAACCCCTGGTTGGTACTTATCCAAATGTGGTTATCCCGATCTGCAAGCAGGGCGTTGATCACATGGTTGGGCAGCCCGTCCACTGTATTGAGCGCGTGAATAAATGCTAACTTTTTCACATCAAACAAAAATAGTCCATGCGCGCGTGTACCCAGCCAGAGGGTATCTCCCATTTTCAGCATACAGGTAATCGAAAGGTCCGTCTTGTTTGCGGGCAGCAGGTTGTTTGAAAGCTTGTTGTCTTTGACCCAGAACAGCCCGCCTTCGCCCCCGGCCCATATTTCGTTATCCTGACCAGTTACAACGGCCTTGATTCGTGCATTATTATTGCTGACAGATTGCACTACGGGGTTCTCGTAATTTGTTGGATCAATTTGCAGCAGGCCGGAAGAAAGCCCTCCTATCCAAAGTTGCCCGTTAGGTAGTTTAATGCCTGAGAACTGATGGAATATCTGGTTGAATCCGAAAGCTTTCAACGGATTACCGGTTTGCTTATCAACCACATATAAATGATCGTATTCACCGCCGAGCAGCAGTTTTTTTTCATTAATTGGGAGAATGACGCGGGTGGTTCCAACAAAGTGTGGTGCTCCAAGGGGGGTGCCCGTTTTTAAATTTATCCGTTGCAAGCCTGCCGAAATGGAAATCATCAGCGTGTCTTCATTTTTGAACATAGCGCGGGTAGGCTCGCCTCTTAAAGCTTCAATAAATTGAAATCCTGCCCCGCGTTTTATCACCAGAAAAATACCAAACTCCGTGGCCACCCAAAGATTGCCGTAACGATCAGGCTCAACGGCGTTGGGCAGATCGATCAATCCGGCAATTTCAGGAGAAAAGAGGGAGGTGTTCTGCTTTATAAAATCATTCAACAGTTTTTTGAAAAAATAAGGGTTTTTTAGGTCTTGGGTGGTTTCTGGTAAAGGCTGCAGGAACGAGGAATCTTCCTCAACCAAATATGCGTTATTATGCGGGTAGGTAATGAACGCCCCACCTTCGTAATTCAAATAGCAAATCCACAGATCCGACCTTAGCCGTTGAGTGACTTCCCGTACAGGATAGTCTCCTTCTAAAATGCGAATCTTTCCGGAGAAGCATTCATATCCCCAGATATTGGGAACCCCAGCTTTTTTAAAAAGGTAATTGCCTTTGAGTGGCGTCCACTTTTTGACAACCTTAACGGCTCCTTTTTCGCGAACTAATTGAAGGCGGCTTACTTTGTTGTTTTCGCTTCCATAGACTTGCTTTTTGTCATCGGTGATGAGGCTCTGGAAATATTCTGTGGTAACCAAAAGCTGCATGTCGGGGGCTAACACAAAGGTATTGCCCATCGCAGCTATCCACAAATTTCGATCGGCATCCTCCAGAATATAATTGATTTGAATTCCCTGAAAACCCGATCCAATATTCGTTCCCTCTACATTAAACGGTGTTATTTCATAGCCATCGTAGCGATACAATCCTGTTCTCGTTCCAATCCAGACCACGCCTTTGTGGTCGTGACAAATAGCCGTTACATTGCGATCCTTCAACCCTTCCTGAAAGCCCAGGTACCGAATTTCATAATCTGTTGATTGCGCGGCCAGTGTTTTCACCGCCATCATCAACCCGATTACCGCTATTCGTATGATCAATTTCCTGTTCATTCAAATTCAAAGTTCCCTGAAAATACGCAGGAAATTTCATATACGAAGGCATTTTTTTGAAAACTATACGATCGTATAGTTTTTCAGAAAAGCTGATGCCAGCATGAAAGATATGGAAAAGAGAAATATAAATTTGTCGCAGGTTTTGAACCCGAACAGGCGCTAAGACCCAAACACCGTGGCAGCAATGCCTGCACTTGAAAGATGCTATAATAGTGTCTTGCGTGTTACAAACACTATGAACAACTGCGAAACAAATTTACGACACCCGGGGTGTACGATCAGTTGAATTTTCGGAAACGAAAAATTGGTAAATCGGTTCTGTTCAATTAAGCAATGGGAAAAAAGAATCAATTTTAGTTTGCTGGCCGGCGAACGCCCGTTTTTGGAAATTCATCCCCTTCCGTACACCCCTTTTTTTTATTACCGGTTTTTCAAAACTGTGTTCCGGTTAAATTCTTTCCAACTCCCGTCTTTCGTTTGAATATAATCCACGATTTCCAACGTGTTTTCATCTACAAAACGATACGTTGTTTTGCCCATTTTGGCAGCAGGTGTTCCCCAGTTTGCCGTCAACATCCGGCCATCATAGCTTGCGTTCACGGGGTGCATTTCTCCGCCCGAATCGAACCACGTCGCCTTGTATTGCCCGGCAGTTCCGGCAGGTTGGTAATAGGCTTTTCCTTCAAAAGTTTGCACACGGCCGCTGGTATCGCGCATGTCCATCCGGTAGCTGAGCAGGAGGAAATTATTTTGCAGGTCGGGCTCCCAACTCATGGTGATGTTGGCGGGCATTCCGAACGCCTGCCCCTTGCCTGACCAGCTCCCCAGTATTCTTTTTTCAAAAGGGTTGGACAAATCCGGATCGTTCAACCGGCGTCGGATACTTCTCCAGCGCTGGTCAACCATGGGGCCGGTTCGGGCGCCTCCCAGCAAGTGCAGGTGCAGGTGGAAGGCGGACTGACCGGCATCTTCGTTGGTGTTGAAGGCAAGGCGGTACCCCGTCTCTTCAATTCCCTCCTGGCGGGCAAGGTCACGAGCCGTCAAAATCATGTGCCCCAGCAGGGCTGCGTCTTCCGCTTTAGCATCGTTCAACGTTGGGATATTTCGGTTGGGAATAATAAGCAGGTGGACGGGCAATTGCCCTCCGCCCAAAGGATAAAGCGCTGTGACGAGGCTATCCTGATACACCAACCTTCCCGGGATTTGTCCGTCAATTTCCTTTTGGAAAACGGAGGACGCCTGAAGGGCAGCGGCTTTTCGGGTTAAATATTCCGGACTGGGAACGCGGTTTGACCGGTTGATTCTCTTATAGGGGAATGGTATTTTTTTTAGCCCATTCGGCGTTGAGCCTTCAATGTATGCATTAAGCAGGGAATCTTTCGGGATTTGATAGCCAATCCGTTGCGGGAAATCATGCGCCTTGTTTTCAAAAATAAAAAGCCCGTTTTCGGCGCTGATCAATGTAAAAACAACCGGCAGGGCTCCATTTTGAAAAAGGAAAGCAGGCTCATAAGTAATGTTGCCATTTCGTAATTGCAAAACAATGGTTTCCTGCGGGATCGTGTCTTTCCCGCTCACCAAAAAGCTGACCCCGGTCAGGTAATCTGCGGCCTCCATCCGCCATACCTCGTGCAGGACGCCCCTTTTGTTCGTTAACGTCCAGGCGCCGCGGAGGGCATGTAGTTGTTGAAAATCTTTTTGGGTGAAGGGTTGCGCAAGGACAGGCGCCATTCCCAACCCTAAAAAAACTAAGGGAAGAAAGTGTGTTTTTGTCATGGTAGTCGGATGTATGGGTGTATTTGAGTATTTGAGTATTTAGAATGGTTATCGGTTACTGGTTATTTGTTATTGGTGGGAGGTGATACGTAATCTCTTCATGTCCTGTCGAACCAATAACTAATAACCGATAACAAATAACCAGAAAAGGATGCGAGAACAGAACGAACAACCAACAACGCTCAACGAACAACGGCAGCCCTTTATCCTTTAAACTTTATCCTTTAAACTTTATCCTTTAAACTTTATCCTTCTAATAACTCCACCACTTCCGCACATTCAAAACAACAAAGCCTGCAACGAGTACCATGCCCGCCACGGCGGCCCAGGCCACATACGTCGAATCGCTGCTGCCTTCTGCCATACGTTTTAAATAGATGCCATAGAGTGCCCAAACGACCGCCACCCCATGAAATAAATGATTGAAACGCCAGACCATCGCCACCGCAATGGCCGCGCCGGCTTCCACCATGATGATGGCCCAGTCCGACTCTGCCAACGCCGTGCCGCCGCGCCATCCTGCCCCGACGAGCAGCGCCGTCACATTGGCAATCAAAGCCACCGTGATCCAGCCCTGATATAGTCCAAAAACTAAGTGGGCGGTCCATTTTTCCCAGGCGCTTTCTGCCGATACGCCATTGCTGATCGCCTGATTAAGCCGAACAATACAATACAAAAGTGCGATCATCACCCCCACTGAAAGCAGCAATTGCTCCCAATGCCAGGCCAAAAGCCAGCCGATGTTGAGCGCACAGGTCGCCAAAAACCATCCGCCTGCTTTGGCTGCTCCGGGCGCCTGTTTCCCGGTCAGCAATGCCACGGCTTGCATGCCCACCCAAATCAGCAGCCCCAGGTAAATGACGCCCCATATAGAAAACGTCAGCCCGGCAGGTACAAACAAGTTGGGATACAGGTCGGAAAGTTCGCCGGGTGTCCGGCCATTGAGCGGCAAAGCATTCGCTAAGTAATTGACGTAAAAGACTACGGCCAGGGCTGCAATATTCAACAGATACAGTCCTTTATTGCGGGCACCATTTGTATTTAATTGATTCATAAGGAGTAAATTATTTACGACAGCTTGTCCCGCGCAATGGGGTCGTCTATAATAGCTTTTTTACCACATAGTTCACATAAGGGTTTTCACATAGTCCACATAGCACGGGGAAGCCGCCTATGTGAACTATGTGAAAACAACTATGTGGTCTATGTGGTAAATAAGTACCATAACGGCGCATTACTTCTTTTTCTTCTTCGTCTGATCGCGTTCTGCTGCCACCCGTTGTTGCTCTTTCATGGCATTTTCGAGGCGTTCGGCAAAAGCCGATTTCTTTTTGGGTTTCGCTTTGTTTCGTTCCAACAACGCCTTGATCTTGTCCTGGTCAATAAGAAACTTGTTGGTGACAATCGTTTGACCAATGTTGATGACGTTGCTGAACAGCAGGTAACACGTCAAACCCGAAGCAAAGCTGTTGAAAAAACCGAGGAAGAGGATCGGCATGATGTATTGCATCCACTTCATCGCCGGGTTCGCCGAGAAGTCCATGTGCTTCGTGTTGTAATACGTGTAAATCAGCGTTGTAGCCGCCCAAAGCAGCGTAAACAAGCTGATGTGGGAACCAAAACCCATGGGGATTTCAAACGGCAGCCGGGCAATTACATCGTAGGAAGACAAGTCGGTTGCCCAAAGGAAACTGGCCTGGCGAAACTCGATGGACGCCGGGAAAAAGCGATACAGCGCAAACCAAATAGGCATTTGCAACAACATCGGGAAACAACCGCCCAATGGGTTGACCCCGAATTCGCGGTACATCTTCATGGTTTCCATCTGCACCTGCTGCGGATCGTCTTTGTGTTTGCCTTTGAGGGTTTCTATCTGTGGTTTCAATGCGCCCATTTTCGCCTGCGAATAGAGCATCCGGTAAGACAGTGGAAAAACCAGTAGCTTGACAAACAGGGTAAGGATCAGGATGACCATGCCCGCGCTGCCCATGAAGGAAGACAGAAAATTAAAAATCGGGCGGATAATCCACCGGTTGATCGAACCAAAAATGCTCCATCCGAAAGGAATCACATCCTCGAAATAATCGCCCATCTCCCTCATCCGCTTGAACTCGTTCGGTCCGGCGTACAGGGACATGGACACCGTTTCACTCGCCGCGTGTCCGTAAGGAATACGCACTTCCGAGCGCAGGCGCTTGAGGTCTTCGTTTTCTAAGTCGAATACCTGGGTTTCCATCGTTGCGCCGTTAAACCGCTGATCTGCAAACAAACCCGTGGTAAAAAACTGGTTGGAGTGCGCCACCCATTTCAGGGGTTTGCCATCCGCAGTTTGGCTGTCATCCGCGGTGCAGGAGCAGTAGTCGGCGCCTTCCTCTGTGGGTTTGAAATAAACAGTGGCGTAATTCCGCTCGTAATTGCGGTTGATTTCAATCGGATCGAGGAAATTGACCCAGTTGAGTTTGATTTCCTGCGCCTCGTTGGCAATCAGGTTGTTCAGGCCCTCAAAGCGAATATCGTAGTCAATTTTGTAGGAATCCGGCGCAAGGGTGTAGATCTGCTCAAAATAGCGCCCATCTCCTGCCGAAGCGCGGAAAGTCACCGCATTGCCCTGCTGTGAGGCTTCAAAGTACAGTTGCCCGGTAGAAACCCCGCCGCCTGGAAGGGATGCAACCGGCAAAAAATACTCGAATTGGTTCTTTTTGTCTTCCAGCAGTTTTACCGGAATTTTGGTTTGAACGAACGCGCTGTCTTCCAGTACTTTGGAATATTGCTTCAGTTCGATCTCCTGAATACGCCCGCCTTTGCTGCTAAAGCTGACTTTCATCACCTCGTTTTCCAAAACGACGGTTTTTTCTTCTCCCACAGCGGCCGCTGCAAAAGGGCCGAAAACGGCGCTTGCCTGAGCGGTTTTGGCAGAATCGCTGACCGTAGCTACCGGCGTTTGCTGAGCATTTGTGTCTTTTGCAGGCAGTTGTGCCAGACTGTCGGGTTGCTGCTGCCGGGCTTCCAACTGCGCAATCGAATCGCGGCTGCGTTGTTGCGCCTCCAATTCCTCAGCAGAAGGCGCCATCATCTGCTGCCAAACCAGAATCAACACAAAAATCAGGGAAAGGCCTATAATGGTATTTCTATCCATGTCTGAATGAACTATTTATTCGATTTTTACGCCCGCCCAAAGCAGGCATTTTCAAAACTGCGCAAATCTACACTTTTGTCAGGGCTTAACCTTGCTTCCGTCATTTTTTGAGATAAAATGCTCGTTAAGTCGGGATGAATGCATGGAAATCAACTATTGGCGTTCAATCCTGTTCCTGAAAATCTACACGGGTCCGGTCACTCGTAAATGAAAAGAAAAAACATGCGCTACTTTCGCCTTCTCGTTGCCCTGCTTTTATTTTCCCATGCCCTGCAAAGCCAGTCAGACTCCCTTTCCCGCCCCGGCTTGCTCGCGCTGCCCCTTGTTTTTTATTCCCCCGACACGCGCTGGGGGTTTGGCGCCAGCGGCATCGTGACGTTTTACACTGATCGGAATGCACCAGGCAGGCGCTCCAGCATTACCTTTGGCGGCGCTTATACCCAGTTGAAGCAAGTCCTTTTTTACGCGCCTTTTCAGGTGTATTTTAATCAGGATCGCTGGTGGTTTTATGGCGAACTGGGATATTACCGATACGTTTATAATTTTTTCGGAATCGGCAATGCAGCGCCTGTGGATTACCTCGAAAAATACGATGCTACTTACCCCCGGTTCCGGCTCAGCGCGATGCGAAAATTAGGCCGCCACAGCTACTTAGGCCTGCGTTATGCCTTCGACGATTTTAAAATTACCCTGCGCGATTCAACCGCTCAATTGGCAACTGCCAGCATCACGGGCGCGGACGGAGGGCGGGTTTCCGGGATCGGCGCGGTGTACAATTTAGATAGTCGCGACCAGCTTTTTTCACCACAGAAAGGCTGGTTAATTGAAGTTTTGACCTATACCGAAAGTGCAGCAACGGGCAGCGAATTTTCCTACTCCCGCTTTTCTGTGGACGCCGCACGGTACTTTCCGGTGGTAAAAAAACACGTGCTGGCGCTGAACGCTGTCGGCGTGGTCACCACGGGCGATGCGCCTTTTCACCAGTTGGCTGCCTTGGGCGGCACCAAACGCCTGCGCGGGTATTTCGACGGGCGTTTTCGCGACAAGCGACTTTTGTTGCTGCAAGGCGAATACCGGTTGCCGCTGTTCTGGCGGTTCGGTGCTACGGCATTTGGCGGCGCCGGCTGGGTAGGTTCCGAAAAAGAGGCGGTTCGCAGTGCGTTTGTGCACTGGAATGTGGGTGCTGGCCTGCGTGTTGCGTTAGACCGGCGACAAAAAATCAACCTGCGCCTCGATTATGGTTTTGGAAAAGGAGAATCGGGGTTTTATTTGACGGTGGGAGAAGCTTTTTAGTCAGTTGGCAGTTTTTCAGTGGTCAGTTGGCAGTTTTGTTCCGGGGTTTGACATGTTGGTTACTTGATTACACAGTTGGCAGGCGGTTTGGGATTTTAAGATGTTGATTAACAGATAATCTAAATATGCAGATACGGAATTTCATCAGAAGTACAAGCTCCTCTGCCAACTGCCAACTGCTGCCTGTCAACTTACCTATCTATCCGGTACACAAAACAATCTTCCCCCCCAAATTTTCTGCGTTCAATAAACTTGAACCCCTCGCGCTCATAAAACCGGTGCGCCCGAACGTTTGAAGCCAGCGGGTCTACGAGCACGCCCGTTACGGCATCGTCTGAAAAACACCGATCGAGCGCCAGGTAGATCATCGCTTTGCCATAACCTTGCCCCAGGTCTTCCGCTTCGCCAATCCAGATGTCAATGGCGCGCAGGTTTTCCGGCACATCGCCCCAATAATGGGTTTCTTCGCGGGCGGGATCAATGATTTGAACAAACCCGATCGGCCTTCCATCCAATTCCGCAACCAATTGTTCCCGCCAGTCGGGAAAGCGAGCCAGCTCAACCGCCCAATTCCAATCGTCATCCGGGTCGGAATCAATAACGTGCGGCTGCTTGTCCCAGTGCTCCACCAAGGGGAGATCCGCAAGGGTTGCTTGTCGCAAAATTATTCGATCATAAGGGTCTTTCATTTTTGTTTTTTTATTGAATGTCAATTGTTTGCCCCACTGCCAACTGCCCACTGAAAACCTGCCCACTGTTATTTCCCGATCACCCGATAAATCGCCTCCTGAACCCGTTGCCGGATGCGCATTTCAATCAGTTTCCGGTTGTCGCGGGTTGGGTAGACGCGGTTGGAGAAAAAGATAAAAATGAGCTTTTCTTTGGGATCCACCCACGTAAAAGTGCCGGTGAAGCCAGAATGGCCAAAACTTTCCGGACTGGCCGCAGCGGCCGTATGGCTTTTTTCCGGATCGTAGGCCAGCAAAGGTTTGTCAAACCCGATGCCCCGGTGGATGCCTTCGCTTTCGTAAGGGCGGCTGTTGAAAGCGTTCAGGGTTGCTTCCGACAAGTAGCGCTCGCCGCCATACGTGCCGCCATTCAGGTACATTTGCATCAACTTGGCCAAGTCGGTAATATTGCCGAAAAGGCCCGCATGGCCCGAAACGCCGCCAAGCATAATGGCGCCTTCATCGTGTACCACGCCGTGGATTTGGGTTTTTCTGAAAAATGTGTCGTTTTCAGTGGGGATGATCCAGTCTTTGGGATAGGATCGCAACGGATTGAAGGTAAGGCTATTGGCACCCAACTGGTTGTAGAAGGTGCTTTTCAGATACGTTTCAAAAGGCTGCCCCGTGAGCGATTCGACCACTTCGGGATAGAGGTAGAAAGACATATCGGAATACACGTATCCCGGCGCTTCGTTGAGTTTCGATTTTTTGATGGCTTTAAAAATTTTATTGCGGTATTTATAATGCAACCAAAGGCTGTCGGTGATTTTCACATTAAACACTGTGGAAGAATCGCGCTGGAACGTGTTCTTTTTAAAAGCGCCGTTTTTCTTCAGCGTATTGCGCCAGAAAGGAATCCAGGCTTTGATTTGAGCGGTATGGGTGAGCAAGCGGCGCAGGGTCAGGTTCTTTTTGTTGGAGCTTTTAAATTTGGGATACCAGTTTTTTAACGGTTCATCCAAGCTGATTTTGCCTTCTTCCACCAACCGCATCAGTGCCGGCAGGCTGGCTGATATTTTGGTAATGGAGGCTAAATCGTAGAGGTCTCCATGCGCCACAGGAGGTGAGGCCGGGTCGTATGTCTGCCGGCCAAAAACCTGATGGTGAATGATATGCCCATCCTTGGCCACCAGCACCTGAACCCCAGGGTAAGCCTTCGCATCCAACCCTTCCATCAGGATGTTGTTGATACCATTGCGCAGCGAATCGCCATTGATGCCGATGGCTTCCGGTGGCGAGATGCGCAGGCGCAATCCACCCGGCAAGGTGAGGCCGTCGCCTTTGCGGTAAGTGTGGCTTAGATCGGAAGTCAGTTTGGAAGTAACACCTGCTGCACCAAATATAGCCTGCGCCGTCAGCGTTTGTGTAAAGCGGTCGCTGAAGGGCGCATACAACAACACATCCGAATAATTCTGTACGGCAAGGTTCTCCCAAACTTCCCCTTGCCCGAAAATGACGAGGATGAAGTTGGTTTCCCGGCGCAAAGCCGAAAAAAGGTGTTCCATCATCTTGTATGGCCCGATAAGGTCGTTTCGGATGGCGTCTGCGTCCACGGCGGCAATGACTAAATTATAGTTTTGCGCAAGCTCTTTGGCCAACGCCTCGTAGTCCATCTTTTCGGAAAGCCCCATGTACGTCATTGGCAGGTATTGATCCAACGTAGCCTGAAAAAAATTATCCATTGGCAGGCGAAAGACGAGGCTTGCGACCTTTAATGTGTCTAACCGCTGCAACGGTATCAGGTTTTTTTCGTTTTTTAGCGCGAAAATCGCGTTCTCGGATTCCTGAAACCAATGGAGGATGCCTGGACCATCTGTTTGAGCCCGGGTTGCGGACAAAAACAAGGTACCAAAAATGAGGACGAGTGAAAATCTGTATTTCATAATAACCTGTTCTATAATTCCCGTGATGAATTTCAAAATGAACTGCAAATATCTGTTTTTTGCCTTATTATTCTTATGCTCCTTTTCTGGCTACAGCCAATCGAAAAAGCCCGACAAAGCCTTCAAGACCTTAAAAAGCTTGGTGGAAGAATCCCCTGTTTTTTCAAAAAGCTTTACCGGGTTCGTGTTGTTTGACGCGGAGGACAGGCGCATGATTTATAACAAAAACGGCGACCTCTACTTTACGCCGGCTTCCAACATCAAAATTTTTACCCTCTACACGGCCTGGAGGGTGCTGGCGGACACCATTCCTGCCTTTTATTACAAAGAACAAGGCGATTCGCTGATCATCTGGGGCAGCGGCAATCCGCTTTTTTTAAATCCCGACTTTTTTCCGGACAGCACCGCGTTTAATTTTTTAAAAAACCACAAAGGCGGCCTGTATTTTTCAAGTGCCAACTACCAGGACGAGCGCTTCGGTTCCGGCTGGGCCTGGGATGACTACAACGATTACTACCAGCTTGAAAAATCGCCTTTCCCCATTTATGGAAATATGGCAACGGTGCGCAAAGCCGGCAACGGGTTTGAAGTTTTTCCGGAGTTTTTCCGCCAGCGCTTAGTCTACAACAAAGACCTGCCCAATGAACGCGCCATCATGCGGCGGGAGGAACACCGCAATTTTATCGAATACAATGAAATGGCCGGAAGCGCGCGCCGGTTAGACCGACAGATCCCGTTTCAGTGTAGTCCGGAAATGATCGCCAACCTCTTAGGCGATACGCTCGGCAAAGAAGTTACCCTGCTGGAAAAGTTTCGCATCCCGCAGAAATTCAAAACGTTGAATGTGAAGGCAACCCCGGCACTTTACCGGCGCATGATGCAGGAAAGCGACAATTTTTTGGCAGAACAATTGATGTTGACCAGCTCCGGCAAAATCTTCGGCGCGCTGAACACGTCTAAAATGATAGATTACGCCAAGCGGAAGTTTTTCAGCGAGTTGCCGAAAGAACTGTTTTGGGCAGATGGCTCCGGCTTGTCCCGCTACAACATGGCCACGCCCGGTTCGGTGGTGCAGGTACTCTACCAACTTTACCGCGATGTGCCCGCCGACCGCTTGTTTGCCATGATGCCGGCGGGGGGCGTTTCGGGTACCATCAAAGCCTGGTATGCCGGCGACAAAGACGACGATCCTTATGTGTTTGCCAAAACAGGCACCCTGCGCCACGTACATTGCTTAAGCGGTTATCTTTGCGCAAAAAGCGGCAAAACCTTAGTTTTTAGCTTCATGCACAACAACCTGAGCGTGCCAGCCGACGACGTGCGGAAGGAAATGGAGAAGGTGCTGGAGTGGATTTATGCGAATTATTGAGACTATGGCTTATAACTGGATTTTTTTCGATGCCGACAACACCCTGTTCGATTTCAACCACTCGGAGGGGGAAGCGCTGAAGAACACGCTGGAAGATTTTGGTGAGTTGTTTGAAGAACACTACCACCCGGTTTATAGCAGCATCAACCGCGATTGCTGGCAGGCGTTTGAGCATGGGCAACTGAGCAAAGCCGAACTGCGCACGCGGCGCTTCGATTTGTTTTTTTACGCCATTGGCCGGCAGTATGACGCGGAGGAGTTTGCAGGCGCTTATTTGGACCATTTGTCAAAACAATGCGCATTGATTCAGGGCGCACAGGTCTTGTTAGAGCAACTGCACCAAACCCACCACTTAGCATTGGTCACCAACGGACTGAAAGAGGTGCAACGCCCGCGGCTGGCGCGTTCCGGACTGGCTGGGTTTTTTAAGATGGTGGTCGTTTCGGACGAAATCGGCCACGCCAAACCCGACCGCGCTTTTTTCGATTATACCTTTGACGCCATTGGGCGACCCGACCACAAAACTGTACTCATGGTGGGCGATAACCTGAATGCCGACATCCGGGGCGCTGCGGAGTATGGGTTGGATACGTGCTGGTATAATCCGGGAAAGGAGACTTCCCAAACCATAAAGGCAACTTATGAAATTGGGAATTTGGAGGAGTTGCATGGGCTGGTTTAGGAACGTGTTTTATTTTAATTTTCTTTTTGATTTATACGGTTTAGTTTCATCAAGTAAAATAGCTTCCTGAATGATTTCATTCAGTTGTTGCATAGGTATTTCAGACACCTTTTCAAATTCAATGCCGTAAACCTGTTTTCTTCCTTTGTTCTGCAAAATTCCCTGGTCGTTTGAAAGTTCATTTCCCCTCACAAAGACGAGTTCGACTTTATTGTTTTTGACAGGATTTAAATAGCAAATCCAACTTCTTCCGTAGTAAAATGGAATTTTAAATCTAATCTTTTCGGCCAGGTTCAAATCCATTGTCAACCAATGATGAAGATGAAGCATCACCTTGCGCTGATCTCCTTCAAATTGATAGATGAAATCTTCGACTTCTGACATGCTCAGTTCATTTTATTGCTGCCAATTCAGGCGCTTAACTACCAACAGTTCAAGATGATGTCGCAGCGATCTTATTTGAGCTGCCATTCATTTGTCCAAATATTCAAACACTTCTTTGCTTAGCATTTCATGGCCACCTTCAAAAATAGAATTACCTGACTAAAAGTCAAAAAGCAGATGGAACAGAAAAAAGGTAAAAAGAAATATTTCATGATTGTTTATTGTTTACAAGGAATGCGAAATATGGTTGCCGTTAACGCTTCTCTCGTTTAAAGTCTTCCTGGCTGGTAAAATACTCTATTCCTAAAACTAATAACATGGAGAGGATAAAAGATACCTTCTGCATTATGGCCAACAACCCCCAATTGCCTGAGCCATATAAGTATAAAGTATAGTAAAAAATCAATAAGCAAATGATGCAGGAAAATTTGAATAAATGAAGCTTTGTCATTAGAATAAATACAGTAATATAAAATAAACCCATCAAAGTGAGCGTGCTTGATATGATAACCATTATGTCATGCAAGGGTGTTGCAATTAAGAAAGTGAATACGATGTTGGTCACACCTATGTATTTTAAAACATTAGTGGCTTGTCTTTCCGGCATCTTTTTTGAGGTATGGATAAAAAAAACGCCATCACCTACCGCATGAAAGGCTATTCCAAGGATCGCCAAAATTCTGGAAGGGTTGTCCGAACCATTTATCGCAGTTGCTGCAAATAAATTGCTTATAAAATTCTTAGACCAGTCAAATCCTATAGAATTTTTGTCGTGCAAGGAGCCTCCCGGGTAAACTAAAGATGCTATTACCAATAAAATAACAGAAATAATGATGCATATCAAAACTGAATACTTCTTAATCATGATGCTTAATTGTCAGGGTGTTTTGATCTTTGAAATCGTCTTGCCGATTGATTTTGTGGGTTTGTCCATATCTTGTATCGCAAAGTTAATCGCTTCTTTAATCAGGCTTTCAACTTTTGGGTTGCGGTAATCGCTTTGCGTTTTTACATCAATGTGCCGGATCAAATTTCCGGTTCCTGTTAATAAGCCATGCGGGTCTTTTAAAAGCGTGCCTTTGTTAAAGCCCAGGTTTAAATGATTGGTGTAAATGGGCAGCATGCAAAAGGCATCCGATAGTTTTTCAGAAATGGAAAAAACGGCGGTTAAGGCGTGGGTATGGTAGAGCAACTCATTACTGTCGGGATACAAGGCTAAAATGTAGGCCCTTAAATCGCAGAATAGATCAATGACGGGTTGGTCTTTGAAGTCTAAGAGGCGTTGGAAATCGGGATGGAGTGGTTTTGTGTTGTGCATTTTGTTTATTGATTAGTTACTTGACTTCAGGCGCTTATACGTTTTTGAGCATCTCGGTCTGTGAAACCGATTTTGAGTAAACCC